>Ga0068868_100000215_pt1 | contig 38878 bp, 42 predicted proteins | sample KBSMisM42_FD_64660 | JGI IMG/M metagenome (GOLD analysis project Ga0068868, IMG submission 64660) | Miscanthus rhizosphere microbial communities from Kellogg Biological Station, Michigan, USA - KBS Miscanthus M4-2 | ecosystem: Host-associated > Plants > Roots > Rhizosphere > Soil ...
AGGGATATAGTTTATGGCACGCGAACCTCAGCGCATTAAGCGGCGCGAGCGCAAGAACATCACCGCCGGCGTCGCGCATGTGAACGCCAGCTTCAACAATACCATGATCACGATCACCGACGCGCAGGGCAATGCGATCAGCTGGTCTTCGGCCGGCATGATGGGCTTCAAGGGCTCGCGCAAGTCGACACCGTACGCGGCGCAGGTCGCGGCCGAGGATGCGGGCAAGAAGGCCGCCGAGCATGGCGTCCGCACGCTCGAGGTCGAGGTCAAGGGTCCGGGTTCGGGCCGCGAGAGCGCGCTGCGCGCTCTCCAGGCCGTGGGCTTCCACATCACGTCGATCCGCGACGTGACGTCGATCCCGCATAATGGCGTGCGTCCGTCCAAGCGGCGTCGCGTCTAAAGCCTGCCTTTCCGGGGCTTCGTCCAGCCCCGTTATATTTTGAATTTCCGGCCGCAGCGGACGCGCCGCGGCCCTAGCCCCGAGGGGACCATGATGGCGATCAATGCCAAGAACTGGCAGGAACTGAAGAAGCCCGTCGCGCTCGACAAGAAGGGTGGCGGGGACGGCAAGCGCAAGGCGACGTTCGTCGCTGAGCCGCTCGAGCGCGGCTTCGGCCTCACGCTCGGCAACGCGCTGCGGCGCGTGTTGCTTTCGTCGCTGCAGGGTGCTGCCGTGACCTCGATCAAGATCGAGAACGTCCTTCACGAATTCTCCTCGCTCGCCGGCGTGCGCGAGGACGTGACCGACATCGTGCTCAACGTGAAGCAGGTCGCATTGCGGATGCAGGGTGAAGGCGCGAAGCGTCTCCAGCTGTCCGCCACTGGCCCCGCCGAAGTGACTGCGGGCGATATCGCCACCACCGGCGATATCGAGGTGCTGAACCCCGATCTGGTGATCTGTCACCTCGACGACGGCGCGACGCTCAACATGGAACTGACCGCCCAGGCCGGCAAGGGCTACGTCCCCGCCGCCTCGAACCGTCCGGCCGATGCGCCGATCGGCCTGATCCCGGTCGACGCGCTTTACTCGCCGGTGCGCCAGGTCGCGTACAAGGTCGAGAACACCCGCGTCGGCCAGGAGCTCGATTACGACAAGCTCACGCTGACGATCGAGACCGACGGCACGATCACCCCGGAAGACGCGGTCGCTTATTCGGCTCGCATCCTCCAGGACCAGCTGCAGCTGTTCGTCCACTTCGACGAGGGCATGGTCGCGACCGCGCCGTCCGCTTCGTCTGCGATGGCCCCGATCGGCGGCACGACCGAGCCGGAAGCCAATTCGAACCAGCTCAACCGCTTCCTTCTCAAGAAGGTCGACGAGCTCGAATTGTCGGTGCGTTCGGCCAACTGCCTCAAGAACGACAACATCATCTATATCGGCGATCTGGTCCAGAAGACCGAAGCCGAGATGCTGCGCACGCCGAATTTCGGCCGCAAGTCGCTCAACGAGATCAAGGAAGTCCTCGCTTCGATGGGGCTGCGCCTGGGCATGGAAATCCCCGGCTGGCCGCCCGAGAATATCGAGGAAATGGCCAAGAAGCTCGAACAGGAATTCTGACGACCCAGGCGCGAAGGCGCCTAGGTCGTCACCCCGGCGGAGGCCGGGGTCTCAGGAGGCAAGCTTGCCGCTTGGGAAATCCCAAACCTCTTACGGCCCCGGCCTCCGCCGGGGCTTCGGGCTAAGGGCGGTGGCCCAAATCACCGCCAGGCTGGGGTTACCTCGCACGGGCCCCTGACGAACGAAGGAAGAAGACAATGCGTCATCGTGTTGGCGGCCGTAAGCTGCAGCGCACCTCGAGCCACCGTACGGCCCTGTTCCGCAACCAGGCGGCGGCGCTGATCAAGCATGAGCAGATCACGACCACGCTCGCCAAGGCGAAGGAGCTTCGCCCTTATGTCGAGAAGCTGGTCACGCTCGCCAAGAAGGGCGGTCTTTCGAATCGCCGTCTGGCGCATGCCCGCCTGATGGACGACACGCAGCTGGTGAAGCTGTTCGACGTCCTCGCGGCGCGCTACGCGGATCGCAACGGCGGCTACATCCGCATCATCAAGGCCGGCTCCCGCGCGTCGGACGCAGCTTCGATGGCGGTGATCGAGTTCGTCGATCGCGACGTCTCCGCCAAGGGCCAGGATTCGGGTCCGGTGATCGAGGAAGCCGAAGCCGCCTGATCGCGCTTCGAGCTACGAAAACAAGAAGGGCTCCGGCGAAAGTCGGGGCCCTTTCGTTATCCCGCGCGTCCCGGGAGCGGCGCGCGCGGATTGCCTATTCTGTTAAGGACGGGCGTCAACTGAGGGGGCAGACCGCCGGTCAGTCCATGTCCGTCAGGCGGCCGTGCGCCGGCTGCCGCCGACCGCGCGCTGGATATCCTCCTCGCTCGGCATTTGCTGCTCGATTACGCAACGCAAGCCAAGCGCGTCGAAGCCATGGATCGGCCGTGCGGTCGCGAACACCGCGACCGAATTGGCGCGCGTGTCGATTCCTTGCTGCTGGCCGGGCGGGATCGCGACCTGCGAACCGAACGGACCGCCCCATGAGGAGCCGACCAGATTGTCGGCCGTATCGACAATGCTGATCTTGAGGCCATCGTCGCCAACCGGGCTGTGCCATTCGGGCGCGTGCAACACGTCCGCCATCAGCGCTTCCCAATCGAACTCAAGATAGAGCACGCCGTCCGGGCGGCGGGCGTGGCCCGGGTTGATGGCTTTTACGAACACCATCACCGCACGATTGTTCGACCAGGGGTTGAGCCACACCTCGTCGGTGAACCACTCATCCTCGTCGATGCTTCGCATCGCATGGTTGAACTGGACGGCGTCGGTGAAGTCGTTGACCAGCACGCTCGCGCGCGCATCCTCCGAGAAGAGCGCCTTGCCCTCGGCCGAGACGACGAACGCGTTCACATATTGGCCGGACACGCGCTTGAGGATGCGCAGCCGTTCGACCGCGCGCTCGATATTGTTCTGCGTGGGATTGCGCGTCGCCTCGAGGATCATCGGGTCGCTTGCCAGCAGGCAGAGGTGCGATCCGCGCGTCGCCAGCGTGCGCGCGATCTGCTGGATGATCGTCTGCGCGAGATCGATCAGGCGCGCGCCCTCGATTTCGGCGAGCATCTCGTCGGCGAAGCGCGCACCCAGTGCGAGCCGGTCGAGCACGTCGGCGCGGAACGATGCCGCCGACGTTCGGGCCTGGCTGGCAAGCGCCTTCACTTCCTGCGCGACGATCGAGAATCCGCGGCCGGCCTCACCCGAGCGGGCGGCTTCGATCGTGGCGTTGAGCGCGAGCAAATTGGTGCGCGTCGCGATCCGCTCATTGTCGGCCGCGTAATGCTTCACGTCATCGCTGAGCATCGAGAGCAAGGTTCGGATGCGGCGCGGCATTCAGTCAATCCCCACGAGTGACGCCACTGGGATCGCGCAAAATGGTTAATGATTCCTCACCGACGCAACATTATTTCTGATTTCGGTCATTTTTGTTTCCGGCTGGACAAGCCTCGCTCGCCTCCTTATCGGCCCGCCATGAGCGCCGCCCCCACCGACTGCATCCTGATCGTCGACTTCGGAAGCCAGGTCACCCAGCTTATCGCCAGGCGGGTGCGCGAGGCCGGGGTCTATAGCGAGATCGCACCCTTCAATGCCGCCGAAGAGGCCTTCGAGCGGCTCCAGCCCAGGGGCATCATCTTTTCGGGCGGCCCGTCCTCGGTGATGTGGGAGGATAGCCCCCGCGCGCCCCAGCATTTCTTCGATCGCGGCCTGCCCATCCTGGCGATCTGCTACGGCCAGCAGACGATGGCGCATCAATTGGGCGGCCGCGTCGCCTCGTCCGACAATCGCGAATTCGGTCGCGCCTTCATCGACGTGGTCGGCGAATCGGCCTTGTTCGACGGGCTGTGGAAGGTCGGCGAAAGCCATCAGGTGTGGATGAGCCATGGCGACCGGGTCGAGGCGCTGCCCGATGGCTTCAAGGTCGTCGCCCAATCCGAAGGCGCGCCTTATGCGATCGCCACCGACGAAGCGCGCCGCTTCTATTCGATGATGTTCCACCCGGAGGTGGTGCACACGCCCGACGGCGGCAAGCTGATCGCCAATTTCGCGCGCCATGTCTGCGGGCTCGCGGGCGACTGGACCATGGCCGAATTCCGCGCCGCCAAGATCGCGGACATTCGCGCCCAGGTTGGCGACAAGCGGGTGATTTGCGGCTTGTCCGGCGGCGTCGACAGCGCGGTCGCCGCCGTGCTGATCCACGAGGCGATCGGCGACCAATTGACCTGCGTCTTCGTCGATCACGGCCTGATGCGGCTGAGCGAGGCGGAGCAGGTCGTCAGCCTGTTCCGCGAACATTATGGCATCCCGCTCGTCCACGTTGACGCGGAGCCGGCGTTCCTCAGTGGCCTTGCCGGGCTCTCCGATCCCGAGGCCAAGCGCAAATTCATCGGCAAGACCTTCATCGACATTTTCGATGCCGAGGCGGCGAAGCTTGGCGGCGCCGACTTCCTCGCTCAGGGGACGCTCTATCCCGACGTGATCGAGAGCGTGAGCTTCACCGGCGGGCCTTCGGTCACGATCAAGAGCCACCATAATGTCGGCGGCCTGCCCGAGCGCATGAAGATGCAGCTGGTCGAGCCGCTGCGCGAATTGTTCAAGGATGAGGTTCGCGTGCTCGGCAAGGAATTGGGCCTGCCCGATGCCTTCGTCGGCCGCCATCCTTTCCCCGGGCCGGGTCTCGCCATCCGCATCCCCGGCGAGGTCACCAAGGAGCGTTGCGACATCCTCCGAAAGGCCGACGCCATCTATCTCGACGAGATTCGCCGCGCGGGCCTCTACGACGCGATCTGGCAAGCATTCGCGGTTCTATTACCGGTCCGCACCGTCGGCGTGATGGGCGACCATCGCACCTATGACAGCGTCTGCGCCCTGCGCGCGGTCACCTCGACCGATGGCATGACCGCCGACATCTATCCCTTCGACGCAACCTTCCTCTCGCGCGTCGCCACCCGCATCATCAACGAGGTGCAGGGGATCAACCGCGTCGTGTACGACTATACGTCGAAGCCGCCCGGGACGATCGAGTGGGAATAGCAAGTAGAGCGGAATGTCCGGGGGACATTTCGCCACTTGCTACTCGGCGGCGATGAGCCGCCGCAGGGTAGAGCGGAATGTCCGGGGGACATTTCGCCAATTGCTACCCGGCTGCAAGAAGCTCCCGCTGACCGCGTGAGTACGCGAACTTGACCGGTATCTTGAGGTAACGCACGCCGTTGGCCTCGGCTTGCGGAAAATTTCCCGCCCGGATGTTTACCTGGATCGCCGGCAGCAGCAGTTTCGGTACCGACAGCGTGGCATCCCGCGCTTCGCGCATCGCGACGAATTCGGTCTCCGTAATGCCGTCATGGACATGGACGCTGGCACGGCGCTGCTGCCCGACCGTCGTCTCCCAGCAATATGCATCGCGCCCCGGCGCCTTGTAGTCGTGGCACAGGAACAGCCGCGTCGTGTCCGGCAGCGCCAGCAACCGGCGGATCGAACGATAAAGAGTTCGTGCATCGCCGCCAGGGAAATCAGCGCGCGCAGTCCCGTAATCGGGCATGAACAGCGTATCGCCCACGAAGGCGGCGTCACCGATCAGATAGGCGATGTCGGCTGGCGTGTGGCCCGGCACATGCATGACCTCCACATCCAGACCACCGATCCGGAAGTGCTCGCCATCGTGGAACAGCCGGTCGAAGTCCGACCCGTCGGTCTTCAGGTCGTCGAGCGCGAAGACCGGACGAAAGATCTTCTGCACGTCGCGGATATATTCGCCGATCCCGATCGGAGCGTTGGTCTTCACCTTGATAAAGGGAGCCGCCGACAGATGGTCGGCATGGGCGTGCGTCTCAAGCACCATGACGATGCGCCAGCCGTGCTTGCCGGCCGCGTCGATAATGCGCTCGGCCGACCGCGTGTCGGCCTCGCCGCTTGCCGGGTCGAAATCGAGCACGGGGTCGATGACCGCCGCCTGGGCTGTGGCAGGGTCCGCCACCAGATAGCTGATCGTGTTGGTCGGCTCGTCGAAAAACGCTTCGATAATCGGCTGCGCGGACATTGCCATCTCCTATGGCTTGACACTATATGCATAGTTACTAAATTAGCAACTGCTAATGGAGTGGTGTGATGCCGAAAGTTGCAATGGATATTGCCATGTTCGAGGGGAAGGCGGGATCCGTCGCCGAGCAATTGAAGGCGATGGGCAATACCCGTCGACTGATGATCCTGTGCAAGCTGGCTGAACATGGCGAAATGCGCGTCGGCGATCTCGCGCAGGAGCTTGCGCTGTCGCAATCAGCCTGCTCGCAGCATCTAGCAAAAATGCGCGACGAACGTCTCGTCGACTTCCGACGGGAGAGCCAGACGCTCTGGTACCGGATCGCCGACAGCCGGACAGAGGCGCTGCTAGCCACGCTCTACCAACTTTACTGCAAGGACTGATCGGCATGACCGTTTCTCATATTTCACCGCAGGAAGCCCGTAGTCTGATTGCCGCAGGCGCGACGCTGGTCGACATTCGCGAGCCGGATGAACATGCGCGTGAGCATATTCCGGGCGCGATCAACCGCCCGCTTGCGCAGCTGGACGATCTGCCGACCGGTCCACTCATTTTCCACTGCCGTTCGGGCATGCGGACCGAAGCCAATGCAGCGGCGCTGGCCGAGGCGGCCGACGGCGATTGCCATATCCTGGTCGGTGGTCTGGATGCCTGGCGGGCTGCCGCGCTTCCGACCCGGCTCGATCACCGTCAGCCGCTGGAGATCATGCGGCAAGTCCAGCTGGGCGCGGGGGGGCTCGTAATGCTGGGCGTGGTGCTTGGCTTTCTCGTCAGCCCCGCCTTTTTCGGGCTCGATGCGTTCGTAGGCGCGGGGTTGATGGTGGCGGGCGCCACCGGTTGGTGTGGAATGGCCACGGTGCTGCGGGCGATGCCGTGGAACCGGCCGGTTAAAGCCTGACCGGATGGACGCCGTCCAACTGATGCTTGCCCTCGCTTCGGGCTGCATTATCGGCATCGTGCTTGGAACCGTCGGTGGCGGCGGCTCGATCCTGGCGGTGCCGTTATTGGTCTATTTCGTCGGAGTGCGGTCGCCCCATCAGGCGATTGGGACAGCTGCCGTCGCGGTCGCAGTCAACGCGTTTGTCGGTCTGGTCGGCCATGCGCGTGCCGGTGCGATCAAGTGGCCCTGCGCGGCCGTGTTCGCGCTTTCGGGTGTGATCGGGGCGACGATCGGCGCCGAGGCGGGCAAGGCATTTGACGGCCAGCGGCTGCTCCTGCTTTTCGGAATGCTGATGATCGGGGTCGGCGTGGCGATGCTGCGCGAGCGGCGCGGGGCGGAAGTGCCGAACGTCCGGCTCACTCGCGCGAGCGCGGCCGTCCTGCTGCCGAGGCTGATCCCCATCGGCCTGGGAGTCGGCCTCGCTGCCGGGTTCTTCGGAATTGGTGGCGGATTTCTGATCGTCCCGGGCCTGATCGCAGCGACGCGGATGCCGCTGAGGACGGCGGTCGGCACTTCGCTGGTAGTCGTCACGGCGCTCGGCCTGACCACCGCGACCTCCTATGCGGTTTCCGGTCTGATCGACTGGGCGCTGGTTGCGTCGCTCATCGCTGGTGGCGTAGCTGGCGCTGCTGCGGCCATAGCGCTCGGGCGAAAATTGGGGGCGCGAAAGAACCTCCTTGAACGTTTGTTCGCCACGATCGTGATACTGGCGGGTGGCTATATCGTAGCGCGCGGTTTGTCGTGAGATAGGCTCAGGTCGGGAGATAAGGCGCATCTGACAACGACGTGAGCGACCTCATGCTCCGCAAGCAGAGCCGAATTCGGTAGACAATTACCTCCTTGTCACGCGGCGCCGAAGACCCTGAGATAATGCTCTTCGCAGGGGAGGGACGAGATGCGGATCAAGCGGGGGGGATTATTGGGCGTGGGTTCCTTTTCATTGCTTGCCGCGTGCTGGAAACCCGTCGCGGCCAAGGCAGGGCGCTTCCGTGATGTCGCCGAATTTCGGCAGCACATAATGACCATCCTCAAGGATCGGCATCTCGCAGAGAATATCGTGGCGGATCCGGCCGGCCCAGCGAAATTCAGGATGACGGCCCACGGGGAAGAATCCACGGTCGATGTGACCAATGCCTTGGCCTACATCAACGCCAACCCAGCGGAAAATGCTTCGGAACTGATCGACCGTTTCGTCAGGTCCATTACGTTCGACCATAATAAGCCGGTCGAGGAGGGCGATATCGTCGCCGTCCTTCGGACCCGGGATTACGTGGAGTCGATGGGCGCGGAGGTTCTGCAAGAGCCGTTGGGTGCGGATCTCGTGATAGCGTACATAGCCGACGAGCCCGACGCGATGAAACCCCTCTCCGGAGCGGATTTGCCCGGCAGGGATTTGGCAAGCGTACGTAAGACGGCCCTCGACAATATCGGGAAATGGCTACCCAAGGTCGTAGCGAACAACGAATTGGGCGCGGGGACGCTTTATTATGTCGAGGGCAATACCATGCTTTCGACCAGCCTCATTCTGCTCGACGATTTCTGGAAGTCCGTCGCCGCGCGCTTTCCAGGCGATGTGCTGATCGCCTTGCCGCGGAAGGATCAGCTGTTCGTGTTCGACGACGGGAATGCTGCGCTGCGCGCCGGGATTCGGCGCCTTATCAATGCTACGTTCGAGGACAATTTCAATCTCCTTTCGCGGCAGCTTTATGCTCGGCGCGGGGGTAAGATCGTGGCCGTGACCGATTGATGGGAGCATAGGCAGGGCGCCGACCAGGCGCGTGAGTAGAACGGAAGATCGGCCTCGGGACGCTAAATTTCGTCGGAACCAGCGTTCCAGTCCCGCGCCATGAAACGGGCTTTGCCTCCGGCCAGAACGTGGAGCACTTGCGCAAGGTTGCGAGCCTTGGCCTCCTGCGATTTCAACCCAGCGAAATAACGCAGGATTTCCTTCTGTCGGCTCGGCGGCAGCGCATCCCAGCCCTGCTTCGCCTGATCGTCGCCTTTCAGCGCTTCGGCGAACCATTCAGGCATCGAATGCGCGGGGCCGGCTTTATAGTCGGCGTCGAAGCGGATTTCGATATCCACCACATCTCCCACCCCGGTGCCGGAGGCCGTGCGAACCTGCTCGTGGAGGTAGAGGTAGAAGCTGCCATCCCCCCGCGGCATGAGGTTGATGCGCCAGGGCGTATCGGGTTTGCCGTTGACCTGGACGCGTACAGGAAGCGGCTTTCGCCAGCCCTTCTTGAGACGGCTTGCGCGCGCAGCATCCACGAGCACGAAGGGGTTTATTCCGTGGATCTCGATCCGCGACCGGAAACGGAGCGGACGCGCGGCGGCCGACGAAGCGGATTGATCCATTCGCGTAGCGTGCAAAATCGCACCCAGGATGGCAACCACGCCTTGAGGCGGCTACTGCGAGCCGGATGTGTCGGCAGGTTCATTCATCCATGCGCCGCTGCATGCGATACCCATCTTGCGGGTTCACCGACGGACGCGAATTCCTGCCCGACGCGGAATGATATCTTGAGGATTGGAAGAGGCGCCGGATAAGAAGGCGTCTATGGCCACCATCAAAATCTACGGCATCAAGAATTGCGACACTATGAAAAAGGCGTTCGCATGGCTCGACGCGCACGGCATCGCCTACGACTTTCACGATTATAAGAAGCTGGGTGTCGGCGAAGCGGAGGTGGCCCGCTGGAGCGACGCCGCGGGCTGGGAAAAGCTGCTCAACCGCGCCGGCACCACCTTCCGCAAATTGCCGGAGGCGGACCAGCAGGACCTGACCCGCGACAAGGCGATCGCGCTGATGGTCGCCAATCCGTCGATGATCAAGCGGCCCGTGCTGCAAGTAGCCGACGGGCTGGAGGTCGGCTTCAAACCGGAACGCTACGCCAATCTTTTCGGGAAATAGAGGTATGACGCAAGCCACAGGCCTGATCCTGCGCCGCTGGGCGGCTTTGATCCGCACCGCCGACCGCGATGCTTACACCGCCTATATCGCGGGCACGGGCGGCGACGATTACACCTCCACCCCCGGCAATCGCGGCTACCAGATGACGATGCGCGATCTGGGTGACGGTACGACCGAGGTCGCCACGCTAAGCTGGTGGACCTCGCTCGATGCGATCCGCGCCTTTGCGGGCGAGGATATCGCGGTCGCGCGTTATTATCCGGAGGACGATCGCTATCTCCTCACGCGGCCCGAACATGTCGAGCATCATGAAATCGTTGCCGGCGGGGCAGGGGGCTAAGCGGCCCGAGGGCGGTCGACCCCATCAATCTGTCGCGCACAGCTTTCGTTCAGCAAGACTCGGCGCTAGAGAGGCGGACCGGCCGCACGCCAGCGGCATTCCAGGAGAGGCCGCTTGGCGCTGACGCCTACTGAAAACGAAGCGTTTCTACGCGAAGTCGACGAGAATCTCCGTCGTGACCAGATGACCGGGCTTGCCAGGAAGTGGGGGACGGCAGGCGCGATGGTGGTCGGCTTGTTCCTGATGGGCCTGGCTGCTTTCCTCTGGTGGCGAAATCACAAGGCCGAGCAAGCGGGCAAAGACGGCGAGCAATTCGTCCAGGTGATGGGCGCTGCCGAAGTCGGCGGCGCAACACCGGCCGACCCGCGCCTGGCCGCGCTCGCAAGTTCGCCGCGCGAGGGCTATCGCGCGCTCGCCAGGCTGACCCAGGCGAACCTGACCGCGAAGGACGACCCTGCCGGTGGCGCAAAAGCTTATATGGCGATCGCAGTCGATACCGCCATGCCGCAGGCAATTCGCGATCTGGCGACGATCCGCGCGACCGGCCTGCAATTCGATTCGCTGCCCCCGGCAGACGTGGTCGCCAAGCTGAAGCCGCTTGCGGTCGCCACTAACCCCTGGTTCGGCAGTGCGGCCGAACTGACCGCGATGGCCTATCTCAAGATGAACCAGAAGGATCGGGCGGGTCCGCTCTTCGCGGCGATCGCGCGGGACAACGATGCGCCGGTCGGGTTGCGCAGCCGCGCCGCGGGTATGGCCACCGCGCTCGGCCAGGACGTAGCCGCAATCGCCCCCGCCGGCGCTCTCAAGGAATGATCATGACTCAGCGTTCGCGCACCGGGCGGATCGCCCTCGCGCTGGCCCTGCTCGCCTCGCTCGGCGGCTGCGGCATCTTCAAGCACAATGTCGATCGCGGCCCCAAGACCGCCGTGCTCGGGAATCGCGTGTCGGTGCTCAACGTCGGCAGCGACGCGGTCGCCGATCCCAGCCTGGCCGACGTGCCGGTTGTGGTGCCAGAGCCTGCGGTCAACGATAGCTGGACCCAGCCGGGCGGCAACGCGACCAAGACGATGGGCGATCCGGCGCTGCCGCTCAATCTGCGTCCGGGCTGGTCGACCAAGATCCGCGGCGGCGACATCACTCAGCGGATCGGATCCACGCCGGCGGTCGCCGACGGCAAATTATATATTGTCGACGCCGATGCGGTGGTCGAGGCGTTCGACGCCGCCAGCGGCGCGCGCCAGTGGGCGACCGCACTCGATTCCAGCAAGCGTGACGTGGCGGTCCGCTTCGGTGGCGGCGTGAGCTTCGACAGCGGCCGCATCTATGCGACCACGGGCCGTGGTGATGCCGCCGCACTGGACGCCAAGACAGGCAAATTGCTGTGGAAAGTGCGTCCCGCCGGCCCGCTGCGCGGTTCACCCGCGATCGGCGGCGGCAACGTCTATGTGCTAACCCAGGACAATCAGATCTTCGCGCTGAAGCCCGATACGGGTGAGACCGTCTGGACCGTCTCGGCCACGCTCGAGACGTCCGGCGTGTTCGGCGTGGCCGCGCCTGCCATGGCGCAGGGTACGGTCGTTGCCGGCTTCTCGTCGGGCGAATTGTCCGCGCTGCGTTACGAAAACGGCCGCATCGTATGGCAGGATCAGCTGTCGCGTACCGCCATCTCGACGTCAGTGTCGGTGATCTCCGACATCGACGCCTCGCCCGTCATCGACGGCGGCCGCGTCTATGCGATCGGCCAGGGCGGCCGCATGGTCGCGATGGATCTCGTCACCGGCCAGCGCATCTGGGAGCTGGTGATCGGCGGCATCAACACGCCATGGCTCGCGGGCGAATGGTTGTTCGTCGTCACCGACGAAGCGAAGGTGATGTGCATTGCGCGCACCACCGGCAAGATCCGCTGGATCTCCCAGCTGCCGCGCTACCGCGATCCGAAGAAGAAGGACAAGCCGATCGAATATTACGGCCCTGTCCTCGCAGGCGGTCGCCTGCTCGTGGTCAACGACCGTGGCCAGCTGGTCAACGTTTCGGTCGCGGACGGCAAGGTCGGAACGTCGGTCAAGGCGGGCGACGGTTTCTACCTGCCGCCGATCGTCGCCAACAACATACTCTACCTGATCGATACAAAGGGTCGCCTGTCGACCTGGCGCTAACACTCCAACCGTCGTGCCAGCGAAAGCTGGTATCCATCCTGCCCTCATCCCAAAACGGCACGGATGGGCGATGGACCCCAGTTTTCGCGGGGGTGACGGTCTCGGGAGTATAGCAGACTCGTAAATCGGCAGGGGTATCCCTAAGGGGTGCCCATGCCCGTTCCCACTGTTGCGATCATCGGCCGGCCTAATGTCGGCAAGTCGACCCTGTTCAACCGCCTGGTCGGCAAGAAGCTGGCGCTTGTCGACGACCGGCCGGGCGTGACGCGCGATCGGCGCGAGGGCGAAGCGAGCCTGCTCGGCCTCGATTTCCGCATCATCGACACCGCCGGTTTCGAGACCGACGATCCGCAGACCCTGCCCGGACGGATGCGCAAGCAGACCGAGGCCGCAGTCGAGGAGGCTGATGCCGCGTTGTTCATGTTCGACGCGCGCGCCGGCGTTACGCCGCTGGACGAGGAAGTCGCGCGATGGCTGCGCAACAGCGACACGCCGATCATCCTGATGGGCAACAAGGCCGAGGGCAAGGCGGCCGAGCCCGGCTTGATGGAAGCCTATGCGCTTGGCTTGGGCGACCCGATCCCTTTTTCGGCGGAGCATGGCGAGGGACTGGTCGATCTGTTCGAGGCGCTGCGGCCGCATATCGAACGTAACGAAGACGAATTCGCCGAGGAAGAGGAAGGGGAGGGCGCGACCGGCCCGCTCAAGCTGGCCATTGTCGGCCGCCCCAATGCGGGCAAATCGACCCTGGTCAACCAGATGCTGGGCGAGGAACGGATGATTACCGGGCCCGAAGCCGGCATCACGCGCGATTCGATCTCGATCGAATGGGAATGGCAGGGCCATCCCGTGCGGCTGATCGACACGGCCGGCCTGCGCCGTAAGGCCAAGGTCGAGGACAAGCTGGAGCGTCTCTCCGCCGCCGACACGCAGCGCGCGATCGATTTCGCCGAAGTGGTGGTTTTGCTGCTCGACGCGACCCGCGGGCTTGAGGCGCAGGATCTGCGGATCGCGTCCCAGGTGATCGAGGAGGGTCGCGCGCTGATTATCGCGGTCAGCAAATGGGATGTGGCGGAAAATGCGCCACAGCTGTTCCAAGGCATTCGCGGCGCGCTCGACGAAGGGCTGGCGCAGGTGAAGGGTCTGCCGCTCATCACGGTCTCCGGTGTCACCGGGCGTGGCGTCGATCAGCTGCTCCAGGCCGCCCTCGACACGCGCGAAGCCTGGTCGCGCCGCGTCGGCACAGGCGAGCTTAACCGCTGGTTCGAACGCGCGCTGGAGGCCAATCCCCCGCCTGCGCCCGGCGGCAAGCGCATCAAGCTGCGCTACCTGACGCAAGCCCGCACGCGTCCACCGACCTTCGTTCTGTTCGGCACGCGGGTCGACCAGCTCCCCGAAAGCTATCGCCGCTATCTGGTCAACGGCATTCGCCGCGAACTCGGCTTCGGCGCGGTGCCCGTGCGCCTCAACCTGCGCGCGCCCAAGAATCCGTTCGGCACCAAATGACGGTCACGGTCGACGCGCGCGGGCTGCGCTGTCCCTGGCCGGTGCTGCGCCTGGCGCGCGTGATGCGCAATGCCGATCGTGCCAGGATCCTCGCGGACGATCCCGCCGCCCCTGCCGAGATCGCCGCGCTCGCCGACGCGCACGGCTGGGCGATTTATCCCCAAGATGGAGGCTTTTTAGTTTCCAGGGGCTCGCCTCAATAACAATTGATTTACCCGCTATGGGGTAAGAGCCTCTTCCGCCGTAACGCGAAGAGGGAATAGCAGTGAGCGGACATCCGCAAATCAATCACGAGACCTTGAGCGCGATCCGCCTCGAGCTGGGCGCGCACTTCGCGCGCATTCTCGGCTACTTCGCCGAGGATGGCGTCAAGTCGGTCCAGGCGGTCGAGGAGGCGGTCGCGAACCGCGACGCGGTTGCACTGGTGCGTCCGGCGCACACGCTCAAGGGCGAGGCGTTGCAATTCGGTGCCGAGGCGCTGGGCTATGCGGCCGAGTATATCGAGACGGCGGCGCGTGCCGGAGTCGAGGCGCATGCCTTCCCGACCGATATCGTCGAGCATTGCGCGAAGCTTCGCCCGCTGTTCGAGGAAGCGCTCGTCGCACTCCAGCATGCGGTTGCACCCAAGCCCGCGGTGGCGATGCCGCTGCGTCGCTCGGTCGGTGGATTCGGCCGCAAGGTCGGCTGACTTATTCCTCTTCGGCCGGCTTCGACTGCAGCTGGATATAATTCTGGATCCCCATCCGTTCGATCATGTCGAACTGGCGCTCCAGGAAATCGACATGGCTTTCCTCATTGTCGAGGATCCGGCGAAACAGATCGCGGCTGACATAGTCGCGCACAGTCTCGCAATGCGCGATGGCATCACGTAGCAGCGGTATCGCGTCGCCTTCGAGCGCCAGATCGGAGCGCAACACCTCTTCGACCGTCTCACCGATGCGGAGGCGTCCCAGCATCTGGAAATTGGGCAGGCCGTCGAGGAACAGCACGCGCTCCGACAGCATGTCGGCGTGCTTCATCTCGTCGATCGACTCATGCTTCTCATAGTCGGCGAGTCGGGCGATGCCCCAATGGTCGAGCAGCCGGTAATGAAGCCAATATTGGTTGATCGCCGTCAGCTCGTTCTTGAGCGCCGCGTTGAGGAATTCGATGACTTTCTCGTCGCCCTTCATGGCACGGCTCCCTTCGTTCAAAGGCCGCTTAAACCACAGGAGCGGAGGATTTGAAGCGCGAACGACTCGCGAGAGTCGTTCGCAGCTAGACCGCCGCCTGCTGCTCCTCCGCGATCAATTCGCGGGCGAATGGCAGGCACTGGCCGCATTTGGGCCGCGCACCGAGCGAAGCGTAGGCGCTGATCGGGCATTGCGCGCCGGAGCGGACAGCTTCGCGGACTTCGCGTTCACGCAGCGCATTGCAGTGGCAGACGACCATTTGCGACTCCGAATCAACAAGCCCTATCTAGGGCTATTGAGACTAACTCGCAATAGCTTGAAGAATTCTTACCAGACGGCCGCGAGACAGGCTGCGCCATGCCCATTCGAACGGGCCGTAGCGAAAATGCCGCAGCCACAATGGGCTCCAGCCGAGGATCAGCAACCACTGGCCGAGCACGAGCCAGTAAAGCTGCGCGCGGTGGAACTGACCGAACAGGCCGAAACCATAACCGTAGAAGATCGTGGTCATGATCAGGCTGGTGCCGAGATAGTTGGAGAAGGCCATCCGCCCCGCCGCCGCCAGGCTTGCCGTCAGCCAACGCGCCATACCGCCTTGCACCGCAAGGATGATCGCGGCGGCATAAGCCAGCGTCAGGAAGGGCCGAAGCAGCAGGGTTGCCACATCGGCCAGCGGCAGGAAGGCGGGGTCGAAATGATGCGTCTCGATCGCGTGAACCAGCGGCAGATAGAGCGGGATCGTGATGGCCCCGCCGATCAGGGTCCATATATATGCGCGCTTGCTCCAGCCGCCGCTCCAGAAATCCAGGCGGTAAAACAGCATGCCGAGCAGCATGAAGCCCAAGGTATCGGGCATGCTGATCGGTAAATAGAGCGTCTGGTAATCATGCGTCGTCATCGCGCGCATTCGAAAGACGTCTGCCCAGCCGCCGCGGTAGAGATTGACCTCGCGCGCGACCGTGTCGGGGAAGGGTAGGGTTTGTGCCAGCACCTTGTCCCATGCCTGCACGGCATCGGCGGGCGGGTGCGGTGCGTTGGCAAGCGTCTGCAGCACCTGCATGTCGCGATATTCGACCAGGCTATGCGCGAGCGAGAAGCCGATCAGGCAAAAGGCCGCGAAGCCGATCGCGCCTTTGTCCCATTTGCGCGCGAAGAAGGCGACCGCGCCGGCAATCGCATAATCGACCAATATGTCGCCATACCAGACGAACCAGGCGTGGAGCATGCCGAACACGAACAGCCAGAAGATGCGCGCATAATGGGTGCGCACCGGCCCCGGCGTCCGGTCCTCGGCGGCATCGGTGATCAGCAGCAGCGACGCCCCGAACAGCATCGTGAACAGCGCGCGCAGCTTGCCGTCGACAAACACATAAGCCGCAGCCCAGGCGAACAGGTCCCAGCCTTGCGCGCCGCCATAATAATGCGGATCGACATAGGCGTAGACGGGCATGCCCATCGACACGATGTTCATCACCAATATGCCGCACACCGCGAAGCCGCGAATCGCATCGATCGTGACGATGCGGCCGCTGCCGCGCGCGGCCTGCACTAGGCGGTGCCGCGGCGCGCCACCAACCCGAAGGTCAGACCGACCAGCACGACATGTGCGAACACTTGCTTCGCGATCGCTGCAGGCTTGGGGCTGGGGAAGGGCACGCCGAACCGCAATGGCAGAACCACCCCGTACATGACCAGCCACAGAATCACGCCATAGGCCAGCGCGGCAAGAATCGTGTGCCGCCTGACGACGGGGATCCGCTCGCGCGCGATCAGGAACACCGCCGCCATCACCGCCATGATCGCATAATGGACCCCCAGGCCCGCCACTGCGCCGGCTCTGCCCCAGTCGGCGGCCGGCGGGAATGGTCCACTCGCAAGCCCGCGCAGCATGCCGCCGATCGGTTTGCCGGCATGCGCCGTCTCGATCATCGCCATGCCCATATCGAGCGTGCCGGCGATGGCCGTCGCCAGCAGGATGCGCCAGCCCAGGTCCTTCTTCACAGCGTCCATCATACCCCCTCCTTCTTCCGCTATCGCAACTCCTTGCGGATCATCAGCTTGAGTCCCGACCAAATGGCGTCGATCGCGCACACCTTCACATCCACCAGCCCCATCGGCAGGCAGATGTCGCGGATGACGTTCTCGTCAATGTCGGTTGGCCTTTTCGACGCCCGCTTGGGCCAGGACACCCAGACGAAGCCGGCAGGAACCAGCACTCGCCTGAGTGCGGCCAGATCATTCGCCAACGCGGCGCGCTCCGTCTTGAAGATATGAGCAACGTCAATTGGCGCGCTTGGCGCATCGAGCAGGATCGCGCCGGTATCGCCGATGTCATCGGCCACATTCGCCGGCATGCCGTCGCGCCAGACTCGCTGGCCGGGCTTCAGCCCCAGCTTCGCCGCCAACGGTGCCCCCGAATAGCCAGCCATGCTCCCCTCCCCCGGAACGAGGAAGGATGCTTTACGCCAAAGCGGCGTCCGCGCCCATCAGGTTCGGGAAGAAACCCTCATGCGCGGTGCGCAGCGCGTCGAGCGACACGCAATAATCGCCCGTTTCGCATTCGAAGATCAGGCGATTGGCGGTGGTGCGGCCGATCGGTTCGGCTTCGATCCCGTGCGCCTGCGCGCCGGCGAGGAAGCCGAGCAGGGCGATATCCTGCACGGTTACGACATAGAGGCCCTGATCCTCCGCGAAGAAGGATCCGGCCAGGCCAAAGGGCGTCGGCCCGTCGATCAGCGCGCCGCATTTGCCCGCCAGTGCCATTTCCGCGATCGCGACCGCGACGCCGCCGTCGGAGACGTCGTGGCAGGCGGTGATCCAGCCGAGGTCGATGCCTTCGCGGATATAGTCGCCCGTCCTGCGCTCGGCGGCGAGATCGACCGGCGGCGGCGGCCCCGCGTCGCGACCATCGAGCCCGTGCAGTTCGCGCAGCCACAGCGACTGGCCAAGATGCCCCTGGCGTGTGCCGACCAGCAGGATGATGTCGCCGCAGCCCCGGAAGCCGATCCCGACCGACTTCTTCCAGTCGTTGAGCAGGCCGATCCCGCCGATCGCGGGCGTGGGCAGGATCGCGCTGCCCGTGCCGTCGTCATTCTTGGTCTCGTTGTAGAGCGAGACGTTACCGCTCACGATCGGGAAGTCGAGCGCCTTGCAGGCCTCGGCCATGCCCTCGATACAGCCCACGAACTGGCCCATGATCTCGGGCCGCTGCGGGTTGCCGAAATTCATGCAGTCGGTGGTCGCGAGCGGGGTCGCGCCGACCGCAGTGATGTTGCGCCAGCATTCGGCGATTGCCTGCTTCCCGCCCTCATAGGGGTCGGCATAGCAATAACGCGGCGTGCAATCGGTGCTCATCGCCAGCCCCTTGTCGGTACCGTGGACGCGCACCACGGCGGCGTCGCCGCCCGGGCGTTGGACCGTGTCCGCGCCGACCATGTGGTCATATTGCTCCCAGATCCAGCGACGCGAGGCGAGATCGGGCGAACCCATCAGCGTGAGCAGGTCGGCGGCGGGATCCAGGCTCTCCGGCAGGTCGGCGGGCATGGCGGGAACCACCGTCTTTACGTGCGGCCTGTCATAACATGGCGCGTCGTCGGCGAGCGGGCCGAGCGGGATATCGCACACTGTCTCGCCGTTGAAAGTCAGCACCATGCGGCCGGTGTCGGTGACCTGGCCGATCACCGCGAAATCGAGCTCCCACTTGCGGAAGATCGCCTCCGCAAAACCCTCGCGGCCGGGCTTCAAGACCATGAGCATCCGCTCCTGGCTCTCAGACAGCATCATCTCATAGGGCGTCATGCCGGTTTCGCGGCAGGGCACCGCATTCATGTCGAGCTCGATCCCGACCCCGCCCTTCGACGCCATCTCGACCGACGACGAGGTCAGGCCCGCGGCGCCCATATCCTGGATCGCGACGATCGCGTCCGATGCCATCAGCTCCAGGCACGCCTCGATCAGCAATTTCTCGGTGAAGGGATCGCCGACCTGTACCGTCGGACGCTTCTCTTCCGAATCCTCGCCGAAGTCGGCCGAGGCCATGGTCGCGCCATGGATGCCGTCGCGGCCGGTCTTGGAGCCGACATAGACGATCGGATTGCCGATGCCGGAGGCTGCCGAATAAAAGATCTTGTTGGTCTCGGCGACGCCCACGGTCATCGCATTGACCAGGATGTTGCCGTCATAAGCGCCATGAAAATTGACCTCGCCGCCCACCGTCGGCACGCCCACGCAATTGCCATAGCCCCCGATCCCGTGGACCACGCCCGCGACGAGATGGCGCATCTTGGGATGGTCGGGCCGACCAAAGCGCAACGCGTTCAGGTTCGCAACCGGGCGCGCGCCCATCGTGAAGACGTCGCGCAAGATGCCGCCGACGCCGGTCGCCGCGCCCTGATAGGGTTCGATGTAAGAGGGGTGGTTATGGCTCTCCATCTTGAAGATGGCGGCTTGGCCGTCGCCGATATCGACCACGCCCGCATTCTCGCCTGGCCCGCAAATAACCTGCGGCCCCGTGGTCGGCAGCTTCTTGAGATGGAGCCGGCTGGATTTGTAGCTGCAATGCTCCGACCACATCACCGAAAAGATGCCGAGTTCGGTCAGATTCGGCTCGCGCCCCAGCGCGTTCAGCACACGCTGATATTCTTCGGGGGAGAGGCCGTGTTCGGCGACGATTGCAGGCGTGATTTCGCTCATGCCCGGTGCCGATAGCCGAGCCTGCCCGCAGGTCAAAGAAAAAGGCCGGCGAAATCGCTTCGCCGGCCCTTTGGGTTCAAATTTTTCAGGCGATCAGGCGTCGCAATCCTGCGCAGCGCCGCCCTTTTTCAGGGTGACCGACTTGGCGGTCGCGGTTCCGGTCAGCGTGTAATTGCCACCGACATAGGGGTCGCCCGCCTTCGGCGCGCTCAGCACGGTCGGGCTCGCGCCCTTTTCCTTGAGATGCAGGTTCGCCGTCTGGTTGTCGTTGAACCAGTCGACATAGATCAGGCTGTTGTCCTTGCAGCGATAGGACTTGCTGGCCAGCATCGCCGGCGGCAACTTGACCGGCTTCGCAGCCTTGATCTTGTCGGCGTCAGGATCGCTCGGACCGCCAGCGACGATCGTGGTCGGCTGGGAGTCGCAAGCTGCGAGCAGGAAAAAGGCGGCGAGCGGCATGGCGCGGAGAATTTTGAGCTTCATAGCGATCCCAGTTTTCGCGGGTGCGGCAAATTACGTCAAGAGTGTTGACGCTCTTGTGACACGAACAACCACACTCGGCTTGAAGAAAAGTCGCTGCAATGCGACGAACCGTTGGCTTCCCGCGTGGTTCAGTGGGGCTGAACCGGCGCTGCACCGGCCCGCGCCCCCACATCGCCGACGCCTCCAGCTCATAATCGTCACCCCAGCGAAAGCTGGTGTCCATCTCCCGACCATCCCGCTTGGCGCAACGGCAGGAGATGGATGCCAGCTTTCGCCGACATGACGAGCGTGGAGTTTGGCGGGTGCCCCCAAAACAAACCGCAGCCACTGAAACCGAAGCTTGCTTGCCCCGCTCGGCCAGCATGCTTATCCCGGCACGCATGGTGAACCCCGCTCCAGGCGTGCCCGCCCTTGTCGGCAATACGCCGCTCGTCCGCCTTGCCGGCCCCAGCGCTGCGACCGGCTGCGAAATCTACGGCAAATGCGAATTCATGAACCCGGGCGGATCGGTCAAGGATCGCGCCGCTAAATTCATTATCGAGGATGCCGAAGCCAATGGCACGCTCATGCCGGGCGGGCTGATCGTGGAGGGCACGGCCGGCAATACCGGGATCGGCCTCGCCTTGATCGGCAATGCCAAGGGCTATCGCACCACGATCGTCATCCCCGAGACGCAGAGCCAGGAAAAGAAGGATACGCTCCGAGCGCTTGGCGCCGAGCTGATCGAGGTCGCACCGACGTCTTATTCCAACCCCGCCCATTATGTGCACATGTCGCGCCGCATTGCGGAGGAGACGCCGGGCGCGCTCTGGTCCAACCAGTTCGACAATATTGCCAATCGGCTGGCGCATATCCGCACCACCGCGCCCGAAATCTGGGCGCAAACCGGCGGCAAGGTCGACGGTTTCACCTGTGCGGTCGGTACCGGCGGCACGCTGGCGGGCGTGGGGCTCGGGCTCAAGGAGTTCAACGAGGACGTGACGATCGCGATCAGCGATCCGCACGGGGCCGCGCTCTACGAATATTATGCGCATGGCGAGTTGCGTGCCGAAGGTTCGTCGGTGGCGGAAGGGATCGGCCAGAGCCGTATCACCGCCAATCTCGAAAGTGCGCCGGTCGATACGCAATATCGCGTCTCCGACGAAGAGGGGCTCGATCAGCTTTTCGCGCTCCTCCGGAACGAGGGGCTGTGCGTGGGTCTGTCGTCCGGCATCAACGTCGCCGGTGCGATGGCGCTGGCGCGCGACATGGGCCCGGGCAAGACGATCGTGACTATCCTGTGCGATTCCGGGATGCGTTATCTGTCGACCCTGTTCAATCCGGAGTGGTTGCGGTCGAAGGATCTGCCCGTTCCCGAATGGCTCGTCCGCTAGGATCGCTCCGCCCATGACCTGGGTCATGGGCCTGTCGAAGCGTCGGCAATAGCGCCTCGACCGCGTTAAGGCTCAAGGCACGCCCACGACATCCTCGGGCTCCGCAGGATAGCTGCGGAGAAGGGCCTGGCTAAGGTCCGAAGCGACCACGTCGTCCGCGCCCTTCTTCGTGCCCGCCGCCCGCACCGTCACGGCGGCGCCATCCCAGACGGTGCCGTCCGTTCCCCGCTTGCGAATGCGCAGCTCCAGCCGGACGCGCTGGAGCGGGACGAGCCTGGATTTTCCGGTTGGGAGCGGAATGACGACGCCCGCGCCGACACTGCCGGAAGCGCCGCCAGGCATCACGCCCGTACTCCCTGCCGAGGCCTTGGCTGTGCCCGTTCCCACCTCGACCCGGCCCAGGGTCAGCTCGGCGACGTAGGCGGCGTGGCCGGAGTCCTCCAGGATGGTGAACCCCTTGGCCGCGAGCACTTCGCGCGCCGCGTTCACGAAGGACGCCACCGAGGAATCATAGTCGCCGTCTGCGGTTTTGGGCTCGATCGAGATCGTCCCCCCGGCCGGAGGCTCGGCCGCCGACAGCGTTGCCCCCCAGATTGGCACCAGCGCCATGACGCCCGCTACGATAAGGACTGCGCCTTTGTGCATATGGGGTTCCTATCCGCCCGGAGACGCGCTTCGCGCCAGGACGCACAGAGATCACCACCGCTCATAACCTCGCCTGAACGACAACAATGTGTTCGGCGGCTCCTCAGTCCCGGAAGAGCAAAGGCGCGAATTCGTGCAGGCTGCGCCGCCAGGACAGGAATTCGTGCGCCGTGTTGGGCGACACATAGAAGACGCTGTTTATGCCGGCCTGCTTCAGCGCATCGGCGTTGGCGCGAGGATCGGCGCGAGGGGCACCCGGAGGACCTGCCCTGTTTCCGCCCTGGAGTTCCCGGCTGCCGAAGCTGACGAATGCCAGCTTGACCTTGTCCTTGAAGCCCGGCGTCTTGTTGACGTCGTCGAGAGAGAAAGTCCCGCCGCTCAAGAGGCCGATATAGGCGAATTTGTCGAGGTTGGCGGGCGCGATCAGCTTGGTTTCGAAGCCGCCCATGGAAAGGCCCGCCATCGCACGGTGGCGCTGATCGGAAAGCGTGCGGAAGTGGGAGTCGACGTACGGGATCAGTTCGTTGAGCAGGACTGTCTGGAACGGCTTGATGTCGAAACTCGAAAGACCGCCGGGGCTGCCCGGCCGCACATCGTTGGTCATGCCGTAGGTCGCGACGATGATGAACGGCCGCGTCTTCCCCTCGGCGATCAGATTATCCATGATCAGATTGGCGTGGCCCTGGTTGAACCAGGCGGTCTCGTCCTCGCCCCAGCCATGCTGCAGATACAGGACCGGATAGCGCGTACGTTGATTCTGATCATATCCCGGCGGCGTGTAGACGAACGCGCGACGTTGCGTTCCGGTGCTCGGGGACGGAAACAGCACCTGGTCGACATGACCGTGGGGAACGTTCTTCAGCGCGTAGAAATCCGCGTCATGCGCCGGAATTTCTATGCCGCTTTCCCAGCGCGTCGAACCGTAGAAGTTCAACGTGCCGGGATCGTTGAGCACGCCACCGTCGACGGTCAGGTGATAATAATGGAAGCCCTCGTCGAGCGGTCCTTCCGAGGTTCCCATCCACGATCCGTCCGCAGCCTTGGCAAGGACGGTGCCGCCTCGTCCGCCCAGCCCGAGGCTCACCTTCACGGCCTGCGCGTCGGGCGCGACGATGCGGAAGCGGGCATAGCCTTGCGAATTGACCTGCGGATATTGCTGACCCGGCTGGTTCACCGAAGAGGGTTTGAAATCTTCCACGATCGGCGGAGCGGCGGTTTGTGCGACTGCGGGGCCGACGGTGGCGATGGTGGCCAGCAGGACAGCAACGGCTCGTTTCATCTGATTTCCTCCCCAAGGTTCTTCCGCGTGTGTTGCCGCCCGTCGGAAGATCATATCCTATATAATCGGAGCTTATTGCAGGACTTCGTTGGTGCCGCAACGGGAGTTTTTACGCAAAACCGTGGAACAATAGGCCGCGTCATTCCGATATCGCCTTGACGGCCAGATCAGTGGCAAACTCACCCGCTCACCCGACGAAAACCAGCTATTTACGGGCCGGCAGGGGTTGGAACCCGGCTGGAGAAAGAAACACGGCAGGCGGCCGCAATGGCGGGTCTGCGTTGACGTTGTTGCGCCAAAGCTGGCGCGATTTGCCCCTCCACCGAATCGAGATTCACAAGCGGGGAGTTGAGGCTTATCTAGGGCGCATGACGCAATTGCCGTGCAATACCGAATGAAGCCCATGCATCGCGTGCGCGTCGGGCTGATCGGGCTTGCCTGGGTCTTCCTGCTGGTGATGCTCGCGACCACCTTCGTCCATGTCGCGGGTGGCGATCAGCCCGGCGCGAACAGTGCTGCCGCGACCAACGATACTGCGCAGAATGATCCGCTTGCCGAACTCGGGGTCGCGCCCGGCAGTCCGGATCAGGCCGAGCAACCCGTCGCCACAACCCCGGCCAAGCCCCGCTCGCACCCCCCGGCGCATTGATGGTCGGGTTCTTTCGAGTCGCGGCGAAGTTGGCGTCCGGAGGGGGATAGGGCGAAAAAATCCTCCCACATTCTTATCCACAGGGCTGCATGCCGCCGGAATCGCCAGATTCCGGGGATATTTACGCATCCGTTCCACCCGACCACCACCATGGAATACACAGCCTATTCCATAGAATGCCATTGAAACCCATGTAAAACCCATGCTAATCCACGCTTATCCAGTGGTGGAAACTGCGCGCCCATGCGCAGCCCGCCATTGGCCGACAGAGGGACCGGGCGCCCCTCTGCGGAAAGCAGGGTGGAATAAGGGTGGCGAGGGAGACTTTCTTCGTTGGGCATCAACTGAATGCGGTCGATGGAAAGGGCCGCGTATCGGTGCCGGCTGCCTTCCGCACCCAGCTTGAGCGCCGCGCCCAGGAAGACGGCAAGGACGCCGTCAAGGAGCTGATGATCGCCCCCAGCCCGAAGGGTGATCGCCTCCGTGCCTTCGATCCGGCCGGCGTCCGTGACCGCGACGCCAAGTTCACCGCTCGCGTGGCCGACCTGCCCGCGGCCGAGCGCGCCGATGCCGAGGAAGATGCCTTCCGCGACGAACTCGCGACCGCCACCCCGGTCGCCTTCGACAGCGCCGGCCGCATGGTTCTGCCGCCGATCCTGCGCAAGCTCGGCAAGATCGGCGACCTCGCTTTCTTCGTGGGGGTGCGGGACTATTTCGAGATTCTGAGTCCGGAGAATGCGCGCGTCGCCTTCGCCAACAATCCGATGATGCTCGGGATGCTCGACCATTATCTCGAGGAGCGGGAGGCATGAGCCAGTCCGCGCCCCACATCCCCGTATTGCTTGACGAAGTGATCGCCGGCCTCGCGCCCCAACCCGGCGAGACGCATGTCGACGGCACCTTTGGGGCCGGCGGCTATACGCGCGCTTTGCTGGCCGCCGGCGCGAACGTCATCGCCTTCGATCGCGATCCCGATGCCATCGCCGAAGGTCAGGCACTGGTCGCCGAGAGCGAAGGCAGGCTGCGGCTCGTCTCCGACGTCTATTCGCGGATGGCGGAAGCGCTTGCCGATCGCGGCGTCGACCAGGTCGAAGGCGTCACGCTCGACGTCGGCGTGTCCTCGATGCAGCTCGATCGCGCCGATCGCGGTTTCTCTTTCCAGGCCGACGGCCCGCTCGACATGCGGATGGGCCAGGCGGGCATGAGCGCGGCCGATTTCGTCAACACGGCTGACGAAGCCGAGATCGCCGATGTCCTGTTCCATTTCGGCGAGGAGCGTCAGTCGCGCCGCGTCGCCCGCGCGATCGTTGCCGCCCGCCCGATCACGCGGACCGGCGAACTCGCGCAGATCGTGCGCAAGGCGCTCGGCTATCGCGAGCACGACAAGAAGGATCCCGCGACCCGGACTTTCCAGGCGATCCGCATCCATGTGAACCGCGAGCTGGGCGAGCTGGAGGACGGCCTCGCCGCTGCCGAAGCGTCGCTGGCGCCCGGTGGCCGGCTGGCGGTCGTGTCCTTCCACAGCCTGGAAGACCGGATCGTGAAGCGCTTCCTCAAGGAGCGTAGCGGCAGCACGCCTTCCGGCTCGCGTCACCTGCCCGAAATCGCCCAGCGCACGCCCAGCTTCGAGGCCGTCGCCAAGCCGGTTCGCGCCGGTGAGGCCGAGCTTGCCCGCAATCCCCGTTCCCGTTCCGCCACGTTGCGCGTCGCCCGGCGCACCGCGGCCAGTCCTTGGGCACAGAAAGGTCGTGCATCATGATCGTCGCGACGCGTCTCAACGCAGTGTGGCGGGTGGCGGGCGTCGCGGCGGCGGCACTCTGCTGCTATCTGGTATCGCAGTCGGTCGCGTCCGAACGGGGCGCGCTGGAGAAGGTCGATCACCAGATCGCCGATACGCATGACGATATCGCGAAGCTGCAGACGGAAATCGGCGTACGTGCCCGCCAGGGTCAGCTCGAGGCCTGGAACCGTGACGTGCTTGCGCTGCAGGCGCCGCGTCCCAGCCAGTTCGTGGCGAGCGGCATTCAGCTCGCGAGTCTTTACGGCCACCATGGCCAGCCGGCGCTCCAACTGGATCCGGCGATCGCCTCACAGCAGGGCTCGCCGACCAATGTCGCCTATCAGCCCGCACCCGGTCCGGCACTGCAGGGAACTGCCCCGGCTCCCGCGACGGCCGATGCGCACCTGCCCGCATCGCCGATGTTGCGCACCGCCGCCTATGTCCGCCCCGCGCCGAACCGCCTGGGCGATACGCCTGCCGCCGATGCCGCGCCGACCGTGCAGAAAGCATCGTTCGAACTGATCAGGACGCCCGCGCCCGCCGCACATGAGGACGCGGTCGAGCTTAAGCCCGCGAGAGTGCCTGCCAAGGCTGCGGGCAAGACCGCGCCCGGGCCTTCCGAGCCCAAGGCGCTCAAGGTGGCCGATGCCAAGCCGGCGGAAAAGACCAAGCCCAAGCATGAGCCGATCCGCCTCGCCGCGCGCGACCCGTTCCCTAATTCGCTGCTCCCGGCCGACATAAGCGCGCTCGCGGCGCGCGAAGCCAGGGGTACCAAGGACAGCACCAAGGCGGCGCGGTGAACGCGCCCGCCGCTCTTCGCATAGACCGCGCCGGGCGCGTAGAGGTTCGCGATATGGCGGCGGCCGCCCCGTCCGGTGCATTGGGGATCGCCCAGCAGCGGCTGATGGGGCTGATGCTCCTGTTCGTGCTGATCACCGCGCTGATCGCGCTTCGTCTCGTGCAGATCTGCCTGTTCGGCGGGCCCGACGTACGAAGCGCCGCCGCCGACGCTGCCGACCGTGGCGAGATCACCGATCGCAACGGCCAGCCGCTCGCGACCACGATCAAATTGTGGGCGATTGCGATCAATCCGCAAAAGGTGCTGGGCAACAAGGACAAGCTTGCGGTCGCGCTCAATCAGCTGATGCCTGAGCGCACGGTCGCCCAATATGAAGCGATCCTGCACGGGAAGCGCAAGTTCATGTACCTGCGCCAGCCCGCGCCGCCGGAACTGGCCGCCGCGGTCCATGCGCTGGGCGAGCCCGGCATGCTGTTGCTGAGCGAGCAGCATCGCCTGTTCCCGCAGGGGGCGATGGCGGGCCATCTGCTCGGCTATTCGCAGGTGGTCGAGGCGGTGAAGGGCAAGCCGACCATCACCGGTATCGGCGTCGAGCGCTATTTCGACGACGATCTGAAGGCAGGCAAGCCGATCCAGCTGTCGATCGACACGCGCGTCCAGGCGGCGGTCGAGAATGAGATTGCGCGTCGCATGGCCGAGACCCAGGCCAAGGGTGGTGCCGGCATCGTCATGGACGTGGATACGGGCGAGATATTGGCGATGGCCTCGCTGCCCGACATCAATCCCAATGCGCCGTTCAAGGGCGTCGATCCGTCCGATCAGCAGGTGATGATCAACAAGGCGACGCAGGCGGTCTACGAACTCGGCTCGACCTTCAAGATGATCACTTTCGCCAATGCGATCGAGCATGGAGTGATCACTGATTGGTCGAAGACCTACGAGGTAAGCGCGCCGATCCAGGTCGGCCGGTTCAGGATCAAGGACGACGAGCCCAAGCATCGCCCGATCACCACGGTCGAGATCATGACCTTCTCGTCCAACATCGGCACCTCGCAGATCGCGCAGGCGCTGGGGATCGACAACGTCCAGACCTTCTTCAAGACGCTCGGCCTCGACAAGCGCACCGATATCGAGCTCCGCGAACGCGGTCAGCCGCAATATCCGGCGAACTGGGGTACATCCACGTTGCTGACCACCTCGTTCGGTCACGGCATCGCGGTGACGCCGCTCCATCTGGCGCGCGTGTTCGCGGCACTTGCCAATGGCGGCGTGATGCATCCCGTCACCCTACTCAAGCGGCCTGCGGGCGCGCAGGTCCCCGGCCAGCGCGTGATCAGCGAGGCGACCAGCGCGCGCATGCGCCAGCTGATGCGCCTCGTCGTGTTGCAGGGCACGGGTACCAACGCCAACGCGCCGGGCCTGCGCGTCGGCGGCAAGACCGGCACCGCCGAAAAGGTCAACCAGTTCGGCGGCTATGACAGGAATGCGAACATCACCGTGTTCGCGGGTGTGTTCCCGGTCGATCATCCGCGCTATGTGACGTTGGTCGTGCTGGACGATGCGCGGCCGAGCAAGGCAACCTATGGCTTCAAGACGGCAGGTTGGATGACCGCGCCGCTGGCTAAACGGATCATCGCGCGGATCGGCCCGCTTCTGGGGGTGCAGCCTGACTTGTCGCAGGACATTGATGTGTCGGACCTGATGCCGCTCATCCTCGAAAAGAAAGATCCGTCCAAGAATGTGGTTGAGTGAGCTTATCGGCGACAAGCCAAGCGGTGCGGATACGCGGATAACCGGCTTCGCCATCGACAGCCGCAAGGTTGCGCCGGGCACCGTGTTCGGCGCGTTCCGCGGCACCCAGGTCAATGGTGAGGATTACATTCCGCATGCGGTCGCGGCCGGCGCGGTCGCGGTCTTCGCCCGGCCCGAGGCGGTGGTCCACGGCGCGGTCCATATCGCCGACGCCGAACCGCGCCGCGCCTTCGCACAGGCGGCGGCCAGGTTCTTCGCGCCCTTCCCGGATACGGTGGTCGCGGTCACCGGCACCAACGGCAAGACCTCGACTGTCGAGCTGACCCGCCAATTGTGGCGGATGGCGGGCTATCATGCCGCCTCGATCGGTACCTTGGGTGTCACCACCGCCGATGATAGCGTCTCGACCGGCCTCACCACGCCCGACATCGCGACCTTTCTCTCCAACATGGCGGGGCTGCGCCGCGAGGGCGTCACACATGCCGCGTTCGAGGCCTCCAGCCACGGCCTCGCCCAGTTCCGCACTGAAGGCCTGCCGGTCCAGGCGGGCGCTTTCACCAATCTCAGCCGCGATCATCTCGATTATCACGGCACGATGGAGGCCTATCTCGAGGCCAAATTGCGCCTGTTCAGCGAAGTGATTGAGCCCGATGGGTCCGCGGTCGTGTGGATGGACGACCCCGCTTCGACCCGCGTCGCCGAGATTGCGCGCGAGCGCGGGCTCAGATTGATCACGCTTGGGGCGAAGGGCGAGACCTTCAAACTGGTCGAGCGCACCCCGACCCAGCTCGGTCAGACGCTCAAAATCGAAGCCGAGGGCAAGGTTCACATCGTCAAATTGCCCCTGATCGGCGCCTATCAGGCGGCGAACACGCTCACCGCGGCGGGCTTGGTGCACGCGACCGGGGGCGAAATTGCCGATATTTTCGCCCTTCTGGGACGCGTCCAGCCCGTGCGCGGGCGCCTCGAACGCGCCGCGATCAGCCGCGCCGGGGCCCCGATCTACGTCGATTATGCCCATACGCCGGACGGTCTGGAGGCCGCGATTCAGGCGTTGCGGCCGCATACTGCGGGTCGTTTGATCGTGATGTTCGGCGCAGGCGGTGACCGCGACCGCGGCAAGCGCCCCCTGATGGGTGCGGTCGCGGCCAGCCTTGCCGACCATGTCATCGTCACCGACGACAATCCCCGCTCCGAGGATCCGGCCTTCATCCGCTCCGAAGTGATGGCCGGCGCCCCCGAAGCCACGGAGATAGGCGGCCGCCGCGAAGCCATCGCCGCCGCCATCGCCGAAGCCGGCGCCAACGACATCGTCCTGCTCGCGGGCAAGGGCCACGAGCAGGGCCAGATCGTTGGCGACCGGGTTTTGCCCTTCGACGACGTCCAGGTCGCCCGGGAGTGCGCGGGATGACCCGTCTATATGGCCAGGCCAAGATCCCGTTCTTCCTGAGCGAAGTCGAAGGACGTTTCCCCACTGGTACTGCAGCGTCCTTTCACTTCGGTCAGGATGAACGGGCTATAGGGAATGCGGTAGTATGACCGCGCTTTGGACCTCCTCCGAAATCGCGCTCGCCACGCGAGGCCGCGCTTCGGATCATTTCGACGTAAGCGGCGTCGCCTTCGACAGCCGGGAGGTTGGCCCCGGCGACCTGTTCATCGCGCTCAAGGGCGATACCACTGACGGTCATCGCTTCGTCGAACAGGCCTTTTCACAGGGTGCGGCGGGCGCCCTGGTGTCGCAGCCGGTCGCCGGCCCGCACATAATCGTCGCCAACACAACCAGCGCGCTGGACGCGCTCGGCCTCGCATCCCGTCAGCGGATGCGCGGCAAGGTGATCGGGGTCACCGGATCGGTCGGCAAGACCAGCGTCAAGGAAGCGCTCTTCGCCGCCTTCGACCGCGCCGCGCCGGGCAAGGCGCACCGCTCGCTCAAAAGCTATAACAACCATGTCGGCGTGCCCTTGAGCCTCGCACGCATGCCGCGCAACACCCAATATGGCGTGTTCGAGATGGGCATGAACCATGCCGGCGAGCTGTCCGCGCTGACCCGCCTGGTCCGTCCGCATGTCGCGCTCGTCACCACCGTCGCGCTCGCGCATGGCGCCTTCTTCAAGGACGAAAGCGAGATCGCCGATGCCAAGGGAGAGATTTTCCGCGGGCTCGAGCCCCGCGGCACGGCGGTCATTCCCTACGACAGTCCGCATCGCGACCGTCTGATGGCTGCAGCCATGGCCTACGCTGGCGAGATTGTGACCTTTGGCCGCGACCCCCGCGCTGACATTCATGCGCGCGAAGGCATGCCCGGCCCAAAGGGTACGTTCGTTCAAGCCCGTCTGCGCAGCTGTGAACTGAGCTTCACCGTCGGCCCGCCCGGCGACCATTGGATCACCAACGCACTGGGTGTTCTGGCTGTCGTCGAAGCCGCGGGCGGGGACCTCGCGGCGGCAGGCCTCGCACTCGCCGACATGGCGGGCCTGCCCGGGCGCGGGCGGCGCGTCACGATCCGGCTGCCCGACGGCGACGCCCTGCTGATCGACGAGGCCTATAACGCCAACCCCGCCTCGATGCGCGCGACGCTCGCGATGCTGGGGCGGGAGCAAGGTCGCAAGGTCGCGATCCTTGGCTCGATGCGCGAACTCGGGCCGCAAGAGGCGGAGCTGCATGCCGCGCTCGCGCAGCCGATCGCGGAGGCTGGCGTCGATCTGGCACTGCTCGTCGGCACGGAGATGAAAGCTTTGGCTGAGGCTCTTGAGGGCAAGGTCGAGTTCGTCCATGTGGCCGATGCCGCATCCGCCGCCGATCGTGCCCAGCACCTGATCGCGCCGGGTGATGCAATTCTCGTCAAGGGATCGAATTCGGTCGGGCTCGCCGGCGTCGTCGACGCTTTGGCCGGAGGATAAGGATTTATGCTGTACCTGCTCGCCGAACATCTCGGCTTTCCGCACGTCCTCAACCTGATCCGTTATATCACCTTCCGTGCGGGTGCGGCGGCACTGACCTCGCTTTTCCTCGGGCTGATCATCGGGCCGAAGTTCATCGGCTGGCTGCGCGTCCGCCAGGGCAAGGGCCAGCCGATCCGCTCCGACGGCCCCCAGACCCATCTCGCCAAGGTCGGGACGCCGACGATGGGCGGGCTGATGATCCTGACCTCGGTCACGGTCTCGATGCTGCTCTGGATGAACCTCAACAACCGTTATGTCTGGGCATGCCTGCTGGTGACGCTCGGTTTCGGGCTGATCGGGTTCCTCGACGATTATGACAAGGTTACCAAGCGCAGCCACAAGGGCGTGTCGGGCAAGGTTCGGCTACTGCTGGAGTTCGCGGTCGCGGGCCTGGCATCGTGGATCATCCTGTCGGGCAACAGCACCCTGCTGTACGTGCCCTTCTACAACGGGCCGGTGATCGATCTCGGGCCGTTCTACATATTGTTCGCGGCCTTCACGATTGTGTCGTTCGGCAATGCGGTGAACCTGACCGATGGCCTCGATGGCCTCGCGACCATGCCGGTGATCATCGCCAGCCTCGCTTTCTTCATCTTCGCCTACCTCGTCGGCAACGTGAAGTTCGCCCATTATCTCGGCATCCCGCACGTGCCGGGCGCGGGCGATCTGGTGCTGCTGACCGCCGCGATCATCGGCGCGGGCCTCGCCTTCCTCTGGTATAATGCGCCCCCGGCGGCGGTGTTCATGGGCGACACGGGCAGCCTCGCTCTCGGCGGCGCATTGGGCGCGATCGCGGTCTCGACCCACCATGAGATCGTGCTCGGCATCGTCGGCGGCCTGTTCGTGGTCGAGGCGGTATCGGTGATCCTGCAGGTCTTCTTCTACAAGAGGACTGGCAAGCGCATCTTCAAGATGGCGCCGATCCACCATCATTTCGAACAGATCGGCTGGTCCGAGCCGACCGTGGTGATCCGTTTCTGGATCGTCAGCTTCGTGCTGGCGCTGGTCGGCCTCGCGACGCTCAAGCTTCGGTGATCACCAGTCCCTTCTTTCGCGGCAAACGCTACGCCGTCCTCGGGCTCGCGCGCTCCGGCGTCGCGACGGTCGAGGCGTTGCTGGCGAGCGGGGCGGAGGTGACGGCGTGGGACAGCCGCGAGGAAGCGCGCGCCAACGTTTCGGGAGTTACCTTCGCCGATCCCCTTGAAATCGATCTGGCGGGTTTCGACGGCCTGGTCGTTTCGCCCGGGGTGCCGCTCAACTCGCATCCGATAGCCGATCATGCCCGCAAGGCCGGGGTGCCCGTGATCGGCGACATCGAACTGTTCGCGTTAGCCCGCCCGAGCCTGCCGCCGCACAAGGTGGTCGGCATTACCGGTACCAACGGCAAGTCGACCACCACCGCGCTGATCCATCACATCCTCAAGACCGCGGGCGTGCCGGCCCTGATGGGCGGCAATATCGGCCTGCCGATCCTCAGCCAGAATCCTTTGCCCGAGGGCGGCGTTTATGTGCTGGAACTGTCGAGCTACCAGATCGACCTGACCTTCGGCCTCGACTGCGACGTCGCGGTGCTGACCAACATCACGCCAGATCATCTCGATCGCTATGATGGGTTTGAAGGCTATGTCGCGTCGAAGCGGCGCTTGTTCCTTATGCAATCGACCGCGCACATTGCGGTCCTGTCGGAGGCCAACGTCGAGGCTGACGAACTAGCCTATGATCTCGATCACGAACTTGGCCGGGCTGCTTATGTCCGAATGTTTCACGGCGGCAGCGTAGAAGGCCAGTCCGACTGGCCCGCCCTGCAGGGCCCCCACAACGCTGAAAACGCCGCTGCAGCGATCACCACATGCAAAGTCTTGGGCGTGATGGACGATCAGATCGAGCAGGGGCTCCGCACCTATCCCGGTCTCCCGCACCGCATGGAGCGCGTCGCCGAAAAGGGCGGGGTGCTCTACGTCAACGACAGCAAGGCGACCAACGCGACCGCGGCCGCGCCGGCGCTGGCGGCTTACCCGAAGATTCACTGGATCCTCGGCGGCCTGCCCAAGACCGACGATCTGGACGATTGCGCGCCGTTCTTTGGCCATGTGCTCGCCGGCTATACGATCGGGCAGGCGGGGCCGATGTTTGCGGATATCTTGCGCCATGCCGGCAAGCCGGTGACCGAAAGCCAGACGCTCGCACAGGCGGTCAATGATGCGGCGGCCGTTGCGCAGCCGGGCGAGGTGGTGATGCTATCGCCCGCTTGCGCCTCGTTCGATCAATTCAAGGATTATGAAGCGCGCGGAGAGGCCTTCCGTGCGGCGGTGGGGGCACTGTAAGATGGCGACGATGGCACCCAAGCTCGATCAGTCCGAACTCAGGCGGCGCGCGCTGGCGCGGCGGCGGGGAGAGCGCTTCGGCCGGGGCGACCGTTCGGCGCTCGGCACCTGGTTCTGGGAGATCGACCGCGTCCTGCTCCTGCTCGTGACCCTGCTGATCGGCATCGGCCTGATCGCGGTCGCGGCGGCGGCGCCGGCGGCGGCGCAGCGTTATTCGGACGCCACCCACATCATGCCCGCACGCTATTATTTCTGGCGCCAGTTGATGTGGACCGGGCTTGCCGTGCCGGTGATGGTTATAGTGTCGATGCTGCCCAAGGTCGTGGCGCGGCGCATGGCCCTGGTTGGCGCGGCCTTGTTCCTGGTCATGCTGATCATGGTGCCGATCATGGGTGGCGCCGAGAAGAATGGCGCGCAACGCTGGATCTATTTCGGGCCGATCCAGGTCCAGCCGTCGGAGTTCCTCAAACCCCTCTTCACAGTCGCGGTCGCCTGGCTGCTGTCGCTCAAGGAAAAGGATGCCAAGCTGCCGGTCGTACCGATCAGCTTCGCGTTTCTGGCGGTGATTGCCGCCTTCCTGATGAAGCAGCCCGATTTCGGCCAGACGGTGATCTTCGTCTCGGTCTGGCTGGTGTTGCTCACCTTGTCGGGCGTGCCGATGAAGTGGCTGGGCGCATTGGGCGGCGCGGGCATCGGCGCGATCGTGATGGCCTACCTCTTCTATCCGGTCGCGCAGATGCGCATCAACGCCTTCCTCAAGATCGGCGACGCGTCGAAGCAGGTCGACGATTATCAGATGGTGTCGGCCTATCGCACCATCACACATGGCGGGCTGATCGGGCGCGGCCCGGGTGCCGGCACGATGAAATTCGGCCTGCCCGAGGCGCATACTGACTATATCTTCTCGGTAATCGGCGAGGAGTTCGGGCTGATCGCCTGCCTGGCGATCGCGCTCATCTTCCTTGCCATCGTCGTGCGCGTGTTCATGCGCCTGCTGCATGAGGAGGATCGCTTCCTGTTCTTCGCCAGCGCGGGCCTCGTCACCCAGTTCGGGCTGCAGGCGATCATCAACATGCTGGTCAACGTCCACCTAGCCCCGTCCAAGGGCATGACCTTGCCCTTCATCTCCTATGGCGGTTCGTCGATGATCGCGCTCTCGATCGGTTTCGGTCTTTTGCTCGCCTTCACGCGCAAGAATCCCTACCTGATGCGTTCGCCTTACATCGTGACCTGGGGAGGCCAGGGGCAGGCCAAGTGAAGGTCGTACGGCATTTCGTTCTCGCCGCCGGAGGCACCGGTGGGCATATGGTTCCGGCCCATGCGCTGGCGGGCGAGCTTGTGCGCCGCGGGCATCGTGTCGCCTTGGTCACTGACGAGCGCGGCAAGCGTATCCCCGGTCTGTTCGGAGATATCGAAACGCATGTCATGCCCGCCGGCCGGCCCGCGGGCGGGCCGCTTGGCTGGTTCAAGGCCTGGCTCGGCATCCGCGCGGGGCGCGAGATGGCGCGCAAGCTCTACCGCGAGTTCAAGCCGACCGCGGTTGTGGGTTTCGGCGGCTATCCCGCGCTGCCCGCGTTGCTCGCCGCGCTCGACCTTGGCATCGCAACCGCGGTGCACGAGCAGAATGCGGTGCTTGGCCGGGTCAATCGCCTGCTCGCAGGTCGCGTGGACGCGATTGCGACGGCCTATCCGCATGTTCAGCGGCTCAAGTCAAAATTCGCGGGCAAGACCCACCTCGTCGGCAATCCGGTGCGCGAGGAAGTGAAGGCGATCGGGCGCGAGCGCTTTCCCGATTTCGGCGAGGGCACAGCGTTCCGACTGCTCGTCACCGGGGGGAGCCAGGGCGCAACCGTCCTTTCGAGCGTCGTTCCCGCGGGACTTGGCCTGCTTCCCGAACGGCTGCGCGCGCGGCTAAAGATCGTGCAACAATGCCGCCCCGAGGATATCGAGGCCGTTCGCGCCGATTATGCTCGGCTCGGGCTCGACGCCGAACTCACCACCTACCTGGAAGATCTTCCCACAGTGCTTGCTTCATCGCACCTCGTCATCGCCCGCGCGGGCGCGTCGACCATCGCCGAGCTAACCGTTGCCGGCCGTCCAGCAATCCTCGTGCCTTTGCCCAGCGCGATGGACGACCATCAGACCGCGAATGCGCACGAGATGGCGATCGAAGGCGGCGCGCGCGCCATCCCCCAATCCCAGTTCACGCCAGAACGGCTGTCGACCGAGATCATGCGCCTTACCGGCGATCCCGAGGCTCTGATTGCCGCCGCCGCGCACGCCAAGCAATGCGGTCGCCCGCTCGCGACCGAGGACCTCGCCGATCTGGTCGAAAGCTTCGGCCGCACGCCCGTGATGGATGCGATCGGGGACGATCAAAGGGGCAAGGCTGCGGTAGCGCCGGGCTTGGCAGTTGGCGGTGCGGCAAGGATGCTCTCCGAAACGAGGGGGATCTAAGATGCGGGGCGTCGCAACCGACATCGGCACGATCCATTTCATCGGGATCGGCGGCATAGGTATGTCCGGCATTGCCGAGGTGATGCACAATCTGGGCTACAAGGTGCAGGGCTCCGACGTGGCCGAAGGCTATGTCGTCGAGGGGCTGCGCAAGCGCGGTATCCCCGTCGCGATCGGCCATAAGGCGGAAAATCTGGGCGACGCCGCGGTGGTCGTGACCTCGACCGCGATCAAGCGCGGCAATCCTGAGGTGGAGCTCGCGCTCGAAAAGCGCATTCCCGTCGTCCGCCGCGCCGAAATGCTGGCCGAGCTGATGCGGCTCAAATCCACCGTCGCGGTAGCGGGCACGCACGGCAAGACCACGACCACCTCGATGGTCGCGGCCCTGCTCGACGCGGGCGGGGTCGATCCGACCGTGATCAACGGCGGCATCATCAACAGCTACGGCTCGAACGCGCGCCTCGGGGCATCCGACTGGATGGTGGTCGAGGCCGACGAGAGCGACGGCAGCTTCCTGCGCCTCGACGGTACCTTCGCGATCGTTACCAATATCGATCCCGAGCATCTCGACCATTATGGCTCGTTCGAGAAGGTGAAGGACGGCTTCGTCGAGTTCATCGAGAATGTGCCTTTCTATGGCGCGGCCCTGCTCTGCCTCGATCATCCGGAGGTGCAGGCAATCATCCCGCGCGTGCGTGATCGCCGCGTCGTCACTTACGGTTTCTCCGCCCAGGCCGACATTCGCGGCGTCAACGTGACCCCGATCCCCGGCGGCAACCGCTACGAAGTCATCATCCGGAACCGCGACGGATCAACCCGTTCGATCGAGGGTGTCGAGCTTCCGATGCCGGGCCGCCACAATGTTCAGAACAGCCTGGCCGCGATCGGCGTCGCGCTGGAACTGGGCGTCCCGGACGAGGTCATCCGCACCGGCTTCGCCAAGTTTGCTGGCGTGAAGCGCCGCTTCACCAAGGTCGGCGAGGTGGATGGCGTCACGATCATCGACGATTATGGCCACCACCCGGTCGAGATCCGCGCGGTGCTGTCGGCCGCGCGCGAGGGCGCGCAGGGCAGGGTGATCGCGGTGGCACAGCCGCACCGCTTCACGCGCCTGCACGACCTGATGGATGAGTTCCAGACCGCGTTCAACGATGCCGACATCGTCTATGTCGCCCCCGTCTACGCTGCGGGCGAGCAGCCGATCGAGGGCGTCGATGCCGCGGCTTTGGTGTCGGGTCTCAAGATGCGCGGCCACCGCGCGGCGCAAGAGATTTCGGGCCCCGACGCGCTTGCGACCGAGCTCGCACGGATCATCAAGCACGACGACATGGTGATCTGCCTCGGCGCGGGCGACATCACCAAATGGGCGGCAGGCCTGGCCGACGCGATCAGGAAAGCGCGCGGGTGAGCACCTGCTACGCCCTTCCGCCCTTGCACGGCGATGCCGAACATCAGGGCAGTCTCGCCGATTTCATCTGGTTCCGCACCGGCGGGCCGGCAGAATGGCTGGTACGCCCGCGCGACGTGAATGATCTGGCGAGCTTCCTCGCCGGGCTAGATCCCGCGACTCCCGTCTTGCCGGTTGGTGTCGGTTCGAACCTGATTGTGCGCGACGGCGGGGTCCCCGGAGTGGTCGTACGGCTGCCCAAGTCTTTCGCGAAGGTCGCGATCGAACCCGGCACCAATGATACTCGGCGCGTGCGGGCAGGGGGCGCGGCGATGGGTATCACCGTCGCCAGCGCGGCGCGCGACGGTGGGATTGCCGGTCTCGAATTCCTGCGCGGCATTCCCGGCACAGTCGGCGGGGCTGTGCGGATGAACGCCGGGGCTTATGGCCGCGAGGTGCGCGACATCTTAATCGAGGTCACGGTCGTGCTCCGTGACGGCAATGTCGAGACCTGGCCCGCGGCGAAGCTCGGCTACACCTATCGCCATTCCGAACTGCCCGCGGGTGCTGTCGTGGTCGAAGCTTTATTCGAAGGCACACCTGGCAATCCCGCCACGATCGGCGCGGAGATGGATCGCATCGCGGCCGAACGCGAGGCCTCGCAGCCTCTGCGGAGCCGCACCGGTGGTTCGACCTTCAAGAATCCCGAGGGCAACAGGGCCTGGAAGCTGATCGACGAGGCCGGCTGCCGCGGCCTGCGGATCGGCGACGCGCAGGTTTCCGAGAAGCATTGCAACTTCCTGCTTAACCTGGGCTCGGCCAGCGCCGCCCAGATCGAGGAATTGGGCGAGGAAGTGCGTCGCCGGGTCAAGGAAAAGAGCGGCCTGACGCTCGAGTGGGAAATTCAGCGCGTGGGGAGGGCAATATGATCCTCCCCGGAACGGGGAGGGGGACCGCGCACAGCGCGGTGGAGGGGCGTTGCCACGAGCGCGGCGCCCAGCCGAACTGCCCCTCCACCACCGCTTCGCGGCGGTCCCCCTCCCCGCAAGCGGGGAGGATCTAATGAGCCAGCTCCACGTCGCCGTCCTGATGGGCGGCTGGTCCGCCGAGCGCGAGGTCAGCCTGGTTTCGGGCGAAGGCGTCGCCAAGGCGTGCGAGGCGCTTGGCCATCGCGTCACGCGGATTGATATGGATCGCGAC
>Ga0068868_100000220_pt1 | contig 38739 bp, 34 predicted proteins | sample KBSMisM42_FD_64660 | JGI IMG/M metagenome (GOLD analysis project Ga0068868, IMG submission 64660) | Miscanthus rhizosphere microbial communities from Kellogg Biological Station, Michigan, USA - KBS Miscanthus M4-2 | ecosystem: Host-associated > Plants > Roots > Rhizosphere > Soil ...
CGGGGTCAACGAAGCCACCGGCGGGGTGGTGGGAGAAACCGGCGTCCCCAAAGTCACCGAAGAAGTCGTCAACGGCGTCGCCGGCCCGGAATCGACCGTCGGCAAAGTCGTCGACAGCACCGTGAAGACCGTCGAAGGCATCCTCAAACCCAAATAGCCGAGCGTTCCGCCCCCTCGGCCCCTAATCGTCAAAATGCCCGTCCTATGGCGGAGCGAGGACAGGCGGGCTCGGTAGTGAGCGATCCGATTGCGGGTTCGGCGGTCTTCCCGCAGGGGAGCCGCGTCAACGAGGACGGCCACCTCGAGATCGCCGGCTGCGACGTCGTCGAGCTGGCCGAAGAGCACGGCACCCCCGCCTACTTCTACGTCGAGGACGACATGCGGGCACGCGCCCGCGCCTACCGCGAGGCCTTCGAGGCGCGCGGGGCCGAGCACGAGATCCTCTTCGCCAGCAAGTCGCTGCCCTGCACCGCCGCCTACTGGCTCTTCGCCGAGGAGGGGCTCTCGGTCGATGTCGCCTCCGGCGGCGAGCTGCACATGGCCCTGCGCGCCGGCTTCGATCCCGACCGCATCCACATGCACGGCAACAACAAGTCCGATGAGGAGATCCTCTTCGCCGCCCGCACCGGCATCCGCCACCTGATCCTCGACTCCTTCGACGAGATCGAGCGCTGCGAGCGGCTGCTCGACGAACCGCAGCGGGTCCTGATCCGGGTCACCCCCGGGATCAAGCCCTCGACCCACGACTACATCACCACCGGCCAGCTCGACTCCAAGTTCGGCTTCGGGCTAGAGGACGGGCTGGCGGCGCGGGCGGTCGAGCGGGTCCTCGCCTCCGAGAAGCTCGAGCTGGTCGGGCTGCACGCCCACATCGGCTCGCAGATCTTCGAGCTCGAGCCCTACACGCTGGCGATCCGGGCGCTCGGCGACCTGGCCGGCGAGTGGTGCCAGGTCGTCAACGTCGGCGGCGGCCTCGGGGTCGCCTACACGGCGGAGGACGAGCCGCCCTCGATCGACTCCTACGTCGACGTCAAGGTCCGCGGCGTCGCCGAGGTCTTCGGCCCCGATGTCCGGATCCTGGTCGAGCCCGGGCGCTCGCTGGTCGCCAACGCCGGCGTCACCGCCTACCGCGTCGGCACCGTCAAGGAGATCCCCGGCGTGCGCACCTACGTCGCCGTCGACGGCGGCATGTCGGACAACCTGCGGCCGATGCTCTACGGCTCCACCTACGAGGCGCTCGTCGCCGACCGCGCCGCCGCGCCGCCGCAGACGCTGGTCACGGTCGCCGGCATGCACTGCGAGTCCGGTGACGTGATCGTCCGCGACGCCGGCCTCGCCGACCCCGCCGTCGGCGACGTCCTCGTCACCCCGGCGACCGGCGCCTACGGCTACGCGATGGCCAACAACTACAACGGGGTGCCGCGGCCCCCGGTCGTCTTCTGCCGCGAGGGCTCCTCGCGGGTGGTCGTGCGGCGCGAGGTCTACGAGGACCTGACGGCGAGGGACGTCTGAGGCGTGAACGCCGAGGGCTTCAAACCGGTTCGCATCGGGCTGCTCGGGCGCGGCACGGTCGGCGGCGCCTTCGTCGACCTGCTCTCCGAGCGGGCTGACGCGGTTGAGGCGGCGACCGGGCGGCGGCCGGAGATCGCCGGGGTGCTGACCCGCGAGGAGGGGGACTTCGAGGCGATCCTCGCCGGCTCCGACCTCGTCGTCGAGCTGATGGGCGGGACCGAGCCCGCGCGCGAGCACGTGCTGGCGGCGCTGCGGGCCGGCAAGCCGGTCGTCACCGCCAACAAGCAGCTGCTCGCCCAGCACGGCGACGAGCTCTTCGCGGTCGCCCGCGAGGCCGGGGTGCAGCTGCGCTTCGAGGCCGCGGTGGCGGCGGTGATCCCGATCGTGCGGACGATCCAGGAGAGCTTCGGCGTCACCGAGATCGCCAAGGTCTTCGGGATCGTCAACGGCACCACCAACTTCATCCTCAGCGAGATGGCGGCGAGCGGTGCCGGCTACGGCGAGGTGCTGGCGCGGGCGCAGGAGCTCGGCTACGCCGAGGCCGACCCCACCGACGACGTCAACGGCACCGACGCCGCGGCGAAGATGGCGATCCTCGCCCGCCTCGCCTTCCACACGCCGGTCACCCTCTCCGAGGTCGCCTTCGAGGGGATCGAGGCGATCCAGCCCGACGACCTCGCCTACGCGAAGGAGCTCGGCCTCTCGCTGAAGCTGCTCGGGGTCGCCGAGCGCCGCGACGGCGGCATCAGCGTCCGCGTCTTCCCCTGCTTCCTCTATCCCGGCCACCCGCTGGCGCCGATCGAGGGGCCCTTCAACGCGGTCATGGTCGAGGCGCCGGCGATCAGCGAGGTGACGATGTCGGGACCCGGCGCCGGCGGCCTGCAGACCGCCTCGGCCGTGCTCGGAGACGTCGTCTCGATCCTCGCCGGCGACGCGCCGGTCCACGAGACCCGGGTCGAGCTGCCGATCGTCGAGGACGTCAGCTCCTCCTTCTACCTGCACCTCGAGGTGGCCGACCAGCCCGGCGTGCTGGCGCGGGTCGCGGCCGTGCTCGGCGACCACGAGGTCTCGGTCAAGAGCGTCGTCCAGCGCGGGACCGGCTCCGACGCGCGGCTGGTGATGGTGATCCACGAGTGCCTCGAGTCCCGCTTCGCCGCTGCGCTCGAGGAGCTCGGGAGGCTCGAGGAGCTGCGCTCGCCGCCGCGCTCGATACGAGTGATCGAGGAGGAGTACTCCGCATGAGTGGACCGGGCTGATGGCGGCGGGGCTGATCGATCGCTACCGCGACCGGCTCTCGCTGGAGCCGGGCGATCCGGTGGTGACCCTGAACGAGGGCTCGACGCCGCTGATCGAGGCGCCGCGGCTCTCCGAGCGGATCGAAGCTCAGGCGTATTTCAAATTCGAGGGGCTGAACCCGACCGGGTCGTTCAAGGACCGGGGGATGACGGTGGCGGTCTCGCGGGCGAAGGGGCGCGGGGCGGAGGCGATCATCTGCGCCTCGACCGGCAACACCGCCGCCAGCTGCGCCGCCTACGCCGCCCGCGCCGGGATGCGGGGTGCGGTGATCGTGCCGGAGGGCAAGATCGCGATCGGCAAGCTTGCGCAGGCGCTGATGCACGGCGCCCGCGTCGTCGCCCTGCAGGGGAACTTCGACGACGCCCTGCGGATCGTCCGCGAGCTCTCCCAGAAGCACCCGATCGAGCTGGTCAACTCAGTCAACCCGCACCGGATCGAAGGCCAGAAGACGGCCGCCTTCGAGGTGGTCGAAGACCTGGGGGCTTCGCCCGGGGCACTGGCGATCCCGGTCGGCAACGCCGGCAACGTCACCGCCTACTGGCGCGGCTTTCAGGAGGTGGACGCGGCCCCGGTCCTCTACGGCTTCCAAGCCGAGGGCGCGGCGCCGCTGGTCCGCGGCGAGCCCGTGGCCAACCCCGAGACGGTCGCCTCGGCGATCCGAATCGGCAACCCCGCTCGCTGGGAGGAGGCGATGGCTGCCTTCACCGCCTCCCGAGGCCGCGTCGCCGCCGTCTCCGACGAGCAGATCCTCAACGCCTACCGCTGGCTAGCCGACAACGAAGGCGTCTTCTGCGAGCCCGCCAGCGCCGCCTCGGTCGCCGGCCTCCTCGCCCACGGGATGCCGGTGGTCGAGGGAGCCGCCCGCCCCGAGACCGTCGTCTGCGTTCTCACCGGCCACGGCCTCAAGGACCCCGACACGGCGCTCTCGAAAGCGCCCGCGGTGATCAACTGCGACAACGACCTCAGCGCCGTCGAGCGCGCCGTCTTCGACTAGCTAGGTGGTTACCGCACCGCTCGCAGTTTGGCTCTGGTGGAATTCCAGTGCCTCTGGCATTTCCTCGAAGCTCAGGAGGTCACCGGCGACCTCGAGTAGATGCTCTTTGACTTCGGCGGGAGTTGCATAGAAGAACTCACGGCGCATGTTGACTTTGTTGACTCTGCGATCCGCCAGCCTCCGATGCAACTCAGCCTCGATCCCAACGGCGTCATCCGAAAAGTGAATGGCATGAACGTCGAAACGGAAGGGAACCGAGGCATCGCCCAGCTCACGTACGCGATCGAGTGGCTCGAGACGGCGGGTGAGGCCAACCTTGACGATTCCGTCGCCGAAAGATCCGAGATTGGAGATCACATAGACGTAGCCGGCACGGACGTTTGCCGCCCGATAGTCGACGTCGGTAATCGCTTTCTCGATCTCTCCTAGCTCGGTTTCAAGACGGGCGACGGCCTCGGTGTCGCCTTTGGCCCGCAAAGCCTCCAGCGAATTGAGGTAGTGCTTACGCTCTTTCTCCAGTCGCGTCCGCTCTTTCTCTAGTTCTTTCTGCGCCCGCTGCTCCTCTCGCAGGCGCTCGCGCTCTTCGCGCTCTTTCTCCTTCTCTTCCGCCTGCTTCTGTCGGTAGTCCGCAGTGAGTTCGAGCTCGTAGACCCGAAGCTCGTGGTAGGGCCCTGAGATGTGGATGTCCATCGTTCTGCCGAGTCGAGCGATAGTCGCGGCGACTCTGGTCAATCGGTCGATGGCTGACTCAAGTTTGTAGGCCTTCATTCCACGTGCCAGATTGTCCGCCTCGGCGTTGTAAGCACGCAGCATCAGCTTCGAATAGTCACGCACCATTTTCCGTCCCTGGGCAGCCGAGCCATTAACGGTCCAGTCGGTGTTGCCACGTACTGCGCCGCCTTCGGCCCGGGTCATTTCTTTGATCCGTTCGCGCAGTGCTTTGAGCGCGTCTTTGTACTCCACGGAATCGCTCAAAGGGTGGCGATACTCATACACGCCAGCCTCCTGCAAAAGGGCGGTCTCCTCAGTGACCACCACCTCTTGGCGTAGCTCCGTCAGCTGTCGGGTGAGCTCGTCCCGCTCTCTCGTGGCGGCCTCCAGTTCTTGCCGCAGGGACGTTTGGGCCGCTTCGGCTTGCTGGATGAGCTGGAGCTCCGCCTCCTTCCGCTCCTCCTCCAGGTGAGTTCGCTGATGTTCGATCTCGGTTGCGAGCCCGTTTCTCTGCTGCTCGAGTTCGATCGTTGAGAAAGCCCCCAGTCGATCGAGATGCCCTCGTAGCTCCTCGACTTCCTTGACCAATTCGCGTGCTTTCTTGCGAGCGCCGAAGAGGGGGATATCCCCGTCGGCTGGGGATTGCGCGGCGTCTGGGGGTGCAATCTCTTCACTCACGGTTGGAAGAGTATCTAGAGAGAACTCAACTGGTTTATCTCTGTCTCGGCAGAGTGGCCTTTAGTCTCCGCCTCTCATGACCGCGCGCCACCGCCTCGTCCGCGTCCCCGCCTCCTCGGCCAACCTCGGCCCCGGCTATGACGCGATGGCGGCGGCGATGGCGGTGCACCTGGAGCTGGAGGTGGAGGAGAGCGGCGAGTTCTCCTTCGACCCGGGTGGGCTGGAGGTCTCGACCGGGCGCGACAACCTGATCGTGCGGGCCTTCGAGAGCCTGCGGCCGGCGGACGGGATCGCCTTCCGGCTGCGCAGCGAGATCCCGCTGGCGCGGGGGCTGGGGTCGAGCGCGGCGGCGATCGTCGCCGGGCTTGCCGCTGCCGACCACCTCTACGAGCTGGCGCTGACGAAAGAGGAGATGCTGGCGCGGGCGACCGAGATCGAGGGGCATCCCGACAACGTCGCCGCGGCGATCTACGGCGGCTTCGTGGTCTGCGGCTCGGGGCCGGACGGCCCGACCGCGGCGCGCTTCGACCCGCCCGAGGGGCTGGAGGCGATCGTCGTCATCCCCCCCGACGAGGTCTCGACCGAGCGGGCGCGGGAGGCGATCCCGGCCGAGGTACCGCTCGCCGACGCGGTCGCCAACGTTTCCGCCGCGGCGATGCTGGTCCTCGGCCTGCGCAGCGCCGACCTCGACCTGCTCGCCCGCGGCCTCCACGACAGCATCCACCAGGACCGCCGCCGGGACCTCTACCCGCGCTCGATGGAGATCGTCGACTCGGCGCGGGATCTGGGGGCGCTGGGGGCGACGATCTCCGGCGCCGGCCCCACCGTCCTCGTCTGGACGACCTGGCAGGACGCCGGCAACGTCGCCGCCGCCCTGGAGGAGCGCTGCGCCGGCTGGGCCGAGGTCAAGCGCCTGCCCTTCGACCCGCTCGGCGCCGACGTCCCCGAGCTCTAGCGATGGACTGGGTGATCAGGATCGGGCTGGTCGAGCTGGCGCTCGGCGGTCTGCTGGGCTGGGCGATGGTGATCCGCGGCGAGAAGCCCGAGTGGTTGCGGCGGATCGGGATCGTCGCGCCGCAGCGGATCCGCCAGGTCCACCTCGACTACGTGATGATGGGCCTGATCCTGGTCGGCGTCGGGCTGGCGGTGCCCGACCTGCCGACCGCGGTTGCCGCCGCCCTGGTCTTCGGCACCTTCGTCAACCCGCTCCTCTTCGTCCCGCTCGCCTTCGACCCCGACGTCGAGCAGCGCACCTGGTACCGGGCGCTCGCGGTCGTCTCCTTCCTCGGTGTCAGCGGCGGCCTGGTCGTCGCCGCAATCGTCGGCCCCTGAGCGCCGGAGGCGCGATTAGGATCGCGCCATGCCGACCCTCCCGAAGCCGAAACTGCTCCTGCCCGCCCTCGTGCTTGCCGCCCTGCTCACCTTCCCGGCGGTTGCCGGCGCGACGCTCGCCTACGTCAAGAACCCGTTCAACGCGATGGTCTACGTCGCCGACGACGACGGCTCCGGGGCGAAGAAGGTCGACAAAGGGCACAGCCCCCGCGTCTCTCCCGACGGCGCCTCGGTCGCCTACCTGCACGAAGGGCCGAAGTTCGCGCAGGAGTTGAAGCTGGCTCCGGCCTCGGGAGGCGCCGGGAAGACGCTGATGACGAACTTCCGCGAAGCGTTCTACCTCGCCTGGTCGCCGGACTCGAAGACGATCGCGGCGCTGCGCGGGCCCGAGCTCGGCAAGCGCAAGCTGGTCGTGATCGACGTCGCCACCGGCACCCAAAGCGTCGTCGCGCAGGGTTACTTCAGCGGCTTCAGCTTCTCCCCGGACGGCACCGAAATCGCCTACGCGGTCGCGGCGAAGGAAAAGTACCCGCCGAGCAGCGACGTCTTCCGCTTCCCGGTGCCGATCCCGGGCGTCGTCAACGTCCGGGCACCGGAAGCGGTCCGGCTGACCAAGGACCACCGCTCCTCGCAACCGCTCTGGGGTCCGCAGAAGATCGTCTTCGTGAAGACGCTCGAAGAGAAGAAGCGGCAGTACGGGGGCAAGAACGAGCTCTTCCTGATGAGCCCGCAGGGCAAGGGCGTCAAGCGCCTCACCCACACCAAGGTCGACCCGCTCCTGCAGGGGCTCTTCCCGACCGAGTGGTCCGCCGACGGCTCCCGGCTGCTGACCGAGTTCGAGGGGCAGGACACGAGCTACGCCGTCGTCGTCAACCCGAAGACCGGCGCGCAGCGAGCGGTCGCAGGCACCGGCGAGCAGGGCTTCGTCGGCACCGACCTTTCCGCCGACGGCAAGCTCATCCTCGGCTTCAACGGCGGCTTCGACCCGGGGCTGAAGAACCACAAGGTCCAGACCGTCCCCTACGCAGGAGGCAAGCCGAAGACGCTGGTCAAGGAAGCGTTCGAACCGAGCTGGAACCGGTGAGCTGTCGAGTTTGTTCGGCCCTCCCGAACAAACTCGACACGCCTAGTCCAGTAGCCCGACCTGGCGCAGGATCGAGACGCTGTCGGAGTAGACGTCCTTGCGCTTGACGAGGCCGTCCTCGAAGGGGATCACGTCGAGGCCGTCCCACTCGACGCGCTTGCCGGTCGGCTCGGCGACGAGGTCGCCGCGGCGCATCGTCTTCGTGTGGGTCGCGACCGCGGTCCATTCCTGCACGACCAGCCCCTCCCGCACGTAGAGCCGCCTGGTCGTGAACTCGATGTCGGGCCAGGTCTCGAAGATCGAGCCGATGTGGCCGCGCACCGCCTCGCCTTCGGCCGACTCGCCCGCGGTGTGGTTGTCGAAGACCATGTCGGGCGCGTGCATCGCCATGATCGCGTCGAGGTCGTGCTCGTTCCAGGCCGCGTTGTAGCGGTCGATTGCTTCGTGCAGCCCCTCAGCTGAGTCCTTGCTCTGACTGGTCATCGGCGGTTAGGGTCGAACGTAATGGCTGCGAACTACACGATCAAGCACCGCGACGAGTTCGAGCGGATGGAGGGGTCGGGCGATGCGACCTGGCTGCTCGCCCGCAAGGCCTGCGGCACTACCGCCTTCGGCTACAACCTGGTCGAGCTCGCCCCCGGCGGGCAGATCCCCGAGCACGACGAGGCGCAGAGCGGGCAGGTCGAGCTCTACGTGATCCTCGAGGGCGAGGCGGTGTTGCGGCTCGACGGCGAGGACCACCCGGCGCCCGCCGGCACCTTCGCCTCGATCGAGCCGGCGGCGACCCGCACCATCCTCAACCGCTCCGACGGCACGGTGACGGCGATGTTGATCGGGGTCGAGCCCGACGGCGGCTACGAGCCGATGTCTTGGGCCTGAGCGGCGCCTTTTAGCGCATAGCGCGGGAAAAACCGGATTCCTCCGGCCGGGCTTCGCATCGCCCCTATAATCCGGAAACTCGTCAACCCGTCGCGCGCCCGCTCGAAGAAGGCGTGGAACCCGGGAGGTCAAATTGAAGACCCAGTCCGATCGCAGCGCTCAGGTCGAGCGCTACTCACCAGAGCGCCCTTATCGTCCTCTGGTCTCGCCGCCCAGCGTCGAGGACAAAGACGCCTGCGCCATCTACGCCTCGGTCCGCAAGGACGCGACGCCGAGCCACGAACCGATCGAGCTGGCGATCCCCGCCCTGCAGAAGATGCTCCACCGCGCCGGCAACGTCGACGGTGAGGGGGACGGCTGCGGCCTCCTGCTCGACATCCCGCGCAAGATCTGGGCCGAGGAAGTGCGCTCCGGCGGGCACGATCCGTCGCTGGCGACCGACGACGCCTTCGCCGTCGCCCACATCTTCATCGAGCGCAGCCAGGACGGCGAGAAGATCAAACACGACGCCCGCGAGCTGCTTGCCGCCGGCGGCTTCCGGATCCTCGCCGAGCGGATCGGCGTCGTCGATTCGCCCGCGCTCGGCCCGACCGCCCGCGAGGAGGAGCCGATCTTCTGGCAGCTCGCCGGCCTTGTCCCCGACGCGGGCAGCCGCGACGCGGTCCTCTTCGACCTGATGATCTGCCTGGAGAAAGAGCTCGACGTCCACGTCCCCTCCTTCTCCGCCACCACCTGCGTCTACAAGGTGATGGGCGCGCCGAAGGTCCTCGGCGAGTACTACCCGGACCTCCGCGACCCGCGCTTCGAGACGATCGGCTGCTTCGGCCACAACCGCTACTCGACCAACACCTGGCCCTCCTTCAAGCGGGTGCAGCCGTTCTCGGTCCTCGGCCACAACGGCGAGATCAACACGATCCAGCAGCTGCGCCAGGAGGCGAAGATGCTGTCGGTGCCGATCCAGCCCGGCTCCTCGGACTCGCAGGACCTCAACCGGACGATCGACACGCTCGTCAGCCGCGAGGGCTTCAGCCTCGCCGAGGCGATGGAGATGGTGGTGCCGCCGATCGTCGAGGAGATCCGCGGCCTCCCCGCCGACCTGCACGCCTTCTACATGTACCTGCACCAGACGATGGGCCCGTTCGCGCAGGGCCCGGTGGCGCTGATCGCCCGCCAGTCGGACGAGTGCGTCTTCTCCGCCGACGCGATGGGCCTGCGCCCGCTCTGGCAGGTCGAGACCGAAGACGACTTCGTCTTCAGCTCCGAGCCGGGCGTGGTCTCGGTCGGGAAGATGTGCTCCGAGCCGAAGCCGCTCGCCCCGGGCGAGAAGGCGCTGGTCGTGATCGACCGCGGCGAGCGCCGCTCGACCCTGCACCCGCACGACGAGATGCTGCGGATCGTCCGCGACCGCTGGCTGGCGCGGAACGGCGCCGAGGCGGTCGCCGGCTACGAGCGGGCGCTGGAGACCGGCGGCCCGCTCGAGGGCCAGGATGTCCCCGGCTACTCCGACGCCGGCCCCGAGGAGCCGGTCAAGGTCTCCGACCGCGTCCTCGCCGGCTTCGGCTGGCAGCGCGACGACGTCAAACTCGTCCAGCAGATGGCCTCCAACGGGGCCGAGCCGGTCGGCTCGCTCGGCTACGACGGGCCGCTGGCGGCGCTCTCGCCGGAGCGCCAGAACCTCGCCGACTACTTCAAGGAGACGGTCGCCGTCGTCACCAACCCGGCGATCGACCGCGAACGCGAGATGGAGCACTTCTCGACCCGCGCCCTGTTCGGGCGGCGGCCCTCGGTCGAGAACGCGAGCGAGGACAGCGGCACCGTCGAAACCGGGTTCCCGGTGATCCTCGGCGGCCACCACGAGCTGGCGCCGCTCTCCGACAAGACCTACCGCGAGATCGCCCGCGAGCACGACACCTACCTGCTCGAGGACCTCTGGGAGGAGTTCCGCGGCCGCGCCGGCGCCGTCGACATCTCCCTGCTGGAGTCGGAGACGACCAAGGGGGCGATCGAGCGGATCAAACAGGAGGCCGTGAAGAAGGTCCGCAACGGCTGCGAGCTGGTGATCCTCACCGACCGCACCGTCTACGACGCCGAGCGGCGCTACCTCGACCCGCACCTGGCGACCTCGGCCGTCGACCAGGCGCTGAAGCAGTTCAAGGTTGAGCCCGGCGAAGTCAACCTGCGGCGGCGCTGCGGCCTCGTCCTGCGCTCGGCGGCGATCCGCAACGTCCACGACGTGATGCTTGCCCTCGGGCTCGGCGCCAACGGCGTCTGCCCGTACACGATGGTCGAGGTGATCTGCGTCGAGGACTACGAGTCCGACGTCTCCAACCTCTGCGCGGCGCTGCGCAAAGGGATCGAGAAAGTGATCTCGACGATCGGCATCCACGAGGTCCGCGGCTACGCCCGCCAGTTCAGCTCGATCGGGATCAAACCGGAGCTGGCGGAGATCTTCCAGACCGAGTTCTACGCGGCTTCGGAGAAGGCCGGCACCGGCTTCGCCGAGCTCGACGAGAGCACCAACGCCCGCGCCCACGCCCTCAGCGGCGACGACGCGGCGGCGAAACCGGCGAAGACGTTCCGCTTCTACCCGAAGGTCTACAAGGCCGCGATCGCGACCGCGAACGGGACCGGGACCTACGAGGAGTACTCGGAGAAAGTCCGCGACCTGGAGAAGCAGAGCCCGATCTCGATGCGCCACATCATGGCGCTGAAGGGCGATCGCCCGGCCGTCGACCCGGCGAGCGTCGACGCCGGTGTCGGCCACCACGACTACCCGATCGTGATCTCCTCGATGAGCTTCGGCTCGCAGTCCGAGCCCGCCTTCCGCGCCTACGCGGACGCGGCGAGGGCGACCAACATCCTCTGCATCAACGGTGAGGGTGGCGAGATCCGCGACATGTACGGGCAGTACCGCAAATGGCGCGGCCAGCAGGTCGCCTCGGGGCGCTTCGGCGTCTCGGCGGAGATGCTGAACAGCTCCTACGTCGCCGAGATCAAGATCGGCCAGGGCGCCAAGCCCGGCGAGGGCGGCCACCTGCCGGGTAAGAAGGTCTCCGAGAAGGTCGCCGCCGCGCGTAACGCCGCGCCGGGCACCGACCTGATCTCGCCCTCCAACAACCACGACCTCTACTCGATCGAGGACCTGGCCGAGCTGATCGACGAGCTGAAGACCGTCAACCCGGACGTCCGGGTCTCGGTCAAGGTCCCGGTGGTGCCGAACATCGGCACGATCGGGCTCGGGATCGCCAAGGCCGGCGCCGACATCATCACCCTCTCGGGCTTCGAGGGCGGGACCGGCGCGGCGCGTCAGCACGCGCTGCGCCACGTCGGGCTGCCGAGCGACATCGGTACCCGCGCCGTCCACCGGGCGCTGATGGAGGCCGGGCTGCGCAACCGGGTCGAGATCTGGGCCGACGGCGGCTACCGGACCGGCCACGACATCGTCAAATTGCACTGCCTCGGCGCCAACCGCGTCGGCTTCGGCACCCTGGCGATGGTCAGCCTCGGCTGCACGATCTGCCGCGGCTGCCAGCTCGACACCTGCCACGTCGGCATCGCCACCCAGATCGAGACGCCGGAGGAAGCGCAGGCCCACGGGCTGAAGAAGTTCACCCCGCAGGAGGTCGACAGCGCCGCCGAGAGCTGCGCCCGCTTCTTCTCCTCGATGGGGGAGGAGGTCAAGCAGGTTGTCGCTTCGCTCGGCTACGAACGCGCCCAGGACCTGGTCGGCCGCTACGACCTGCTCGAGCAGGTGGCGATGAAGGACACGATCGACCTGGCGCCGCTGATCACGCCGCTGGAGGAGTTCCTCGACCTCGAACCGCTGGATCTGCCGGTCGAGGAAGAGGCGGAGGCGCGGGCCGAAGCGGGCCTCGTCAGGGCCCGGCCGATCCGCATGGAGACGAAGGAGGCCTCGAGCCAGATCGCGGCGCTGGCGCCGGAAGTCTGCTCCGGCCACAGCGTCCGCAGCCAGTTCCCGCGCGCGACCGACGCCAACGACCGCGTCCTCGGGACCGAGCTGGCGGGGGCGCTGGCGCGCTGGCGGATCTTCGACGGCGGTCCGGCGGGCGACGAAGGCGACTCCCTCGCGAGCCTCGAGTTCAACGGCGGCAGCGTCGCCGGCCAGGGCCTCGGCGCCTTCAACTCCTACGGGGTCAACATCCGCGTCGAGGGCGGCGCCCAGGATGGCGTCGGCAAGACGATGCTGGGCGGGAGGATCTCGATCCTCAAGGGCAAGGGCGCCAAGGGCCGCCGCCTCAACGGCTCGGTCGGCAAGTCCTTCGCCTACGGAGCCCAGCGCGGCCAGCTCCACGTCCAGGGCTCGGCCGACTCGCGCTTCTGCATCCGCCTCTCCGGCGCCGACGTGGTGATCGCCGGCGAGCCCGAGGAAGCGATCGACGACAGCCGCGGCTCGCTCGCCAACCGCGCAAACATCAAGGGCTTCGCCTTCGAGTACATGACCAGCGGCCGCGCCGTCGTCCTCGGCGACATCGGCCCCTGGGCCTGCGCGGGCATGACCGGCGGCCGCGTCTACGTCCGCCAGAACGCCTTCGGCATCGACCGAGCCGCAATCGAACGCCGCCTCGGCAAGGGAGCCAAAGTCGAACTCAAGGACCTAGACGCCGAGGCCCTGATCGACCTGGACGACCTCCTCGGCGGCTACGCAAAAGAGCTCCGCGCCACCGACCAGGACGAAGAGGCCCAGCGAGTCCTCGATCTGGCGGCCGACGCCACGAGCAACTTCCTGATGATCGTCCCGCTCAAGGTCCAGGCCGACCCGAGCATCAGCACCGAGTGATTTAGCCGAGAGAGGACTGACCTCTCTGATACGAAATTGGGTGATTTTTGCGAATCAGTTGCGACCGATAGCGCCGCTACTGTGGCAGCGAGATCACTCCTGAGAACGAAAATTCTCCCTCGCGCATCAAGGCAGCGGCATCTCGCGAAGCACGGCGGGTTCTCTTCGAGCATTGGGGTGCGAAGGTTCCCGTCGATCCGTTTGCAATTGCCGATGCACTGGAAATGCATGTAGCGCACGAACGGCTAGACCCTGATGTCTTCGGAATCCTTCAGATTCCGGCCGAGGGTCGTCCTCTGATCCACCTCAACTCGGGTGACGGTCGTCTTCGAAGGCGTTTCACCTGCGCTCATGAGTTGGGTCATTACTGCAAGCGTGCCGAGGAGGGCAGTCATGCGGAACACATCGCCTATAGAGATGAAACGACGTCAAAAGGTACGGATGTCGAAGAGCGATTCGCGAACGCCTTCGCAGCGGCGCTCTTGATGCCGGAGCATCTGGTCGAGCAACGTTTTGCTCTAGGCGAAGGAGAGACTGAGATGGCAGATTTCTTCGAAGTCTCGGAGGCTGCCTTGGTCAACCGCCTCAAGAGCCTCGGACTGTACTTCTAGTTACCTAGTTAATTGCTTGGTTGGGCCGGGTTCTTCACCTGGATGTCCCTGCCTCTCAGCTTCCCTAATAGATCTAACTGATCCAAGACCTGCCGTCCAAGGGGTTCACCGGGTCGTACCACTGCCTTGTTCTCGGTCGAGCTTATTTTCCAAGAGGAGATGCCGGCCATCCGCAGGATCTCCCCTATCTCGTCGTTGATGGGGGTCGATCCCTTTTCCGGGTCGGGAGGGGCTAGATAAGGACGCTGGGCCAAGCCTCGGACAGTGGTGAGAACCTCTTCCAAGATCGCGCGTTCGTCTCTTGGTGATGGTGAGTTAGAAGAATCGCTCTCATACGACCTCTCTTCGATCAACTCGAGCTCGGTCTCCAGGTCAGGCCACCATTTTTCGAAGCTCTTATTCAAATATTTCTCAGAAATAGACGACGGGCATACCTCGTTGATGGAGTTCACGATCTCTTCGATCCCCGGTCTGTCGGCACGCGTTCCTTGGAACTCGCTCAAAGGCTCGACGATGTCCACGGGGGCGAGGTCGATGGCTAGCGGTACCACTCTGCTCGCGTCGATCGACTTGGCGATCGCACCGGCCTCGTAGTTGAGCCAAGGCGCGGATTGATTCTCCTTGGTCACGCACACGATCCCGAACGAGGCGTTTTCAAGCCTTTGGCCAATCTCAATGGCCCAACGCGAGCCGGCAGGAAGGTTCCGTGCTGACACAAAGGGGTCCACGGCATTGATGACCTGCGGCAGCCACTCTCCGAGTGCCGAGGCTACGTCGCAACTCCTTTGCCCAGACCAGCTGATGAACACTTTCACGGATGTCCCTCCAACCGGTCCGCGATCCCCCGTACCTCCTGTAGGAGGCCGTCGAGCATGCGCTCGGTGTCGGAGTGGATGCGCCATTCGGCTAGGCGGCGCTCGGCGTCGATGCCGTCCATGCGTTTTTCGAGGGCCTCGGTGCGGTCCTCCAGGCGGCCCACGCGGCGGTTGGTGCGCTTTTGGGATTTGCGGATTCGGGTCTTGACGTAGCGGCGGAGGTCCTCCTGCATCGTGTCGAGCTCGCGGCGGATGTCGCTGTTGAGGGGTGCGTTCTGCTCGTCGAGCATCTGCTCGACGCCGCGGCGGACGCGCTCGATCTCCGTGTGCAGCTCGGCGCGGGCGCGCTCGGCCGAGGCCGAGATCGCCTCCTCGCCCGAGGGGCGGCCAGGATCGTCAGGGGGCGTGGTGGTCACCAGGCCGCATCGTAGGAGCGGGGGTGGCCGGAAAAGCGGTCTCGCGGCTAGCGAATCTGTCTCAGACCTCCGTATAGGGGGTCTTAGACAGATTCGTTGCTAAGCCTGGAGCAGGTAGAGGCGGTAGCGGCCTATGGTCAGTTCGTCGCCTGGCTGCAGCTCGGCTACGTCCGCCTTGCGGCCGTTGACGAGGATGCCGTTGAGGCTGCGGTCGTCCAGGAGCCTTGGCGGCTTGCCCGGATCGACGACGATCATCGCGTGGCGGCGGGAGACGCTGGGGTCGTCGAGGCAGACGGCGGCGGCGGGGCAGCGCCCGATCCGCGACCAGCCCTCCTCGAGGTGGAACTGCGCGAGCTCGCCGCGCTCCCTTCCCACCAGGTGGTAGCCCGGCTCCGTCAGCTCGGCGCGCGCGTCCTCAAGCCAGCCCGGCGACTCGCGCTCGCCGCCGAGCGCGAATTCGACCGTCGGCGAGCCGTGCTCCTGCAGCTCCGAGAAGATCGAGTCGCGGCGGAAGCGGGAGGCGCCGCAGCGGGGGCAGCTCGGCAGCGGCTCGGGCTCACGCAGGGAGAGCTGGGTGCCGCAGACGAGGCAGAACCAAGTCCCCTCTCCGGGCACGGTGCCGGTGGCATGAGCCTTGCCGGCAGGGCTGGTGCCGGCGGGGTTGAAAATGGGAAACCTCTCCTTCCTAAAGGTCGAGTTCGATACTACTCCGGCCTCAAAGCGCTGTCACTCAAATTTCGTAGCCCGGTCGTCGGGCGGGGCGGAGACATAGAATCCGCGCTCCGATGGGCCCGATCAGCGCCGAAATCGAAATCGACGTCTCCCGCGAGCGCGCCTTCGCCCTGCTCGCGGATCTCTCCCGCAGGGCCTCGTTCACCGACCACTTCCTCAGCGGCTTCCACCTCACCCGGATCGACCCCGCCGGGGTCGGCGCCGGCGCCAGGTTCAAGGTCGACGTGCCGCTGCGGCGGGTCTGGATGGACACCTGCATCGTCTCCCTGGAGGAGCCGTTCCGGATCGTCGAGGAAGGGGAGGGGGGACGCGGCAACCGCATCCCCGTCCACACCGTCTGGGAGCTGAGGGAGGCGCCGGGCGGGCTGACCGCGGTCCGGGTCTCGCACTGGACCGAGCCCGGCCCGGGCGACCGCGCGCTGGAGCTGCTCAGCGGCGGTTCGATCTGGCAGGCGCGGGGCTGGCGCGAGGCGCTGCGCCGCCTCCGCGACGAGCTCGAGTCCGACCAGGCCCTGCCCGGGCGGATCGCAGTCGCCGGCGGCAACCGCTACGCGACCGGCATCCCCTAGGGGTTCCTCCCGGGTCCAGGCGGACATCCTCCGCGTCGATATAGACTCCGCGCCGCCGATGTCCCCGCACCGCCGCCCACTGCTGCCGCTGCTCGCGCTCCTGGCGCTGCTCGTGGTTGCCGTCGGCGTCTCCGCCTGCGGTTACGAGAGCACCTCCAAGGAGGTCGACGAGGGGCAGTCGGTCGAGCTCGGGGAGCTCAAGTACAACGTCACCTTCTCCCGGTACCTGAACCCGAAGGACAACGAGGACGAGCCCTACCTGGTCGGCCAGGACGAAGCGCCGAAAGGCGAAAGCTACTTCGGCGTCTTCTTCGAAGTCCAGAACGAAAGCGACGAGCCGCAGACGCTGCCCTCGACGCTGACGATCACCGACAGCGACGACAACGAGTACGAGGTGCTGGACAGCGAAAGCATCTTCGCCCTCGAGTTCGACGGCGAAGTCGAAGCCGAAGAACAGGTCCCGCGCCTCGACACCCCCGCCCAGCTGGGGCCGATCGAGGGCTCGCTGGCGATCTTCCTGCTGCCCGAAGAAGCGTCAGAGAACCGGCCCCTCACCCTCCATATCCCCGGCCCTGACGGGGAAGAGGGCGCCGAAGTGACCCTGGACCTTTAGTTAGGGGATCGGGGAGCCCCGGAGGAGCCTCCCCAATTTGCGACGGAGGGGCTCCCCGATCCCCTACCCGACGCCGGCCGAGAGCACTTCCGAGGCGATCGGCGCCGCAACTTCGCCGCCCGCCGCTTCGGCTTCGATCAGCAGCACCCCGACCGCCAGTCGCGGCTTTTCGGCCGGCGCGAAGGCGGTGAACCAGGCGTCCTTGATCTGGACCGGGTTGTCGGAGTCCTCTTCGCCCGGCTTCGGCCCCAGCTCGGCGGTCCCGGTCTTGCCGGCGACCTGGGCCTCGGGGATCGCGCCGGCGGTCCCGGTCCCTTCGACGACGACGCCGATCATCAGTTCGGTCAGCTCCTTCGCCGTTTGCTCGGACATCACCCGCACCGGCTCGGCGTCGGGCCGCAGCTTCTTGTTGGCGACGATCGAGGTCGGCAGGCGGACGCCGTCGTTGGCGACGGTCTGCGAGACGCTCGCCATCTCCAGCGGCGTCGCCAGCACTTCGCCCTGGCCGATCGCCGAGACGCCGAGGTCGATTTCTTCGCCGATCTCGGTCGGGATCGTCGATTCTTCGGGATCGACTTCCTGGATCACCTGCGGCGCGTAGAGCGACGGCGGCGAGTTGAAGCCGAAGGCCTCCGCCGTTTCGACCAGCTTGTCGTTGCCGACCGCGGGGCCGAGCGGGGCGAAGACGGCGTTGCAGGACTCGGCGAAGGATTCACGGAAGGTGCCGCCGCAGTACTCGCCGTTGGCGTTGTTGAGGAAGCGGCCGCCGACGTTGACGCCGTCGCTGATTTCGAATTCGTCGTCGAGGCTGACCTCGCCCGCTTCGAGCGCGGCGGTGGTGGTGATGACCTTGAAGGTGGAGCCGGGGGGCTGGGGGGCCGAGAACGCCTGGCCGGCCAGCGCCCGGACGTCGCCCGTGCGCGTGTCCAGCGCCGCGACCCCGCCGACCCGTCCGGCGAGCGCGGAGACGGCGGACTCCTGCAGGTCGGGGTCGATCGTCGTCTTCACCGGCACCCCCGGCTGCGGCTTCGACTTCGCCAGCGTGCGGACCGCGGAGCCGTCTTCGGCGACCGCCAGCAGCGAGCCGCCGGGCTTGCCGGCAAGCCGGGTGTTGAAGGCGCGCTCGAGGCCGCTGATGCCGACCGGGGTTTCCGGCGGGAAGCCGTGGCGGGAGAGCGCCGCGAGGTCTTCTTCGGGCGCTTCGCCGACTTCGCCGGTGACGTCGATCGCGGCGCTGCCGATCGGGTGTTCCCGTTCTTCGGCCGGCCCTTCGGCCAGTGCGGTGCCGTCGCGGGCGAGGATCGGCGCCCGTTCGGCGAGTTCGACGTCGGCGGCCAACTGCTCGTCTTTCTCCAGCCCGGGGAAGACGAGGTTCGGGCTCCATTCGATGCCGCCGTCGGCGTAGGGGATCTCGACCTTGCCGGCGACCGGGCCGAAGGCGACCGTGGTGACCGTGGCGTCCACCGGCACGACCTTGCCGGCGCTGCCGTCGGAGGCGTCCCCGATCGATCCTGCTTCCAGCCCACGCGCCGTGGCCACCTCCTGAGCGTCGCGATAGGCGCCTTCGAATTCCTTACGGCTGACCCGCGCCCGCGAGGCTTCGTTCAGCTCGCCGTACATCGCCTTGAAGTTCTTCGTCTCCCAGGCCGTGGTGAAGCGCTGCGCGGCTTCCTTCTCGGGCGATCCCGAGGAGCCGGCGGTGACGCCGATGATGAAAGCGACCAGGGCGATCAGCGCCAGCGGCAGCGTGCGGGTGAGGAGGCGGCGGCGGCGCTCCGCCTCGGCGGGGAATGAACTCACCGGCGAAAGGTAAAGGAGGGGTTGGCGGCATGCTTCTATTCACCGGGTGACTGTGCTGGATTGGGCGATTCTCTCCTTCACCGTGGCCCTGGCCCTCTGGGGTTACCGGCAGGGCTTGATCGTCGGTGCCCTCACCCTGGTCGGCTTCGGCATCGGCGCCTTCGCCGGCAGCCGGGTCGCCCCGCTGCTCCTGACCAAGGGCTCGCACTCGCCCTACGCGCCGCTCTGCGCCGCGCTGGGGGCGCTGCTGGTGGGGGCGCTGATGGCGGTGACGGTGGAGAGTTTTGCCCTCGGGCTGCGGGAAAAGGTCGTCAGCCGCCCCTTCCTGCAGGCCGCCGACGGCGCCGGCGGGGCCGCCCTGATCGCCTCGGTTGCGCTCGGCCTCGCCTGGGTGTTCGGCGCCGTGCTCCTGCACGCGCCCTCGACCGCGCAGCTGCGCGCCGACATCCAGCAGTCGCTGATCCTCCGCAGCCTCAACGACGTGCTGCCGCCGAGCGGGCCGCTGCTGAACGCACTCGACCGCGTCGACCCGGCGCCGACGGTCCTCGGCCCGGCCGCGCCGGTCGCCCGCCCGAACGCGAAGATCGCTACCGACCCGGATGTCCTTCACGCCGGCGACTCGGTCGTCCGCGTCCTCAGCACCGCCTGCGGGCTGGGGATCGAGGGATCCGGCTGGGCGGCCGGGCCGGGGATCATCGCCACCAACGCCCACGTCGTCGCCGGTGCCGACGACACCACCGTCACCACCCAGGACGGGGCCGAGCTCGACGCGACCCCGATCTACTACGAGCCGCGGCAGGACCTGGCGCTGCTGCGGGTCGGGACGGCGCTGCCGGTGCTGCCGATCAGTGGCGAGCGGCGGGTGGGGGAGGACGCCGCGGTCCTCGGGTATCCCGAAAACGGGCCGTACGAGCTTTCGCCGGCGCGACTAGGGGAGACCAGGGCGACGGTCAGTGAGGACTCCTACGGCAACGGGCCGATCGAGCGGACGATCGTGGCGATGAGCGGGACTGTGCGGAGCGGTAATTCCGGGGGGCCGTTGGTTGATCCTCGGGGGGAGGTTGTCGGGACGGTCTTTGCGGCTACTACCAGTGGGCCTGCTGGGGGGTTTGCTATTCCGGCTGAGCAGGTTCGGGATGCTTTGGGGCGGGCTGGCTCCGGGGAAGTGGATACCGGGCCTTGTGGGCCGAGCACTTACGTTGGGTAAGCTCCGAAAGTGATGGAGCAGGTTGGTGTGACGCAGAGTGAGGGGGAGAAGGCGGGGGCGGTTTGTCCTCACTTTCATCGTGCCATCGAGTTGATCGGGAAGCGGTGGACTGGGGCGATTGTTTTTGCTCTAACTGAGGGCGGGATGCGGTATGCGGAGCTTGGGAAGGCGATTCCGGGGCTCTCGGACCGGTTGCTTTCGCAGCGGCTGCGCGAGTTGGAGGAAGAAGGGCTGGTCGAGCGGCAGGTTGAAGCCGGGACGCCGGTGCGGGTCACCTACTCGCTGACCGTGGTCGGGCGGGAGCTCGATCCGGCGCTACGCGAGCTGAAGTCGTGGGCGAAGCGCTGGCAGCAGGTCGTCTGAGCCACCCGCAGCGCTCTCTAGCCTGTCCTCTATGAGCCTTCCCGGCCCCTTTGCCGTCGGCGCCTACGCGCGCAAGCTTCAGGAGGAGATGCGGAAGCGGGCGCGGGTGCAGCTGATCGGCGAGGTGACCGGGGTCGGTCGCAGCAAGGTGCAGGCCTACTTCGAGCTGCGCGACGGCGACGGCGCCGTCCCCTGCGCGATCTGGCTCAACGACCTCGAGAAGGCCGGGCTGGCGGACGGGGCGCTGCGCGACGGGGCCGAAGTCGTGATCGCCGGCGGCCCCGACTACTACCCTGGTGGCGGCCAGGCCTCGCCCAGCTTCTCCTTCCGCGCCACCGACGTCCGCCTGGCCGGCGAGGGGGACCTGATCGCGCGGCTGGAGGCGCTGCGCAAGCAGCTGCGCTCGGAGGGGCTGTTCGAGCTGCAGAAGCAGCTGCGCCGGCCGCGGCTGCCGAAGACGATCGGCGTCGTCACCGCTGAGACCGGCGCGGCGCGGCGCGACCTCGTCGCCGGCCTGGCCCGGCGCGGCTGGGACGGGACCGTGATCTGGGCCTTTGCCCCGGTGCAGGACCGCCGTGCGGCGCCGGCGATCGCGATGGCGATCCAGGACCTGGCAGCGCGGCCGGAGGTCGAGGCGATCGTCGTCACCCGTGGCGGCGGCAGCCTCGCCGACCTCTGGGCCTTCTGCGACGAGACCCTCTGCCGGACGGTGGCGATGCTGCGGGTGCCGGTCATCAGCGCCGTCGGCCACGAGCGCGACAGCACCCTGATCGACGACGTCGCCGCCGTCGCCTGCTCGACCCCCACCCACGCGGCGGAGGCCGCGGTCCCGCTCGACTGCCTGGCGGCGCGTGAGAGCCTCGAGCGCTGCGCGCTGGCGCTGCGGCGGGCGGGGGAGGGGGCGATCGGCAGCCGTTCCCGCCACCTCGGCGCCCTGGCGCGGGGCCCGGCGCGGGCGCTGCAGCGCGAGCGGGGCAAGCTCAACCAGAAGATCCGCGAGATCCGCGCCGCATCCGAACGCGGGCTGGCCGGCCGGGTCGCCTCCCAGCACCGGATCGGGACCGTCGTCCTGGAGCGGGCGCGGAGGCGCGCCGTCGGCGCCGACATGGACAAACGGCGGGAAGCCCTGCGCCAGGCGATGGTCACCCTGCGCGCCCACGAACCCGAGCGAACCCTGGAGCGGGGATACGCCCTGGTCGAGGGCGAGGCGGGGGAGCCGCTGACGAGCGCCGCGGAGGCCCGCGCCGCCGAGCGCATTAGCCTTCGCTTCAGCGATGGACGAGTCCGAGCGAGACCCGAGCGTGACGGCGCAGCCTGATTCCTACGAGGCCGCCGTCGAGCGGCTGGAGGAGATCATCGACCGGCTCGATTCCGGCCAGGCCGGCCTGCGCGAGACGCTCGAGCTCTGCAAGGAGGGCAAGGAGCTGGTCAACTACTGCGCCGCCGAGCTCGACGAGGTAGGCGAGGGCCTCAAGGAGCTAAGGCTCGACGACCTCGCCACCCGGCTCGAGGTCAGCTCCGAGACCGGGGCCTGAGGGTCCCGAACACAGGCCCCGCAGGGCCGGGCAGCCGCGGCAGAGCGACCAATCCCGTTCCTCCGGCGCCGCCACCGGAAACTCACCGCGGCCGATCCGCGAGATCATCTCCCCCAGCCGCTGACGAGCCGCCGCCATCGCGGCTGCATCGAGCTTGGTAACGGCCGGCTCCTCGGGCCGCTCGAGGAAGACATAGGCAACCTCGACCTCCGCCACACCCAGGGCCTCGGCAACAGCAAGCGCATAGATAGTGCGCTGGGTCTCGTAGTGCCCAGCGCGCTCGCCCGGCTCGGCACCACCGAGCCGATCAGTCTTGTAATCGAGGACCAGCGGCGCCATCCCTTCCCGCTCGACAAGCAGATCGATCGACCCGCGCAGAACGGTCCCACCGACACCAAGCAGAAGCGGCACCTCCGCCCGCACCCGCGTAGCTTCCGTAGCGATCCGCTCCCGCAGCGGAGACCCGATCCACTGCCGGACGGGCTCAAGCAACTCCGCCGCTAGCCGTGGGGACGGGGACTCCCTCTCAGGACACTCAACATCGAGCCATTGGCGAGATGTGTCCGGAGAGGGAGTCCCCGTCCCCACCCCCGCAGCGGCAGCATGCCGAAGCGCAAGCTCCTCAGAAGGCTCCGCCCACCCATTCGCCTGGCTCCACTCAAGCAGCGCATGCACAGCAGCCCCCCGGGCCGTCCGCTCTTCCCGCGCCGAGGGCACCGCCTCCTCGCCGGGCTCGAGGGAAGAGCCACGCTCCGTCGTCGCCAGGTTCAGCACCCGCTCCATGTAGAAGCGGTAGGCGCATTCCCCGTAAGCGGAGATCGCCGTGTAGGAGAGGGGGCGGCTGGGGACGGTCGCGGTGGCGGGCCGTTGCAGCGGCGCCGGGCCGCCGGCGAGCACCGCGTCACGCTCGGGCGCGGGTCGCACCCGCCGCAGCTCCCGCACCCGCTCGGGATCCGGGGCGCTGAGCCGCACCTCCATCTCGGAGGGCTCCAGCGCGAGCTCGAGGCCGGGCCGTGGCGCCGGCGGCGGGATCGCGACCGTGGAGTCGGCGTCGCGCTCGATCTCGAAGCCGCGGACGATCCGCTCGAGGACCGAGGCCGAGGGTCGCAGCCCGTTTGCTTTCTCGGCGATCACGCCGCTGAGGACCAGCCGCTCCCGCGCCCTGGTGGCGGCGACGTGGAAGAGTCGCAACCCCTCCTCGGCGTCGCGTTCGTTCTCGGCCTCGCAGAGCTCGGTGTGAGCGTAGAGGTTGATCGAGCGGGCGCCGAGCCGCCGCCACTGCATCCCGATCCTCGGGTCGCCGTCGCGGCCGAAGGTGAGCAGCGGCGCGCGGCCGCCCGAGGTGAGGTTGCGGTCGAGGTGGGCGACGGCGACGACCGGGAACTCCAGCCCCTTGGCCCGGTGGATGCTCATGATCCGGACCCCGTCGTGGTCCTCGGCGGCCGTCGCCGCTTCGGCCTCCTCGCCGGCGACCTCGCGGAAGGCGAGGTAGTCGAGCAGCCCGCGCAGGTCGCGACCTTCGGAGGCCTCGAACTCGGAGGCGATCTGCATCAGCTTGCGCACGTTGGCGAAGCGGGCCTCGCCAGACGGCTTCAGGAGGACGGCGAGGTCGTAGCCGGTCAGCTTCACCGCCCGGTCGATCAGCTCGGCGAGGGGGACGCGGGTGCCGAGCCGGCGCAGGGTCTCGATCCTCTGCACGAACTCACCGAGCAGCGCGGCGTCGGTGGCCTCGACGTCCCCCAGCCGTTCCGGCTCGGCGAGCCCCTCGGCCTCGCCGCCGGCGAGCGCCGTGACCGCCCCCCAGACGTGCCGGGAGCGCCCGGCAGCGGCCCGCAGCAGCCAGAGCGTGTCCGGGCTGACCCCGCAGGCGGGGGAGGCCAACGCCCCGAACAGCGCCTGGTCGTCGAGCGGGTTGGCGATCGTCGCCAGCAGCGCGCAGACGTCGGAGACCTGCTGCTGGGACCAGTAGCCGCGACCGCCCACCACGTAGGGGCGCAGGCCGGCGCGGGCGAGCGAGTCCTCGTAGGCGCCGAGGTGGGTGAAGGCGCGCAGGAGGAGGACGATTTCGCCGCGCTTGACGCCGCTGTCGACGAGGTCGCGCAGGCGCTCCGCGAGCGCCCGCGCCTCGGCCAGGTAGTGGGGCGGGGTGCCGGAGTCGATCGCCGGGTCGAGGTCGTGGTCCTCCCAGCCCGCTTTCCGGGTCAGCAGCAACTCCACCGCCGGCGCCGCGTCGCCGGGGGGTGGGCCGTCGGGCGCCAGGCCGACGGTCAGCGGCTGGTAGGAGGAGCCGATCAGCTCGCCGCCGAAGGCGTTGACCGCTCCGATCACCTCCGGCCGGGAGCGGAAGTTGCCGCTCAGCTCGATCGTCTCCCCGGCCGGGTCGGCGGCGATCTGCGCCCGCTGCTCGCGGAAGACGTCGAGGTCGGCGTGGCGAAAGCCGTAGATCGACTGCAGGAGGTCGCCGACGACGACGAGGTTGGTCTGCGGTCCCCGCAGCGACTCGACCAGGCGCAGCTGCAGCCGGTTGGTGTCCTGGAACTCGTCGATCATCACGTGGCGGAAGCGGGCGCGGTAGCTGCGGCCGACCGCGTCCTGGTCGAGCAGCCCCGCCGCCAGCAGCTGCAGGTCCTCGAAGTCGAGCCCCCGCCGCCGTGCCTTCGCCTCCTCGTATCGAGCGGCGAAGAGGCGCAGCAGCTCCTTCACGTGCCCGTAGGTCGTGCCGCCCTCGCCCGCCTCGGCGACCCGGGCCAGCGCCGCGTCGATCGCCTCGCAGTACTCGCCCATCTCCTTCGCCGTGCTCCTGCTGCGCAGCGTCGCCAGCTCGTCGACCCCGATCCGGTCGCCGCGCTCGGCCAGCAGCTCCGCGGCGCGCTCGACCAGCGGCCGCGCTTTGCTCTTCTCGCCCAGCTCGGCGAGCGCCGCCCGCGCTGCCGCCTCGGCCCGGCGCAGCGCCCCGGCCGGATCGGCGGGCGGCGGATCGGGTAGCTCCGGGGTTCTGGCGCCGCGGCTCCGCAGCTCCTCGTGGGCGCCGGCGACCATCTCTCGCAGCGCTTCGGTCCCGTAGGCGGCGACGGTCTCCTCGCGCCCGGGGTCGCCGTCGCCGACGAACTCCTCGAGCGCCTCGTCGAAGGCTTCGTGGGCCGCCCGCTCGGCCTCGGCCGGGTCGAGGACGGAGAAGCGCGGGTCGACCCCGGCGGCGACCGGGTGCGCGGCGAGGACCCGGTGGCAGAAGCCGTGGATCGTCGTGATCCAGGCGCCGCCGATCACCGCCAGCAGCTCCTGGGCGCGGCCCGAGCCCTCGGCGCCACGGCGCACCAGCTCGGCCCGGACCCGCTCGCGCAGCTCCGCCGCCGCTTTCTCGGTGAAGGTGATCGCCAGGACCGCTTCCGGCGCCACCCCCTCGTCGCAGACGAGCCGGCAGTAGCGGTCGACCATCACCCCGGTCTTGCCGCTGCCGGCCCCGGCCTCGATCAGGACCCGCGGCGCCGAGGCGGTGATCGCCGCCACCTGCTCGGGCGTCGGCCGGCGCTCGCTCGCCATCTCGCTCGTCGCCGTGCTCACTGTTCCTCGAATTCCCGTTCTTCGTCGATCACGGGGGTACGGTCGCGCCTGCAGATCGGGGCCAGCGCGCAGTAGCGGGGACAGACGTCGTGGTTGCGCAGCCCCTCGCGCGGCCCCGGGTCCCTGGCGATCTCGCCGCTCCGCATCCGCGCGACGATCCGGCTCGCCCGCGCCCGCGCCCCCTCGATCTCGGCCGCGAAGCGCTCGTCGTCGAGGACGTCGGTCTTGACCAGCGGGTAGGAGCCGACGTCGTCGCGGTCCTCGGCGAGGACGAACCCGCGCGGCGCCCGGTCCCGCGTCCCGCGCAGCGGGTGGTAGACGGCGCCGACCGGCCGCAGGCCCCACTGCTGTTCGGTGGCGAGCGCGTAGAGCGGCAGCTGCAGCTTCGCCTCCTCTTCGAACTTGGCGACCGGGGTCACCCGGCCGGCGACCTTGTAGTCGTGGATCAGGGCGCGGCCGTCCGGCGTCCGGTCGACCCGGTCGATCGCCCCGTGCAGCAGCCAGTCGTCGATCTCCAGGGCGGGGCGCTCGTTCTCCTCGCCCTCGCCGAAGTCGGCCTCCAGCAGCGCCGGCTCGAAGCTGCTCTCGCGCCCGGCTTCTTCGTCGAGGAAGCGGGCCAGCAGCCGTTCGGCGCCGCGCTTGATCGCCCGCTCCTGGGGGCTCGTCCCGAGCTTCCTTTCACCGGCCAGCTCCGCGATTAGCTCGGCCGCCCGCTGCTTCCAGGCGTCCACGGTCTCCGGCCGCGGTCGCGCGCCGCCGCCCGGCCGCTCGCCAAAAAGGCGGTCGAGGGCGCTGTGCACGAGCCCGCCCTGGACGAGCGCGTCGGGGACGGGGTCGAGCGGGACGGGGCGCAGCTCGTGCTCGGCGAACCAGATGTAGGAGCAGACGTCGAAGCGCTCCAGGGTCGTGCCGCCGAAGGGGCGCCGCGCGCCCAGCCGCTCCAGCACCGCCGGGTTCCGCAGCGGCCCGGGGGCGCGGGAGGCGCGCTCCGCCGTCTCCGCCGCGACCAGTTGCCCTTCGATTCCCTCGCGAGCCGCGGGGTCGGGTTCGGCGGCGTCCAGCAGGGCGCCGCGGTCTGCACCGACCCCGGCCGCCGCCAGCGACCGCGCCAGCTCCGCGAGCGAGGGCGCCTCGCCGGCCGGGAAGGCGACTTCGGCGAGGCCACGCCCGCCCTCCGCGACCGCCTCGCCCTCGACCAGCGCGAGGACGTCGTCGACAAACGGCGAGCGCGCCTCGGCGGCGCCGGCGTCGTCGGACTCCCGGTAGGAGAGGACGAGGCTCTCGCGGGCGAGCGAGACGCTGGCGTAGAAGAGGTAGCGCTCCTCGGCCTCCTCCTCGCGGCGGGGCTCGAGGCCGAGCGACTCGCGTAGGGCGTCGGAGAGGAAGGGGTCGCCGCCGCCGCGGCGCGGGAACTCGCCGTCCTGGAGGGAGCCGACGACGACGTGGTCGAAGCGCAGGGCGCGGAGGCGCCGCGGGTCGGCGATCCGCACCCGGCCGCCGACCGGCCCGCTCCAGAGGCGGAACCGCATTTCCCGCAGGAAGGGGATCAGCTCGGCGGGAGAGGGTGCCAGCGGCCCGAGTTCGGCGAGCCCGGCGAGGGAACGGGAGATCTCGGCTGCGACCCGCAGCTCCGCCCGGGCGCCGGGGCCGGGGTGCCTGCCGTCGCCCTCGCCGGCGACGAACCGCGCCGCCATCCGCGCCGCCGTCGCCGCCAGCTCCTGGAGCCGGTCGGCGCCCTCGGCCTCGCGGAGGCGGGCGAGGTCGCGCGGCAGGTCGTCGCCCTCGCCCCAGAGCGCGAGCGCCTCGGCCGCGGTCCGGGTCCGCTCCCGCCGCACCGCCCGCTCCAGCCAGTCGACCGAGCGCGGGCGCACGCCTGAGGGCCCGCGCAGCCAGCGGAGGACGTCGCCGGCCTGGCCGCTGCCGTGCTCGGCCTCCAGCAGGGCGATCAGCGCCCCGCCGACGCCCGTCGCGGCGACCGGCAGCTCGGCCTCCAGGGCGGTGGGGACGCCATAGGACTCCAGCACCCTGGAGATCAGCGGCCCCCGCCGCGCCGGGTCGCGGAGGACGATCGCGATCTCGCCCGGGTCGGCCCCGCCGTGCAGCAGGCGGGCGACCGCGGCGCCGATCGCCTCGGCCTCGCCCCGCGGCCCGGCCGAGCGCAGCAGGGTCACCCCGTCGCCGCCCCCGCGGACACCCCGCTCGGGCTCGCCGAGGTTGCGCTCGAGGTGGAAGAGGAGCGGGTTCTCGGTATGGCTGCGCTCCGCGCTCGCCGCCTCTTCGGCGTCGATCCCGACCCGGTCGGCCAGGCGCTCCAGCAGGCGAGCGCGACCGGCGAAGACCTCGCGCCACTCGAAGGAGACGGCCAGCGTCACCTCGGTCGCCGCCGCCAGCGCCGCGACCAGCTCCAGCTGGTTCCCGGTCAGGTCGTCGATTCCGTAGACGAGGACGGGGCGCCGCCAGCCCTCGGGCCGGGCGCGGAGGGCGGCGATCGCCTCGGTGGCGACGCCGTGGGAGTCGCTGCGGCCGATCTCCGCCCTCACCTTCTCGTAGGTCGCGAAGAGCGAGCCCAGGTCGGAGAGGTAGGCGGAGTGGTCGAGCGTGGCGGCGCCGGCCTCGACCCCCGCCGGCGTCAGCCCGGCCGACTGCAGCTCGTCGAAGAGGATCGAGAGCGAGGCGGCGAACCCCTCGCGCCCGGCGGAGCGGCGCAGCGGGCCGAGCCGCTCGCGGCGGCGCTCCAGCGCCACGGCGATCGCCCGCAGGCGCTGGGCCTTGCTCAGCGTCTGCGCCGGCGGCCGTCCGCAGGCGGTGGCGACTTCAGCCGCGAGGCCGCGGAAGGTGAGGACGGTCCCGCCCAGCAGGGCGCCGGCACCTTCGGCGGCGAGCTCGCACTCGAAGTCGAAGGCGTCGTCGGCGGTCGGGACGACGAGCACGGGCTCGCGCTCGGCGACCCCGCGGAAGGCGCTCAGGACGAGCGCGCGGCGGCCCGAGTTCGGCGGCCCGTGGATCAGCTTCAGCGGCACTCGTCCGAGCCTAGGGACGGCTCCGGCGCCGCCTCGGCCCTCCGCTCCACGACACCGCAAAGTGGGGGTTTAGCGGGCATCTTTTAGCGTCGGCGGGCGTCTCTAGATTCATCGCCAGCTGATGTCCCTCTGCTTCGTAGACCCCGCCGATGCGATCCGCGCCATCGCCGACTCCGTCGGCCGCGAGGCCCGTCGCCAGCTGCTCGGCGAGGCGGTCCGCGCCTGGGTCGACGAGATCCCCGAGTCCGAGCTCGAAGTCCACTACGCGAAGGCGATCGCCGAGCTCGACGAGCACGACCTCTCGATGCTCGCCGCCTGGCACGGCTCCCTCGAGGTCGGCCAGCCGGTCCCCAACCGCGACTTCCTGATGGCCGCCTTCGGCTCCCTCGGCGACAACCGCCGCGAGGCGCTCAAGCTCGCCGCCGGTTTCCGCGGCGAGGAGGCGGTCGACTCCGGCGTCACCGAGGAGGACGCCTTGGAGCTGGTCCTCAGCCTCCTAGGCCCCCCGCGCCTGATGCAGCTAGCCGCCGAGGCCCTGGAGCTGTACGTCTGGGACCGCGCCGGTTCCGACAACTAGTCGGGCCCTGCAAACCTGCGCATCTCGGGGTCCTCGGTCGCTCGGGTCGGATCACGCACTGTTAGTGCGCTCACCTCCCCTCGCTCCCTGCGTCCCCCGACCTGCTTGGTTTTCGGACCCTTTTGTTTAGGCAGCTTCCAGCGGGGCTACTCTCGTCTTGGTGGACGTTCCCCCACAAGCGATAGTCATCTTTGGCGCCACCGGCGACCTGGCGCGGCGGAAGCTGCTGCCCGGGTTGCTGCGGCTCTACCAGGCCGGATTGATGCCGGAGTTCCGGATCATCGGCGTCTCGATGGAGGAGATCAACGACGCCCGCTTCCGGGCGATCGCCGAAAGCGCCTGCCGCGAGCACGCCCGCCACGCCTTCGGCGGCGAGGAGTGGCACGAGTTCTCCAACCGGCTCGCCTACGTCCCGCACTCGCGGGCGCCGCAGGGCCTGAAGGAGGCGGTCGACAAGGCCGAAGGTGAACTCGGCTCCGAGATGCAGCTGCTCCATTACCTCAGCGTGCCGCCGACCGCCGCGCCCGACGTCGTCCAGATGCTGCAGACCTGCGGGCTTTCCGAGCGCTCGCGGGTGATCATGGAGAAGCCGTTCGGGACCGACCTCGCCAGCGCCCGCAAGCTGAACCGGATGGTCCACGAAGTCATCGACGAGGACCGGGTCTTCCGCATTGACCACTTCCTTGGCAAAGAGGCGGCGCAGAACATCCTCGCGCTGCGCTTCGCCAACGGCCTCTTCGAGCCGATCTGGAACCGCAACCACATCGACCATGTCCAGATCGACGTCCCGGAGACGCTCGGCGTCGGCTCCCGCGCCGCCTTCTACGAGAAGACCGGCGCCTTCCGCGACATGGTCGTCACCCACCTCTTCCAGATCCTCGGGTTCGTCGCGATGGAGCCGCCGACGGCGCTGGCGCCGATGCCGATCACCGAGGAGAAGAACAAAGTCTTCCGCAGCCTGCAGCCGCTCGACCCGGCGCAGGTGGTGCGTGGGCAGTACGAGGGTTATCGCGAAGAGGAGGGGGTCGGCAGCGACTCCAGCGCCGAGACCTTCGTCGCCCTGCGCTGCGAAATCGACAACTGGCGCTGGAGCGGGGTGCCGTTCTACCTGCGCACCGGCAAGCGGATGGGGGAAAGCGCCCGCATCATCTCGATCGCCTTCCGCGAGCCGCCGCACGCGATGTTCCCCGAGCACTCGCGAGTCGGCCGCTACGGCCCCGACCACCTCACCTTCGACCTCGACGAGTCCTCCCGCGTCTCGCTCTCCTTCTACGGCAAGCGGCCGGGGATGGGGATGGTGCTCGACAAGGCGAGCATGCAGTTCTCACTCGAGGAAACCGGCTACCGCCACGAGACCGTCGAGGCCTACGAGCGGCTGATCCGCGACGCGATGATCGGCGACCGCACCCTCTTCACCACGGCCGAGGGCATCGAGCGGCTGTGGGAAGTCTCCGAACCGCTGCTGCAGGACCCGCCGCCGGTGAAACCGTATCCGCAGGGGTCGTGGGGGCCGTCGGAGATCGGCGCCCTGATCGCGCCACACAGCTGGCGCCTGCCCTTCGCCCGCCGCTGGCGCGAATCGCCGGCCCACAGCGGCAACGGCGCCGAGGCGTCGCCGCGCGAGCGCGCTTAGATTCCGATCAGCTGAATGTGCAGGGGGTCTGGAACGTGTGGAATTCGTTCCCGAAGCACCTGAATGTGCTCTTGCCGGTGTACGTACCGAATTCACCTGAGGTTCCGCAGGCGCCGCCGGTGCCTTTGTAGCTCAGTCGGGTCCAAGAGATTTCGAGTGTGATGTCCATCGCGCTTGACGTGCCGGCACTCCTGCCGACGATGTTCCCACCGGGATCTTGCGGGCCTATCGTCTGAGTGCAGACGCTCACCCCGAAAGATGTCGGTGTGATGACAATGGTTTTGCCTTCCGGACAGGCGATATGGAATTGTCCGAACAAACCGCCGTTCCAGATCACCTGATTCGTGCCGAAGTCGTTGGCTGTTGTGAGTGTGTAGGTGCACCCGTTCATCGATATATGCGCGTTGGCAAATCCAAACGCAGTGCAGCTTTCGTAGGCGGGCGTGATCGTCAGCTCGTTGACCGTCGTGCCGCTCGTTTTCGCGGTAAACGTTGCGGTCAGGCAACTGACGGAGCCCGAGGCGGTGCTGAGCGAGTGAAATCCCCCGTCTTGATCACCTGTGATCCAGGCCGAGCTTTGTCCGACTGTCAGCGGACTGGCCGAGGCGCTCTGCGCGGAGATCACGCCAAGCATGAGCGCAACTCCGAATAACACCCGAAGCGCCTTGCAGTTCATGGAAGAGGTCCTAACGGTTCTGTTGCTGATCGCGCAAGTCGAGAGAGCCGCGGGCAAGGGTCCACCATGACGACCTACGCGAACATCCTGCAAACGAGACGTGGCAATTCAGCGCACCCGCTCTTCGATATTGGGCAGGGAAACGACGCTCTAGGGCTTGAGATCGAGCAAACCCCGGATCTCGGCGATCGCCTGCTCGTTGTCGCGGAAGTGAACCGCGCTCATCCCGGCGGCTTCGGCGCCCTCGCAGTTGACCTGGAGGTCGTCGATGAAGAGGCAGGCCTCCGCCGGGACGCCGATCCGCTCCAGGGTCAGCTCGTAGATCCGGGGTTCCGGCTTGCGGCAGGCGACGAAGGCGGAGTCGATGATCGCCTCGAAGATCTCGTCGACCGGCAGCATCGAGCGCCAGAGCGGCTCCCACTCGCGCACGTTGTTGGTCAGCATCGCCATCTTCAGCCCGCTCGCCTTCAGCTCCCGCATCAGCTCGATCATCTGCTCGTTGGGGTCGAGGGCGTCGAAGTAGACCTCGCGGAAGCGGTGCAGATGGGGGCGGTGGCCGACCATCGGCTCGAGGTGGTCGCTCAGCAGCTCGAGGAAGTCGACCTCCTTCATTTCGCCGCGCTCGAGCAGGAACAGGGGGTTGTCCCCGTGCTGCTCGGTGGCGGAGCGGAGCGCCTTGCCGAGGCTCTCGGCCGGAATCTCGATCTCGTCCTGGACCCGCTCGAAGCTGCCCAGCAGCGGCGTCGTCAGGACCCCGCCGAAGTCGGAGATGACGGTGGTGATTTTGGTTGTCGGCGGCTCAGCCATCGACGGCGGCGCGGGCGACCTCGTAGGTGCCGAGCCCCTCGCGGCCCTCGACCGACCAGCGGAAGAAGGCGATCTGCGAGTCGAGGTTCTGGCGACGGACGGCGACCGAGTTGATCAGGGTGCCGGCGCCGCGCAGCGGCCGCATCCCCTCGGTGTCGGGCCAGAGCTCCAGCGTCGCCCGCCGCTGCACGCCGTCCTCGCCGTACTCGGTCGAGAGCAGCGATTCCTCGAACTGGAGCGGGGCGCCGTCGGGGTCGCAGAGGACCGCCGCCACTTCCTCTTCGCCGTGAGCCGCGCCGCTACCGGGGAGGTTGGCGGTGAGGGCCAGCAGCCCGCCGTCGGAGAAGACGATCCCGATCGACCGCCGCACGATCTGTCCCTGCTCGCTCATGCCCGGCAGCCTAGTGACCCGACCGCGGCAGAGGTTATGCACCCCATAGGGGGTAAAACCTCTGCCGCGCCCCCGGCGCTCTAGATTGCCGCGCATGTCAGAGCTGACGATCCGCGACGCCGACCCCAGCCGCGACGCCGCCGCCTGCGCGGCGATCTACGCGCCCCACGTCGAGGGCAGCGCCGTCTCCTTCGAGGAACGGGCTCCGGACGCGGCCGAGCTGGGGGCGCGGATCGAGCGCTACGGCACCAGCCACGCCTGGCTCGTCGCCGAGCGGGAGGGGGAGATCGTCGGCTACGCCTACGCGGCCGCCTTCAACGAGCGCCCCGCCTACCGCTGGAGCGCCGGCGTCTCCGTCTACGTCGCCGAGGGCGCCCGCGGCCAGGGCGTCGGCCGCGCCCTCTACGAAGCGCTCTTCGAGCGCCTGCGCGAGCGCGGCTTCCGCATGGCCTGCGCCGGGATCACGTTGCCGAACGAGGCCAGCGAGGGACTGCACAAGAGCCTCGGCTTCGAGCAATCCGGCCTCAACCGCGAAATCGGCTTCAAGGAAGGCGCCTGGCACGATGTCGGCTGGTACCAGCTGGAGCTGGCAGCGGCGGGGGAGGGGCCGCCGCCGGAGCCGCGCTGAGGGCCCGGCTACCATGCACCCATGAGCGATAACCCCGCACCCACCGACGCGACGACCGACGAAACCCTCACCGAGGAGGATGTCTACGAGGTGCTCGAAGAGGTCATCGACCCCGAGCTCGGCCTCGACTTCGTCTCCCTCGGCCTCGTCTACGACGTCAACATCGAGGGCCCCGAGGTCTACGTCACCTTCACCCTGACGACCCCCGCCTGCCCGATCGGCCCCCAGGTCTCCGAGCAGATGCGCGAGTTCGTCGGCGACCTCCCCGGCGTCACCGCCGTGCACCCGAAGATGGTCTTCGACCCCACCTGGAGCCCGGAAATGATGACCGAGGAGGCGAAGTTCGCGCTCGGGTTCTGAGTTTCCGTGACCAGCGGAGGGATCCAATACCCGGCTTGGCGGTACTTCCCGGCCGACACGCCACCACCTGACTGGGTCGAACCTTTGGTCGGGGTCTTCGAGAGCCATCGAACCGAGATCGATTCGATGGTCGTACACCAACAGCGGATGCAGAGCGACGCCGTGCTGGGCGTGATCGCGGACGATCTAGTCGAGAAACTCGGATTTCAGGTGGAGCGGGGAAAGAAGAAACAAAAAAAGCTCCCCCGACCGGTTTTTTTCGGTGATCAGGGTTCTTATCTGCGGACCTATGAAATCGATGCCTACCAAGAGAAGCATGGCATCGCGATGGAGGTAGAGGCCGGGCGAGCCACGATGGGGAACGCGATATACAGAGATCTGATCCAGGCTTCGCTAATGGTGGATGTCAGATATCTCGCTTTGGCGGTTCCCGTCGAGTATCGCTACGGGGATCGGCCGACGAAGGAGCCCAGCTACGCCAAGACCTATTCGGTGGTCGAAGCGATCTACGGAAGCAGACGCTTGAACCTTCCCTTCATCGGCCTCCTCCTCATCGGTTACTAAGGAAGCGCTTTCGAACTAAGGAGCCAGTCGGACCGGCAGCGTTTTCAGCTGGTTGAGGAAGCCCGACTCGACGAAGACAGGGTCTCCGGCGAGCTCGGTCTCCGGGTAGCGCGCCAGGGTCTCTTCGAGCAGGATCTTCAGCTCGAGTCGGGCCAGGGCGGCGCCGAGGCAGAAGTGGCGGCCGCCGGCGCCGAAGGCCTGGTGGTCGGGGTTGCGGTGGACGTCGAAGCGGTCCGGGTCCTCGAAGCGGCTCGCGTCCCGGTTCGATGACGCGTACCACATCACCACCTTGTCGCCCTCTTTGATCTGCTGGCCGCCGAGCTCGCAGTCCTTGGTGGCGGTGCGGCGGAAGTGGGCGAAGGCAGGGAACATCCGCAGCGCCTCCTCGACCGCGCCGGGGATCAGCGAGGGGTCCTCGACCAGGAGCCGGCGCTGGTCGGGATTTTCCATCAGCGCCCGCATGGCGCTGCAGTAGGTCGCCTTGGTGCTGTCGTTGCCGGCGGCGACGAGGAGGAAGAAGCCCATCACGATCTCGTGCTCCTCCAGCCGCTGCCCTTCGACCTCGGCGTTGACGAGGACGCTGGTGAGGTCGTCGGTCGGGTTCTCGCGGCGCTCGGCGATCATCGCCCCGCAGCGGGCGAAGATCTGCCCGATCGCCTCCTGGATCGTCTCTTCGACGTTCTCGACATTGGGGCTGTAGTCGGGGTCGTTGGCGGCCAGCGCCATGTTCATCAGCTCGGCCCAGGCGGCGTCGTCCTCCTCCGGGATCCCCATGAAGCTGCCGATCACCCGCGAGACGGCGGGCTGGGCGACCTCGCTGACGAGGTCGCAGGTATCGCGCCCCTCGAGCCGGTCGAGCGTGCCGGTGACGATCTCCCGGATCGCCCCCTCGTGGGCGGCGATCCGCTTCGGCGTGAACCCGGCCTGGAAGAGCGCCTTGAGGCGGTCGTGCTTGGGCGGGTCCATGCCGATGAACATCGCCCGCGCCAGCTCGATCGGGAAGACCTCGTCGATGACGACGACGCCGCCGCGTTCGGATGAGTAGGTCTCCCAGTCGCGGCTGACCTTGTGGACGTCGTCGGCGAGGGTCACCGACCAGAACCCCTTCGCCTGCGGCAGCTCGGTCACTTCGGAGGTCCAGTGGACGGGACACTCGCTCCGCATCCGCTCGAACAGCTCCAGCGGCGGTCCCTTCTCCCAGTGGTCGCGCTCGAGCACCAAGGCGTCCTCGATCTTGCCTCCGCCCGCCGCGATCTCTTTCTGGTCGGCCACGCTGGGGGAGATACTAACTGGCTGGCTGGCCAGTTTGAAGTGGAGGGCGCTTAATCGAGGACCCGCAGGCGGAAGAGCAGGTGCGGGAGGCCGGCGTGCTCGACCTCGCCTTTCCGCTCGAGGCCGGCCTTCTCGGCGACGCGCCGGGAAGGAAGGTTCGCCGGCAGGACCAAGGCCACGACTTCGTCGAAGCTCATCTCGCCTGCCCACTCGCAGGCCGCCGTCGCCGCCTCGGTGGCGAGGCCGTTGCCGTGCAGGTGGGGCTCGATGCTCCAGGGGAGCTCGACCCGGGCGGTGCCCTGGACCGAAGTCCAGGCGAGGCCGCCGCGGCCGGCGAAGGCGCCGCTCCGCTCCTCGACCAGGACCCAGGGGCCGAAGCCGTGGTCGGACCAGTGGGCGCAGTCGCCCTCGAGCAGCTCGTCGATCACCCCGGCGTTGAACGGCGGCAGGGGAGGGGGGCGGAGCCAGCGCTCGATCGCCGGGTGGGCGAAGTGGGCGTGGTAGAGGGCGCGGTCGTCGGGGCTCGGTTGGCGCATCAGGAGCCGCTGCGTCTGCCGCTCCGCGCCCATCGCGTCAGCCCTCGCCGGAGCGCGGCAGGCGACGGTCGCCGTTGCCCTGCGGCGGCACCTCTTCAGCGGTGCCCTCGAAGTCGAAGTCGCGGCTCGGGCGCTGCCCATGGCCGGGGCCGGGCGGAGGGCCGCCGAAGGGGCCGCTCCCGCCGACGCCGACGACGGCGAAGCGGCCGATCGTCATCCGTTTCAGGACCCGCCGCGCGATCGCCCGCGTCGGCGGCAGCAGCAGGAAGATGCCGACGATGTCGGTAATGAAGCCCGGGGTCAGCAGCAGGGTGCCGCCGATCACGATGAGGACGCCGTCGGCGACCTCCCGGCCGGGGAAGCGCCGCGCCGCCAGCGCCTCGTTGAACCGGCGCCAGGCGCCGCGCCCCTGGTGTTTCAGCAGCATCGAGCCCAGCAGCGCGTCGGCGAGGAGCAGGATCAGGGTCGGGACGACGCCGATCCACTGCCCGACCTGGATGATCACGTAGAGCTCCGCGATCGGGACGACGATGAAGAGGATGATCAGGAAGGGCATGGGATCGAGAAAGCCTAGGGAGGTGAGGGCGTCGCCCTCTAGCTACCCGCGGGAAAGGCGCCCTACGCGGCCTTGACGGCCTTGCCGGCGGCGGCCTCGAGCTCGGCCAGTGATTCGTTCAGCCCGTTGCTGACGACTTCGACGTCTTCCATACAGTCGTAGTCGGCGAGCAGCCCGAAGCCGACCTTGCCGTGGTAGCTCATGATCGCCACCGCGAGGCAGTGGTTCTGGGGCAGGAAGGCGACCGGGAAGACCTCCTCCATTTCCCGGCCGAGGACGTAGAGCGGCATCTGCGGCCCGGGCACGTTGGTGACGATCAGGTTGAAGAGCCGGGTCGAGAAGTTGATCCGCGAGGCCTGGGCGAGGATCGTCGGCGGCGCGAAGTCGTTGAAGCGGGAGATCACTTCCGCCCCCAGCGCCTGTTTGGAGCGCTTGAGGCCGGCCATCGCGTCGCTGATCGTCCGCAGCCGCCGCACCGGGTCCTCGATGTAGACGGGCAGCGGCCCCCGCATCAGGGCGATCCGGTTGCCGAGGTCGCCGCGCTCGTCCTCGCCGCGAATCGAGACCGGGACCAGCGCCCGCAGCTCCAGCCCCTCGGTCCGCACCCCGCGGCCGTGCAGCCACTTGCGCAGCGCGCCGGTGACCACCGCGAGGACGACGTCGTTGACGGTGCCGCCGAGGCTGTCCTTGATCGACTTGAAGTTCGCCAGCTCCGAGCGTGCCCAGACATAGCGACGGTGCGGCCCGATCCCCTCGTTCAGCGGCACGTCCGGCGCCGGGTCGGCGAAGGCGGTGACGATCTCGCCGACGCCCTCCAGCCCCTCGACCAGCTTGCGCGCCGTCGTCTCCGGGTTGCGGACGATGTCGACCGCCCGCTCGGCGAGCTTGACCGGCGCCGCCACCGCGTCGGCGATCCCGCGGGCGACCAGCTCGGTCGTCCCCGGCTCGGGCTGCGGCACCCAGTCGTCCTCCAGGTCCATCGGCCTGGCCTCGCGCTCGAGGTCGAAGAGGACGGTGCCGATGTCGACGCCGGAGATCCCGTCGACCATCGCGTGGTGGGTCTTGGTCAGGATCGCGAAGCGGTCGCGTTCGAGGTTCTGCGCCAGCCACAGCTCCCAGAGCGGCTTCGAGCGGTCGAGCTGCTGGGAGAAGATCCGCCCGGCGAGCTTCTTCAGCTCCTCCTCGCCGCCCGGATCGGGCAGCGCGGTGTGGCGGATGTGGTAGGTGAGGTTGAAGTTGACGTCGTCGGCCCAGAGCGGTCGCCCGGCCTCCAGCGGCGGCACCACCAGCTTCTGGCGGAAGCGCGGCACCAGCGGCAGGCGGCTGCGGACGTGCTCGACCAGATCGGTGTACTTCGGCGGCGGGCCCTCGAAGATCAGGATCGCTCCCACGTGCATGTGGCTGTTCGAGTGCTCGTTGGTCAGGAACGAGGCGTCGACGGCGGTGAGGCGGTCGAGGTGGCGTCCGGAGGTTGCCATCGGATAAGGCTACTTAGGCCGCAATTTCGGGGCAACGCGACGGAGGCGGCCGCAATCCCTCCACCGCTACCCTGCATGTATGGCAGCCACCGCCACCGCGCCCAAACGGGTGCTCCTCGCCGCGCCCCGCGGCTACTGCGCCGGCGTCGACCGGGCCGTGCAGACGGTCGAGCGCGCGCTCGAGCTCCACGGCGCGCCCGTCTACGTGCGCAAGGAGATCGTCCACAACAAGCACGTGGTCGAGGAGCTCGCCAAGCGCGGCGCGATCTTCGTCGAGGAGGAGACCGAGGTGCCGGAGGGCGCGATGGTCGTCTTCTCCGCCCACGGGGTGGCGCCGAGCGTGCACGAGAACGCCGCCGCCCGCCAGCTGCGGACGATCGACGCGACCTGCCCGCTGGTGACCAAGGTGCACGTCTCCGCCCGTCGCTTCGCCGCCCAGGGCTACACGATCATCATGATCGGCCACGAGGGCCACGAGGAGGTCGAAGGGACCACCGGTGAGGCGCCCGAGGCGATCGTCCTGATCGAAACCGCCGACGAAGTCGAGACCCTCCAGGTGCCGGATCCGGACAAGGTCGCCTTCATCACCCAGACGACGCTCTCGGTCGACGAGACCGCCGAGGTGATCGCCGCCCTGCGGGCCAAGTTCCCCGGCATCGTCAGCTCTAAGTCGGATGACATCTGTTACGCCACCACCAATCGCCAGATCGCCGTCAAGCAGCTCGCCCGCGAGTG
>Ga0068868_100000223_pt1 | contig 38565 bp, 36 predicted proteins | sample KBSMisM42_FD_64660 | JGI IMG/M metagenome (GOLD analysis project Ga0068868, IMG submission 64660) | Miscanthus rhizosphere microbial communities from Kellogg Biological Station, Michigan, USA - KBS Miscanthus M4-2 | ecosystem: Host-associated > Plants > Roots > Rhizosphere > Soil ...
CCGCCGGCCGCGCCGGGGCGAACGTCGGCGGAGCGATCGTCAATGTCTCCTCGGCCGCGGCCAAGCTCGGCGCGCCCGGGCAGTACGTCGACTACGCCGCCGCCAAGGGAGCGATCGAGACCTTCACCCTCGGCCTGGCGAAGGAGCTCGCGGGCGAAGGGATCCGGGTCAACGCCGTCCGCCCCGGGATCATCGAGACCGAGATCCATGCCTCCGGCGGCACGCCCGACCGGGTGGCGCAGATGCTGCCGCTGCTGCCGATGCAGCGCGCCGGCACGGCCGAGGAGGTGGCCGAGGCGATCGTCTTCCTGCTGTCGGAGGCGGCCAGCTACACCACCGGTTCGATCCTCGAGGTCACCGGCGGTCGCTGAGGCGTCGAAGGCGCCTCGCGCCGAGCTCAGCGCCGCTCGACGATCACCGGCACCAGGCCGAGCGCATCGCGCACCCGCGCCGCCGCCCCCTGGGCATCGGCGCGGCTCGGGTACGGCCCGGCCTGCACCCGGTAGAGCGTCGCGTCGCCGTAGGTCGCAAGCACCGGCAGCAGCCACTCGACCTCGTCGCCGACCCGCCGCTGGAAGCTCTCGGCGCCGGCCGGCTCGCGAAAGGCGCCGAGTTGCACCCAGAAGCCGCGCGGCGGGGATGCGGTCGACACCATTGGCGGTGGTGCGCTCGACACCATGGGCGCCGGAGCGGCCGACGCCACGGCCTGGGGCGGCGCGGCCGGTGACTCCTCGGGGGTCTCGACGGGAGACGCTGCCACTGCAACGACGGCAGCGGCAGGCACGGGGACGGGGGCCGCCGCCATCGCCGAGGCCGCGGCGTTCGCGGCCGCCGCCCCGCGTGGCGCCGACGCGCTCGCCAGCCGGGTCGCCTCGGCATCGCCGTGCCGCCAGGTGCCGGCGCGGATCTCGTCGAAGGTCAGGCGCTCGAGTTCCACCGGGGCGACGCCGCGCAGCATATCGAGGCGCAGCGCCGCGGCGTAGCTGAGGTCGACGATGCGGCCGGCGTGGAACGGGCCGCGGTCGTTGATGCGGACCACGACCTCGCGGCCGTTGGCGGGATTCCTGATCCGCGCGTAGCTCGGCAGCGGCAGGGTCGGATGGGCCGCCGTCATCGCGTACATGTCGTAAGTCTCGCCGGTGGCGGTGCGCCGGCCGTGGAACTTCTTCCCGTACCAGGACGCCAGGCCGCGCTCGCTGAAGGCGCTGTCGCGGGTGATCGGCACATAGTCGCGGCCGAGCACCGTGTAGGGCTTGTTCGCGCCGCCGGGGCGGATCGGCTCGATCCGCGGCTCGGCGTCGGGCAGGCTGGCAAGGTCCGCGGGCACATCGGTGCCGACGCCGTCGGCCCCGGGCGCCGGGCGACCGCTCGAGGGCCGGTCCGGGGTCGGCCTGGGCGCGGAGCCGCAGCCGGCGAGGAGAAGACCCAGCGCCAGCGCGGCGAGCGCGGCGCGCGGCTGCGACAGGACGCCTGTGGCCTGCATGGGCCGCACCTTAACCGATGCCTTCCCGCGACGACAAGCCGCGCCGGCGACGGAGCGTGCGCGGCCCCAGCGTACGCACTGCCGGCTAGCTGCAGTCGACGGTACGGAACTCGACCCGCCGATCGAGGGCGTCGCGCATGTCGTCGGTGCCGAGGCCGACAATGATCTCGTTCGCGCCCACGCCCTCGCTCGAGAGGCGCGTGTCGAGGCTGCGGTTCAGCCGCTCCAGGGTCTGCTTGACGATCGCCGCGCGGCGCTGCGAAAGCGCAAGGTTGCCGGCGGCGCTGCCGGTGCGGCTGGTGTGGCCCACGACCTTCATGCAGGTCTCGCGCACGCCGACCTGGAACGCCACCTCGCGCAGCCAGACCGCGTACTGGGCCTGCAGGTCGGCCGAGGCGAGCAGCGTCGTCTGCCCGGGGTTGAAGAAGATCTTGATCGGCAGACTCTTGCGGTCGAGGCCGATGCCGACGATCCGGCCGAAGGTCTCGGTCGCCTCCTTCTTCTTGCCGAGCCGCCAGCCGGCGAGGTAGAGGCCGTTGAGGATGCGCAGGTCGTCGGGGTCGGCGACCGGCTGGGCCTCGCGGAACAGGCGGTAGGCCTCGGCCATCTTGTTCTCGGCGAACGCCGCCTGCGCCTCGGCGACGATCGCCGCCGCCGGCAGGCGCAGCAGGTAGGCCGGATCGACACTCTCGCCGGGCGAGCTGCCCTGGCACGACTTGACGTAGGCCGCGGCGGTGCGGTCGAGCGCCCAGGTCGGGCTGTCGCGAAAGAACGGCGTCGGCTCGGCCGACACCGTCGCCAGCGTCGCGCGGTCGACCCGCTTGGCGACCAGCTTGCCGGTGCGCAGGTCGATCAGCACCAGGCAGACGCGGAACGCGTCGGCGTTCTCGTCGCGCATGCCCTGGGTGTTGATCGCGGTGAGCGTGCCGATCAGGAGCAGCGGCTGGCTGGCCAGGCTGATGCGGGTCAGCGGCCGCACGCTCCATTGCGGCGCGCGGCTCTTGATCAGCGTCGCGAGCTGCTGCCCCATCTGCACCGTGCCCGCCGTCTGCTGGCCGGTGCTGGCATCGATCAGCGGATCGATGACCAGCTCGCGCGGGCCGCCGGCGACGACGACGGCCTGGGCCTCGCGCAGCAACTGCTCGCCGGCGCGGGCCATCACGTCGGCGAAGGCGGCCGGCGCCGCCGCGGGCGTCGGTTCCGGCGCCGCCGGCGCGGGCGGAGAAGCCGGCGGCCCGGTTTTCGCGCTGCCCTCGCCCTTGGGCGGCAGGGCGCAGCCCGCCGCCAGCACGAGGCACAGCCCGAGCAGTGCGAAGGCGCGAAGGGAGCGGCTCGACGTCATGGATGGCGGCGAAGCGGGCGGCGGCGATGCGGTGATGATGATCGGGCGCACTGTAGTCGGGTTCGAAGCCGGCTCGCGCGCTTCGCGGCGTCGATTCCGGCCAATGCCGGACCGCAGCGTGGACCAATGCACAAGCGCCTATCCTCGTCGCGATGGATGGCTTCGACCTCGTGCAATGGCCGGCGATGGCGGTCACCGTCTGGGCCGCATGGCTGGTCGCTTCGAGCGTGAAGCGCCGGCGCCTGCTCGGCTTCTGGATCTTCCTCCTGAGCAACGCGCTCTGGATCGTGTGGGGCCTGCACTCCCGTGCCTGGGCGCTGGTGGTCCTGCAGCTCTGCCTTGCGGCGATGAACATCCGGGGCGCGAAGAAGGCCGAGCCCGCGGGCTGAGCGCCACAGCCGAAGCTCGGCGATGCGAAATAGCGCACGCCATCGGCCTCGCCGATGCGCTGACAGGCTTCTGTCCGACACACAGGCGGCCGCGGATGTGCGTGAATCCGTCATCGCCATGCAAGCCGCCCTTCCTTCCAACCCGCCCGTCAGCCATGCGCTGAGCGGCGTGCTGCGCGCCAAGGGCTTCGAGGTCGCGGATTTCGAGGTCGAGGAAGACGAGCGTCCGGCCTGGTCGGACCTGTTCGACGGCATCGGCGGCGTGCTCCGCGTGCGCTGCTGCTCGACCGGCGAGGAGCGCGTCTACCCGACCGGCTCGACCTGGCTCGGTGCCTTCCTGATGGACCTGGGCGGCGGTCATTTCGCACGCGCGGTTCGCGGCCGGCACGCCGCCCTCGGCTGAGGCAGGGAAAAGTCCTACGCCCTCGGCTTGCGGTCGCCGACAGACCGGGAAAGCCCCACCTGAGACAGTGCAGACATCGGCTTCGCGCCGACTTCCAGCAACCGTTTCAGCAGAGGAATTTCTCATGAACAAGGACCAGGTCAAGGGCCGCGTCGAAGAGGCCAAGGGCAACATCAAGGAAAGCACCGGCAAGGCTGTCGGCAACCGGGATCTCGAGGCCGAAGGCACGGTGGACAAGGCCGCCGGCAAGGCGCAGAAGAATTACGGCGACGCCAAGGAAAAGGTCAAGGACGCCATCGACAAGATCTGACGACGGCGCAGAGGTCGGACCGATCGGCGAAACGCCGGCGGCCCGTCAAGCGGCAGCATCGGCCCGTTCGATGCTGCCGCTTTCCGTTTGTCCGAGGCGCTTCAGCGCCAGGCAGCGCGCACCCGGGCGCCGAGGTCGATCGACGCCAGGACAGGCGCCGCGGCTTCCGCGAGCGGCGCCGCCGCGTGGGGCCCGAGATGCACGAACCGGTCGCGGACCGCTTCCGGCAGGAAGCGGCTGATCGCCGCGTACACATGGCGATCGCCATGCGCCGACTGCTGCGTCACGTAGAAGCGCTGCGGCACCAGCAGGTGCAGGTGATGCCGGGCGCGGGTCATCGCCACGTAGAGCAGCCGCCGCTCCTCCTCGATCTCGGCGGCATGGCCGGTGGCCATGTCCGAGGGAATGCAGCCGTCGACGACGTTGAGCACCGAGACCACGCTCCACTCCTGGCCCTTGGCCGAATGGATGGTCGACAGGATCAGGTAGTCCTCGTCGAGCGAGCCCGGGCCGGACTCGTCGCTGCTGGCGGCGGGCGGATCGAGCGCGAGCTCGGTGAGGAAGCGGTCGCGCGAGACGTAGCCGGCCGCGAGCCGCACCAGGTGAGCGATGTCGGCGGCGCGCGGCGCGGCATCGTCGTGCAGCCGCTCGAGCTGCGGCCGGTACCAGCGCTCGACCGCGGCGATGTCCTCCGGCCAGGGCGCGGACGGCGAGCGCAGGGCCGCGAACAGGGCGGCGAACTCGGCCCAGGCCGGCGCGGCCGGCGCTGACGGAACGAACGCCCCGAGCGCCGCCGCCGGGTCGGCGGCCGCCGCCATCTGCGCGATCAGCCGGCCTGCCGTCGCCGCGCCGACACCCGGCACGAGCTGCAGCGCCCGCCAGGCGGCGCGCTCGCCGCGCGGATTGGCGGCGAAGCGCAGCACCGCCAGCACGTCCTTAACATGCGCCGCCTCGAGGAATTTCAAGCCGCCGTACTTGACGAAGGGAATGTTGCGTCGCGCCAGCTCGAGCTCGAGCGCGGCGCTGTGCTGCGAGGCGCGAAACAGCACCGCCTGGCCCTTCAGCGCGATCCCGGTCTCGCGCAGCGCCAGGGTCCGGTCGGCGACCCAGGCCGCCTGCTCGCTCTCGCCCGCGACCCAGACGATCGCCGGCGGCTCGACCGCCGGCCTGTCGCTCCAGAGATCCTTGGCATGGCGTTCCGCCGCGAGGGCGATGACCGCGTTCGAGGCGGCGAGCAGCGGCACGGTCGAGCGGTAGTTGCGCTCCAGCGTGACGACCTCGGCCGGCGGCGCGAAGCAGCCGGCGAAGTCGAGGATGTTGCGCACCTCGGCGGCGCGGAACGAATAGATCGACTGGGCGTCGTCGCCGACGACGGTGAGGCCGCGGCCGTCGGGCTTGAGGCCGAGGAGAATCGCCGCCTGGAGGCGATTGGTGTCCTGGTATTCGTCGACCAGCACATGGTCGAAGCGCGCCGCCATCGCCGTGCGCAGCGTCGGCTCGGCGAGCGCCGCGGCCCACCAGACCAGCAGGTCGTCGAAGTCGAGCACGCGCTGCGCCTCCTTCTCGGCGACGTAGGCGGCGAACAGCCGCTTGAGCTCGTCGTGCGCGTCGCTGCACCAGGGGAACGTGTCGCGCAGCACCTCGGCCAGGCTGGCCTGGGCGTTAACCACCCGCGAGTAGATCGCCATGCAGGTCGCCTTCTGCGGAAAGCGGCGCCGCGAGGCGGCGAGGCCGAGGCGCTGGCGCAGGACGTGGATCAGGTCCTCGGATTCGCTCCGGTCGTCGACCGTGAACGAAGGATCGAGGCCGAGCGTCGCGGCGTGGGCGCGCAGCAGCCGGGCGCCGATGGCGTGGAAGGTGCCGCACCAGGCCAGATGCGGCGCGCCGCGGGCCGGCGCCAGGCCGAGCGCCTCGTTCAGGACCCGGCCGACCCGGCGCTCCATCTCGACCGCGGCGCGCCGCGAGAACGTCAGCATCAGGATCCGCGCCGGGTCGGCGCCGGCAAGCACCAGCCGGGCCACGCGGGCGGCGAGGGTCAGCGTCTTGCCCGAGCCGGCGCCGGCGATCACCAGCAGCGGCCCGTGCGCCAGGTCGCCGGTGGCGATGCCGTACTCGACCGCCCGGCGCTGCGCCGGATTGAGGGCGGAGAAGGTGGGCGCGTCAAGGCCGGGCGGCCGGGCGGGAGCGAGGGCGGGCATGCGTCGGCGAGGCGGCGGCGGGTTGCGGATGGAGGACTGTAGTTCCATCCAGCCCCGCCGGCGCAGGCACCGCACCGCGGGATGTGCGATCAGACCTCCCGCGGCGCTTCATTTCTCCGCGGCGTTGCCGAAGACCCGCTCTATGTCCCCCGTTTCCGGAATGGCTGACGCCCCGGGGTCCGCGCCTTTGCCATGAGCGTCGACTCGGTCACCGCCGCCCTCGAGACCAGCGTCTTCGGCGACTCGCGCCTCGAGCCGGCCGAGCCGCGCTCGCCGGCGGCGCCCGCGGCCGGCTCGACCTTCCTGGTCGAGCGGATCGCGATGGCGATCGGCCTCCTGATCGTCGGCGCGATCATCGGCTACGCCCTGCTCAAGACGCACCGGGCGACCGACGGCACCGAGCGCGACCGGCTCCACGCCCAGGCCCGGGTCATCGGCGAGAACGTTGGCCAACAGCTCGACGGCATCAATCGCGCCCTGGCGAGCGTGCGCGACGACTACATCGCCATGCCGCCGCACCAGACCTCGACCCTGCTCTCGGCGCGGCTCAAGGTGCTGAGCGATGCCATTCCGGGCGTGCGCTCGATGGTCGTGCTCGACGCCGAGGGCACGGTCGTGGCGACCAGCGTCGACGCCCTGCTCGGCCGCGATTTCGCCGACCGCGACTATTTCCGCTCACCCAAGGCCGCGCAGGGCCCCGCCACGCTGCACGTCGCCCTGCCCTTCAAGACCTCGCTCGGCAACTACACGATCGTCTTCGGCCGGGCGATCATCGCCCCGAACGGTGCCTTCGCCGGCGCCGCCGTCGCCGCCCTCGAGCCCGAGTACTTCGAAGTGCTGCTGCGCTCGGTGCTGTACGCGCCCGACATGTGGGTCTCGCTCGGTCACAGCGACGGCAAGGTGTTCGTCACCATGCCGCGCAACATCGACCGGCTCGAATCCGACTGGCAGCCGCACGCCTCGGAGGTGACGAGCGCCCAGCCTCCCGCGCCGGACGCCGCGGTGCTCCGCGGCGCCGTCGGCGGCTCCGACGAAGCCCGGCTGACGGCCCTGCGCAGCCTCTCGCCGCCCGAGCTGCACATGGACAAGCCGCTGGTCGTCGCCGTCAGCCGCACCGAGGCCGACGTCTTCCGCGCCTGGCGCCAGCAGGCGGTCGAGTACACGCTCTTCTTCTTCATCCTCTCCGCCGCGGCGGGGTTCGGCCTGTACCGCGGCCAGTTGCGGCGCCAGGCCTTCGCCCGCCTCGAGGCAAGCGCCGCCCGCGAGCGCCAGCAGAGCGCCGAGCAGCTCGAGCTGGCGCTGCAGGGCGCGGACCTGGGCCTGTGGGACTGGGACCTGCGCGGCGACCGCTTCGAGCACAACCAGGTGACGCGCAAGCAACTCGGCTATGCGCCCGGCGAGATCGGCACCTTCGGCGGCGAGTGGCACGGCATCATCCATCCGGTCGACCGCGCGCGCATGCTCGCCGCGGTCGAGGCGCACTTTCGCGGCGAGACCGCCGCCTACGAGTGCGAGTTCCGGGTGCGGCACAAGAACGGCCACTGGGTCTGGCTGCTGAGCCGCGGCAAGGTGGTCGAACGCGACGAGTTCGGCATCGCCGTGCGCATGGCCGGCACGCACATGGACCTCACCCGGCGCAAGGCCACCGAGGCGCAGATGGAGCGCTCGGCCGCGCTGCTCAAGCAGACCGGCGAGTTGGCGCAGATCGGCGGCTGGGAGCTCGACCTCGCGAGCATGCGCCTCGACTGGACCGAGCAGGTCTATCGCATCCACGAGCTCGAGCCCGGGGTCATGCCGACGCTCGAGAACGCGATCGACTTCTACGCGCCGGACGCCCAGCCGACCATCCGCGCCGCGGTCGCGGCCGGCGCCCGCCACGGCACGCCCTGGGATCTGGAGCTGCCCTTCGTCACCGCCAAGGGCAACCCGCGCTGGGTCCGGGCGCAAGGCATCGCCGCGATGGAGGACGGCCGGCCGGTGCGACTGCTCGGCGCCTTCCAGGACATCACCGAAAAGATGACCACCCTGCTCGAGATGCATCGCCTCAACGAGCAGCTGACGCGCCTGTCGACCACCGACGCCCTGACCGAGGTCGGCAACCGGCGGATGTTCGACCAGACGCTGAAGATCGAGTGGGCCCGGGCGGCGCGGCGCGGCGAGCCGGTCGGCCTGCTGATGATCGACATCGACCATTTCAAGGAATACAACGACCACTACGGCCATCCCGCCGGCGACGTCTGCCTGCGCCAGGTGGCACGGATGGTCGGCCAGTCGATGCGCCGCGGCGGGGAGCTGGTGGCGCGCTACGGCGGCGAGGAGTTCGCCCTGTTGCTGCCCGGCGCCGATCTCGAGGACACGCGCCGCGCCGCCGAGCGTTGCATGCAGATCATCGCCGACGCGAAGATCGAGCATCGCGCCTCCGCCACCTCGGCCTGGCTGACGATCTCGATCGGCGCCGCCAGCCAGGTCGCCGTGGCGGGCACCGACGGCTCGGCCCTGGTGGAGACGGCCGACGCAGCGCTCTATCGCGCCAAGCGCTGCGGCCGGGGACGGATCGAGTTCTGAGCTGCGACCCTCGCCGCCCGCCCGGCCGATTGCACCAAGGGTCAGTTCCGCGCCGCGCGTCGGCCCCCTAGACTCCGCCGGCTCCGGTCCTTTGCACCGGGGGCGATACCGCGTGCGTCGACCCTGCCTCCTTCGTATCCTGCCCTTCGTCGTGCTCCTGCTGGGGGCGGCGCTCGCCGGCTGCTCCAGCCTGCCGCCGCTGCCCGAGCGGCCCCCGACCCTGGCGCTGAGCGGCACCGCCGACACCGGTCTCGGCCAGCTCGCGGCCGCCAGCCTGGAGCAGGCCGGCCCGGGCGAATCAGGCTTCCGGCTGCTGCCGACCGGCGACTTCGCCTTCGATGCCCGGCTGGCGCTGGCGCGGCGCGCCGAGCGCTCGCTTGACGTCCAGTACTACCAGCTGGCCAAGGACAGCGTCGGCCTGCAGTTCCTGCGCGAGCTGCGCGACGCCGCTCGGCGCGGCGTGCGCGTCCGCCTGCTCGTCGACGACCTCTACACCGGCAGCGAGGACGAGCTCTTCTGCAGCTTCGCCGCGATTGCCAACGTCGAGGTGCGGCTGTTCAACCCGCTGCCCTCGCGCGGCGGCTCGGTCCTCGGCCGCATCGTCTCGTCGGCGCACGAATTCGGGCGCATCAACCTCAGGATGCACAACAAGCTGTTCATCGCCGACAACCGGTTCTCGGTGTCCGGCGGACGCAACATGGCCGACGAGTACTTCATGCGCAGCACCGAGGCCAACTTCATCGACATGGACGTGATCTCGGCGGGGCCGATTGTGCGGGAGCTGTCGCAGGTGTTCGACCGCTACTGGAACAGCGCCCTCGCCTACCCGATCGTGCCGGTGATCCAGGCCCTCGCCCCGAGCACCACCGCCGCCGCGAGCGAGCGACGCTTCGACGAGCTGGTCCTCGCCGCACCCCCGGAATTCCTGCCGGCGACGACCGATCCGCTCGGCCGGGCCTCGGTCGACTTCGAGTTCACCGCGGGCCGCATCGCGATGGAATTCGCGGTCGCGGCCGTTCTCGCCGACACGCCGAACAAGGGCGCGCTGCGTAACCCCGGCGACACCTTGTCCACGGTGAACCGCAGCGTGCTCGAGGAGCTGGCGGCCGCACGCAGCGACCTCTTGATCGCCTCGCCCTACTTCATCCCGGGCAAGGTCGGCATGGAGCGCCTGCGCGAGGTGATCGACCGCAAGGTGCACATCCGGGTCGTCACCAACGGCATCGGCGCGACCGACGAGCCGCTGGTGCACTGGCGCTACGCTCGCTATCGGCTGAAGATGCTGAAGCTGGGGATCGAGCTCTACGAGATCAGCCCGACGCTGGCGCGCGACGTCGGCGTGCTCGGCAGCTGGGGCCTGACGTTCCGACGGCTGCACGCCAAGGTGGCGGTGTTCGACAGCCAGCGGGTGTTCGTCGGCTCGATGAACTTCGACCCGCGCTCGGCCTGGTCGAACACCGAGTCGGGCCTGCTGATCGAAAGCTCGGCGATGGCCCACCAGGTCCTGAACCTGATCGCCGATCACAACAATGCCGGCGTCTACCGGCTGCGCCTCGCGGCCGACGGGGAAACGATCGAGTGGTGGTCGAGAGGGCCCGACGGCAAGGTGCGCTTCACCACCGAGGAGCCCGACGTCACCTGGACGCTGCAGATGCAGCAGATGCTGCTCGAGCCGCTGGTGGCCGAAGAGCTGCTCTGACGCTCGTGCCGGGGTCGGTGAACGGCCCTAGGCCGAGGCGAACAGCAGCGCCAGCGCGATGGCCGCCGGCAGCGCCTGCACGAACAGGATCTTGCGCCCCACGGTGGCGGCGCCGTACACGCCGGCGACGATGACGCAGGCGAGGAAGAACACCTTGATGTCGAAGCCGGCGCCGCGCAGCCACAGGCCCCAGAGCAGGCCGGCGGCGAGGAAGCCGTTGTACAGCCCCTGGTTGGCCGCGAGGACCTTGCTGGTGGCCGCGGCCTCGGGCGTCTGGCGGAAGGTCTTGAGGCCGAGCGGCTTGTCCCAGAGGAACATCTCGAGGACCAGGAACCAGAGGTGCAGCAGCGCCACCAGCGCCACCAGGGCATCGGCGACGAGCCTCATGGGGCCGTGCGCCGGGCCGCACCGTTGCGGCGCTTCGGCTTGACGGCCGGAGCGGCTGCCGATGCGCCCGCAGGTGCGGCGGGCGCGGCCCGGCGCCGGGGCTTGCGCGCCGGGGCCCGCGGACGCGGCGCGCGGGTCGGGCTTTCGTCCGGCGAGTTGCCTGCCGACGGTGCTGCCGCCGGAGCGGCAAGCACGGGCGCAGCGACCAGCTTGCGCAGCAGCGCCATCGCCCGCTCCACCTGCTGGCCGAGCTCGTGCACGTCGGGCACGGCGCGGCGGCAGGCGATCAGGCCGAAGCAGATCTTGTCGACGTGGCTCTGCACCGTGATGTTCAGGGCGACGCCGTGGACGACGATCGACAGCGGGTAGTAGTCGGTCATCTTCGCCCCCACCAGGTACACCGGCACCTTCGAGCCCGGCACGTTGGAGATGGTCACGTTGGCGAAGCGCAGCCGGTCGGCGATGCGCGAGCGCCCGTAGAGCGAGGCCAGGCCGCTGATCAGCCAGGGCGAGCCGAGAGACGGGAAGTCGGTGGGGATGACACCGCCGAACGTGCCCATCTGCTTCTTCATCGCCGCGGTGCCGCGCCTGATCGCCTTCAGCCGCTCGGCCGGGTCGGCCTCGTCGGTGCCGAGGTCGATCAGGGTGCCGGCGACCTGGTTGTTCGAGGTCGTGTCGCCTTCCTGGCGGAGCGAGATCGGCACGCCGGCGACGAGCGACTTTTCCGGCAGCTCGCGGCTGTCCTTCAGGTAGGCGCGCAGCGCCGTGCTGCACAGCCACAGCACCATGTCGTTGATCGACGCGCCCAGGCCCTTGCCGATCGCCTTGATCTCCGGCAGCGGCAGGGACACGCCGGCGAAGGAGCGCTGGTTGGTGATCGAATGATTGAACGGTGTCGGCGGGGCGAACTTGAAGGCGCTGGGCGCCTTCTGGGCCTGGCGCGCGGCCCGGTCCTCGGGGCTTTCCTCGCGCCGCTCGGCGATCGCCTTCTGCACCGCGCCGGCGACCGTCTTCGCCAGCGCCGGCACCAGCTTCAGGCCTTCGACGACCTGGCGCGCCTGGTTCTGCAGCGCCGCCGCGAGCAACTCGGCGACGCCGAGCTGGTAGGTGTTGGCGCGGACCTCGCGCGGCGGCTTCACCGCCCGCGGCTCGGACGTGATGTCGAACAGGCTGGTCGCCATCGCCACCCCGGCCTGGCCGTCGACGGCGCTGTGGTGCACCTTGCCGTAGAAGCCGATCCGGCCATCGGCCAGGCCCTCGATGATGTAGAACTCCCAGAGCGGCCGGCTGCGGTCGAGCAGCATCGAATGCAGCCGCGCCGCCAGCGCCTCGAGCTGGGCGAAGGTGCCCGGCTTGGGCAGCACCATGTAGCGCACGTGGTAGTCGAGGTCGATGTCGTCGTCGTGGATCCAGACCGGGTTGGCGAGGTCGAACGGCATCAGCGCCAGCTTGCGGGTGAACACCGCCGCCATGTGCATGCGCTTGGCGACGTGCGCCTTGACCGCCTCGTAGTAGCCCTCGCCGGTGTAGCCGGCGGGCGGCTCGAACAGGTTGAGGCTGCCGACGTGCATCGGCATCTCGGCGCTTTCCATGTGCAGGAAGGCGCCGTCGACGATGCTCAGGTGTTTCATCTGGGTCATGGCGTGCTCCGGAGGCCCTCCCGCCTTGTACCGCGTAGGCCGTCCGCCGGCCAGCGGGGCTTGCCCGCCTGAGGGCGCGCGGTTCGCCGCACAATGGTGCGATGGACCGCAACGATGCCGTCGCAGCGAGCAGTGCCCAGGCCCGGCGTGCCTTCTACGAGCGGATCGGCGCGCTCGGCATGACGCCGCTCTGGGAGGTGCTGGGTGCGCTCGTGCCGCCACAGCCGACCAGCCCGGTCGCACCCGCCTTGTGGCGCTACGACGCCGTCCGCGAGCACGTGCTGGAGGCCGGCCGCCTGATCACCGCCGAGGAGGCCGAGCGCCGCGTCCTGATCCTCGAGAACCCGGCCTTGCGCGGCCAGTCCTGCATCACCCAGTCGCTCTACGCCGGCCTGCAGCTCATCCTCCCCGGCGAGGTGGCGCCGGCGCACCGCCACACCCAGTCGGCGCTGCGCCTGGTGCTCGACGGCGAAGGCGCCTACACCGCGGTCGATGGCGAGCGCACGACGATGCGCTACGGCGACTTCATCATCACCCCGTCGTGGACCTTCCACGACCACGGCAACGACGGGCGAGAGCCGGTGGTCTGGCTCGACGGCCTCGACATCCCACTGGTGCGCTTCCTCGACGCCGGCTTCGCCGAGAAGAGCGCGGCGAAATCGCAGGCGGCGACCCGCCCCGAAGGCGACGCTCTGGCCCGCTACGGCATGAACCTGCTGCCGCTCGACCTCGAGCAGCAGGCGCACGAGCCGACCCGCGTCTTCGTCTATCCGTTCGCGAAGACGCGCGAATCGCTGCTCGGCATCTCCAAGGCCGAGGCCGATCCGCACCACGGCTTCAAGCTGCGCTTCGTCAATCCGGCGACCGGCCGCTCGCCGATGCCGACCATCGGCACCTTCGCCCAGCGCCTGCCGCAAGGCTTCGAGACCCGCCCGTCGCGCAGCAGCGACTCGACCGTGCACGTCTGCCTCGAGGGCGGCGGTACGGCGACGATCGGCACGCAGGTACTCGAATTCGGTCGGCGCGACATCTTCGTCGTGCCCTCGTGGCAGGCGTTCTCCCTCGCCGCGCGCGAGGACAGCATCCTCTTCAGCTTCTCCGACCGACCGGTGCAGCAGGTGCTCGGCCTCTGGCGCGAGCAACGCCTGGACTGAGCATGCCCGCGGAGGCAGGCACGCCCGTCATCGTCGCCGGCGGCGGCATCGGCGGCCTCGCCGCCGCCCTGGCGCTGGCCCGTCGCGGCTTCGCGGTCAAGGTGCTGGAGCAGGCGGCCGAGATCGGCGAGATCGGCGCCGGCGTGCAGCTCGCGCCCAACGCCTTCGCCGCGTTCGATGCGCTCGGCGTCGGCCAGCAGGCGCGCGGCCGCGCTGTCTTCAACGAGCGCATGGTGATGATGGACGCGACCGACGCAAGCACCGTCGCCGAGATCCCGCTCGGCGACGCCTTCCGCGCCCGCTTCGGCAACCCCTACGCCGTGATCCATCGCGCCGACGTGCACCAGTCGCTGCTCGACGGCGTGCAGGCGCACGGCGGCATCGAGCTGCTCACCTCGACCCGGGTGCTGCATGCCGAGCAGTCGGCCGACGGCGTGACCGTGTTCGACGCCCTCGGCCGCGGCCATCGCGGCGCCGCGCTGATCGGCTGCGACGGTGTCAAGTCGGCGGTGCGGGCGCAGCTCGTCGGCGACCCGGTGCGCGTCTCCGGCCACGTCGTCTACCGCGCCGTCGTCGACGCCGCCGAGTTCCCGAAGGACCTGGCCTGGAATGCCGCCGCCGTCTGGGCCGGGCCCGACTGCCACCTGGTGCACTACCCGCTGCGCGGCGGCGAGCAGTACAACCTCGTCGTCACCTTCCATTCGCGCGAGACCGAGACCTGGGGCGTGAGCGAGGGCAGCCAGGACGAGGTGCTGTCGTACTTCGGCGGCATCTGCGACCAAGCGCGCCAGCTCCTGCACCTGCCGAAGAGCTGGAAGCGCTGGGCCACCGCCGACCGAACGCCGATCGAGCGCTGGAGCGAAGGACGGATCACCCTGCTCGGCGATGCCGCCCATCCGCTGCTGCAGTACCTGGCGCAAGGCGCCTGCATGGCGCTCGAGGACGCGGCGACGCTTGGCGAGGCGCTGCGCGTCTGCGGCGACGACCTGCCGGCGGCGTTCGGCCTGTACGAGCGCTCGCGCATCACCCGCACCGCGCGGGTGGTGCTGCTGACGCGCGAGATGGGACGGCTCTATCACGCCAAGGGCGTGGAGCGGCGGGTGCGCAACGACCTGTGGAAGGGCCGGACGCCCGAGGGCTTCTACGATGCCCTCGAGTGGCTCTACGGCTGGCGGATCGAGCACTGTCTCGCCGGCGGCTAGGCACGCAGCGGCATCGGTCGTCGCGCGCAGAGGGTCCCGGCAAGCGAGAATCGGCGCGCGAGGCTTTCCCAACCGAGGAGCGTGGCCATGGCCGTCCTGCGCGAGCGTCCCTACTGCCGCTTCAACTTCCTGGTCGACTTCGGCGCGGGCAGTGACGGCGTCAGCGCGGGCTTCCAGGAAGTCGGGCCGATCGAGGCCGAGATCGGCGTCACCGAGTACCGCAACGGCAACTCGAAAGAGAACAGCGTCGTCAAGATCACCGGCCTCAACAAGTTCACCAACGTCACGCTCAAGCGCGGCGTGATCGGCGACCTCAATCTCTACCAGTGGCTCGACCAGGTGCGAAACGGCGACCAGGCGGCGCTGCGCACGGTCACGATCCAGCTGCAGAACGAGGACCACACCGCGGTCGTGCAGGCGTGGAAGCTGCTGCGGGCGCGGATCGTCAAGTTCACGAGCGGCCCGTTCAACGCCCAGTCCAACGATGTCGCCATCGAAGAGATCGTCCTCGCCTACGAGCGCCTCGAGCTCGAGTAGGGGCGACGTTCGCGGCGCGCCGCTCGGGCGCTCGAACTTCGTTGTCGACTGGGGCGGCGGGTCGGCCCTCAGCCAGGGCTTCGCCGAGGTCATCTTTCCGCCGTTCGTCCTCGAGGGCGGCGCGCGCCCCCCGGCAACGCCGGCGACGGCGAGCGCCGACGCCGCCGCGCAAGACGGCCACCTCGTGCTTCGCCGCGGCGCCACCGGCGCGCTCGATCTCTACGCGTGGTGGGATCGGGCCCGCCGCGGCCAGGCGCCGCGCCGGCGCGTCGTCACGGTGCGCCTGCTCGCTGCCGACCAGAAGAGCGTCCTCATGACCTGGCGCTTCCGCAACGCCCGGCCGACGAGCCTCGCCTATTCGCCGCTGCTGGCGATGGAGGCCGGCGTGCTGATGGAGACGATCGCGATCGCCTTCGACAGCGTCGAGATGGAATAGGCACCGGCCGTCGCGACCACCTGAGCGCCGTCGTGGTCGCTAGGGGGCGGGCGGGGCGTAGCGCTTCGGAACGAGCACACGCACGGTCGTGCCCTTGCCCGGGTCGGTATCGAGCTCGATGGTCGCGTTGAGGATCTCGCTCAGGCGCTTGACGATCGCCAGGCCGAGACCTTCGCCGTGCGGCTGATTCACCGGCCGGGCGTCTTCGTCGGGCTCGACCGGCGCCTCGCCCGGGATCGCGCTCAGGGCGCTCACCATCGGCGCGCCAGGGCCGGCGTGAAAGCCCGGCCCGGTGTCCTCGATCGTCAGCACCCAGCGGCCGTCGTCACGGGCGACCGTGTCGCCCCAGCTGACGATCACGCCGCCGGACTCGGTGTACTTCAGGGCGTTGAGCAGCAGGTTCTGGGCGATGCGCCGGACCTTGATCGCATCGCCCTCGACCGGCAGGGTGGCGACGCCGAGCGCTCTCAGATACAGCTCCTTCGCCTCGGCCACCGGCCGGAGGTCCTCGCAGAGTCGGCGCAGCAGGTCGGCCGCGTCGAACGGCGCGACCCGTCGCGCTTCCTGCCCGGCGTGCAGGCGGGCGAGGTCGGTAACGTCGTCGAGCAGGTGGTGCAGCGCATGGATGTTGTTCTGCAGCAGACCGAGAAAGGTTTCGCGTCGCTGCTCCGGCAAGTCGCCCAGGGCCAGCCCTTGGGCGACGTTCGAGACCACGCCCAGGTTGCCGCGCAGGTCATGCGCGGCCTGCTGCCAGAGCTCCGCCCGGCGCCGTTCCAGGACGCGGATGTCCTTCAGCGCCGCTTCGAGGTCGCGCACCGCGCCGGCCGCCTCGAGCCGCTCGAGGCGGAAGTACTGGGCTGCGCTCTCGCTCGCCGAATCGCTGATGAACCAGGCGAGGGTAAGACGGGCCTCGGCCTGCACCTCCGGCGCGGTCGGGTGGTCGGCGAAGTAGCGGTCGAGCTCGGTCACCAGGCACAGGTGCAGCGCTCCCCATTCGCGCGTGACCTCGTGCAGGTCGTAGCCCTGCTGCCAGCGCTGCAGGCCATGCGCCTTGGCATCGCTCGAGTCGTCGAATCGGCGCGGCCGGGCCTTGGCCGCGCCGGGGGCCGCGCCCAGTGCCGTGGCCAGGCCTTCGAGCCAGGGTGGAAGGTGATCGACGAGTTGCCCCCGCGGCAACGAGTCGCCGGTCGTCAGGTCCGGATCGGCCGCGATCGCCGCCCGCCAGGCGTCGAGCAGCGCCGGAATGCGACTCCGGAAATGGGCTCCCAGCGCGCCGCGTTGCGCGCTTGCGTCTTCACCTGCCAATATCGCTCCCACCGGGGCTTTGCTGCCCCGTCGGACGATTCTCGCAGGCCCGGAAACCCTCAGGCCAGGGTGCGGATCCCCGGTTCCCGACTCCATTGCCGGGTCTTTGCCGCGGCAATGAAGGCGCCGCGGTCATGGGCGCTGACCACGCCGCCGTCCGGCTCGACCCCGGCCCTCTGCAACAGTGCCTGGCCGCCATGGTCGATGGCGATCGCCTTGAGGTGGCCGAAGGCGTCGCGCACGAAATCGATCGCCGCGGCCTCCCTCGACAGCGCAGCCGCGCCGGCGTCCGAGAGGATCACCGCCACGGCGTCGAACAGCACCGACGGCGTGCCGGCGAGCTGCCCGTCGGCGGGCAGGCGCGAACCGTCCGCGAGCTTCGCGCCGCCCACCTTGGGGGCGACGATCTTGACGCTCGCCCCGGCCTCGAGCGCGGCCTTTTTCAGCGCCGAGACGAGGCCGCCGTCGGAGCCGTCGGCGACCAGGATCGCGACCGCCCGGCCCTCGAGCGTGTCCTTGCTCTTGCCGATCAGCCGCAACGCCGGCGAGGCCGCCATGTCGACGATGGGCGCCGCGGGCGCCGGCGGGCGCGGCAGGGCGTCGAGGGCCAGGCCGTCGGCGACGCGCCGGCCGAGGTCGGGGTCGATGTTGAGCAGATGGCCGACCATCGCCTCGCGGATGTGCGGCGCCTCGACCTTCGACAGCTCGAACACCAGCGCCGACGCCAGATGGGCCTGCTCGGGTGCGGTCTGGCTGCGGAAGAAGAGCCGCGCCTGGCTGTAGTGATCGGCGAAGGTCTCGGCGCGGATCCGGCCGCGCTCGCCCGCCTCGCCGACCGCGGCGCTGCGAAAGCCGCTTTCCGGACTCTCGCGCGCCGAGTCGGCGGCGAGCGAGCTCGGCTCGTAGTTGACCCGGCCCTTGGGAACGAGCATCTGCATGTGGCCGTCGCGCTGCTGGTTGGCGAACGGGCACTTCGGCGCGTTCACCGGCAGCTGGTGGAAATTGGCCGAGCCCAGCCGCGACAGCTGGGTGTCGAGGTACGAGAACAGGCGCCCCTGGAGCAGCGGGTCGTTCGAGAAGTCGATGCCCGGCACCAGGTGCGAGGGGCAGAAGGCCACCTGCTCGGTCTCGGCGAAGAAGTTGTCCGGCCAGCGGTCGAGCACCATCCGGCCGATCACCTTCAGCGGCACCCGCTCCTCGGGGATCAGCTTGGTGGCGTCGAGATGGTCGAACGGGAAGGCGGCGGCCTCCTCCTCGGTGAACAGCTGCACCGCCAGCTGCCAGGCGGGAGATGCGCCCGAGGCGATCGATTCGAACAGGTCGCGGCGATGGAAGTCGGGGTCGGCGCCAGCGATCTTCACCGCCTCGTCCCAGATCGTCGATTGCAGTCCGAGCTCGGGCCGCCAGTGGAACTTGACGAAGGTCGACTTGCCGGCCGCGTCGAGCAGGCGAAAGCTGTGCACGCCGAAGCCTTCGATCATCCGCAGCGACCGCGCCAGGGTGCGGTCGGACATGATCCACATGACCATGTGCATCGACTCGGGCGTGAGCGAGATGAAGTCCCAGAAGGTGTCGTGCGCGGTCGCCGACTGCGGAAAGCCGCGGTCAGGCTCCATCTTCACGGCGTGAACCAGGTCGGGGAACTTGATCGCGTCCTGGATGAAGAACACCGGGATGTTGTTGCCGACGAGATCGAAGTTGCCTTCCTTCGTGTACAGCTTGACCGCGAAGCCGCGCACGTCGCGCGGCGTGTCGACCGAACCGGCGCCGCCGGCCACCGTCGAGAAGCGGGTGAAGACAGGCGTGCGCTCGCCGACCTCGGTGAAGATCTTCGCCGTGGTGTAGTCGGCGAGCGACGCAGTGAGCTCGAAGTAACCGTGGGCCGCGCTGCCCCGGGCATGGACGATGCGCTCGGGAATCCGCTCGTGGTCGAAGTGGGTGATCTTCTCGCGCAGGATGAAGTCTTCGAGCAGCGTCGGCCCGCGCGGATGGGCGCGCAGCGAGTTCTGGTTGTCGGCGACGGGCAGACCCTGGTTGGTGGTGAGCGGCGGATGCGCGCCGCCCGAGGTCTGATGCAGCTCGCCGGCGTTGCCGGTGCCGGTCGCTCCGTCGTCGGGGCGCGCACCGGGCCTCTGCGGGCCCGCTCGAGTCTCTGCTTTTCGATTGGCCACGGATGTCTTCCTGGTTGAGGTGGGAACAAGGGCGAAGCGCAGCAATCGATATGCCGTCGTCGCCGCGGCATGGCGAGGGCGCGGATCGATCCGGCCTATCGATGCAACGGCCGCTTGGGCACGGATTCGCCGGCCCCGTCCTCGCGCTTGATGACGCTGATCTGGCCGTCGCTTTCGAACCAGGCAGCCTTGACCTCGTCGAACGACTCGACGCCATGCTGGCGCAGCTGACCGCGCAGCTCCGCCAGGGTGATCATCTCGGCCCGCAGATGCTTGTGCTGCACCCGGCCGCGGCGGATCAGGAGCAGCGGTTGCGGCTCCACCAGTCGATAGGCCCAGGCGAAGCGGAAGGCCAACCAGTCGAGCAGCAGATTCCAGCCGATGAGCGTCGCCACCAGCACCGCGCCTTCGGCCACCGAAACGTAGCCGCCGGTCATGGCGTTCTGCGACGCGTCGGCGACCAGCACCACGAACAGCACGTCGGCAACGCCGACCGACCCGACATCGCGACGCAGCACCACGCGAAAGATGAGGAACAGGAACCAGTACATCGCCGACCCGCGCAGGATCAGCTCCCAGGCCGGGACCTTGAAATCGACAAGCCAGCCCCAGTCCATCGTGGGTATTCCTCGCGCCGGCGCGTGCCGGCCCGGATCCATGGCACGACGTGTGCCCGCGCGGCAAAGAAACGCCGCCTCGAGGGCGGCGTTTCACGGGCGGTCGAAGCGCGTCAGGCGGCCATCTCGGCCATCTCCGCGGTCAGCGCCTGCTTGCGCGTGGCAAGGGCCTCGCCGATGCCCTCCAGGTCCATGTCGGACTTGCGGCACTTCGGAAACAGCTCGCCTTCTTCCTCCTTCACGTGATGGTCGATGTACTCGCCGAGCACCGTGAGCTTGGCATCGTAGAGGTCGTCATCGGGACTCATCGCCTCGATCTGCGCGATCAGCTCCTTGGCCGAGGCGTGCTCGACCTCGGCCTCGTCGAGCAGGTCGGCATCGACCTCGGCTTCGCGCGCCGCCGGATAGAAGAGCTCCTCCTCGATCGTGGCGTGGATAGTGAGCGCGTGACAGATCTCGGTGGCGAGCGCCTCGCGCTCCGAGGCCTCGGCGTCCGCGTCGGCCAGCTTCTTGTATTGCTGGAACATCGCGTGCACTTCCTTGTGGTCGGCCATCAGCAGCTTGGTGGCGGGATCGGTCCGGGCCGATCCGGTCGCCTTCTTGGCTGCGGGCTTGGTTGCTTTCGTGGCCATGCTGTCTCCTCGAGGTGAGCTTACTTGCCGTCGCGGTCGGAGTCGCCGGGCACGGCACGCTCGACGGCGTCGCTCACCCGGTTCCAGGCATCGCGGGTCGCATGCTTGGCGCGATCCCATTCGAGCGAGGACTGGCCGCGCATCACGTTCCAGCGGCTCGACAGCTCGGGCTCGACGTCGTCCCAGTCGCGGCCGGCGTGGGTGCTGTAGGAGTTCACGCCATAGGAATAGGCGGGGCCGTAATCGTCGTAGCTCGCATCCGGATCGACATAGGGACGAGAGGTGTAGTTGTCGCGCCAGTAGGCGTCCTCGCGGGTCGGGTCGATCTGCTCGGCGATCGCCTTGCCGGCGAGGCCGCCGGCGACCGCGCCCGCGGCCGCGCCGACGACGGTGCCGACCGGACCGGCGACGCTGCCCGCGGCCGCACCGGCGAGGGCGCCGCCGGCGAGTGCGCCGACGCCCGTGCCGACCGGGTGCGATCCCGGAGCGCCGCTGATCGGGTCGCGGTTCGCGTCCGTGCGGGTGGTGGTTTCTTTCATTTCAAGTCTCCTGCGAAAAGTAGTGAGGACGGCGAGCGCCGCGGGGACCACGAGCAGGCAGGCGGCGTGCCTAGAAGTCCGCATGCCCGTCGCGCCGCAACGAACGCCGCTCGCCGAAGAGGCGGCCGCCGCCGAGACGGCGCTGCTCGTCATCGACATGTTCAGCAGCTGGGACTTCCCCGACGCCCCGGCTCTCGCTCGCGCCGCGATCCGCGTCGCGCCGCGCATCGCCGGCCTGAAACGCCGCTGCGACAGGGCCGGCATCCCGACCGTCTTCGTCAACGACAACCAAGGCCGCTGGCGCTCGGATGCGCCCGGGATCGTCGCGCGAAGCGCAGCGGCCACGGCCACTGGCGCGGCGATCGCCGCCTGCCTCCTTCCCGGCGACGAAGACTATTTCGTCCTGAAGCCGAAGCACTCGGCATTTTTTGCGACACCGCTCGATCTGCTGCTGCGTCACTTGCGCGTGCGGCGGCTCCTGATCTCCGGTGTTGCCGGCGATCAGTGCGTGCTGCTCACCGCCATCGAGGCGCGCATCCAGGACTACGGCGTGATCGTGCCCGCCGACTGCGTCGGCTCGCAGACGGTCGGGCGCAACGCGACCGCGCTGCGCCATCTGAAGAATGCGCACGAGGTGGCGACGCCGCAGAGCCGAGGCCTGCGCCTGTCGAGGAACTGAGGGCCCTCGGCCGGCGTGCGCCGGGCCGAGGCTCAGGAGCCTGCGCCCTTGCCTTCGTCCGGCGAATCGCTGCGTGAACGCGGCGACGAGCCCGACTGGACGTCGTCGTCGATGCGCTTCTCGTCCTGGTCGCGACCGCGCACGCCGTCCTGCTGCGCTGCGCGGCCGTCCTGCTCCTGTTGTGCGCTGCCCGCTCGATCCTGATCGTCGCGCGCGGACTCTCCGCCCTGGCCCTGCTTGCCGACGCCGGACCTGCTGCCCGGGCCGCCGCCACCCTTGCGCGCGCCGCCGCGCTGGTTGTCATCGGTCATGTCGATCTCCACTGCTGCCGCGCCTGATCGCGCCGCAAAGCAACGGCAATGCGTATGCCGTCGCCACGACCTTCATCCGCCGACCGCTTCCTACACGCGATCAGCATTTCGCCCGTCACGCGAGGGCCAGGCCGCTGGCTACGCTCCATTCCCTCGATCCATCCTCCCTCAGGAGAAGACCATGGGCAAATACGTACTCGGCTGGTTTCTCGGCGTGCCGCTGATCGTCCTCGTGGCGATCTATTTCATCGCCCACTGACGCCGCGATCGAGGCGGTGAACGTTGTTCGCCGCACGCCGCGGCAGCATCGCCTTCAGCGCCTCGATGTCGACCGGCTTGACCAGGTGATGGTCGAAGCCGGCCTCGATCGAGCGCTTGCGATCGGCCTCCTGCCCCCAGCCGCTCACCGCCACCAGCAGCAGGGTGCGACCCGCCGCTAGCTGGCGGATTCGCCGTGCCGCCTCGTGGCCGCTGATGCCGGGCAGGCCGATGTCGAGCACGGCCAGATCGGGAACGAAGGTCTCGACCTCGCGCACCGCAGCCAGGCCGTCATGGGCCATCGCCGCCCGGCAGCCGAGCAGCTCGAACATCGTCGCCAGGCTGCTGGCGCTGTCGACGTTGTCGTCGACGATCAGCACCCGGGTGCCCGCATACGGCAGCACGTCGTCCGGACGCTGGCGCACCTGGGCGCTGCCGGCGCTGGCGGCGATCGTCGGCACGCGGATGGTGAAGCGCGAGCCGCGGTTCTCGCCCTCGCTTTCCGCCTGCACGCTGCCGCCGTGCATCTCCACCAGTTTCTTCACCAGCGCCAGGCCGATGCCCAGGCCGCCCTGCGAACGCTCAAGGCTGCGGTCGACCTGGGCGAACATGTCGAACACACGCGGCAGCATCGTCGCCGGAATGCCGAGGCCCGAGTCTTCCACGGTCACCACGGCGTGGCCGGCCTCGCGCCGGGCGCCGAGGACGATCCGGCCGCCTTCGGGCGTGTACTTCGCGGCATTGTTGAGCAGGTTGGCGATCACCTGGACGAGCCGGGTCGAATCGGCGCGAAGGGTCAGCGATTCGGCCGGCGGCAACCGCAGGCTCAGCTCATGCCGCCGCGACTCGATCAGCGGCCGGCTGGTCTCGACCGCGTTCTGCAGCACCGTCAGCATGTCGACCCGGTCCGGCCGCAGCTCGATCTTGCCCTGGGTGATGCGGCTGATGTCGAGCAGGTCGTCGACCAGGTGGATCATCTGCCCGAGCTGCCGCTCGATGATGTGGCGGGCGCTGTCGAGGGTCTGCGGCTCGCGCGTCAGTCCCATGATCTCGAGCGCATTGCGGATCGGCGCGAGCGGATTGCGCAGCTCATGGGCGAGGGTGGCGAGGAACTCGTCCTTGCTGCGGTCGGCGCTGCGCAGCGCCTCCTCGACCGACTTGCGGCCGGTCACGTCGACGATCGTGCCCAGCATGTGCGCCGGCTGCCCACCGTTGCGGTAGATCGCACCGTGCACCTCGATCCAGTGGATGCTTTTGTCGGGCCAGACGACGCGGCACTCGAAGTGCCAGTCGCTCTGGGTCTCGAGCACGGCTTCGAAGCGCGCCTTGATGACCTCCCGGTCCTCGGGATGGACGTGAGCGAAGAAGATCCCGGGGTTCCATTGCGCCACCGGCTCGCTGTAGCCGAAGCACTGGTCGTGGCGCAGCGAGTGGCGCACCTCGAAGGTGGAAAGGTCGAAGTCCCAGTCGCCGACGGCGGCCGAATCGAGCATGAAGCGCAGGTGGGCGCGGCTTTCGCGCAGCGCCGCCTCGATCCGCTCGCGGTCGGTGACGTCGCGGATGACCGAGAGATAGCCGATCGGCAAGCCGTTCGCGTCGTTCAGCCGGCTGATGGTGGTCTCGACATGGATCTGCGCGCCGGCACGCGTCACCTGCAGAGTGTGGCGGCGGCTCACGCCGCTCTTCTCCAGCTCTTCGGCGGCCTTGCGCCGATCCTCGGCATTCGCCCAGCGCTCCTCGAACAGGTCGGTCCAGATCCGGCCGAGCGCGGCCGACGAGCTCGTGCCGTAGCGCGCCTCCGCCGCCGGATTCAGGTAGATCACGTGGCCGGCCTCGTCGCAGGCGAGGACCGCGTCCTCCATCTGCGCCAGCACGTCCTTGCGCAGCCGGTTCGAGCTGGCGTCGGCGCTCTCCAGGGTGTAGACCTGGCTGCCGACGACGAGCGCATCGACCTCGCCGCTGCGGATCGCCGAGAGCGTGTCCTCGGCCTCCTGGAGCTGCGCCCGCAGTTCGGCGTTCTCCGCCTTGAGGCGCGCCTCCTCGCTCACGCCGCCCTCCGCGCGAGGTCGAAGCGCTGCACCAGCCGCTCGGTGCGCGACATGTCGCCGATCACGCGCTGCTCGGGCAGGGGAAGCTTCTTCACCAGCGTCGGCGCGGCGATGATCTGCGCTTCCCGGACCCGCTCGGGATGAAGCGAGATGTCGACGATCTCGAGCTCGTAGCGACCGTCGAGATGCTCTTCACAGAAGCGCCGGGTGTTGACCACGGCGCGCGCCGACACCGGCGTGTTGCCCGCGAGGTAGAGGCAGAACACCAGCGGCTCCGGCGAGCTCATGAAGGCGCCTTGCCGATCGGCTGGACGTCGAGGCCGACCAGCACCTTCCCTTCGTTCGACAGGTCGCCGATGATCTTCCGGATCGGCTCGGGGAACTTGCGCACCAGGGTCGGCACCGCCAGGATCTGGTCGCCGGCGGCGAGGGTCGGGTTCACCAGCAGGTCGATCACCTCGATCTCGTAACGGCCGGCGAGATGCGACTCGCACAGCCGCCGCAGGTTGTCGAGCGCGGCCACCGACTTCGGCGTCTGGCCGGCGACGTAGAGCCGGAGCTGCCACTCGGCGGCCGGGGCGGCCTTCTCGGCCTTCTTCTTCGTTTTCGCTGCGACGACGGCGTTCATCGGCCCTCCTGTGGCATCGCCCCGGCCGAGTCGGCCCGGGCGCGCGACGCGTGGGCGAGGCGCTCCGAGCCGGTCAGTACCCGGTCCTCCGGCATGTAGACGTCGACCAGCTCGACCCCGCGCCGGCTGAGCAGGAACTCGCGCACCTGGTTGGAGTGCGGCATGCCGCGCGACTTCAGCACCTGGATCGTGCGCGTGCGCTCGCCGTTGGCCTCGATGTTGGCGAGCATCAGCCAGGTGTCCATCAGCGAGGAGATGCCGATCTGGGAGTCGGCGAGGGCCAACGCGCCGTCGGCGGTCAGGCTGGTGAACACGCCGGTGATAGCCTCCTCCTTGAGGAAGTCGATAAGGCGCATCAGCGTCGCCTTGAGCGCGGTGTCGGTGTTGCTGATCGTCAGGTTGCTTATCGGGTCGACGACAACGAGGGCCGGCCGGAACGCCTTCACCAAGCTGTGCATCTCGACCAGGTGCTGCTCCAGCCCCTGCAACGTCGGCCGGGTGGAGTGGATCTTGAGCCGGCCGCTCTCGACCCAGGGCGCAAGATCGACGCCCACCGAGCGCATGTTGCGGATCACCTGGCTCGCCGATTCCTCGTAGCAGAACACGAGCGCCCGCTTCTGGCGCCGACAGACGGCATCGAGGAACGAGACCGCGACCGTGCTCTTGCCGGTGCCCGGGGAGCCCGAGATCAGGACGCTGCTGCCCCGATACACGCCCTTGCCGCCGAACATCGCGTCGAGCCCGGCGATGCCGGTCGAGACACGCTCGTTCAGCGCCTTGTGATCGAGCCGCATCGAGGTGATCGGCAGCACCGAAATCCCGGCCGTGCCGATCAGGAACGGATACTCGTTCGTTCCGTGCGCCGTGCCGCGGTACTTGACAACGCGCAGCCGCCGGGTCGACACCTGGTCAACGATGCGGTGGTCGAGCAGGATCACGCAGTCGGCGACGTATTCCTCGAGGCCGTAGCGGGTGAGCGAGTTCTCGCCACGCTCGCCGGTGATCACCGCGGTGACGCCGCGGTCCTTGAGCCAGCGGAAGAGCCGCCGCAGCTCAGCGCGGAGGATGGCGTGGTTCGGCAGCCCGGCGAACAGCGCCTCGACCGTATCGAGCACGACCCGCTTCGCGCCGATCGTGTCGATCGCGTGGCCGAGACGGATGAAGAGGCCCTCGAGGTCGTACTCGCCGGTCTCCTCGATCTCGCTGCGCTCGATGTGGACGAAGTCGAGCGCGATCTTCTTCTGCCGCACCAGCTTATCGAGGTCGAAGCCGAGCGAGCGCACGTTGGCGCTCAGCTCCGCGGCGCTCTCCTCGAAGGTCATGAAGACCCCGGGCTCGCCCATCGCCGTGGCGCCGCGGACGATGAACTCGGCGCCGAGCATGGTCTTGCCGCAGCCGGCGCCGCCGCAGACGAGCGTCGGCCGACCGCGCGGCAGGCCGCCACCGGTGATCTCGTCGAGACCCTGGATGCCGGTTCTTGCCTTCGGTAGTTCGTACGAGTGAAGGGGTTCGTTGGTCTTCTTCACGAGGTTTCCGGCGGGCTGAATTTCGGGGTGGCGCGACTATGCCACCGCCCGTCCTGGCAGTCGGGGTTTCCTTGGCAGACGGCGGGCCTGCCGTCCGGGCCCTACTCCCCGCCTGGCCTCAAGTCACCGGGGCCGGATTGAACAGCACCAGGGCGTTGCCGAGACGGTGGGTTTCCGCCCAGGTGCGCCGGCCGCTCGCCACCTCCAGCAGCAGGCGGAAAAGGGCCATGCCGGTGTCCTCGATCGAGGCTTCGCCGTCGGCGATGCGGCCGGCGTTGAGGTCCATCAGGTCATGCCAGCGCCGCGCCAGCTCGCTGTTGGTGGCGACCTTGACCACCGGCACCGGCGCCAGGCCGTAAGGCGTGCCGCGGCCGGTGGTGAAGACGTGCAGGTTCATGCCCGCCGCCAGTTGCAGGGTGCCGCAGATGAAGTCGCTCGCCGGCGTCGCCGCGTAGACCAGGCCGCGCTCGATGCCGCGCTCGCGCAGGTGCTCCCCGGGTGAAAGCACGCCCGAGATCGGGCTGGACCCTGACTTGACGATCGAGCCCATCGCCTTCTCGACGATGTTCGAGAGGCCCCCGGCCTTGTTCCCCGGGGTGGTGTTGGCGCTGCGGTCGGCGCCGCCGCGGCCCAGGTAGGCGTCGTACCAGGCCATCTCGCGCACCATCGCTGCCGCCAACTCCGGGCTGGCGGCGCGGGCGGTGAGCTGGTCGATGCCGTCGCGCACCTCGGTGGTCTCGGAAAACATGACGGTGGCGCCGGCCCGCACCAGCAGGTCGGTGCAGACGCCCACCGCCGGGTTGGCGGTGGCGCCGGAAAAGGCGTCGCTGCCGCCGCACTGCACGCCGACCACCAGGGCCGAGGCCGGCACGGTCTCGCGCCGGCGCGCGTTCAGCCGCCCGAGGTGCCGGGTCGCCGAGGCCAGGATCGAATCGACCATCGAGGCGAAGCCGACGTGGGCCTCGTCCTGGAGGCGAACCAGGTCGAGCGCCGGGTCGTCGCCCGCACCGCGGTCGTCGCGGATCGCGAACGTGCCCGGCGGCAGCAGCCGCTCCGGCTGCAGTTTCTCGCAGCCCAGGCTCACCACCATCACCTCGCCGCCGAAGTTCGGGTTCTTCGAGATGTTGCGCAGGGTCCGGATCGGGATCGCCGCGTCGGTCGCGTCGATCGCCACGCCGCAGCCGTAGGTGTGCTCCAGGCCGACCACGTCGTCGACGTTCGGATACTTCGGCAGCAGCTCGGCCTTGATCCGCGCCACCGCGAACTCGACCACGCCGGCGACGCACTGCACGGTGGTGGTGATCGCCAGGATGTTGCGCGTGCCGACCGAGCCGTCGGCATTGCGGAAGCCCTCGAAGGTGAAGCCTTCGAGCGGCGGCGGCGAGGCGCGCTTCGCGGTCGCCATCGGCAGGCCCTCGAGCGACCGCGCCGCCGGCATGCGCAGCAACCGCTCGTGCACCCAGCTGCCGGCGGGAATGGCTTTTAGCGCATAGCCGATCGGAATGCCGTAGCGGACCACCGGCTCGCCTTCGCCGATGTCCGTGAGCGCCACCTTGTGCGCCTGCGGCACGCGCTCGCGCAGCACCAGCCCGGCAGCGAAGCCGCTGGCGAAGGTCGAGCCGGCGTCGAGTCCGCCGGCATTGGCGACGATGGCGACGTTGTCGTGCTCGTCCATGCGGATCGCGTGCGGCGCGGCCGGCTCGACCTTCGTGGCGGTGGCGCTCAGGCGGGACATCGCCAAAGTCTATGCCGGCGGGAGCACGCGCGCGATGACCCGCTGCAGGGTCAGCGCCTGGACGAGGATGCTGAAGATGACGATCCCGTAGGTGGTCGAGACGACGACGGCGTAACCGGCGGCTTCGGGCAGCGACAGGGCCAGGGCGATCGAGATGCCGCCGCGCAGCCCGCCCCAGGTCATGATGACGATGGCCGGCCGGCGCAGCGCCCGCAGGCGCGGCGCGAGCAGGATCGGCGCGCTCACGCTGAGCAGCCGCGCGCCCAGGACGATGACGATGCCGCAGGCGGCGGCGGCCAGCTGCAGCGGCGAGAAGCTGAGCGTCAGCATCTTCAGGCCGATGAGGCCGAAGAGCAGCAGGTTCAGCAGCTCGTCGAGGACCTCCCAGAAGTCGAACAGGCGGGTCCGGGTCTCCGCCGACATCGCTTCGCGCCGGCCGCGGTTGCCGACGATCAGCCCCATCAGCACCACCGCGATCGGCGCCGACACGTGCAGCACCTCGGCGAGGGTGTAACCGCCGGTGGCCAGGGCGAGGGTGATCAGGATCTCGAGCGAGTAGCTGTCCACCCGGCGCAGCATGAGAAAGCCCAGGTGCCCCACGACGAGTCCGAACACCGCGCCGCCCAGAACCTCGGTGGCGAAGAGCAGGGCGGTCGAGCCGGGGTCGAGCGGACCCGGCCCCGCGCTCAGGCCAAGCAGGGTGAGGAAGACGACGACGCCGGTACCGTCGTTGAACAGGCTCTCCCCGGCGATCCGCGTCTGCATGTCCTTCGGCACGCCGACCCGCTTCAGCACGGCGAGGACGGCGACCGGATCGGTCGGCGAGATGAGGGCGCCAAAGAGCAGGCAGTACAGCAGCGGCAGGTCGAGGCCGAGAAGCTGCGTCACGGCGAAGAATCCGGCGGCCACGACGGCCGTCGAGAGCAGCACGCCGAAGGTCGAGAGGGCGAGGATCAGCCACTTCTCGGCGACCATGTCGGCGATGTCGAGGTGCAGGCTGCCGGCAAAGAGCATCAGTCCGAGCACCCCGTGCAGCAGCAGCCCGGGAAAGTCGATCAGGCCGACGACCGCCCTGACCGACGCGACCGCGGGCGCGTTGAAGGCCGACAGCAGCACCGCCGCCAGCGAGACGACGACGCCGATCGCCGTGATGCCGATCGCATCGGGCAGCCGGGTGAACCGGTGGTTGAGGTAGCCGAAGACGGCGACGACCGAGATCAGCAGGCCGAGTATCTGGAACGAGCTCACGCGCGCGGGCTGCAGGGCGAGGCGCGGGCGGCGTCCACCGCGCCGAGTCTACGGCGGCACCTCGGCGTTTGTGGCAATGGCAGTGGTTCCGGAGATCGGCCAAAGTCCGGGCTCGGGCCGGCCGCCGCCGGCTCGCGTGTCAAACCCGGAAAGCCGAACACATGAACACCGCCCGCCGCCTCTGCCTCGCCCTCGCCGCCGGCGCCCTGCTCGCCGGCCCGGCCGCGGCGCAGGACAAATGGCCCTCGAAGCCGATCACCTACGTCGTGCCCTTTCCCGCCGGCGGCACCACCGACATCCTCGCCCGGCTGATCGCGCAGAAGCTCGGGCCGGTGCTCGGCACGACCATCATCGTCGACAACAAGGGCGGCGCCGGCGGCAGCGTCGGCTCGGAGATGGCCTCGCGCGCCGCGCCCGACGGTTACACGATCCTCGGCGGCACCATCAGCTCGCACGCGATCAACGTCAGCCTCTACCCGAAAATCGGCTACGACCCGATCAAGTCGTTCGAGCCGATCACCCTGATCGGCACCAACCCGACCGTGCTCGTCGTCAACCAGGCCAGCCCGTACAAGACCCTGCAGGACGTGATCGCCGCGGGCAAGGCGAAGAAGCCGCTCACCGGCGCCTCGGCCGGCAGCGGTACCTCGCAGCACCTCTCGCTCGAGCTGCTCAAGGCGCGCGCCGGCATCGCCATCACCCACGTCCCCTACAAGGGCAGCGCGCCGGCGATCCAGGACGTGATGGGCGGCCAGGTCGACATGATGTTCGACACCACCGTGGTCGCCGGCCCGCACATCGAGAGCGGGAAGCTGCGCGCGCTCGCGGTCTCCTCGGCGAAGCGGGTGCCGAGCATGCCGAACGTGCCCACCGTCGCCGAGAGCGGCGTGCCCGGCTACGAGGTCGTGTCGTGGCAGGCGATCTTCGCGCCGGCGGGCACGCCCAAGGCGATCGTCGATCGCCTCCACACCGAGATCGCCAAGATCCTGGCGACGCCGGACATGCAGGATCGCCTCGCCAAGCTGGGCATGCAGGGCGCCGACATGAGCCCCGAGCAGCTCGGCGCGTTCCAGCGTGCAGAGGTCGCCAAGTGGGCCACCGTCATCAAGGAAGCGAACATCAAGCTCGAGTGATCCGCGGCGCGGTGCATGGTTCGAGCGGCGCCGAACCATCGCGCCCGGCGATCCGCCTATCGTCCGGCGCTCCCCCTCGGAGCCCGCCATGACGATCACCTGCTTCATCCGCTACCGGCTCGACCCTTTCCAGCGCGAGGCCTTCCGCACCTACGCCGAGAACTGGGGCCGGATCATTCCGCGCTGCGGCGGCCACCTGGTCGGCTACTTCCTGCCGCACGAAGGCACGAACGACGAGGGCTGGGGCCTGATCGCATTCGCGTCGCTGGCCGCCTACGAAACGTATCGAAACCGTCTCAAGGCCGATGCCGAAGCGCAGGAGAACTTCGCCTTCGCCACGTCGGCGCGCTTCATCGTCCGCGAGCAGCGCACTTTCACCGAGGTCGTCGACGGCACCTTCGGGATCGCCGCCGTGCAGTGAGGCGGCCCTCGCCGGAAATTCCGGCCAAATGGGTTCATCATCCGAGGCGTGACGTAGCGCGGCAGCGCGGCTGCCGCACGGAGACGAGCCATGCGTACGCTGTCCTTGGTCCTGGTCGTCCTGCTCTCGGCTTGTGCCAGCACGCCGCCGCCCCAGCCTGCCCCCCTCCTGGCCGACCACCTCTTCGCGGCACCGACCGAGCGGGTCGGCACCGACGACGTGCTCAAGATGAGCGACGCGATGCGCCGCTACCTGGCGGTCGACATCGCCGACCAGATCCGCATCAAGGGGGCGCAGGCCGGGCTGGTCGATGCGCTCTACCGCCGCGCCCAGCTCAAGCTCGAATACGACGCGGCCACGACCAAGACCGCCGCCGAGGCGTTCGAGGCCCGGTCCGGCAACTGCCTGTCGCTGGTGCTGATGACGGCGGCGCTGGCGCACGAGCTGGAGCTCTCGGTGCGCTACCAGAGCGCCTACCTGGAGGAAACCTGGAGTCGCAACGGCAACCTGCTGTTCGCCAGCGGCCACGTCAACATCACCCTCGGCCGGCGCATGATCGACGCCGGCACGAACCGCGACTACAACCCGTGGACGATCGACTTCTTGCCGGCCGAAGAGATCCGCAGCATGCGCGTGCGCGACATCGACGAGAGCACGGTGCTGGCGATGTACGCCAACAACCGCGCCGCCGAAGCGCTGGCCCGGGGCAAGCTGAACGACGCTTACGCCTGGGCGGCCGAGGCGATGCGCAAGGACCCGACGTTCCTGAACTCGTACAACACGCTCGGCGTCGTCTACCTGCGGCACGACCACCCTGCGCAGGCGGAACGGGTCTTCCGCTATGTGCTCGAGCGCGAGCCGAAGAACACCCGCGCCCTGGCCAACCTCGCCGAGGCCTACACCCGGCTGGCGCGGCCGGCCGATGCCGAGGCCACGCGCACCCGCCTGGCGGCGATCGAGACGGTGGCGCCGTTCCATTTCTTCAACCTCGGCCTCGACGCCGCCAAGCGCAGCGACTGGCGCACGGCCCGAGACCTCTTCGCCCGCGAAGTGGCGCGCGCCGACTACAACCACGAGTTCCACTTCTGGCTCGGCCTGGCCGACTGGCAGCTCGGCGACGTCACCCAGGCGCGCAAGCACCTGCAGCTGGCGATGGACAACAGCACCACCCGCGGCCAGCACGATCTCTACGCCGCCAAGCTGGCCTGGCTGCAGTCGCGGAGCAAGCCGGAGCCGGCGTCGAAGCCGGCCGGGAGCTAGGCGTCGGCCGGCGCGCACCGTCGAGAGCGGGCCATGCACGGCGACGATTTGGTCGCGCGACGCGAGGAGATGGTTCGCGACCAGGTCGCCGCGCGTGGCGTGCGCGACCCGGCGGTGCTCGAGGCGATGCGCCGGGTGCCCCGCGAGCAGTTCGTCAGCCCGGGGCTGCGCCATCGCGCCTACGACGATGCGCCCTTGCCGATCGAGGACGGGCAGACGATCTCCCAACCCTACATCGTCGCCCTGATGCTCGAGGCCGCGGCCCTCCGCGTCGCGGACCGCATGCTCGAGATCGGCGCCGGCTCGGGCTATGCCAGCGCCGTCGCGAGCCTGCTCGCCGCCCATGTTGTCGCGATCGAGCGCCATCCCGGCCTCGCGGCCAGCGCCAAGGAGCGGCTGACCCGACTCGGTTACGCGAAGGTCGAGGTCCATTGCGCCGACGGCAGCGGCGGCTGGCCCGACGGCATGCCCTTCGACGCCATCCTGGTGGCCGCCAGCGGCCCGCGCGTCCCCGCCGTGCTGCGCGGACAGCTCGCCCTCGGCGGCCGGCTGGTCATGCCGGTCGGCCACTCGACCTGGGACCAGCGCCTGGTGCGCGTCACCCGGCGCGGCGACGACGCGTTCGACGAGGAGGACCTGGGCGGCGTGGTGTTCGTGCCGCTGATCGGCGCCCACGGCTGGCCGACGGGCCGGGAAGGCTAGCCTTCAGCCCTTGAGGTCCATCTCGAGCTGCACGTAATCGCCGCGATAGGTGATCTCGCCGAGATAGATCACCCGTCGCTGCGGCCCGGTGAAGACACGGCGCACCTCGGCCACCGGCGCATTGACGCTGATGCCGAGATGGCGGGCGACCTCGAGGTCGGCGGTCGAGATCGTCAGCGTCTGACGCGCGGTGACGATCTCGACCGAAGGCAGCGCCAGCAGCAGCGGAATCACCGGCTCGCGGCGAAAGCGCGTCGGCCGCCGAGCGAAGATCGCGGCATCGAGGTAGATGTCGATCACGCAGTAGGGCCGGCCCTCGTGGGAATGGACGCGGCGCATGTAGACGTAGCGCTCGACGGCGACGCCGTCGCTTTCGCTCAGGCGCGGCATGCGCGCCGACTCGTCGATCACCAGGATCGTCGGCTGGGTGTCGCGATACAGCTCGGCCAGGTTGTCGAGGGTGGTCTCGACCTTGAGCCAGCGATCGTCCCGGGGCGCGCCGGTGACGAAGGTGCCGCGGCCGCGCTGCGGCGAGACCAGGCCGTCGCGCGTCAGCCGCTCGATCGCCTGACGCACCGTGACCCGCGCCACCCCGAACTCGGCGACCAGCTTCTCCAGCGACGGCAGCATCTCGCCCTCGCGCCAGACGCCCTTGACGATGCGCTGGCGAAACAGGTCCGCGAGCTGGACGTAGAGCGGGACCTGGGCCTTGTCGAGGATCACGCCGTCGCCGCTTGGCGCTCACGCGCCCGGGTGGAGCCGCCGGCCTGGTCCTCGATGAGCAGCGCCGCGCCCTTTTCGCCGATCGCGATCGCGGCGGCGTTGGTGTTGGTCGAGACCAGCCGCGGCATGACCGAGGCATCGATCACCCGCAGCCCCTCGATGCCGCGCACCCGCAGGCGCTCGTCGACCACCGCGCCGGCGTCGCCGCCCATGCGGCAGGTGCCGGCAGGGTGGAACACGGTGCCGCCCTTGCCCCGGGCGAAGGCCTCGAGCGCGGTCGGCGTGGCGACGCCGTTGCCGGGCAGGTACTCCTCGCCCGTCACCAGGCCGCGGAACGCCGGCTGAGCATAGATCTCGCGCAGCAGCTTCAGCCCCGCGACCAGCACCTTGGCATCGCGCGGGTCGGTGAGGTAGCCGGCACGGATCCGCGGAAGGGCCAGCGGGTCGGGGCCGGCGATCTCGACCGTGCCCTTCGACTCCGGCCGGCACTGCGCGGCCGAGGCCGAGAAGCCCGAGAAGCGATGCAGCGGATCGCCCGGCTTGTCGACCGACAGCGGCATGACGTTGAACAGCGCGTCGGCCCGACCGCCCTCGGCATGCTCGGTCGCGACCAGCCCGCCGACCTGGCCGGCACCGACCGTCAGCGGTCCGCGCTGCGCGAACAGCCACTGTGCGCCCATCTGCGCCAGGCGCAGCGGATTGCGCACGTCGTCGTTGAGCGAGCGCTTCTCCTTCAGCTTGACGATGACGCGCGCCTGGTAGTGGTCCTGGAGGTTGCGGCCGACCTCGGGCGCATCCGCCGCAACGGCGATGCCGTGGCGGCGGAGCAGCGCCGCCGGGCCGATGCCCGAGAGCTGGAGCAGCTGCGGCGACTGCAGCGCGCCGGCCGCAAGAACCACCTCGCGCTCGGCGCGGGCGCTCTTCTTCTCCCCCGCCTCGACCCACTCGGCGCCGCGGGCGCGGCCGTTCTCGACGACGATGCGCGTGACCTGCGCGCCGGTCACGACCGTGAGGTTGGGCCGATGCCGGACCGGCGCGAGGAAGGCGGTCGCGGCGTCGCAGCGCCAGCGGCCGCGCAAGGTGAGCTGGTAGCGGCCGAGGCCGTCGGAGACGGCGCCGTTGAAGTCGTCGGTAAGAGGGTGCCCGGCCTCGGCGCCGGCCGCGAGCCAGGCCTCGCAGTACGGATGATCGTTGCGCAGGTCGGAGACGCCGAGCTCGCCGGAGGCGCCGTGGTACTCGCTCTCGCCGCCCTCGTAGGCCTCGGAGCGCTTGAAGAACGGCAGCAGCTCGCGGTAGCTCCAGCCGCGCGCACCGTGCAGACTGGCCCAGTCGTCGAAGTCGGCCTGCTGGCCGCGGATGTAGAGCAGCCCGTTGATGATGCTCGAGCCGCCGAGCGCCTTGCCGCGCGGCCAGGCGATCGCCCGGTTGCCGGTACCGGGCTCCGGCTCGAGCGGAAACTGCCAGGAGAAGCGCGGGTCGTAGATCGTGCGGAAGTAGCCGACCGGGAGCCGCGTCCAGAAGTGCCTGGTGTCGCGCCCGGCCTCGACCAGCAGGACCCGGCAGGCCGGATCGGCGCTCAGCCGGTTGGCGAGGAGGCAGCCGGCCGAGCCGCCGCCGACGATCAGGTAGTCCGCGCCCACCTGCTGCGTCATGCCGGCTCTCCGCGAGCGCCTTGAAAGGGCTAGCCCTTGACGGTCTGCAGGAACAACTGCGGATCGAAGTACGTCGCCGCCGGCACCGGGCTGGCGATGTTGCCGGCCACGGCGAAGAAGTCGGTCACCTGCTGCAGCCACTTCGTCGCGGTACCGTCGGCGTAGAGCTTCTTCCACTCGGCCGAGGTGTAGTACTTCGAGAACTTCATCGAGTCCTTGAAGTCGGCGAGCGGCACTTCCTTGTACTGGGTTTTCTGCAGCGTCTCGGCCGCGGCGTCGAAGTTGGCCAGCATCGCATCGTTCGCTTCGGTCCAGCCGGCGATGAGCGAGGCCAGGGCCGGCTTGTTGGCGTCGTAGAACTCGTTGCGCGCCGCCCACCCGCCCATGATCGCCGCCTCGGGGAAGAAGGCCGAGGCGTCGACGATCTTGCGCGCGTTGGGCACCTTCTGCTTCACCGTCACGTCGAACGGCACCCAGAGCGCGACCGCGGGCACGGCGCCGGAGACGAACGAGGTCACCGCCTCGGCCATGCGCTGGTTGACGAGCTGCACGTCCTTGGCCGGGTCGAGCTTGGCCGAGCGCAGCGCCCGGTCGAGGAAGACGTGGGCAGTGGTGCCGGTGGTGGTGGAGATCTGCTTGCCCTTCAGATCGGCGATCGACTTGATCGAGTCGTCGCGCACCCAGAGCTGCGCGGTCGCGTACTCGATGTTGTTGAGCAGGAACACCTTGCCCTGGCCGCGCGCCGGGAAGTTGGAGACGACGGCGCCGGTGGACAGCACGTCGAGGCTGCCGCCGATCATCGCCTGGAACAGCTCCAGGCCGGTGGTGAACTGGATCAGCTCCAGGTCGAGGCCGCGTTTCGTCCACGCGCCCGACTGCTGGCCGAGCCAGATCTGGCCGTCGACCGCCGGCGTGTGCAGGTAGCCGACGCGCAGCTTGGTGCGCGGCTGCGCCGCGGCGACGGCGGCGAGGCCGCCGAGCGAGGCGGCGGCGCCGGCCTGGAGGAAGGTTCTGCGGCGAAGGGTCATGGTCGTCTCCTGTGTCGGGTCGTTCGTGAAACTCATTCGGTAGCCGCCGCCTGCCGGGCCTGGGCCTCGTACTCTTTCATCACCAGGGTGCGGATGTGGGCGCGCAGCAGGGCGAAGCGCGGGTCCTCGTGCACCGCCTCGTCGCGCGGGTAGCCGAAGGGCACGTCGATGATGGTTCGCACCCGCGCCGGCCGCGCCGTCACGACGACGATCCGCGAGGAGAGGTAGATCGCCTCGTCGACCGAGTGGGTGATCAGCATCACCGTCTTGCCTTCGGTCGCCAGCACCTGCAGCAGCAGGTCCTGCATGGCGGTGCGGGTCTGCGCGTCGAGCGCGCCGAAGGGTTCGTCCATCAGCAGGAACTCGGGCTTCACCGCGTAGGCGCGGGCCAGCGCCAGGCGCTGGCGCATGCCGCCGGAGAGATGCTTGGGATGGTGGTCGGCGAAGTCCGCCAGGCCCATCAGGGCCATGTAGCGGTCGACGATCTCGGTGCGCTGCGCGCCCGAGACGCGCGCCGCGGCGAGGCGCAGGCCGAACTCGATGTTGCCGCGCACCGTGAGCCAGGGAAAGACGCCGTACTCCTGGAAGATGACGCCGCGGTCCGGGCCCGGGCCCTCGATCGGCGCGTCGTCGAGCAGCGCCCGGCCGCTGCTCGGCTTGACGAAGCCGGCGACGATGTTGAGCAGCGTCGTCTTGCCGCAGCCCGAGGGGCCGATGATGGAGACGAACTCGCCCTGACGGATGTCGAGGTCGATGCCGTCGACCACGCGCATCGGCCCGTTGGCGGCGGGGAAGTCGACGTGGACGCTCTCCAGGCGCAGCCGCACCGGAAAGCTCGGCAGCGCCACCATCGGCTGGGTGTCGAGCGCGGGGACGGGGGTCATCGGGAGGCGGTTCCGCGGCTCATGCGATCCGGTCCTGCCAGGCCACCAGCCGGCGCGTCGCCGCGCGCAGCGCCAGGTCCATCGCCAGGGCGATCAGGCCGATGCAGATGATGCCCACGTAGATGATGTCGAGCTGGAAGAAGGACGACGCGTTCTGGATCAGGGCGCCCAGCCCTTGTTGCGCCGCGATCAGCTCCGAGGCCACCAGCGTCGCCCAGGCCACGCCGAGCGCCACCCGCACCGCGGTCAGGATGTGCGGCACGGCGAGCGGCACGATCACCTTGGCGAAGATCTCGGCATCGTTGGCGCCGAGGGTGCGCGACACCTGGACGTAGATCGGGCTGATCTGGCCGATGCCCTCGACCATGACGATGACGCCGGCGAAGAACGAGGCGTAGAAGAGGATCGCCGTCTTCGCCGCCTCGCCGATGCCGAAGTAGACGATCACCAGCGGGATCAAAGCGATCGGCGGCAGGGCGCGGAAGAAGTTGATCAGCGGGTCGAGGAAGCTGTGCACGCCGCGGTACCAGCCGATGGCGAAGCCCACCGGCACCGCCGCCAGCACGCCGAGGAAGACGCCGACGAAGACGCGCCGCGTCGACATCCAGATGTCGAGCGCCAGCCGGTCCTGCGCCAGGGCGATGAACTTGAGGAAGACGGCATGCGGCGCCGGCACCAGCGAGGGGTTGATGAGGCCGCTGGCGCGCACGGCGTACCAGAGCGCGAGCAAGGCCAGCCATGGCGCGGCGAGCAACGCGATGCGCGCCGCGGGATTGCGGGCTTGCGGCTTCAAAAGAGCAAACGTACCATGGACCATCCCTTTATACCGAGCGCGATGAGCAGAGACAACCGGGAAAGTCCCGCGCCACCGCCCGCGCTCGTGCGGCTGGAGGCGCATGTCCTGCGCTGGCCGGTGAAGGAGCCGGTGCGCACCTCGTTCGGCACGATGCACGATCGTCCCGCGGTGCTCGTGCGGGTGGAGGATGCTGAGGGCGCGCACGGCTGGGGCGAAGCCTGGTGCAATTTCCCCTCGTGCGGCGCCGAGCACCGCGCCGCCTTGATCGAGAGCGTGCTCGCGCGGCTGCTCGTCGGCCGCGCGTTCGCCTCGGCCGAGGCCGCGTATGCGGAGATGACGGCGAGGACCGCGGTGCTCGCGATCCAGTCCGGCGAGCCGGGGCCGATCGCCCAGGCGATCGCCGGCGTCGACATCGCCCTGCACGACCTGGCGGCGCGGCGGCGCGGCCTGCCGCTCTGGCGCCACCTGTCGCGCGCCGTGGGCGTCGGCGGCGGCAAGGCTGGCGTGTCGGTCTATGCCAGCGG
>Ga0068868_100000225_pt1 | contig 38457 bp, 36 predicted proteins | sample KBSMisM42_FD_64660 | JGI IMG/M metagenome (GOLD analysis project Ga0068868, IMG submission 64660) | Miscanthus rhizosphere microbial communities from Kellogg Biological Station, Michigan, USA - KBS Miscanthus M4-2 | ecosystem: Host-associated > Plants > Roots > Rhizosphere > Soil ...
TCAACTTCACGGCGGTGGAGTCGCGCGCCAAGTCGCGGAAGCGCTCCGGACCGCGCGAGGTCACCTCATGGGCGACCCCGAGCACGGCGAGGGCGAACTCCCGGTCGGGCTGCTCCCAGCAGAACCAACGATCCGACGCCAACCGCGAGGCGAAGACCGCGGCACAGGGATCGAGCGCGTCGATCTCGGTCGTGACGCTGACGACCGTCCTTCGGCCCTTCGAGAGGGCGCGCTCGACCGCGGGGTGCAGACGCTCAGTCGCTGCCGCGAGCAATAGCGATCTCGCCAGTCCGCACCATCTCGATCAGGCCGTGCGGGCGGATCATCCGCTCGAAGGCCTCGATCTTGTCGGCGGAGCCGGTGACCTCGATCGTCAGGGCGCGGCGCGAGACGTCGACGATCTTGGCGCGGAAGATGTCGGCGAACTGGATGATCTCCGCCCGGTTCTCGACCGCGGCCGAGACTTTGAACATCGCCATCTCGCGGGCGACGGTCTCCTCCGGCTCCATGTCGCGGATCTTCAGCACGTTGACCAGCTTGTGCAGCTGCTTGGTCACCTGGTCGATCGGGTGCACGGCGCCGTCGAGGGTGAGCGTGATGCGTGAGATGCTCGGGTCGTCGGTCGGGCCGACGGCGAGCGTGTCGATGTTGAAGCCGCGGCGCGAGAAGAGGCCGGCGACCCGAGCGAGGACGCCGGGCTTGTTCTCGACCAGGATCGAGAGGATGTGCTTGCGGCCGCTGAGCTGACCGGGGACGCGCAGGTCCTCGAGCTTGACGACCTGTGGCGTGCCGGCCTCCATCAGCCCACCATGTCCCTCGCGGCGGCGCCCGCGGGGATCATCGGGAAGCAGTTCTCCTCGGGCGAGACGCGCACGTCGAGCAGCACGGGGCCGTCCGTTTCCAGCGCCGTCGCCATCGTCCGCTCGAGCTCGCCGGAGTCCTCGCAGCGCAGGCCGGTGGCGCCGAAGGCCTCGGCCAGCTTCACCCAGTCGGGGCTGGGGCCCATCTCGACCGCGCTGTAGCGGCGGTCCCAGAAGAGCTCCTGCCACTGGCGGACCATGCCCATGTAGCCGTTGTTCATCAGGAAGACCTTGACCGGGATGTCCTGCGAGACGCAGGTCGCGAGCTCCTGGCAGTTCATGATCAGGCTGCCGTCGCCGGCGACGCAGACGACGGTTTCGTCGGGACAGGCGACCTTGGCGCCGATCGCGGCCGGCAGGCCGAAGCCCATCGTGCCGAGGCCGCCGGAGTTGATCCAGCGGCGCGGCTTGTCGAAACCGTAGTACTGGGCGGTCCACATCTGGTGCTGGCCGACGTCCGAGGTGACGATCGCGTCGCCGCCGGTGATCCGGTGCATCGCCTCGATCATGAACTGCGGCTTGATCTCGCCGTCTTTGCCCTCGTCGTAGCGCAGCGGGTACTCCTCCTGCCAGGCCCGGATCCGCTTCCACCAGTCCTCGAGCCGCGAGGCGTCGGTCTGCAGAGCGCGGTACTCGCGGGTCAGCTCGGGCAGGACGAGCTTGGCGTCGCCGACGATCGGGATGTGGGCGGGGACGTTCTTGGAAATCTCGGCCGGGTCGACGTCGATGTGGATGAACTTGGCGTGCGGGGCGAACTCCGAGAGCTTGCCCGTGATGCGGTCGTCGAAGCGGGCGCCGATCGCGACGATCAGGTCGGCCTCGTCCATCGCGTAGTTGGCGGCGCGGGTGCCGTGCATGCCGAGCATCCCCAGCCACTGCTCGCCGGAGGCTGGGTAGGAGCCGAGGCCCATCACCGTCGAGGTGACCGGAAAGCGGTCGGCGGCGGCGAGCTCGCGCAGCTCCTCGGAGGCGTTGGCGTTGACCACCCCGCCGCCGGTGTAGAGGACCGGCTTGCGCGCGTTGGCCATCGCCTTGGCCGCGATCCTCACCTGCTTGACGTTGGGAGCGCTCGGCGGTTTGTAGCCGGCCAGCTCGACCGGCTCGGTGCGCGGCTCGTACTCGATGTCGGCGCGCGAGAGGTCCTGCGGGATGTCGAGCAGGACGGGGCCCGGGCGGCCGGTCGAGGCGACGTGGAAGGCCTCGTGCACGTACTCGGGGATCTGGCGCGGGTCGGTCACGGCGAAAGAGTGCTTGACGAAGGGCAGCGTCGCGCCGAGGATGTCGGCCTCCTGGAAGCCGTCGGTGCCGATCAGCTCGGTGCGGACCTGGCCGGTGACGAAGACCGTGGGCACCGAGTCGAGCATCGCGTCGGCGATCGCGGTGACGAGATTGGTCGCCCCCGGACCGGAGGTGGCGAAGGCGACCCCGACTTTGCCGGAGGCCTTGGCGTAACCCTCGGCCGCGTGGCCTCCCCCCTGCTCGTGGCGCACCTGGATGTGGCGGAACTCGGCGTCGACGAGCGCGTCGTAGGTGGGCAGGTTGGCCCCGCCCGGGATCCCGAAGACGTGCTCCACGCCCTCGGCTTTGAGGCTCTGCATCAACGCGTCCGCCGCTCTCATCGTGGAGGCGATGCTACCAGTGGCCCCGTGCCCGCAACGCAGGGCTTTTGCCGCCAAGCCCGCGGGTCCTGTCGCCGCAGGGGACCCACCGCCCCCGCCGTCGCTCAAAGCAAGACGCATCTCGCGCGGGTGGCGTCGGGGTGGGGTGTCCGGCGCGGGGCGGCGTCTCGTTTTTCGCCCGACCGACCCAGCAGGCAAACAACTAAACGCTCCTGGCGAAAAACCCAGCCCGGAGCCGGACACCCCACCCCGACGACAGGACCCGCGCGCTGGAGCGGTCGGATTACAGCTTGACCGGAGCGCCGGGGTTCCAGCGCGTGTGGGGATCGATCGGGGTGAGGATCGCGCGGTCCTTGTAGCGCTCGAGCACGTGGATCATCGACTCGATCAACTCCTCGCGCAGGAGCGTGGGCCGCAGGCCGAGGTCGAGCAGCTTGGTGTGGATCGCGTTGTAGTAGTGCTCTTCCTTCTCGACCCGGGGATTGTCGTAATGCTGGATCTGGACGGAGTAGCCGAGGTGCTCGCCGGCGTGCTTGACCAGCTGCGCCAGCTCCAGCACCGAGAACTGCTCGGTGAACTGGTTGAAGACGCGGAACTCGCCGGCCTCGGCGGGGTTCAGCGCCGCCAGCTCGACGCACTGCAGCGTGTCGCGGATGTTGAGGAAGCCGCGGGTCTGACCGCCACTGCCGTAGACGGTGAGCGGATGGCCGATCACCGCCTGCAGGCAGAACCGGTTGAGCACGGTGCCGAAGACCTCGTCGTAGTCGAAGCGGGTGATCAGGCGCTCGTCGCCCGCCGTCTCCTCGGTCTCGATCCCGTAGACGACGCCCTGGTTGAGGTCGGTGGCGCGCAGGCCCCAGGTGCGGCAGGCGAAGTGGATGTTGGTCGAGTCGTGGACCTTCGAGCAGTGGTAGAGCGAGGCCGGCAACTTCGGGTACGGCAGCACGTCCTTGCGGCCCTTGTGCTCGATCTCGATGTAGCCCTCCTCGATGTCGATGTTGGGCTGGCCGTACTCGCCCATCGTGCCGAGCTTGACCAGGTGGCAGTCGGGGACGTGGTCGCGGATCGCGAAGAGCAGGTTGAGGTTGCCGATCGTGTTGCCGAACTGGGTCTCGACCGCCTGCTCGCGCGAGGCCATCGAGTACGGCGCCGAGGCCTGCTGGCCGTAGTGGACGACGACGTCCGGCCTGACCTCGGCGACGATCGCGTCGAGGAAGTCGCCCTCCTCGACCGAGCCGACGAAGCTGCGGATCTCGTTGCTGGCCGACTTGTCGCGCCAGGCCTCGATCCTCTCCTCGAGCGGGCGGATCGGCGTCAATGAGTCGCTGCCAACTCCGGCGACCCAGCGACGGCGAATGAAGTTGTCGACGACGGCGACCTCGTGGCCGCGGGAGGAAAACCTGAGGGCCGTCGGCCAGCCCAGATATCCGTCGCCCCCGAGGATGAGAACGCGCATAGGTCGCGGCAGCGTAGCGGACGGAGCCGACGGGGACGCGCCATAGCATCCGCGCCGTGAACGGCGTCGTGGAGCGGAATGGCGGGCGGGCCTGCGCGGCCATCCTCGTCGCGATTCTGCTGCTTGGCCTCGGCCTGCGGGTGCGCGAGGCCTGGGACGGGCGCGCGCCGGTCTTCGACGCGGCCGCGTACGCGAAGATCGCGGCGAATCTCGACGAAGGCAACGGGTTCACGGCCGGCGGGTCGGCGACGCAGCCCTCGAGCAACTACTCGCCGGGCGTCCCGCTCCTCGCCGCCGCCGTATACGAGGTCACGGGGGGAGTCCACGAACGTGTCGCTCGGATCGTCCTGGCCCTGATCGGCACGCTGTCGGTGCTCTTCGCCTACCTGATCGGGCGACGGCTGTCTGGGCCGCTGGCCGGGCTGATCGGCGCCGGTACGGTCGCGGTCTACCCCGCGTTGCTCGAGTACCAGGGCATGATGATGGGCGAGCCGTTGGCGGCGACCCTGCTCTCGGGGGCTGTGCTCGCGACGCTCTGGGCCCAGGGACCAGCCGTCTCGGCGCGCGAGTCCTGTCGTGGGGGTGGGAGATGGTTGATTCCCGGGGGACTGTTCGGGGGGCTGATCCTCGTCAGGCCCGAGTACCTCGGGGTGGTCTTGCTCGTGAGCTTGGTGATCACTCTGAGGGGGGGCCGAGAGAACTGGTCTCGAACGTTGGTTCCGGCGTTGGTCCTCTTGGTGGGCGCGGCGGCGGTCGTCGTGCCGTGGGCGGTGCGGAACGTGGTTGCGCTGGATCGGGTGGTGCCGGTGTCGACGGGAGGGGGGCAAGTCTTGTTCGCCGGGACGTACTTGCCGTCGGGTGGGGACCCTGAAAAGGTCGGCGCCGAGGTCGTGGAGCGACACCCGGAGCTGTTCGGGCCGAAAGCCGTGGAACGACTGAGGCTGGAGCAGATACTCGCGAGGCTGGCGGCGCGGAGGTATCCCGGGGTTGAAACCGACAAGGCGCTGGCCCGGATGGGCAGGGCGCAGCTCTGGGATGACGTCTCCGAAGACCCACTCGAATACGTCGGGTTCGTGGCGAGGAAGATCGCTCGGATCTGGTTGCACGGGCCGCGGGACGTGATGCGGGAGCCGGGCTGGGAGGTCTTCCACTGGGCGCTCATCGCTTTCGGCCTCCTGGGGCTGGTCATGCTCGCCAAGCCGCGGCGCTGGGAGGCGCTGCTGCTGGCGACGATCTTCGTCGCCATAACCGCGATCAGTGCCCTCCTCGTCGCCTCGCCGCGCCGGGCGTTGGTGATGATGCCCCTCGTCGCGGCCCTCGCCGGCGTCGGAGTCGTGTTCTGTCGGGATAGCCTCGCGCGATGGCAAAGGTGAAGACCTGGGCGCGCGGGCTGCCCGAGCGCCACGGGCGCACGACGCTGGTCCTGCTGGCGGCGATCCTCGTCGTCGGCTTCGGCCCGCGCGCCTACCGCGTGGTCGAGCCGCTGCCGGCGCCCGGCGACGACGCCCACGCCTACTACGCGCTCGCCAAGTCGCTGTACGAGGAACAGAGCTTCGGGGGGCCGGGCTTCCGCGACCCCAGCGACTGGTCGCCGGGCGCTCCCCTGCTCTACGCGGCCAGCTTCTACGCGACCGGCGGCGCCCGCGAAGGCACCGCGCGCATCGTCGAGATGCTCCTCGGCCTCGCCGCGATCGTTGTCGTCTACCTGCTTGGCAGGAGGATCGCCTGCCGGCCCGCCGGGCTGCTCGCGGCGTTCGGGGTCGCGGTCTACCCGCCCTTCATCCACTCCGTCGGCGCGCTCTACAGCGAGCCGCCCGCGATCTTCCTCCTGCCCACGGCGGTCCTCGCGTTTCTCTGGGCCTTCGAAGGGCGGCGGATCAGGTGGCTTGCCCCCGGGCTGCTCCTCGGAGCCCTTGCGCTGATGCGGCCGGAGTACCTGCTCGTCGGCGTGGCGTTCGCGGTCCTGGCCCTGATCAGGACGTGGAACCGGCTCGGATGGCGGGGCGGGATCGCGAGCGCCGGGCTGCTGGTCGCCGGGCTGCTGGTGCCGATCGTTCCCTGGACGATCCACAACCAGGTCAGCCTGCATCGCACGGTGCCGATCTCCACCGGCGGCGGCAAGGCCCTGTACGTCGGCACGTTCCTGCCGGCGGACGGCGAATACCAGCGGGTCAAGGCCCGGCTCCTGAGTCGCTACCGGCACCGCGACCTGCCGCCGCACTCGCGGGCTCTTGAAGAGGTCGACCCGACGCCGCTCTTCGACCGCGTCGCCGACGAACGCTACCCCGACCTGCCGCGCGATCAGGCGCTGGGCAAGGCCGGCAAGCGGAACCTCTCCAAGTTCTTCGGCGAGGACCCGGGCGGCTACGCGGCGATGACCGCGCGCAAGACCTGGCGGATGTGGAGCAGCGGCATCGGCGAAGCGATGGAAAGCTCCGCGGGCAGGGTCGTTCAGGTGCTGGTCGTCTCCCTCGCGATCGCCGGGCTCGGCGTCCTCGGCTGGAGCCGCCGCTGGTGGGATCTGACGGCGATGGCGACCCCGATCCTGCTCGTCACCGCCGTCGGCGCCGCCACCCTGGCGGCGCCGCGCCGCAACGAGGTGCTGATGACACTTGTGTTTCCGCTAGCGGGCGTGGCACTGGCGCGACTGGGCGCGGCCCTATCGTCCAGCCGGCAATGAAGCTCTACGCAGGCATCCTTCCTGCCGAATTGACGGCGCTGCGCGCCGCCGGCCTGATCGGCGCGGTCGCGCTGATCGCCTACGCGGTCCTGCGCCGTCGCTCGCTGCGCAACGCCGATGTACTGATCCTCGTCTTCGCCGGCCTCGGCCTGGCGCTCGTCACCGGCACCGAAGTCGTCAACGGCCTGCTTTCCGCCTTCTCCTTCGAGAAGGGGAACGGCGGCCGCATCCTCGGCCTCGCCGTCTTCGCGATCGTCGTTCTCTTCCTGCTCGTCCTGCGGGCGCTCTCGCAGGCCGCCCGCAACGCCCGCCAGCTCTCGGCCGTGCTCGAGGGCCTCGCCTGGGAGGAGTTCCGCCAGGCCGGCCTGCCCGAGCGCTTCCGCGGCAAGGTGGCCGTCCTCGTCCCCGCCTACAACGAGGCCGAGAACGTCGGCTACGTGCTCGACCGCATCCCCTCCGAGGCCTGCGGCGTCGCGACCGAGGTGCTCGTCGTCGACGACGGCTCGCGCGACGGCACGGCGGACGTGGCGGCCGAGCACGGCGCCGTCGTCGCCCGCCACGTGATCAACCGCGGCGGCGGCGCGGCTCTGCGCACCGGCTACCGGCTGATGGTCGAATCGGGCGCCGCGGTCGTCGTCACCCTCGACGCCGACGGCCAGCACCTACCCTTCGAGATGGAGAGGCTGGTCAAGCCCGTCCTCGACGGCGAGGTCGACGTCGCCCACGGCTCGCGGGTACTCGGTCAGGCCGACCGCAACACGCTCTCCCGCGAGCTCGGCATCGTCTTCTTCAACCGCCTCGTCTCCTTCATCACCCGCACCAGGGTCAGCGACTGCTCCAACGGCTACCGCGCGGTGCGCACGGCGGTCCTGCCCCAGCTCGTCCTCCGCCAGGAGCAGTTCCATACCTCCGAGTTCATGATCGAGGCAATCAAGAGAGGCATTCCAGCTAAAGAGGTCCCCGTAACCGTGGAACGTCGCTTGCACGGCCACTCGAAGAAGCCCGCGGTCTTCCGCTACGGCATGGGTTTCGCCAACGCGATCGTCCGGACCTGGCTGCGGTAGCCACCTGAGCGTGAAGAGGGAGACGGGCACCCTCTCCCGGAGGCTCCAGGTACACGGCCGCGAATTGCCGAAGCGGATCAGCTGCGCAACGGTCTCCGGGGGAGGGTGCCCGTCTCCCTCACCGCACCCCAGGGTGCCTGACAGCAGCCGGGTCCGGCAGATAGAGATCCGTGCCGCAGCGCGGGCAGACCTGGACGTAGAGCTTGAGCGCCTTGCCGCAGGTCGGACAGGGACGTTCGGGTTCGTCCTTCTCTACGCGATAGAGGATCACGGCAATCAGGCCGAGGGGCGGCAGCACGGTGCCGATCAGCAGCCAGAGCCAGAACGAGCTGCCCTTGCCCTTGCCGATGACGGCCGTGGCTAGTCCGAAGAAGAAGGCGATGACGAGGTATTCCACGGCTCCATTGTCCCGCTCAGGCGCTTGGGATGGCCGATCGTGCCGAGCTCGGAGATGTCGCGGGGGAAGGGCAGGCTGGCGGTCCAGTCGATCACCGCGCGAGCCTTGCGGGCCGCGCCCGGGATCTGGCTCATGTGGTAGGTGCGGGCCATCCACCAGGCGGGGAAGCCGCGGAAGGTGCGGCCGCCGATCTTGCCGACCGCCTTGTAGCGGCCGAGGTTGACGAAGGCGGCGCTGCCGCGGTACTCGAAGGGGCGGGATTCGCCGAGGCCGAGCTCGGCGGCGATGTTGCGCGCGGCGACCGGACCCTGGCGCACCGCGTGCTGGGCCGTCGGCGGGCAGAGACCGCCGCGCGGGTCGGGCGCCGCGGCGCAGTCGCCGATCGCCCAGACCGCGTCCATGCCCTGTACTCGCAGGCGCTCGTCGACGGGCACCCGCCCGCGTTCGTCGAGCGGCAGCGAGAGCTGGCGCAGGCTCGGGTGCGGGGAGACGCCGGCGGTCCAGACGACGGTGCGGGTCGGCAGGGTCTCCCCCGTCGCCAGGCGAGCGGCGTCGGCGTGGACCTCCTCCAGCGTCGTGCCGAGGCGGATGTCGATGCCGCGTCCCCGCAGCTCGCGCAAGGCGTACTCGGCGAGCTCGGCGTCGATCTCGGGCAGGACGCGATCGGTCGCCTCGACCAGCACCCAGCGCATCCCATGCAGGCGGGCGCGCGGGTAGCGCTCGATCGCGTCGGCGGCGAAGTCCTGCAGCTCGGCCAGCGCCTCGAGCCCGGCGTAGCCGCCGCCAACGAAGACGTAGGTGAGCAGCTCGTCGCGACGGGCGGGGTCCTCGGTGGCGTTGGCCGCCTCCAGGGTCTCAACCACGTGATTGCGCAGCCAGATCGCGTCGGCGAGGCTCTTGAACCCGACCGCGTGCTCGTCGAGGCCGGGGATCGGCAGCGTCCGCGAGACCGAGCCGAGCGCGATCAGCAGCTGGTCGTAGGGCAACCGCTCGACGTCCCCCTCGCGGGTGCGCAACTCGACGGTGCGCGCCACCGGGTCGTGGCCGGCGATTGCGCCCAGGCGCAGGTAGGTGCGATCGAGGATCTCGCGCAACGGCGTGACCACGTGGCGCGGCTCCAGCGTCCCCGCCGCCGCCTCGGGCAGGAACGGCGTGTAGAGCAGGAAGTTGGCCTCGTTGACGAGCACCAGCCGCGTCGACTGCCGCGGCAGGATCCGCTCCAGCTCCCGCGCCGCCATCGCCCCACCGAATCCTCCACCAGCGATGACGACGTTCCAGGCCATGAGCTCAATCTAGCAGCCTTGTAACAGGTTGTTACAAAGTGTCGGATCGCACTCCAGGGAGGCAGTTGCCACCGACTCGGTGTAGCGCTAAAGTTTCGGCATCGGGTGGATTCACACCTTGAACGGCCCCGGCGGCAGCCGGGGCCGTTTCTTATCGCGGCGGACCGATTCGATCCACTAGCTTCGATGCAAGCGCTATGAGCGCCCGCATGACGCCGGCAAATGCGATCAGCACCGCCGCATCGGCGGGATTCACCCTTATCTAAGGGGTGAGAGAGCCAGGGCTCTCCCCACTTCTCGAACGGAGAGGGGTCACCAGGTCAGAGCTCGAGCTGCTCCCGGATCAACCGGTTTACCTCGCCGCCATCCGCCCTTCCCTTGGTCTCCTTCATCACGGCGCCGACGATCGCGCCAATCGCCTTGCCGTTGCCGGCGCGGATCTGCTCGGCGGCCTCGGGGTTGGACTCGATCGCGGCGGCGACGATCGCCTCGAGCTCGCCGCCGTCGGAGATCTGAGCAAGGCCCTCCCGCTCGACGATCGAATCCGGGTCGCCGCCCTCGGCGACCATCGTCGCCAGCACCTGCTTGGCGCTGCCGTGCGAGACCTTCTTCTCGTGCGCCCTCGCGATCAGGACGGCGAGCGCGGCGGGCGCGACCTTCGACTCCGCGGCGCTTGCCTCCCCCGCTCCCTGGCGCAGCGCCGCCGCCAGCTCGCCGGTGACCCAGTTGGCGACGACGCGCGGCTCGACGCCGGAAGCCGCCTCGGCAGCTCGCTCGAAGTACTCGGCGGTCGGCGGGTCCGCGGCGAGCAGCACCGCGACGTCCTCGGCCAGGCCCATCTCCCCGTAGCGCGCCGCCCGCGCCGCCGGCAGCTCCGGCAGCGACTCGCGCGCCTCGCGCAGCATCTCCTCGCTTGGGGCGACCGGCACCAGGTCGGGCTCGGGGAAGTAGCGGTAGTCGTGCGCCTCCTCCTTGGAGCGCAGCGGGTGCAGGGTGCCGTCCCCGGGGTGGAAGTGCAGGGTCTCCTGGACGACCGCGCCTCCGGACTCGACGAGCTCGCGCTGGCGCGCCAGCTCGGCTTTGATCCCGCGCTCGAGGAAGCGGAAGCTGTTCATGTTCTTCAGCTCGGTCTTGGTGCCGAGCTCCTCGCTGCCGGCCGGGCGCACCGAGACGTTGGCGTCGACCCGCAGGCTGCCCTCCTCCATGTTGACGTCGGAGACCTCGAGCTGGCGCACCGTCTCGCGCAGGAGACGGGCCCAGGCCGCCGCCTCGGCGGCGCCGCGCAGGTCTGGCTCGGTGACGATCTCGACCAGCGGCGTGCCGCCGCGGTTGAAGTCGACGAGCGAGGCGCCGGAGCCGTGGATTCGGCCCGACTCACCGACGTGGATCATCTTCGCCGCGTCCTCCTCGAGGTGGGCGCGGTGGATGCGGACGTCGCCGAGACGGCCGGCGCCGGCAATCGGGATGTCGTACTGGCTGATCTGGTAGGCCTTGGGGCTGTCGGGATAGAAGTAGTTCTTGCGGTGGAAGATCGAGCGCGGCGCGACCTCGCACTCCAGCGCGGCGGCGATCTTCAGCGCGTAGTGGATCGCCTGCTCGTTGACGACCGGCAGCACGCCCGGGTGGGCGAGGCAGACGGGGCAGGTGTGGACGTTGGGCTCCTCGCCGAAGGAGAGCTCGCAGCCGCAGAACATCTTCGTCCGCGTCGCCAGCTGAACGTGGATCTCCAGGCCGATCACCGCCTCCAGCTCAGCCACTGTCCCCTCCCGGCGTCGCGTCGAAGGCGATCGCTCGCTCCAGGGCATAGGCGGCGTCGAGCAGCTTCTGCTCGCCGAAGGCCGGGGCGGCGATCTGGAAGCCGACTGGCAACCGCGGGCCGCCGCCGGGCGGCTCCGCGAGGCCGGCGGGGATCGAGATCGCGGGGATCCCTGCCAGGCTCATCGGCACGGTGAAGAAGTCGTTGAGGTACATCGCCAGCGGGTCCGCCGTCTTTTCCCCCAGCCCGAAGGCGACTGAGGGCGAGGTCGGGGTGACGACGAAGTCGAAGTCGCCGAAGGCAGCCGCGAAGTCGCCGGCGATCTTCGTCCTCACCTTCCGCGCCTGGCCGTAATAGGCCTCGTAGTAGCCGGAGGAGAGCGCGTAGGTGCCGAGCATGACGCGCCGCTTGACCTCGGGGCCGAACCCCTCTGCCCTGGTCCGCTCGTACATCTCGATCACGTCGCCGCCGGTCTCGGCCCGCATCCCGTAGCGGACGCCGTCGTAGCGGGCGAGGTTGGAGGAGGCCTCGGCGGGCGCGATCACGTAGTAGGCGGAGATGCCGTGCTCGGCGTGCGGCAGCGACACCTCGGCCAGCGTGCCGCCGAGCCCCTCGATCCGCGCCAGCGTCGCCTCGAAGACCTCGCGCACGCCAGCGTCGACCGCGTCGCGAGAGAGCTCGGCGGGCACGGCGAAGCGCAGGCCGCTCAGGTCCTCGCGCTCGGGCAGTCGCGGCGCCTCCGGCAGTCCGACCGAGGTCGAGTCGCAGGGGTCCTTCCCGTGCATCGCGCCGAGCAGCAGTGCCGCGTCGGTGACGTCGCGGGTCAGCGGCCCGCACTGGTCGAGCGAGGAGGCAAAGGCGATCATCCCGAAGCGCGAGATCGCGCCGTAGGTCGGCTTCAGCCCGACGATGCCGCAGAGCGAGGCGGGTTGGCGGATCGAGCCGCCTGTATCGGTGCCGATCGCGCAGGGGGCGAGGCCGGCGGCGACGACCGCGGCCGAGCCACCGGAGGAGCCGCCCGGCACCCGGCCGCGGTCCCAGGGGTTGAGGACCGCTCCGTAGGCCGAGTTCTCGTTCGAGGAGCCCATCGCGAACTCGTCCATGTTCGTCTTGCCGAGCGGCGCGAAGCCGGCCTCGCCGAGCTTGCGGACCGCGGTCGCGGTGTAGGGCGGCTCGTAGCCCTCGAGGATGCGAGAACCGGCGGTGGTCGGCACGCCCTTGACGCAGAAGATGTCCTTGACCGCGACCGGGACGCCGTCGGGCGTCGCCTCCGGCCGCCAGAGGTAGGCGTTGAGGTCGTCCGCCCCGGCAGCGGCGTGCCAGGCATCGGCGTACTCGGCGCGCGAGATCTCACCGGCCTCGATCTTCGCGACCGCCGCGGCGACCGTCAGCTCCAACAGCTCCGCCGCCATCAGTCCTCGGCCCGCGGCGAGGGGACCCGGAACGCCCCGCCCTCGGGGTCGGGCGCCTGACTTAGCGCCACCTCGCGGTCGAGGCTCGCGTGGGGCAGATCGGGACGCAGCACGTTCTGCAGCTCGACCACGTGCGAGGTCGGCGGCACGTCGTCGAGGTCGAGTTCGGCGATCCGGTCGACGTGCTCGAGGATCCCCGAGAGCTCGCCGGCCATCCTCTCCACCTCGTCCTCGCTGAGGCCGAGGCGGGCGAGCTTCGCCACGTGCAGGACCTGCTCTCGCTCGATCACGCGGCGATTCTAGGCGGGCGGGCCGCCGCCGAGACGATCGGCGGCATCACCGAAGGTGACGCCTTCCTCGCGCATCGCGCTGTAGCCGCCGTAGGCGATGCCGGCGGCGGAGAGCAGACCGAGGAAGACCCCGAGCTGCAGGGTGGTGTCGACCGAGACGCCACCGAACTGACCGCCGCCGGGTGGGTCGACGATCCGGTAGAGGATGAGGAGAAAGGCGAGCGCGCCGAGCACGGCGACGATCGTGTTGAGCGAGATCGCCGGCTCCAGGTCGGCGTCGGTGAGCCTTACCACGGCGACGCCGACGGCGGCGACGGCGGCAATCACGAGGAAGATCGGGATCACGTCGAGGGCGTCCCAGGCGCTGCCGCCGACCCCCGGCACGGTGCCGGAGAACCCCGGCACGCCCGAGACCTCGACCCCGAACCAGTCGAAGAACATGAATATGAAGAGCAGGATTCCCGAGGCCGCCGAGATCTTCTCCCCCGTGCTCAGCTTGTACAGGTCCATGCGCTCATCCTCCTCCGTGGTCCGGGATCGACTCGACCCTACACCCGGGCCCGGGCGGCGGCCAGCGTGTTGACGAGCAACATCGCGATCGTCATCGGCCCGACTCCGCCCGGGACCGGGGTGATCGCGGAGGCGACCTCGGCGGCGGCGTCGAAGTCGACGTCGCCGCGCAACCCCTCCTCGGTGCGATTCGTGCCGACGTCGATGACGACGGCTCCCGGCTTGATCGCCTCGCCACCGATCAGGCCCGGCGACCCTGCCGCGGCGATCAGGACGTCGGCGCGCCGACAGGCGCCGGCGAGCTCGCGCGTTCGCGAGTGGCACATCGTCACCGTCGCGTTGGCCCGCAGCAGCAGGCGGGCGACGGGCACACCGACCAGCTTCGAGCGGCCGACGACGACGGCATCGGCGCCCTCGAGCTCGACGCCCTCGCTGCGCAGCAGCTCCATCACCCCGGCGGGAGTGCAGGGGACGAGGCCCTCCATGCCGTGGGCGAGCAGGCCCGCGTTGAGAGGGGTCAACCCGTCGACGTCCTTGGCCGGGTCGAGCGCGGCGACGACGCGGTCGGGGTCGATGTGGTCGGGGACCGGGAGCTGGACGAGGATGCCGTCGACGTCGCGGTCGAGGCCGAGCTCGGCGACCAGCTCGAGCAGCTCGCTCTCGCTGGTCTCCGCCGGCAGGCCATGGTGGGTGGAGCGAATGCCCGCCTCCTCGCAGGCTCGGTGCTTGCCGCGCACGTAGATCTCCGAGGCCGGGTCGTCGCCGACGATCACCGTGACCAGCCGCGGCGTGCGCCCGCGCTCGCTGGCAAAGGCCTTCACCTCCTCGGCGACCCGCGCGCGTACCGCGGCGCCGACCGCTTTCCCGTCGATGACGCGCGCCGCCAACCTCCTACCTCCTGCGGATCGGCGCGTAGTCGGCCATCAGCTTGCGCTCGGCGCCGTCTCCGGCGAAGCGGACGACAACGATCCCCCCCGGCTCGACCGCGGTCACCACTCCCTCGCCGAAGGCGGCGTGAACGATGTCGTCGCCGGTGCGCAGCTCCAGCGCCGGACCGGGGTCGATCGGCTCGGCACCGCCGGGCGCGGTCTCCCAGCCAAGGCCCGCCGCGGCGCCCGGCGCGCTCGAGTGCCGCTCGGTCAGCTCCGCCGGCAACTCGTCGACGAAGCGTGAGGGCAGGTTGCGCTCGGCGCGACCGAAGAGGCGGCGTTCGCGGGCCCAGGTCATGTACAGGCGCCGGCGGGCACGGGTGATGCCGACGTAGCAGAGGCGCCGCTCCTCCTCCTCGCTGCCCTCTTCCAGGGCGCGCATGTGGGGAAATGCTCCGTCCTCGCAACCGACGATGAAGACCGTGTCGTACTCCAACCCCTTGGCGTTGTGCAGGGTCATCAGGGTGATCAGCGACTCCTCGGCGCGCAGCCCGTCCTGCTCGGTGTAGAGGGAGATCTGCTGGAGGTACTCCTCCAGCGGGGTCACCTCGCTGTCCCCCTCGCTCTCGCGCTCGAGGTCGAACTCCTCGGCGCCGGCTATCAGCGCCTCAAGGTTCTCGGCCCTGCCCTCGGCCTCGATCGTGCGCTCGGCCGCCAGTGCCCGCAGGTAGCCCGTCGCGTTCAGCACCGCCTCGAGCAGCCCGGCCACGGGACCGCTCTCTTCCGCCCGTTCGCGCAGGCCCTCCATCGTCTCGTGGAAGCGAGAGACGGCCTTGATCGCGGCGGCGCTCATCCCGGGAACCTCCTCGACCCGTTCCGCGACCTCCCAGATCGGTAGCCCGGTTGTGTTGGCATGAGAGGCGAGCCGCGCCTGGCTGGTGGCGCCGATTCCCCGGCGCGGCGAGTTGACGACCCGCGCGAAGGAGACCTGGTCGGCCGGGTTGGCGAGCAGGCTGAGATAGGCGAGCGCGTCCTTGACCTCGGCTCGCTCGTAGAACTTGGTGCCGCCGATCACCTGGTAGGGAAGGTCGAAGCGGTTGAGCGTGTCCTCGAGCACCCGGCTCATCGCGTTGGTCCGGTAGAAGACGGCGACGTCCTCGCGGCTGACGCCGTCCTCCTCGGCGAGGCGCTCGATCTCCCCCGCGACCCAGCGCGCCTCCTCGTGCTCGTCGGTGAGCTCGGAGAGGCGCACCGGCTCGCCGCCGGCGACCTCGGTCCAGAGTCGCTTCGGACGCCGTTCGCGGTTGCGCTCGACCACCGCGTTGGCGGCGGTGAGGATGGTCTGGGTCGAGCGGTAGTTCTGCTCGAGCTTGACCGTCTCGGCCTCGGGGAAGTCGCGCTCGAAGTCGAGGATGTTGCGGATGTCGGCGTGGCGGAAGCCGTAGATCGACTGGTCCTCGTCGCCGACGACCATCAGGTTGCCGTGCCCGGCGACGAGCAGCCGCAGCAGCCGGTACTGGGCGTGGTTGGTGTCCTGGTACTCGTCGACGAGGACGTGGCGGAAGGTGCGGCGCCAGCGCTCGCGAGCCTCCTCGGAGAGCTCGAGCAGGTTGACGGTGCGGACCAGGAGATCGTCGAAGTCGAGCGCGTTGGCTTCGAGCATCCGTTTCTCGTAGAGCGCGTAGACGTCGGCGACGGTCTCCTCGAAGACGCTGCCTTGGGCCTGCGCGTACTCGGCGGCGTCGACGAGCTTGTTCTTGGCACTCGACACCTGCGAGCGGATCGATCGCGGCGGGTAGCGTTTCGGGTCGACGCCGAGCTCGGTCATGCAGCGCTTCAGCATCCGCAGCGAGTCGCCCTCGTCGTAGATCGTGAAGCTTCGCGAGTAGCCGAGCTTCTCGGCGTCGGCGCGCAGCACGCGGGCGCAGGCGGAGTGGAACGTCGTCACCCACATCGCCCGCGTCGCGCGGCCGACGAGCTGCTCGACCCGCTCGCGCATCTCGCTCGCCGCCTTGTTGGTGAAGGTGATCGCCAGGATCTCCCCCGGCCGCGCCGCTCCCGTCGCCAGCAGGTAGGCGATCCGGTGGGTGAGGACGCGGGTCTTTCCCGAGCCAGCCCCCGCCAGCACCAGCAGCGGCCCCTCGCCGTGGCGGACCGCTTCGCGCTGAGGGTCGTTGAGGTCGGCGAGCAGGCGCTCGGCGCGGTCGGCGCCGGGTTCGGTCGGCGCCCCGGCCGGCTCTTCGGCCGCCGGCGGGAGATTCTCGGACACGCTATGGAGGGTCACCCGCCGAGCATAGCCAGGCGCTCGGCGGGCGAGACCCCTTTCTAGGGGCAGCCTTCGGCGATTTCTTCGAACGCCTTGGCGTTGCCACCGAACAGCATTCCTTCGATTTCGGCCTGGCTGGCTTCTTCGAGCCTGCCGATGAAGCAGGTGGCGAACTTCGAGCTCGTTTCGCCTGATTTTTCAATTTCGCGTTCGAAGCTTTCGACCAGCTTTGTCCTGTCGAAGTGGGTGAACTTGACGACTTCGTTCAGCTTCCACTGGTCGCCTTCCTGGACCAGGGCGACTTCCAGCGCCTGGCCTTCGAGGCTGTTCCCACCGGACAGGACCACTTCCGCCGTCGCGTTTGAGCCGTCGACTTCGACGTTTGAGATTTCGACCGATTCCGCGTTTTCTTCCTTTTCGGCTTCTTCTTCGCAGCTCTTCAGCGCGGACTTGCCGCCTTCATTGCCCGTCTGCTCCATGAACTTCCGCGTCTCGAGCATCGCGCAGTTGGCGGGATCGGTTGACGTCGCCGCCGTTTCGATCGTTTCTTCGACCTTGCCTTCGGCGTCGCTGCCGCTGCCGCAAGCGGTGAAGGCAAGTGCGGAGAGCACGAGCAGGCAGGGCAACAATAGGAAGCGCTTGCTCACGTCGAGTCCTTTCTCGATTGCTGACGAAGCTGGCGAGGCTACATCAGCCGCCTGCCGACGAACGTCCGGTGCGCTCGCGCAGCTCGGTCTCGGCGCCGTCCGCGGCGGCGCCGCCGTCGAGCTCGGCGAGCCGCTGCTCGAGCGCGGCGATGCGCTGCGAGAGCGTCTTGATCGCCTCGGCGATCGGGTCCGGCAGGTGGATCCAGTCGGCGTCGGGGCCCTCGACCCGGCGGCCGTCGACCTTGACTTGATGCCCGGGGTTGCCGACCACGGTCGCGTGCGGCGGGACGTCCTCGATCACGACCGTGTTGGCGCCGATCTTCGCCCCGTCGCCGACGGCGATCGGGCCAAGCAGCTTGGCGCCGGAGCCGACCGTGACGTTGTCGCCGAGGGTCGGGTGGCGCTTGCCCCGCTGGAACCCGGTGCCGCCCAGCGTCACCCCCTGATAGAGGGTGACGCGCCTGCCGATCTCGGCGGTCTCGCCGATGACCACGCCGGAGCCGTGATCGATGAAGAACTCGGAGCCGATCCTCGCCGCGGGGTGGATCTCGATCCCGGTGACAGAACGGGTGACGTAGGCGAGGACCCGGGGCAGCAGCGGCACCCCGGCCTCGTTCATCGCGTGGGCGACGCGGTGAGCCAGCAGCGCCTGCACCCCCGCCCAGCTCAGCAGGATCTCGAGCGTCGCGACGTTCCGCGCCGCGGGATCGCGGTCGCGCGCCGCGGCGACGTCGGCGCGGACCTCGGAGACCAGCCTCTTCCAGCGACTCATGGTGAGAAGAAGGGTAGGGACACGTAGCGCTCGCCCGAGTCGCAGACGACCGTCACCACCCGTTTCCCCTTCATCCGAGGCCGCGCCGCGACCTCCAACGCCGCCCTGACGTTGGCGCCCGCGGAAATGCCCGCGAGCACCCCCTCGCGCTGGGCCGTGAGCCGCGCCGTCTCCAGCGCGTCCTCGTCGGAGACGGAGACGATCTCGTCGATCACCGAGCGGTCGAGGACCTCGGGGACGAAGCCGGCACCGATCCCCTGGATCTTGTGCGGCCCGGGGCGTCCGCCGGAGAGGACGGGCGAGCTGGCCGGCTCGACGGCGACGATCAGCGTCTCCGAGCTGCGCTCGCGCAGGACCTGGCCGACGCCGGTGATCGTCCCGCCCGTGCCGACCCCGGCGACGAAGGCCCCGACCTCGCCGTCCGTGTCGCGCCAGATCTCCTCCGCCGTGGTGCGCCGGTGCACCTCCGGGTTTGCGGGGTTGGCGAACTGCTGGGGCATGAACCCCTTGCGCTGCTCGCGGATCTCCTCGGCCAGCTCGACCGCCTCGGTCATGCCGCCCAGCGAGGGTGTCTCGCGCACCTCGGCGCCGTAGGCGCGCAGCAGCTTCGACCGCTCCCTACTCATCCCCTCGGGAAGGGTGAGGATCAGCTCGTACCCCCGCGCCGCGCAGACCATCGCCAGCGCGATCCCGGTGTTGCCGCTGGTCGGCTCGACGATCACGGACTTCCCCGGCTCGATCAGCCCGTCGCGCTCGGCCGCGTCGATCATCGCCGCCCCGATCCGATCCTTGACCGAGCCCCCCGGGTTGAGGTACTCGAGCTTGACGCAGACCTCGCCGGGCAGATCCCGGCCGAGCCGCGAGAGGGCGACCAGCGGTGTCTCGCCGACAACCGAGGCCGCGGTTCCACCAATGCGCATCAGATTGAGGACTAGGCCGCCGTCAGCGGCCCGTCAGTCAGAGTGGCCGTTGCAACATGAAGCGGGCCGCTCTGCTCGCCCTCGTCGGCAAGGTAAAGCGCGACACCCTCTTGCAGCGACTCAAAAAGCTCGTCGAGGGTTTCTCCGGACGCGAAGCAGCCGGGCAACTCGGCGACATCGGCCCAGTAGCTGCCGTCCTCGATATGGATTCGCGCGGTTAGCTCCATAGGTCAAGTCCCTTTCATCTTAGCCCTGCCTGCTTGATAATCGCGCGGGCCAAGTCGGTTGGGTAGTCGCGCCCCTTGTGCTGCGGGAGCGTGATCGGACGACAGCCGATAACCGGACTCACCGGACTGCGCTCCGGGTTGAACAAGCGGAATCGTAGTCCCGATACAGCCCGATCTAGATGAAGTACATCCCGCTGCCCGCGGCCTCGGCCTCGCGGCGGGCGACTTCGGCGATCGTGGTCTGGGCGAAGACCTTGCGCAGGGCGGTGACGCCCTCGGCCCAGATGCCGCCCGCCTCGTCGGCCTCTTCGCCGACCTTGCCGTCGAGGGCCTGGACGACCTCGAGCACCGCGATCTCCTCGGCCGGCCGGGCGAGGGTGTAGCCGCCTCTCATGCCGCGATGGCTCGCGAGCAGGCCGGCCCGGCGCAGGGTCGAGAAGAGCTGCTCCAGGAACTGCTCCGGTATGTCGCGACGCTCGGCCAGCTCCTTGATCGGCACCGGTCGCTCGCCCGAGCGGGCCAGCTCCGCCATCGCCACGACCGCGTAGCGGGACTTCGAGGTGATCGAGATCACCGCCGGTTTGTACCGCACGAACCGGACCAGGCCGGTTAGGATCGGGGCTCAGGCTCCACGGTTGGCGATGGAGCCGTCAGCGAACCCGAGAGATCGGAAGCGGTTGAGCGAGCGCCCCCAGTGTCTGGTCATCGACGGTCACCCGATCGTCCGGCTCGGCATGCACCGAGCGCTCGGCGACGACTTCGAGGTGCAGGAGGCGACCACGCGCGGCGAGGCGGTCGAGCTCGTACGGGACATCGGCGGCTTCGACGTCGCGATCGTCGACATGCGCGTCGGGGCCGACGGGACGGTGCCGAGCATCGACCCCCCCGAGGCGATCAGAGCGATGCTGCGCGCCGAGCCGGCGATGGGCATCGTCGCACACGGCAACCGCGCCGAGCGCCACCTCGCCAACGCCGCGCTGCAGGCCGGCGCCAGCGCCTACATCGCCCGCACCGCCAGCACCGAGGAGTTGCGCCGCGCCGCGCGAGCGGCCGCCTCCCAGGAGCGCTTCGTCGACCCCGCCGTGCCCTCGCGCGGCAGTCGCGGCAAGGTGACCAAGCGCCAGCGCGAAATCCTCCAGCTGCTCGCCGACGGCGAATCGACCACCGTCGCCGCCCGCGAGCTCGACCTCAGCGAGGAAACGATCAAGACCCACACCAAGAACGCCCTCGCACGCCTGGGCGCCCGCAACCGGACCCATGCCGTGGCGATTGCCCTGAGAGAGAGTCTGATCGAGTAGCACCCAGCCCGCGGGTCCTGTCACTGGGGTAGGGGTGTCCGGCTTCGCGCTGGGTTTTTCGCCAGATGCGTCTCCGTTCGCTTGCAGGGTCTGTCGGGCGAAAAACAGGACGCCGCGCTGCGCCGGACACCCCTACCCCAGTGCCACCCGCGGGAAGAGCCACCGCAAAGGCTCGCCCCTGACATTCGCTACGGCGAGGAGACGCTCGCGCAGGCCCCAGTCGCTTATTGCGCAAGCTTCCCAGGGACGGAGGCTCACCCGAAGACGCATCTCCCGCGGGTGGCGTCGGGGGTAGGGGGTGTCTCCGCAGTCCGGAGGCTGCTGAGGGCGGGGCCTGCGCCCTGACCGTGCTTTCGTCCCTTTGCCCGAAGCAGCGCGCAGGACAAGGAGGGCACCCCCTACCCCCGACGACAGGACCCGCGGGCTGGATGCGCCCCGGGTCAGATCCAGCCGTGGTCGCGCGCGGTGAGGACTGCCTGCGCCCGGTCGACGGCGCCGATCTTGCCGTACACGTTGTGCAGGTGCGTGCGGATCGTTGAGACGGAGAGCTGCATTTCGCCCGCGATCTGCTTGTAGACCATGCCCTCGGAGAGGTGACGCAGGACGTCGAGCTCGCGGGCCGAGAGCGGACAGGGCTCGCTCGAGCGCGAGTGGTCGCGCCGCGGGCAAGGAAGCTCGTAGAGCAGGTCACGGAGCGCGTCGGCCTCCAGGCCGCAGGTCCGCGCGCTCTCGCGCAGACGCTCGGGACTTATCGCCTCGCCCTGGGTGTAGTGGGCGATCATGTCCGCGGTCTCGACCAGCGCCGCCAGCCCGCTGGCGTCCTGCGCGTGATGGCGCTCGATCGCGACGGCGATCCGCTGCGGCAGGTTCCAGCGCCTCGCCAGCACGCCGCCGACCACCGCATGATCGATGCCGAGCCTGCCGCGCTCCTCCCGCAGTCGCTGCTCCGGCGTCTTGGCGACCGCTTCGCGGCAGCCGGGGTCGCGCGGGTGCAGGTTGCAGATCACCAGCCTGCCGACGTCGTGCAGGAGGGCGACGAGGGCGAGTTCGTCGCGACCGTCCCAACCCACGGCCCTGCCGATCTCCTCCGCGGCCTGTTGGGTCGCGAGCGCGTGGACGCGGAACCGCTCGGGCCGTAGCTCGCGACTGCCGTTGGGCTCGAAGAAGTCGAATACCGGCGCCGTGCCGGCGACCGCCAGGACCCCCGACGGCTTGATCGCCTCGACCGCCTCGGGGACGGTGGCGCTGGCACTGGCGGAGCCGACGCTGCGATTGGCAAAGCGCATGACCGCGATCGCCAGACCGACGTCGGATTCCACCGCCTCGATCACCTCGGAGACGCGCGAGGTCTCGGCGGTCGCGGCGCGGACGACTCGCGCCCGGGACTCCATCAGCACTGGGAACTTCTCGACCGCCTCGAAAGCGGCCGCGAGGCGGGCGCCGGGAGCCGGCTTGGCCTGGGCGCCGTTGCCGTTGGGATGAGCCGCCCCAGATTCGGCCTTGCCGTTGGTGTGAGCTTTGGTCGACCGCATAGCGTCCAGTGCCACCCTCATCGGCACGGAAGGACGCTCGGTTTAGCCTGGCCATCCCCAAAATTGGGGTGGCTCAAACGGTCATTTGTCCAAGCAGTCGCAGCGTTCGGCGAAGTGTTGTCCGCTAGGAACGGAGGCGCGAGAGAGCGGCCTCGACGCGCGCCAGCGATTCCTCGCGCCCGAGGGCGGCAAGCGACTCGAAGATCCCGGGTGAGACCGAGGTGCCGGTGATCGCGACCCGGAGCGGCTGGTAGATACGACCCGGCTTGACGCCCAACAGCTCCGGCAGCGGCGCGAGCGCCTCCTCGACGCCGGCGGCGTCGAACTCGCCGGCCCCCGCGAGGGCCGCGCGGGCGGCCTCGAGCGCCGCCGCCGCCTCGTCCTTCATCACCTTCGCCCAGACCTTCTCGTCCGTGACCGGCGCTTCGAAGAGGAAACGGATCAGCGGCCAGACCTCGGCCAGCGTCTGCGCTTTCTCCTGCGCGATCGCGCACGCATCGCGCAGGCGCCCGTCGACGTCGCGTCCGACGTGCGCGGCGACCGCCGCCGTGTACTCGTCCAGGGAGAGGTCGCGCATGAAGCGGCCATTGAGCCAGCGCAGCTTCTTCTCGTCGAAGATCGCCGCGGCCTTGCCGACGTCCTCGACGCGGAAGCGCCGCACCAGCTCCTCGGTCGACATCAGGGTGGTGTCGTCGTCCGTGCCCCAGCCCAGCAGCGCCAGGTAGTTGCGCACGGCCGCCGGCAGGTAGCCGGCCTCGCGCAGCTCCTGCACCGAGGCGGCGCCGTGGCGCTTGGAGAGCTTCTTCCCGTCGGGGCCGTGAAGCAGTGGCAGGTGGGCGTAGCGGGGCGCCTCGTGACCGAGCGCCTCGAGGACGAGCAGCTGCTTCGGGGTGTTGGAAAGGTGGTCGTCGCCGCGCACGACCTCGGTGACGCCCATCTCGGCGTCGTCGACGGCGACGGCGAAGTTGTAGAGGACCGAGCCGTCGCCGCGGGCGATGACGAAGTCGTCGTAGCCGCGATTGGGGAAGGCGACCGGGCCGCGGATCAGGTCGTCGACGACGGTCTCCCCCTCGTCGGGCACGTGCAGGCGCACCGCCGCGCCCTCCTCCGCCACCGGCGTGCCGCGATAGCCCCGGCCGGCGCCGCGCTCGGCCTTCCAGACCTCGACCTCCTTGGCGGTGGCCGTGTCGCGGTAGGCGTGACCGGACTCGAGCAGCCGGCTCAGAGCGGCGGCATGCCGCTCCGCGCGCTCTGCCTGCGAGAGGGGGCCGACATCCCAATCCAGCTCCAACCACTCCATAGCGTCGATAATCTGGGCGACGTTCTCCTCGGTGGACCGCTCACGATCGGTGTCCTCGATCCGCAGCACCAGCTCCCCCCCGCCATGGCGAGCGGCGAGCCAGTTGTAGAGCGCCGTGCGGGCGCCCCCAATGTGCAGGGCGCCGGTCGGCGAGGGAGCGAAGCGCAGGCGTGGGCCGGTCGAGTCGGTCAAGGGCGGGGCGCATGTTTCCACAGGAGATCGGGGTTCGGCCTCTCGCCGGCGAGCGCCCGCGGTCAGGAGATAGGTCGAGCCATGGCAGTTGCGCTCCGACGTTTGGCCTCCCATGCAACGGGAACCCCCTGGGGGAAGAGGAATCGATACCCGTCGGAGAGGTGGAAGCGATGGCGCAGCAGACCAGGCGCAAAAGTGGTCGCGGCCGCAACAAAAGCCCGACCCCGCGGAAGAAACGAAGTTCGAACGGAAAGGCTCGGAACCAGGGCTCCGACAAGACCGTGCCGGAGCGCATGTATGAGGACTACACGATCATCGACCCGGGCGAAATCAGCGATACCGACGAGCCAGACGTCGTCGTCGACATCCCAGTGGTCAAGGTCGATGAGATCCACTTCGAGCTCGACGATCTCGAGGCCCGGATCTCGCTCCACGCCGAGGTTCTCGACCTGGTCAAGCTCAGCGTCGGCGTCCATGCCGAGCTGGGGAAGGTCGAACTCAACATCAAGGGCGTGGAGGCCCAGGCCCTGCTGCGGGCGCGGCTCGACCATGTGACGGCGATCATCGACCGGGTGCTGACCACGCTCGACCGTAACCCGGACGTCCTGAAGGAGATCGCGCACGCGCTGGAACCGGTCACCGAAGGAGCGGGCAAAGCGGTCGGCGAAGTCGGCGAAGGAGCGAACAAAGCGGTCGGGCAGATCGGCGAAGGCGCCGGCAGCGCGGTCGAGGACGTCGGCGAAGGGGCCGGCGGGGCCGTCGAAGACGTCGGCGAAGGGGCCGGCGGGGCCGTGGAGGACGTCGGCAAAGGCGCGGGCGGCGCCGTCGAGGAGGTCGGCGGCGGCGCCGGTAAGGCGGCCGGCGAGCTGGGTCAGGGCGCGGGGCAGGCGGTCGGTGGCCTCGGCCAGGGCGCGGGCGCGCTGGGCGCGCTCGCCGGCGGCGGTGGCGGCGGCAACGGCGGCGGCGAAGGCGAAGGTCCCTCCAGCGGGCAGCTCGCCAAGCAAGTCGCCAAGCTCCTCGCGAAGGAGCTCGGGGCCGCGGCCAGCGACGAGGCGAAGGAGTTGAGCCTTGCCGCCTCCCAGAAGGCGATGGAGATGGGTGAGCGGCGACGCCAGCGCCGGGCGACCAAGCACAACGCAACCATCGGGGCGCTGCGGAAGGCCGAGGAAGTGGGCCTCGACATCGACGAGGTGGACGGATCCGGTGCCGAAGGGCGGGTTACCGTCCACGACGTCGAGAGGGCGAGGACTGCCGGATGAAGGGCCGGCCCGACCTCGACTTCTTCACCTCGGTCAAGGCGAAGGAGCTGAAGTTCGGCCGGGTTCCCGAGAAGGAGGTCCGCTACTACGGCGAACCCGCCCATGAAACCGAGGTCGAGGTCGAGCGGGACAACATCCCCGAGGAGCCAGAGGAGGGAGTCACCTATCGAGACGTGGAGGTGCGCTGGTCGGTGGCACAGCGGATCATCCACCCGGCCACCGACGAGGAGCCAATCGACGCGGATTGAAGAGGGCGGCGGCGCATCGGACCCGGGCCACCCGGCCCACCTCGCCACCCATAGGATCGTTCGATGCTGATCGGGGCGCACGTATCGACGGCCGGTGGGCTCGAGAAGGCGATCGAGCGCGGCACCGAGCGCGGTTGCGAATCGATCCAGATCTTCAACCAGAGCCCGCGGATGTGGCGGCCGACCAAGTACGGGCCGGAGGACTTCGCCGCCTTCAAAGAGGCGATGGCAGGCTCCCCCGTCGAGGCGGTCGCCATCCACGCCGTCTACCTGATCAACTGCGCGACGAAGGACAAGGAGCTGCACAAGAAGTCGCTCGCCTCGCTGACCCACGCTCTGCGGATCGGCGACGGCATCGGAGCCGCCGGCGTCGTCCTCCATCCGGGGGCGCAGGTGAAAGAGCCGCTCGGTCCCTCGCTAAAGCGGGCCGGAAAGACGATCGCCGCCGCGCTGAAAGATTCGGAGAGATGCCCGCTCCTGCTCGAGCAGACCGCGGGCCATAAGGGGTTGCTCGGCCGCGACTTCGACGAGACCGCCGAGCTGATCGAGCTGGCCGGCTCCGGCAAGCGCCTCGGCCTCTGCCTCGACTCCTGCCACCTCTTCGTCCAGGGCTACGACGTCACCGACGAGGCGCATCTCGCCAAGGTGATCGACGAAGCCGATGCCAAAGTCGGCCTCGACCGCCTGCGCTGCCTGCACGTCAACGACGCCGCCGCCCCCCTCGGCTCCTGCCGCGACCGCCACGCCAACGTCGGCAAGGGCGAGATGGGCAGACGCGGCTTGGAGGCCTTCCTCTCAGAGCCGAGGTTCGAGGGCCTGCCAGCGACTTTGGAGACCCCGGGCCCCGAGAAGAAAGGCCCAGACAAGCGAGAAGTGACCGCCGCGAAGCGCCTTCGCAAATCGGGCCTCGAACGGCGCCGGCGCTAGCCGCCGCTCACGCATCTGCAATTGCACGTCCTACAGACGTGTCAGAACAGAAGCGTGGGTTCCAGGTCGACCTATTTGACGTGAACGCCCGAGATCGCGCGTGAAATGACGAGGCGCTGGATCTCGGAGGTGCCCTCGAAGATCGTGTAGATCTTGGCGTCGCGGTGCATGCGCTCGACCGGGAACTCGCGGGTGTAGCCGTTGCCGCCGAGGATCTGGATCGCGCGCTCGGTCGACCAGACGGCGACCTCGCCGGCCTTCAGCTTCGACATCGAGCCCTCGGCGTTTTCGAATTTGTGGCCGTTGCGGCCCATCCAGGCGGCGCGCCAGACCAGCAGGCGGGCGGCGTCGATCTCCAGCTTCATGTCGGCGAGGGTGAAGGCGATCGCCTGGTTCTCGACGATCGCCCTACCGAACTGCTGGCGCTCCTTGGCGTACTCGAGCGCGTACTCGTAGGCGGCGCGGGCGATGCCCAGCGCCTGGGCGCCGACCGTCGGCCTGCTCGCCTCGAAGGTCTGCATCGCCGCCTGCGACTTGGCCTTCTTGCCTTCGCGGACGCGGGCGAGGCGCTCGTCCAGCTTCTCCTTGCCGCCCAGCAGGCAAGCGCCCGGCACGCGACAGTCGTCGAGGTGGACGTCGGCGGTGTGGGAGGCGCGCAGGCCGTGCTTCTTGACCTTGGCGCCCTGCTCGCAGCCCTTCGTCCCCGGCGGGATGACGAAGGCGGCGTGACCGCGCGAGCCGAGCTCGCGGTCGACCGTGGCGATGACGACGTGGACGTCGGCGATGCCGCCGTTCGTCGCCCAGGCCTTCTGGCCGTTGATGACCCACTCGTCCTTGGCCTCGTCGTACTTGGCCGTGGTGCGGATCGCGGAGACGTCGGAGCCGGCCTCCGGCTCCGACGAGCAGAAGGAGGCGACTTTGGGATCGTCGGCGCTGCCGAAGCACCGCGGGATCCACTCGCCCATCTGCTCCGGGGTTCCCTGCCCGAAGATCGCGGCGACCGCGAGCGATGTACCCATGATCGCCATGCCGATGCCGGCATCCCCCCAGAAGAGCTCCTCGTTGGCGATCGGCAGCGTCAGGCCGGTCTCGTCGGCCCAGAACTGGCCGAGCGCTTCGAAGCTGTAGAGGCCGATCTTGGCGGCCTCCTGGATCACCGGCCACGGCGTCTCCTCGCGCTCGTCCCATTCCTCGGCGGCCGGGCGCACCACGCCCTCGGCGAAGCCGTGCACCCACTCGCGGATGTCCTTCTGGTCCTGGTTCAGCTCGAGGGTGAACTTCGGGCCCTCGACGCCCGCGCCGTCCGTGTCGCCGGCCGCCTCAGCCACCAGCTTGTCCGCCTCCGCAACTGCCGCCGTATCGCTCATGGCGGCGAATTCTACATGGAAAGATGTCGCGATCCGCTGCTCAGACGTCGCGCAGGTCGAAGGCCTTGATGCCCTCGGGACCGCCGTTGGCGCAATCGAAGAAGCGGCGGTTGACGCAGTCGTAGGAGTCGCCCTCGCCCTCGTAGGCCCGCTCGACCGAGAACGGACAGTGCGGCAACGGCTCGCCGGTCATCTTCACCCCGCCGAAGCCGCCCGGCCGCAGGACCGCGTCGAGCTCGACCTTGGCGCCGTAGACGCCCTGCATGCACCCCACGTACTGCACGCCGTTGAGCATGTCGACGAAGCTGTAGAGGTAGCGGCAGCGCATTTCGACGCAGCCGCGAGGCTCGACCATCTTGTCGCAGAAGGAGCGGCACTGGCGGCACTCGCCCGCCTTCTCTTGAGTTGCCGGCATGGCAAAAGTCTACGGACCTTTGACCGCGTAAACCAGCTCTGGAGCTGGCTAGGCGGCCAGGGCGTCGGTCGAGCCCAGCAGGTGGTCCAGCTCGCTCCGCAGGTGGGCGGAGGGGCGCACTCGGTAGGCGTCGCCCAGGGCGAAGCGCCGCGGCTCGGTGGCGCCGTTGCGCACGGCGATGCGCACCTCGGCGTCGCCCTTGTGGTGCTCCAGCACCGCCTTCAGCTCCTCGACCAGCGCCTCGCTGAGCAGCTCGGCGGCGACCTCGATCTCAAACGGGCCCTTGGGCGCGCTCGCCACGGCCGGGGCGGCGGCGATCTCCGCGGCGTCGGGTTCGAAGCGCTCGGCCTCCTGGACGACGAGCTTCGTCTCGCCCCGGTCCTTGTGGTCGAGCCGGCCACGGACGAGCACGATCGCGTCCGGGGCGATCACCTGGGCGCTCTCCGCCTGGTCGGCCTTGAAGACCAGCATCTCGACCTGGCCCTCGACGTCGTCGAGGGTGGCGAACATCATCTGGCTGCCGCTCTTGGTGCGGATCTTCTTGCACTCGGTGACGATGCCCCCGACCGTCAGCCAGGCGCCGTCCTGCTTGCTCGCCAGATCGGCGAGGCCGCAGTCGACGCGAGCCCGCAGCGCTCCCCGCACCTCGGTCAGCGGGTGCTCGGAGAGGTAGGTGCCGAGCGTCTCCTTCTCCATCGCCAACAGCTCGGCGCGCTCGAACTCGATGGCCGGAATCGGTGGGCGGTGCCGCGCCTGCCCCGAGGGCCCGCCGCCCTCCTCCCCTTCGCCGAAGTCGAAGATCGAGCCCTGCCCCAGCTGCGCGTCCTCCTGCGCCTTCTGACCCGCGGACTGGGCCGCCGGCAGCGTCTCCAGCATTCCCCTGCGACTGGTGTCGGTCGAGTCGAGCGCGCCGCATTTGATCAGGCATTCGATCGCCCGTTTGTTGACGGCGCGCGAATCGACCCGCTCGCAGAAGTCCCAGAGCGACTCGATCGGGCCGTCCTCGCGAGCGCGCAGGATCGCCTCGACGGCCGCGTGGCCGACGTTCTTGACCGCGTCGAGGCCGAAGCGGATCGCCTTCTCGGAGACGACGAAGTCGTGGTCGGAGGCGTTGACGTCCGGGGGTAGCACCTCGATCCCCATCTCCTCGCAGCGGTTGACGAAGAACGGCACCTTGTCCTTGGTGTTCATCACCGAGGAGATCACGGCCGCCATGTACTCGGCCGGGTAGTTGGCCTTGAGGTAGGCGGTGCGGTAGGAGATCAGGCCGTAGCAGGCGGCGTGGGACTTGTTGAACGAGTAGTCGGCGGCGGCTTCGTTCAGCTTCCAGAGGTCGGCGGCGACCTTCGGATCGGTCCCCGATTCGGCCAGTCCCTTGAGGAATTTGTCCTTCATCGTCGCCATCAGGTCGCGCTTCTTCTTGCCGACGGCCTTGCGCAGGTCGTCCGCCTCGGCGCCCGAGAAGCCCGCCATCTCGCGCGCGATCGCCATCAGCTGCTCCTGGTACAGGACGCAGCCGTAGGTCGGCTCGGTGATCGGCCGCAGGCGCTCGTCGGGATAGGTGACCGACCCGGGGTTGCGCTTGCCCTTCGCGTAGGCGGGGATGTAGCTCATCGCGCCGGGCCGGTAGAGGGCGACGAGGGCGACGATGTCGTCGAAGACGCTCGGCTTCACCTTCTTCATCGCCTCGCGCATGCCCTCGGACTCGAGCTGGAAGACGCCGGTGCCGTCGCCGCGCGCCAGCATCTCGAAGGTCTTCGCGTCGTCGATCGGGATCCGCTCGATGTCGACCTCCTCGCCGCGCGAGCGCCGAATGATCTCGACCGCGTCCTCGATCACGTCGAGGTTGCGCAGGCCGAGGAAGTCCATCTTGAGCAGGCCGATCTCCTCGATCGGGCCCATCGAGTACTGGGTGACGATCTTGTACTGGCGCTCGGCCTTGCCCGAGCCGCCGTTGCCGTTCGCGCCCCCGCCCGGGGCGCCACGGTCCTCGGCCAGTTGCAACGGGACGATCTCGTGCAACGGCCGGTCGGCGATCACCACCGCCGCGGCGTGGATCGAGTTGTTGCGGATGATCCCCTCCAGGCCCTGGGCGACGTCGACGATCTTCTTCGCGTCGGGCTCGGCGTCGTAGGTCTTGCGCAGCTCCTGCCCGGGCCGCAGGCATTCCTCGAAGGAGGGGCTGCGCCCCATGATCGGCTCGGGGATCTGCTTGGCGAGGCGGTCGCCGGTGCCGTAGTCGTAGCCGAGCACGCGGGCGGCGTCGCGGGTGGCGGCGCGCGGCGCCATCTTGCCGAAGGTGATGATCTGGGCAACCGACTCGCGACCGTACTTCTCGGCGACGTAGCGGATCACGCGCTCGCGGCCGCGCACCGAGAAGTCGATGTCGATGTCGGGCATCGACTTGCGTCCGGGGTTGAGGAAGCGCTCGAAGAGCAGGTCGTTGGCGAGCGGGTCGATGTCGGTGATCGAGAGCGCGTAGGCGACGATCGAGCCGGCGGCCGAGCCGCGGCCGGGGCCGACCGCGATGCCGTTCTCCTTGGCGTAGCGGACGAAGTCCCAGACGATCAGGAAGTAGGACGGGAAGCCCATCTCCTCGATCACCCCCATCTCGAACTCGAGCCGCTCGCGCGCCGCGGCCGGCACCGGATCGCCGTAGCGCGCGCGCAGGCCCTCCTCGGCGATGCGGCGCAGCATCGCCTCCGGCTCCTCGCCGTCGGGCGTCGGGTAGCGCGGCAGCAGCAGGTTGCCGAGCTCGATTTCAACCGCGCAGCGCTCGGCGATCTCCAGCGTGCTCGGCACGGCCTCCGGCCACTCGGCGAACGAGTCCGCCATTTCGGCGTTGTCCTTGAGGTAGAACTCGTTGGTGTCGAAGCTCAGCTTCGGCGCCTCGAGCGTCGACTTGGTCTGCACGCAGAGCAGCGCCCGGTGGTTGTCGAAGTCATCGCGACGCAGGTAGTGGACGTCGGCGGTGCCGACCAGCGGCCGGCCCAGCTCGCGGGCCAAGCGGACGATCCCGGCGTTGGCCTTGTCCTGCTCGGCGATGCCGTTCTTCTGCACCTCGAAGTAGACCTGCTCGGGCCCGAAGGCCTGGATCAGGTCGTCCAGGTGGGCGCGCGCGTCGTCCTCGCGCTCTTCGACCAGGCGCCGGCAGAAGCGCGACTGCAGGCAGCCGGTGAGGACGATCACGCCCTTGGCGTGGGCGGCGAGCATCTCCATGTCGACGTTGGCCTTGCCGCGCGAGAAGCCCTCGAGGAAGCCCGCCGAGCTGAGCTTGACCAGGTTGGCGAAGCCGGCGTCGCTCTCGGCCAGCAGCGTCAGGTGGTTGCGCTCGTACTTGGTCTTCTCCTTCGCCGCCCGCACGTCGTCGACGAAGTAGGCCTCGAAGCCGGCGATCGGCTTGATCCCCTGCTTCCCGCAGGCCTTGTGGAGGTCGACCGCGCCGTTCATCACGCCGTGGTCGGTGAGCCCGAGGGCGGGCTGGCCCATCTCGGCGGCGCGCGCCGCCATCGCCTCGATCTTGCAGTGGCCGTCGAGCAGCGAGTACTCGCTGTGGGCGTGGAGGTGGACGGCGGCGGGACTGCTCACGGGTGCGGGCGATCATGCCAATTCGGCCAGATGCCACCGTCACGCTTTCGCGCGTATTCCGTGCGTATTCGGGGCTTTTGGAGGGTCTCTAGCCGCAGACCCAGGCCGAGGAGCCCGAGTCGGCCCAGATTTCGGCGGCGATGCGGTCCTGTTCGGCCTTGGGCGCGTCCCGCGGGGCGCCCTGACCCCCGTAGAGCTGCCAGGTCGAGGGCAGGATCTGGTAGGCGCCGCCGGCGCCGCTCGAGGGGTTGACCGCGCCGTAGTTGCCGCCCGACTCGCACATGACGATGTAGGTGGGGATCGAGAACGGCCCGCCGAGCCAGCGCTCGACCGCCCCTTCCGCTTCGGCGCGGCTCGCCGCTTCCGCCGCCTCGACGTCGGCGACCCAGGAACCGATCTTCGAGCGCAGCGCCGCCAGCGAGGCGCCGCGCTCGGCGGCGACCGAGCGCAGCCGGGCCGCGGCCGCTTCGGCCTCGGCCCGCACCGAGGTGATTTCCGAGCGAGCGGCCGCCAGCCGTTGGTCGCAGGCGTCGACGCGGGCTTTCAGGGCCGCGACCCGCCGCAGCTCCCGCGCGACCGAACGTCGCACTTCGGCGACTCGGTCGGCGAGGTCGGCGTCCGAGCGCTGGATCCGGTCCAGGTATTCGGTGCGCGTCGCCAGCTCTTCGAGATCGCTCGAGGCGAGGATCAGGTTCGCGGTGCTCGGTGCGCCACCCTCGTAGATCGCCACCAGGCGCTCGGAGAGCACGCGGCGAGCGCGGCGCAGGCGGCGCTCCTCGACGGCGAGATGGCGCCGCGTGACCGTGACCTTCGTCGCCAGGCGGGCAGCGCGTTCCTCGCCGCTGGCGAGCAGCGCGCTCAGCCCGCGTTCGCGCTCGCCGGCGGCCGCGGCCCGCTCTTCGGCCGGTCCGATCTCGACCTGCGCATCTTGCAGCTCGGTTCGCAGGGAGTCGGCCTCTTCGCGGGCGGCCGCGACCTTAGCCTGCAGCCGGTCGACGCTGGTCGCCCGCGCGGTCCCGATCGAGAGCAGCAGGCAGGCGAGCGCCGCGCAGGCGAGAATCGCGGAGCGCGCGCGAGGTCCCGCCTTCTTCACAGCTCGAGCCACCGGCGGCCGAGGGTAGCGAAGCCTGTTAGCGATCCCTCACATCTCGACCATAACCCGCAAAGAATCTTGCGTCTCCATCCCGGGTGCAACGCGTAATCGTCCTTATGGGACGAAAAAACGTTTCACCCGCGACTGGCGATGGTCAGCCCTCCGGAACGTTGCGGCTCGCAAGGTAGGCCGCGGCGGCGAGCCCCGCCGCGGCGACGCCGGCGCCGATGCGGATCTGGCGACGGTAGCGGCGACGCGCGTACTTGAACGCGAAGCGGAGCGCGGCCTTGCCGAGTTGGTTGTAGATCATGACTACCCCTCTTCCCCGCGCCGGCGAATTCGATGCGCCATCCGCGACTGCAGTGACCAGAGCTCGATGAAGCCGGGCGACGCCGTCTGCGAGAAGAGGCCGCCGGACTCGGCGAACGAAGCGAGGTCGGCGTCGTAGACGGCGTTGGGCGAGGAGCGGGTGACGACGCGGACGCTCCCCTTGAAGAGCTTGAGCCCGACCGTGCCGGTGACCTGGGCGTTGACGGCGTCCATGTAGGCGTCGAGGTCCGTGCGCAGCGGCTCCCACCAGAGCCCGGCGTAGACGAGGTAGGCCCACCTCTGGTCGAGGCCGGGCTTGAACTGGTTCTGATGGATCGTGCCGACGAGCTTCTCCAACTCCTGATGGGCGGTGAGCACGATCGCCGCGGCCGGGACCTCGTATATGTCGCGCACCTTGAGGCCGACGATGCGGTCCTCGATGTGGTCGACGATGCCCACCCCGTGGCGGCAACCGATCTCGGCGGCGCCTTCGAGCAGGTCGACGAGGCCGAGGCGCTCGCCGTTCAGAGCCACCGGGACGCCCGCCTCGAAGGAGACCTCGACGACCTCGGCCTCGTCCGGCGCCTCCTCCGGTCGGGTGACGAGCTGGAAGACGTCGTCCTCGGGCGCATGGTCGAGCTCCTCGATCCAGCGCCCCTCCGAGGAGCGGCCCCAGAGATTGTCGTCGATCGAGTAGGGCGCGACCTCGGTGCCGCCCTTGACCGGGATGCCGTGCTCGCGCGCGTAGGCGATCTCCTCCTCGCGGCCCATCTGCCACGAGCGCACCGGGGCGATCGTCTTCAGCTCCGGCGCCAGCGTCGCCACCGTGGCCTCGATCCGCACCTGGTCGTTGCCCTTGCCGGTGCAGCCGTGGGCGATCGTGTCGCAGCCGCTGCGCCGCGCCTGCTCGACCGCGAGCTTGGCGATCAGCGGCCGGCCGAGGGCGGTGAAGAGCGGGTAGCCGAGCCCGTAGAGGGCGTTGGCCTTGATCGCGGGCAGCACGTACTCGGTGGCGAACTCCTCGCGGGCGTCGACGACGTGGCACTCGAGCGCGCCGAGCCGCTTGGCCTTGTCCTCGATCACCGCGTAGTCCTCTCCCGGCTGGCCCAAGTTGACCGTGAGGCAGACGACCTCGGCGTCGTAGGAGTCCTGGATCCACTTCAGCATCACGCTGGTGTCGAGGCCGCCCGAGTAGAGGAGCAGCACGCGCCGCACCGCGGCCGGATCCGCCTCGTAAGAGGCGGTACGGGACTGGGAAGTCAAGTCCATCGCTATTCGGGGCCGATGCCGCCGCTGCCGCCTTCTTCTTCCGGCGTGGTCGGCGTCGTCGTCGTTTCTTCGGTTGGCGCCGTCGGCGTGGTCGTTTCCGTCGGCGTCGTCTCGGTGGTCTCGGCGGTCGATCCGGTCGTCGTCTCGGTCGTCGAGGAGGTCGTGCTCGGAGTTGTCGTCAGGGTCGACGTAGTCGTATCGTTTCCCCCGCTGCCGGCGATCACGACGACGGCGATCACCAGGCCGACGATCACCGCGATCAGGCCGGCGATCAGCAGGCGCATATTGCCGTGCGGGCGCCAATCGTCGGGGTCGGGCTGGCTCATCATCCGCGTCGGATCCTCGTGCACGGCTACTCCTCGGGTCCGAGTATCGCGTCGAGGATCTCGTTCGCGTCGTCGATCTCGAAGCTGCTTCGCAGCCGCCGTTCGATCTCCTCGCGACTGGAGCCCGAGACCGCCATCTGCGTCGCCAGCAGGCGGGCCGCGGCGGCGCCGGAGCGCGGCCCCGGAAGCGCCGATGCCCGCGGCTCGGCGTCGACTGGGCGCAGGTGCGGTTCGCGGCGAGGCGCGGCGTCCGCCGGCGGGTCGAGCTCGTCGGCGAGGGCGCGCAGGCGTTCGGCGACGATCCGGTCCGCTCTGTCGTTTGCTTCTTCCAGTCGTTGCCGCGCCTGCTCCTCGGCGTCGTCGATCACCTTGGTGGCGGCCCGCTCGGCAGCCTCGACGATCGCCGCCAGGCGCTCGGCGGCGCCGGCGGTCAGGGCTCGGGGCTCGGGGGGGCGCTTCTTCATCGAACGGCGAAGCTTAGGAGCGATGCCTCGATCGTGGCGACGGCGCGCGCGGTCTGGTCGGTATCTATCGTCAGCGGCGGCAAGAGGCGCAGCGTACCCGGCTCGGGCACGTTGACGACAAGGCCGTTCTCGAGCAGGTCGGCGCCGATCGCCGCCGCGTCGAGGCCGTCCACTAGACCAATGCCAAGCATCAGCCCGCGGCCGCGCACCTCGCGCACGCCGTCGAGGGCCAGTAGGTCGTCGCCCAGGCGGGCGCCGAGCTCGCGCACCCGCCGCAACAACGCCGGGTCGTCGACGATCTCCAGCACCGCGAGAGCGGCGGCGCACGCCACGGGACCGGCGGCGAAGGTCGAGCCATGGTCGCCGGGCTCCAACACCTGCCCGGCCTCGGGCGAGGCGATGCACGCCCCGATCGGCATCCCGCCGCCGAGCGCCTTGGCGCTGGTCAGGACGTCGGGCCGGACCGGGGTCTGCTCGTAGGCCCAGAGCGAGCCGGTGCGGCCGACTCCGGTCTGGATCTCGTCGAAGATCAGCAGCGCGCCGCTTTCGTCGCAGGCCTCGCGTGCCGCGAGCAGCACCTCCTCGCTCAGCGGGTAGACGCCGGCCTCGCCCTGGATCGGCTCGATCAGGACGGCGGCCGTGCTCTCCCCCACCGCCGCGCGCAGCGCCGCGGCGTCGTCGAAGGGGACCGCGCGGAAGCCGGGCAGCATCGGCGCCAGGTCGGGGTTGGCGGCAAGCTTCGGCGTTGCCGAGAGCGCGCCGTAGGTGCGGCCGTGGAAGTCGCTTTCGAAGCTGACGACCTCCGGCGCCTCGACCCCCCGCCGGTGGGCGTGCTTGCGGGCGATCTTGATCGCGCACTCGTTGGCCTCGGTGCCCGAGTTGGCGAAGAAGACGCGGCCGCCGAGGCTGGACTGACTGAGACGCTCCGCGAGCCGCACCATCGGCTCGGTGTAGAAGAGGTTCGAGGTGTGCATCAGGCGGCCGGCCTGCTCGCGCACGGCCTCGACCACGTCGGGGTTGCAGTGGCCGACCGAGCAGACTGAGATCCCGGCAAGGAAGTCGAGGTACTCCTTGCCCTCGGCGTCCCAGAGCAGCACCCCCTCGCCGCGCACGAACTCGACCGGCGCGCGCTTGTAGGTGCGCATCAGGCAGCGCTCCTCCAGCGCCTGCAGGTCGGTGAGGTTCATGGGGTCACCATCGTGCCGATGCCGGCGTTGGTGAACAGCTCGAGCAGGAGGCTGTGCGGCTGGCGGCCGTCGATGATGTGGGCGGATTTGGTGCCGCCGGCGATCGCGTCGACGCAGGCCTGCAGCTTCGGCCGCATGCCACCGTCGATCGAGGAGAGCTTCTGCTCGACCTCGAGTGCCGTCGCGTGCGAGATCAGCGATCCGCCGTCGTCGGGATCGGCGAGCCAGCCCTCGACGTCGGTGAGGAAGACCGCCTTGTACGCGTCGAGGGCGGCGGCGACCTTGCCGGCGACTTCGTCGGCGTTGACGTTGTGCGGGTGGCCCTCCGCGTCGGTGGCGGTGGAGGCGATCACCGGGATGTAGTCGGCGGAGATGTGATTGAGCACGTCGACATCGACGTGCTCGACCGAGCCGACGAAGCCGACCTGGTCGGCGTTGGGGACCGGCGAGACCTGGAAGAGCGTGCCGTCCTCGCCAGAGAGCCCGACCGCGGGCTGCCCGTGAGCGTTGAGGCGCTGGACGATTTCGGAGTTGAGCTTGCCGACGAGGACCATTCGCGCGACCTCGACGGTCTCGGCGTCGGAGACGCGCAGGCCCTCGTGGAAGCGGACCTCGAGGCCGAGCCGCTCCATGTAGCGGGTGATCTCGGGGCCGCCGCCGTGGACCACGACCGGGTTCAGCCCGACGTACTTGAGCAGGACGACGTCGGTGGCGAAGTCCTCGCGCAGCGAATCCTCCCGCATCGCGGCGCCGCCGTACTTGATCACCACGGTGCGGCCGTGGAACTCCTTGATGTAGGGAAGGGCCTCGAGCAGGGTGTCGACGTTGGCGCTCACCGGAGCCTCCTGATCATGTCGTGTACTCCGCGTTGATCCGCACGTACTCGTAGCCGAGGTCCGAGAACCAGACGTGGGCGCCGTGCTCGCCGCGGTCGAGGCGCAGGCCGATCTCCGCCTCGGGCACCTCAGCGGCGAGCTCGGCGTTGTCGATCGCCTCGCCGCCGATCTCGTCGAGATCCTCGCCCGCCAGCGCCTGGCCGGCCGCCTGCGCGATCCGCCCCCAGTTCCGGTCGCGACCGAAGAGCGCGGTCTTGACCAGGGGAGAGTTGGCGATCGCCCGCGCGACCCGCTCGGCCTCCGCCGGCGTCGCGGCGCCGTCGACCTGGATGCGACCGATGCGGCTCGATCCCTCGCCGTCGGCGACCACCTCGAGCGCGAGCTGCAGGAGGACCGCGTCGAGCAGGCCGTCGGGCAGCGGCGCGCCGGCGGCGCCGGTCGCCTGCAGCAGCAGGGTGTCGTTGGTGCTCATCTGGCCGTCGACGGTGATCCGCTCGAAGGAGGCGTCGCAGGCAGCGCGCAGGGCGGCATCGGGGTCCTCGACGACGGCGTCGGTCTGGACGAAGCAGAGCATCGTCGCCATGTTCGGCTGGATCATCCCTCCTCCCTTCGCCTGGGCGGAGATCGTCACCCCTCGGGCCCGCAGCGTGCAGCGCTTGGGCCAGCGGTCGGTGGTGAGGATCGCGTCGGAGAAGGCGGCGGCACCCTCGGGGGAGAGCGCGGTCGCCGCCTCCTCGATCCCCCCCAGCACGGCCTCGATCGGCAGCGGCACGCCGATCACGCCGGTCTCGGCGACGGCGACGAGCTCCGGGCGCAGGCCGAGCGCGGCCGCGGCCGTGTCGCACATCGCGACCGCGTCGGCATATCCCTTCTCGCCGGTCTCGGCGTTGGCGTTGCCGGCGTTGACGACCGCGGCGCGGATCGCGCCCCGCTCGCAGCGGTCGCGACAGACGCGCACCGGCGCCGCCGAGGAGGCGTTGCGGGTGAGCAGGACCGAGGAGGCGACCTCCTCCGCGTCGCAGACGAGCAGGCCGACGTCGGTCTTGCCGCCGCCCTTGAGCCCGCAGTGGGTGGCTCCGGCCCGAAAGCCCGGCGCGAGCCAGGCCGGGTCGAGCTCCTCGACCCCGGCCGGCGGTGTCACCCAGCGCGATTTGAAAAACCCGCTCACGCGAGCTCCTTCCGGTGCGCTTTATGTGGATATAGACCATAAAAGGCGCGCCGGAACGTCATCTGAGGCCCTCCGTCTCGTCGAGGCCGAGCATCAGGTTGAGGTTCTGCACGCCCTGGCCGGAGGCGCCCTTCCAGATGTTGTCGATCGCGGAGAAGGCCATCACCCGCCCCCGCTCCTCGACCGTGACGTAGACGTGGCACTCGTTGGTGTCGCGCACGGCGCGCAGGTTCGGCGGTCCGTCGAGGACACGGACGAAGGGCTCGTCCGCGTAGCGCTCCCGGTACAGGGCCTGGACCCACTCCTTGGCCAGCGGCTCGGCGAGCCTGGCGAAGCAGGTCGCCAGCTCGCCCTGGTCGAGCGGCAGCAGGTGGGGCACGAAGGTGACGGGCGCCGGGCTGCCTAGCGCCGCCAGCTCCTGCTCGATCTCGGGCCGGTGGCGGTGCCCCTCAGTCTTGTAGGGGAAGGCGTTCTCGGTCATCGCGCTGAAGTGGACGGAGTCGTCGCTGCTCCGCCCGTAGCCGGAGGTGCCCTGCATGGCGGCGACGTAGGCCTCCTCGACCAGACCCTTCTCGGCCAGTGGCGCCAGCGCCAGCACGCTCGCGGTCGGGTAGCAGCCAGGCGTGGCGACCAGCCGCGCCGTCCGCAGCT
>Ga0068868_100000232_pt1 | contig 38001 bp, 38 predicted proteins | sample KBSMisM42_FD_64660 | JGI IMG/M metagenome (GOLD analysis project Ga0068868, IMG submission 64660) | Miscanthus rhizosphere microbial communities from Kellogg Biological Station, Michigan, USA - KBS Miscanthus M4-2 | ecosystem: Host-associated > Plants > Roots > Rhizosphere > Soil ...
TGGCGCAGTCGCCCGGCGCGAAGTGGCACCAGTGGGAAGCGGCCGGCGGCCACAACGTGCGCGAAGGATTGCGGCTCGCCTTCGGCGGCTACGCCAATGCCGTCTATCACTTCGATAAAGCAAACGTCGTGGTCTCGCTCGATGCGGACTTTCTCGAGCGCGGACCCGGTCACCTTCGTTACGCCCGCGATTTCTCCAGCCGCCGCAAAGTGCGCAAAGGGACGACGTCGATCAACCGCCTCTACGCAATCGAGTCCGGCCCCACCGGAACAGGATCGCTCGCCGATCACCGTCTTGCGGTGAAGCCGTCGCAGGTCGAAGCCTACGCGCGAGCGATCGCAGGCGCGGGCACCGCGCCCGATCACGCCGACTGGATCGCCGCGCTCGTTCGCGATCTGCAGAAGAACCGCGGCGCCAGCATCGTCGTCGCCGGCGACGAGCAGCCGCCGGCCGTGCACGCGTTGGCCATGGCCATCAACCAGGCCCTCGGCAACATCGGCTCGACGATCACCATCACCGATTCACCAGAAGTCGCTCCGGTCAACCAGCTCGATTCGCTCAAGCAACTCGTCGCCGACATGAACGCCGGCGCCGTGAAGACTCTGATCATCCTCGGCGGCAATCCCGCCTACGACGCTCCCGGCGATCTCGCATTCGTCAAGGCGATGGACAAGGTGCCGTTCCGCGCGCATCTGTCTCATTACTACGACGAGACCTCGATGCACGTGCACTGGCATATCCCTGAGACGCACTACCTCGAGTCGTGGAGCGACGCGCGCGCGCACGACGGCACGGTCTCGATCGTCCAGCCGCTCATCGCGCCGCTCTACAACGGCCGCTCGCCGCACGAAGTTCTCGGCGCGCTCCTCGGCGGAATGGATGCCTCGCCGTACGACGTCGTCCGCACCTACTGGCAGGCCAAGGCAGGTGGCATCAACTTCGACGCCACATGGCGGAAGTGGCTGAACGACGGCGTCATCGCCGGATCGGCGCTGCCGGCGAGAGCTGGGCGCGCGGGCGTCCCGCCCGCTGTGGCAACAATCGCCTCGGCGACCGGCTACGAGCTGCGCATCCTCCCCGATCCGAACGTTTACGACGGCCGCTACGCGAACAACGCCTGGCTGCAGGAGCTGCCGAAACCGCAGACGAAGATCTGCTGGGAAAACGTCGCCCTCGTCAGTCCGAAGACAGCCATCGCCATCGGCTACGACGACAAGCGCCGCGACGCGCTCGTCAACGAAAAGCAGACGCTGCTCGCCGACGTGAAGTACCGCGGCCGCACGATCCGGACTCCCATCTGGGTCGTGCCGGGCCACGCGGACGGCACCATCACCATGTTCATGGGCTACGGCCGCACGCGCGGCGGCCGCATCGCTACGCCCGCCGCCGCGGACAGCATGCTCGCGCCGACTCTCGACTCTTTCCACCTCTCCGGGGGGACGATGGGCGTCGACCTCGCGCCGTTCCGTTTCTCCGATGCCCTCAACGGCGGAGGCGGCGCCGACATCGCGCTGACCAACGCCGGGCCGTACGACGTGGCCTGCACGCAGGAGCACCAGAGCCTCAATCCGAGCGACGTCGGCTCCGACCGCGGCATCATCCGCACGGCATCGTTCGAGGAGTACAAAAAGAAGCCCGACTTCGCGCACGACTACAAACGCGAAGAAGAAGAGAGTCCCGAGTCGATGTACCCGCGTTGGGACTACTCGAAGTCGCACGCATGGGCGATGGTCATCGACACCTCGGTCTGCACCGGCTGCAACGGCTGCGTCGTGGCCTGCCAGTCGGAGAACAACATCCCGGTCGTCGGCAAGGAGCAGGTGCTGGCCGAACGCGAGATGCACTGGCTGCGCATCGACCGCTACTACAAAGGCGACGCGGACAACCCGCAGGTCTACAACCAGCCGGTGCCGTGCATGCAGTGCGAGACCGCGCCCTGCGAGCCGGTCTGCCCGGTCGGCGCCACGTCGCACAGCCCCGAAGGGCTGAACGACATGACCTACAACCGCTGCGTCGGCACACGCTACTGCTCGAACAACTGCCCGTACAAAGTACGCCGCTTCAACTTCTTCCACTACGCCGACTACGAAACGCCCGCGCTCAAAGCGCAGCGCAATCCCGACGTCACCGTCCGCACGCGCGGCGTCATGGAGAAGTGCACGTACTGCGTGCAGCGCATCAACGCCGCCAAGATCGACGCCGAAAAACAGGGACGCCGCGTCCGCGACGGCGAAGTCGTCACCGCCTGCCAGCAGGCCTGCCCCACCGACGCGATCGTCTTCGGCGACATGAACGACCCATCGAGCCGCGTGGCCGGTCTGAAGGCCGAGCCGACGAATTACGCATTACTCGCCGAATTGAATACCCGTCCGCGCACGACCTACCTCGGCGCGATCAAGAACCCGAATCCTGAGATCAAGGGATAAAGCAAATGTTGAATGTTGAATGTTCAATGTTGAATGTTGAATGCGGGAGACGAGCCGCGCGTCCTGCGCCGCTGCGTCGTTTCTCTCATTCAACATTCAACATTCAACATTCAACATTCAACATTCGCCGTTCGTCATAACCATGGCAACCAACCAAACCCCAGCCCACGAAATCCGCCCGGTCACGCAGGAGATCCCGGAGCGCTTCATCCCCGTTCCGACGGTGGAGCCGGGGCACACGTTCGCGTCCGTCACGGATCAGATCAGCTCCATCGTCCTGCGCAAGCAGATGCCGAAGCTGTGGTATCTCGGGCTGGCCGTCGGCGTTTTCGGCGTCATGCTGCTGACCGCGACGATCGGCAAGCTGGTCATCGTCGGCGTCGGCATCTGGGGCATCAACCATCCCATCGGCTGGGGCTTCGACATCCTCAACTTCGTCTGGTGGATCGGCATCGGCCACGCCGGTACGCTGATCTCAGCAATCCTCTTGCTGCTGCGTCAGGAGTGGCGGACGTCGATCAACCGCTTCGCCGAAGCGATGACGCTCTTCGCCGTCGCCGCGGCCGGCTTGTATCCCGCGCTGCACACCGGACGGCCGTGGTTCGACTACTGGCTGTTCCCCTACCCGAACACGATGACGTTGTGGCCGCAGTTCCGCAGCCCGCTGATGTGGGACGTCTTCGCGGTCTCGACTTACGCCACCGTCTCCGCGCTCTTCTGGTACGTCGGACTGATCCCCGATCTGGCCACGCTGCGCGACCGCGCCCGCGGCAACGTCGCCCGCGTTATCTACGGAATGCTCTCCCTCGGCTGGCGCGGTTCGGCCAAGCACTGGTTCCGCTACGAGGCGACCTACCTGCTCCTGGCAGGCCTCTCCACGCCGCTCGTGCTCTCCGTCCACACCATCGTCTCCTTCGACTTCGCCGTCGCGCAGCTTCCGGGATGGCACGCCACCTTCTTCCCGCCCTACTTCGTCGCCGGCGCGGTCTACGCCGGATTCGCCATGGTTCTCACGCTGGCCATCCCGGCGCGGAAGATGTTCAAGCTCGAAGACTTCATCACCATGAAGCACCTCGAGAACATGGGCAAGATCATGCTGGCCACCGGCATGATCGTCTTCTACTCGTACGCGATGGAAGCCTTCTTCGCGTTCTACAGCGGCAACGGATTCGAGCGCTACATGTGGCTGAACCGCGTGCACGGACCGTACTGGAAGATGTACGCGATGCTCATCGTCTGCAACGGCCTGGCGCCGCAGATGATGTGGTTCCGGCGCATGCGCACGTCCACGGTCGGCCTGTTCATCACGGCCATGTTCGTCAACGTCGGCATGTGGCTGGAGCGCTTCGTCATCATTCCGACGTCGCTGCACCGCGACTTCCTGCCGTCGTCGTGGGGCATGTACCACGGCACGCGCTGGGACTGGAGCATGTACCTCGGCTCGATGGGACTGTTCATCTTCCTGCTCTTCCTCTTCGTCCGCTTCCTGCCGATGATCTCCATCTTCGAGATGCGGACGCTGTTGCCTGACGCGCAAGCGCATCCGGAAGGAACCGAGGCGTAGCGATGGCGATCGGGAAAGTCAGAACGGGGTTGTACGGCGTGATCGCCGAGTTCACCTCGCCGGCCGATCTGGTCAGCGCCGCCGAAGCCGCGCGCGACGCCGGCTACACGGAGATGGACGCCTTCTCGCCCTTCCCCATCCACGGATTGCACGAAGCGGTGGGCATGCACTCCACCGGCATGTCCGCGCTAGTCCTGGGCGGCGGCATCATCGGCGGCATCAGCGGTTTCTTCATGTGCTGGTACGCGAACGTGATCAGCTATCCGCTCAACATCGGCGGCAAGCCGCTGAACTCGTGGCCGGCCTGGATCCCGATCACCTTCGAGTGCACGATCCTGATCGCCGCATTCGCCGCCGTTTTCGGCATGCTGGCCCTCAACGGCCTGCCGATGCCGTATCACCCGGTCTTCAACGTGCGGCGCTTCGATCAGGCCTCGCGCGACAAATTCTTCCTCGTCATCCAGGCCCGCGATCCGAAGTTCGATTTCGACGGCGTCTGGAAGTTTCTCGAGGCACTCCACCCACGCGAGGTCGTCGATGTTCCCTGGTAAACGCCTCCTCGCGCTGTTGGCCGTGCTGGCCGCGCTCACTGCGTGTCGCCAGAAGATGTCCAACCAACCCAAGTACGACCCGCTCGAGCCGAGCGATTTCTTCGCCGACGGTATGTCCGCGCGGCCGCGCATCCCGGGCACCGTCGCGCGTGGCGAGCTGCCGATGGAAGGCTTCCTCGTCACCGGCAAGATCAATAACGCCGACGGCGACGGCTTCCCGTTTCCCGTCACGGCGCAGGTCATGAACCGCGGTCAGGAGCGCTTCAACATCTACTGCTCTCCATGCCACGGACGGCGCGGCGACGGCAACGGCATGATCCCCTCGCGCGGCTTGCGGCATCCTCCGTCGTTTCATACCGAGGCGTTGAGGATGGCGAAGACGGGGCACTTTTTTGACGTGATGACGAATGGATTCGGCGCCATGCCGCCGTACAACGTGCAGGTTCCGGTCAACGACCGCTGGGCCATCATCGCCTACATCCGCGCGCTGCAACTGAGCCAGAACGGCACGGTCAACGACCTGCCGCCGGCACAGCGCGCGCAGCTCGGAGGCGCGCAGTGAGCGAAGACCTGCGCCCAGGCACGCCCGCTACCGGCATCGCCCGCTGGCGGATGCCGTCGCTCATCGCCGGCATCGTCGGACTCGCGCTCAGCATCGTCGGCTATTTCGTCAATCCGCAGACCTTCTTCCGCGCCTACCTGCCGAGCTTCCTCTTCTGGTTCTCGATCGTGGCCGGCTCGCTGGCCGTACTGATGCTGCAGTACGTGACCGGCGGCGAATGGGGCCTGATGATCCGCCGCCCGCTCGGCGCCTCGGCGCGCACGATGCTCTGGATGGTGCTCTTCTTCATCCCCATCCTGTTCGGGATGAAGTACCTCTACCCGTGGTTCGACACCGCCTGGGCCACGGCCGACGAAAACGTCCGCCAGAAACTCGACTGGCTGAACTGGAAGCGCTTCCTGATCTTCGCCGCGATTTACTTCGCGCTCTGGAACCTCTGGGCGTGGCGCATCCGCATCCTCTCGCTCAAGTTCTACGAAGACCGCTCGCCGTTCACGGAGCTCAAGCGCCGCAAGTGGGCCGCGTCGGGCCTGGTGATGATCGTGCTCACGCTCACCTTCGCCTCGATCGACTGGATGCTTTCCACCGAGCCGAAATTCAGCTCGACGATGTACGGCATCACGTTCGTGGTCGGCTGCGGACTTTCGGCGCTGGCGTTCGTCACGTTCTTCTTCGCCCAGCTCGCGAACACCGACGCCATGCGCGGCGTCCTCAAGCCCAACCACTTCCGCGACCTCGGCAATCTGATGCTGGCCTTCGTGATGTTCTACGCCTACACCACCTTCTCCGAGTTCCTGCTGATCTGGTACGCCAACCTGCACGAGGAAATCCCGCACTACCTCGTGCGCAACAGCGGCGCGTGGGGCGCGGTGGCGTTCAGCGTGGCTATGTTCCACTTCTTCCTGCCGTTCGGCCTGCTGCTGATGCGGCCGATCAAAGACAAGCCGAAGACGATCGCCATCGTGGCCGTGATCGTGATCGTGATGCGCTACGTCGTTCTCTACTGGCTCGTCGCGCCGTCGTGGTACGGCGAGCATTTCACCTGGTCGTGGATGGACCTGACCTCGCTCATCGGCATCGGCGGCGTCTGGATCTGGGCCTTCATCGGCCAGCTCCGCGGCCAGACCATCATCCCGATCCACGAGACGTGGGTCGAAGAAGCCATTCGGGAAGGAGCGCTGAAGGTCAATGCCTGAACACGCTCACTACCGCGACGATGACATCGTCAATCCGGAGACGCGCCACGAAGACAGCGACGTCAACGTCCGCGCGCTGCTCTGGTCTGTGGTGATCTTCGTCGTCTTCGCGTTCGTCACGCACGCAGTGCTCTACCTGCAGTTTCACGCGTACGCGAAGCACTTCCGCAATGAGAGTTCGCAACCGCTGACGATGATGGCGCCTCCATCGAAAGTCCCGCCGACGCCGCGCCTCCAGCCCTTCCCGAACAAGCTCGTGAACGGACAGGATCTCCCTCCGAACACGAATACGCCGTTGACCGACATGGCCGACATGCGCGCCGCCGAAGAGAAAGAGCTGAACACTCCCGGCTGGGTCGACAAACAAAAAGGCGTCGTCAGACTGCCGATCGAAACCGCCAAACAACTCGTCGTCCAACGCGGCCTCCCGGTGGTGCAGCCATGACTTTCTCCGCGCCTCCGCGTCTCCGCGTGCAACAGGTTCTCTTTCTAATCCTGGCGACGCTGCCGATCGCGGCCGAAAACTCAAAGACCCCGCCCCAACTCCCCGGCAAAGTAGCCATCGCTCAAAACCTCAACTCACAGCTTCCCCTCGACCTCATGCTCCGCGACGAAACCGGCAAGGTCGTGCGCCTCGGCCAATACTTCAATCACGGCAAGCCGGTCCTGCTCAACTTCATGTACTACCGCTGCCCCATGCTCTGCCCCATGGTCATGGACGGCGTCACGAACGCGCTCACCGAGCTCCGTTTCGACATCGGCAAAGAGTTCGACGTCGTCACCGTCAGCATCGATCCGCGCGACACGCCCGAGCAGGCCGCGATGAAGAAGACGCAGTACGTCAACCGCTACGGCCGCTTCGGCGCCGCCAACGGCTGGCATTTTCTGACCGGTCCGGAGAGCGCCATCAAGCGGCTTACGAGCATCGCCGGATTTCAATACGCGTACGACATCAAGATGGACCAATTTGCCCACGGAGCGGTCCTGCTCGTTGCGACGCCGCAGGGCCGTGTCTCGCGCTACCTCTACGGCTTCACATACCAGCCGCGCGATCTCCGTCTCGCTCTCGTCGAAGCCTCGGCCGGAAAAATCGGCACCGCCTCCGACTCCATCCTTCTCCTCTGCTATCACTACGATCCGGCCACGGGCCGCTACAGCCGCAGCGCGATGAACTTCGTTCGCGCCGGCGGCGTGGCCACCATGCTCGGATTGTTCGGCTTCATCTTCATCATGATCCGCAAAGAGCACACTCGATGATGCTTTCCGATTTCCCGCTGTGGCCGGAACAGGCCTCCACCGTCGCGCCCGGCGTCGACGCGCTGATGACGTTCATGTGCCTCGTCACCGGCGGCGTCTCCGTGCTCATCTTCGTGGTCATCTTCGCGCTGGCCATCAAGTACCGCCGCACGCCGGAGAACGAGATCGCCCAGGACTACGAGCCGCCCAAGATTCTCGAGGCGGCCTGGATCATCATCCCCTTCCTGGTCTTCATGCTGATGTTCGTCTGGGGCTCGTGGCTCTACTTCCGCATCCAGCGCGTCCCCGAAAACGCCCTCGACATCTACGCCACCGGCAAGCAGTGGATGTGGAAGTTCCAGCATCCCGGCGGCCAGCGCGAGATCAACACGCTGCACGTTCCGGTCAATCGCCCGATCCGCATCACCATGGCCTCGGAAGACGTCATCCACAGCCTCTTCTTCCCCGTCTTCCGCGTGAAGGCCGACGTGCTGCCGAACCGCTACAAGACCATGTGGTTCCAGGCCACGAAGACGGGACGCTTCCACATCTTCTGCGCCGAATACTGCGGCACGCTGCACTCCGGCATGATCGGCTGGGTGGAAGTGATGGAGCCGACCGACTATCAGAAATGGCTGGCCGGCGGCGCGGAAGGGTCGCTCGCCTCGCAGGGCGAGAAGCTCTTCCAGAAATACGCGTGCAACACCTGCCACACGAATGACGCCACCGGCCGCGGCCCGATCCTCGCCGGCGTTTACGGCACTCCCGTCACGCTGACCGACAACAGCACCGTCGTCGCCGACGAGAACTACATTCGCGAGTCGATTCTCAATCCGCAGGCGAAGATCGTGCGCGGCTTCACCGGGATCATGCCGACGTTCCAGGGGCAGGTCAGCGAGGACGATCTCCTCAAGCTCGTCTCCTACGTCCGCTCCCTCGGCGCGCAGAAAGCGATCGTGACGCCGGTCGAGTCCCCGTCATCGAAACAAACCAGCGCCGGCTCGCCGCTCAACCCGGGCGCAGGCATTCCACCGCAGCAATCGAACGAAGGTAAGAAGCCATGAGCTCAGCAACACTTCACGACGTCCGCTTCGTCGAGCCCGAGGGGACGAGAAACTATGTGACGCACGACTATGGTGCGCTGTCGTGGCTCCTCACCAAGGACCACAAGCGCATCGCCATCCTCTACCTCTTCTCGATCACCGCGCTCTTCATCCTCGGCGGATTCTTCGCCGTGGCCATGCGCATCGAGCTGCTCACGCCCGAGGGCGACCTCCTCACCAGCGACACCTACAACAAGTTCTTCACGCTGCACGGCATCGTGATGATCTTCTTCTTCCTGATTCCGTCGATCCCGGCGGTCCTCGGCAACTTCCTTCTGCCGCTGATGATCGGCGCCAAGGATCTGGCCTTCCCGAAGATCAACCTGCTGAGCTGGTACCTCTACATGATCGCGGCGGTGATGGGGCTGTACATCATCATCACCGGCGGCGTCGACACGGGATGGACGTTCTACACGCCGTTCTCCACGCAATACTCGAACACGCACGTCTTCGGCGTCACCTTCGCGGCGTTCATCGTCGGCTTCTCGTCGATCCTGACCGGCCTCAATTTCCTGGTCACGATCCATCGCATGCGCGCGCCGGGGATGACCTGGTTCCGCCTGCCGCTGTTCGTGTGGGCGATGTATGCGACCAGCATCGTGCAGCTTCTCGCGACGCCCGTACTCGCGATCACGCTGGTCATGCTGATGTTCGAGCGCGTCGTGCACGTCGGTATCTTCGATCCCGCTCTCGGCGGTGATCCGCTCCTCTTCCAGCACATGTTCTGGTTCTACTCCCACCCGGCCGTCTACATCATGATTCTGCCGGCCATGGGCGTAGCCTCCGAAGTCGTGGCCGCGTTCACGCGCAAGAAGATCTTCGGCTACTCCTTCGTCGCCTACTCCTCGCTCGCCATCGCTTTCCTCGGCTTCCTGGTCTGGGCGCACCACATGTTCGTCTCCGGGATCTCGGTCTACTCGGCGATGATCTTCTCCTTCCTCAGTTACTTCGTGGCCGTCCCCTCGGCGATCAAAGTCTTCAACTGGACGGCCACGCTGTATCGAGGATCAGTCGCGCTGCTGACGCCGATGCTCTACATCCTCGGCTTCATCGGCCTCTTCACCATCGGCGGCGTCACAGGACTCTTCCTCGCCGCCATCGGACTCGACGTCCACGTCACCGACACCTACTTCGTCGTCGCCCACTTCCACTACGTGATGGTCGGCGGCGCGGTCATGGCGTACATGGCCGGGCTGCACTACTGGTGGCCGAAGATCACCGGCCGGATGTATCCGGAATGGTGGGCGCGCCTGGCCGCGCTGCTGATCTTCGCCGGCTTCAACCTGACCTTCTTCCCGCAGTTCGTGCTCGGCTACCTCGGCATGCCGCGCCGCTATCACGCCTACGCACCGGAGTTCCAGGTGCTCAACGTGATGTCGACCGCGGGCGCCTCGGTTCTCGCCGCCGGCTACGTCCTGCCGCTGATCTATCTGCTCTGGTCGCTCTGGTATGGACGTCCGGCCGGTCCGAATCCATGGGGCGCCGTCGGCCTGGAATGGGCGACGTCATCGCCGCCGCCGATGGAAAACTTCCACGAGACACCGGTCGTGACGTGGGATGCCTACGACTATCCGGCCATGATGAAAGCGATGGGGGAGACGCAGAATGTCTGACATCGCCATCACCGATGCCGCGCCGGAACCGCACGCGCATCATCCGTTTCTTCAACACCACTTCGAGGACCTCGGCCAGCAGCACGAGGCCTCGACGCTCGGAATGTGGATGTTCCTCTCCACGGAAATCCTCTTCTTCGGCGGCGTCCTCTGCGCGTACTGGATCTACCGCATCATCTATCCCGAGGCGTGGGCGCTGGCCGCGGAGCAACAGAACAAACTGTACGGCGGCCTCAACACGATCGTCCTCATCATCAGCTCGCTGACGATGGCGCTGGCCGTCCGCAACGCGCAACTCGGCAAGCGCAAAGCGACGGTGGGGATGCTCTTCGCCACGCTGATCTTCGGCGGGACCTTCCTCAGCATCAAGAGCATCGAGTACTGGCAGCACTTCCACGAGGGACTCTTCCCCGGAATTCACTTCACCTGGAACGAGGTTCCCGCGCTCGCACCGAAGGTGCAGCTCTTCATGACGTTTTACTGGAGCATGACCGGCCTGCACGCGCTGCACATGGTCATTGGCGCCGGCCTGCTGATCTGGATGATGATGCGCGCCTGGCGCGGCGATTTCGGCCCCGAGTACTACGGTCCGGTGGAGATCATGGGACTCTACTGGCACTTCGTCGACATCGTCTGGATCTTCCTCTTCCCGTTCCTCTACCTGATTCCGGGTCCTCACAATGGCTGAAGAACACGACTACGCTCCCGCGCACGCCCCGCACATCCACGTGACCCCGATGTGGGTCTACCTCGCTGTCTTCACGGCGCTCGCCGTCGGCACGCTGCTGACGTGGTGGGTCTCCACGATCGACCTCGGCTGGATGAACACCCCGATCGCGCTGCTCATCGCCACGACCAAAGCCGTGCTGGTGATCCTCTTCTTCATGCACGTCATCCACTCCACGCGCCTGACGTGGGTGGTCGTGATCGCGTCCTTCCTCTGGCTGGGCGTCCTCTTCGTCCTGACCTTCGCCGACTACCTCACCCGCATCTGGCAGATCTACTGACGTGCTCTACGCACTCGTCGCAGCATCCCTGGTGATCATCTACCTCTGCTACATCTGGATGCAGTCGACGCGCGCCTCGCAAAGGCGCACCGAGGCGCAGAACCAGAGGGTGATCGAGTTGTTAAGCGAGATCGCGGCGGCGTTACGCGAAAGGCGTTGAACCACAGAGACACAGAGTACACAGAGTACACAGAGTACACAGAGAGATTTTCTCAGTGTCCTCTGTGCCTCTGTGGTGAAAACGGTTTACTGCAACGCCAGCAAGACCTTGGATCCCGCTGGCACGCCATCCTGAACCGCGTGCGGATCCGACGGGTTTTTCGTCATCGCGTCGCCGTCAGAATCGAGGCGGGCTTCGATGCGGATGGTGGCGGGGAGCGGCTGGCCCATCATCGAGTCGGCGGCGCTGAGGTCGATGTCGAGGGGGAAGGTTGGGGCGGCGATGCGTTTGACCGCAGCGGGAGGGCCGGCAGTCTGGCCGGAGGCGCGGGCGATGACGAAGAGGACGGCGTTCGGGGACGGCGCGGCGCCCGCGAGCGTCAGCGTCACGTGGACCGAGGGACCCGAAGTGGGTGCGGCCGCGGGAGCCGAGGGCGCCGCGGCAGGCGCAGGATTCTTCGCCTGCTCCTTCATCTTGGCCAGCACGTCGTCCAACCGCGCCTTCTGCTCGGGATGGCGGCGCGTCGCTTCGGCGATTTGCGCTTCCGCGTCGGCTGTGTTGCCGCGCTGGATGTCGTCCCATGCAAGCGCGACGTATGCGTCGAGCAGTTGCGGATCGGACTTGATGGCGTGATGCAACATTTCCGCGGCGGGATCGCGCTGGCCCATCGACATGCGCACCAGCGCCTGATACGTCAGCGCGCGGGCGTCGTCGGGCGACTTCGCCAGGATGTACTTCGTCTGCTCGAAGACTCCCATGAGGTTTTCGCGTTCGAGGTAGGCCTTGGCCAACTGATTGCGCATCTCCAGATCGTCGGGCGATTTCGCGACTGCGGCTTCGATCTGCTGCAGCGCGGGATCGGGCTGCTGCGCTTGCGACTGCGGAGCGGACGTCATCGGCGCTCCGCCCACGGTCTGCTCCGTTTTCGGCGTCGCCTTTTCGGTCACGAACCAGGCGATGCCGCCGAGGACTGCGACGGAGGCCGCGCCCCAGATGAAACCGCGAATGGCAGCGGCGCGGGTGAGCGCGGCGATGTCGCCGGGAACGCGGGCGTCTCGCCCGCTGGACTTGGCAGGATCAACGGCGGGCGAGACGCCCGCGCTCCCAAGGCGCTTATCGAGCGCGCGCAGCACATCCGCCGCTTCGCGCTCGAGGCGGCGCTGCTCTTCGATGCTTCCGCCGGTTTCCTTCAGTTCGCGCAACTGCTGGAGCAGCAGATCGCGTTTCGCTTCGAGGTCGAGGCGCTCCACGTCCGGCTTCACGGCGCGGCCTTTCATGCCGTACCAGAACATGAAACCGACGATGAGGCCGGACAGGATCATCCCGCCGGCGCTGAGCCAATCCGTCATGGTTTCTCCACCATTTCGCGGACCTGGGCGAGGTACGGATCGTCGACCGGCTCTTCGACGGCTGCGGGCGCCGGCGCGACTTCCAGCTTCTTCGCCTTCGACACCACGAGTACGAATCCGATCGCCAGGACGGCGATCGGCAGGATCCACACCAGCGTGTTCACGCCTTGAAACTTCGGCTTGAGCAGGACGAACTGGCCGTACGACTTTTCGAAGTAGCTGAGGATCTGTTCCTCGGTGTACCCACGTTCGAGCAGTTCGCGCACCTGCGCCTTCATGTTGGCGGCCATGATTGAGGGCGAGTCGCCGATGGCCAGGCCCTGGCACACCGGGCAGCGAAGCTCATGCGAAATCACCATCGTCTGCTCTTCGAGCCGCGGCCCGGAGAGCGGAATGCCTTTCGGCTGACCTACAAATTGCGCGGCATCGGGCGCTTTGATCTGCAGCAGCGCGAGCAGGAAGAAGGTTGCGATCATCGGAGTGCCTTTGCCAGATTCGCCCGAAGAATCTCACTGTCCATCGGGCCTTCAAACTTCGCCACGATGATTCCGGACGGATTGATGAAGTACGTCTCGGGCACGCCGCCGACGCCGTAGGCGATGGCAGTCTTGCCGTTCGCATCGAGCAACGTCGGATACGCGCTTCCGCGGGCCGCAAGGAATTGATTGATCTTGTCTTCCGTGTCATTAAAAACCACGCCGACGAACTGCACGTCCGGCAGTTGGCGCGCGTTGGCGACCAGAGTGGGATGCTCCTCGTAACACGGCACGCACCACGTGGCCCAGAAGTTGACGATGACCGGCTTGCCGCGCAGCGACTCGAGGTCGATCGTCTGTCCCGTGTTGACCGCCTTCAGCGTGAACGGCGGGGCCGGCTTGCCGATGAGCGGCGAGTCGATGTGCTGCGGATCCTTCCCCAGGCCGGCGAAGAGTACGAAGACGATCACCGCGACGATGATGATGCCGATGATCAGGACCGTGCGGTTCACGCGATCGCCTCATCGTCGATCGTCGGCGCGCTCTCCGGGACGACGACATACGTGCGTTTGCGCGCCGGAATCAGCGCGATCAGACCGCCCGCGCCCATCAGCAGCACCGCGCCCCAGATCCAGCCGACCATTGGCATGTTGATGATCAGGATGCCGGCCTGCTCGCCCTGGAGGTTCATGATCGAGAGATAGTAGTCGCGGCCGATGGTCGAGTAGACCGCGGGCGTGCCGATCGGCTCGCGCATCGCGGCGTACTGGTTCATGCGCGGCTCCATCGTCGTGACCTGCTTCCCATCTTTCGCGATGTTGAAGTGCGCGATCGTCGATTGCCGGTGCGGCTCGGCGCGCTCCTCGGTGCCGGTGAACGTGACCGTATATCCGGCGAACGTCGTGCTTTGCCCGCGCGTCAGCGTCACTTCCTGCTGCGTACGCATCGTGCTGCTGACGGCGATGGCCACGAAGACGATGACCGCGCCGGCATGGACGACGTAGCCGCCGAAGCGGCGGCGTCCGCGGCGCAGTTGCGCGTCGATCAGCGCGGGAGCGAAGGCGTCGCCCTTCTTCAAACGCTGACGGAGCGGAAGCCACATCTGCGCGAACGTCACGTGCGCCGCGTAGCCGCCGAAGAGGAGCGTGAGCAGCGTCCATCCGTTGCGGACGCCGAACGCGTACCCGATGGCGAGAGCGATCGCGCCGGTGATCAGCGGCGGCAGCAGCGCGCGCAGCATTTCTTTCCGATTCGTCTTTCCCCACGGCAGCGCCGGACCGACGCCGAGGAGGAACAGCAGCGCCGTTCCGACCGGGACGACCATCGCGTCGAAGTACGGCCGCCCGACGCTCATCTGCTTCCCTTTGACCGCTTCGACGACGAGCGGGAAGACGGTTCCGACGAGCACCGTGAACGTGAAGACGACGAAGAAGAGGTTGTTGACGAGGAACATCCCCTCGCGGCTCACCGCGCTGTCAATTCTCCCCTCGGCTTCGAGCGAGTCGATGCGGAATGCGAGCAGGAGCACCGAGAAGAGCAGAACCGCGGCGAGGAAGATGAGGATCGTCGGTCCGATCGCGCTCTGCGTGAACGAGTGAACGGAGTTGAAGACGCCGGAGCGCGTCATGAACGTGCCGAGGATCGTGAGGAGGAAACTGGCCTGGATCAGCGTGACCGTCCACCCTTTGAGGACGCCGCGGCGTTCCATGACGATGGCCGAGTGCAACGCCGCGGTTGCGGTGAGCCACGGCAGCAGCGACGCGTTTTCGACCGGATCCCATGCCCAGTAACCGCCCCAGCCGAGGACTTCGTACGCCCACCAGCCACCGAGCATGATCGCGATCGTGAGAAAGACCCACGGCAACAGCAGCGACGCGCGCAACGGCCGGAGAAAGGATTGCCCGAGGCGGCCGCGCAAAAGCGCCGCGGCAGCGAAGCCGAAGGGAATGGTCATCCCGACGTAGCCGAGGTAGAGCATCGGCGGGTGGATGATCATCAACAGGTGGTTTTGCAGCAGTGGATTCGGTCCCGGCCCGTCGAGAGGAACAGGAGTCACGCTGAGGAACGGATTGGCCGGTCCGGCGATCAGGAAACTGAAGAACGCGCCGCACGAAAGCCAGGTGCCGATCGCGAACGGCATGTAGTCCTGATGTTGATTGCGATTCACCCACGTCGTCGCCGCGATGTAAATGCCGAGGATGAATCCCCAGAAGAGAATCGATCCTTCCAGCGACGACCAGAGGCTGACGATAGTGACCCACAGCGGCACCTGCGTCGATCCGACATGGGCAACATACTGCACGCTGAAGTCGTGCGTGATCAGCGCGTACTCCATGACGCCGGTGGCGAGCACCATCAGCCCCGCGAAGATGTACGCGAATCGCTGCGACCACTTCAGTCCCTCGGGCGAGCGCTTCGCGCCGGCCGCGTAGGCGATGAATGCCCCGGTCGTCGAAACGAGCACCGAGGCGAGGATGAGGAAACGTCCGAATGTGGCGGTCATGGCGTGCGAGTGGATTAGTGGATTAGTCGATCAGTAGATCAGAGGGCTAACGACCCACCTACTGATCCACTGATCACTGATCTACTGATCTACTAATCCTTCAGTCCTTCTGTCGACTTCATCATCTTCTGCAGCTCTTCTTTGTTCACCGCGTGGCCGGCTTTTGGCGCGCGGTATTCGTTGTTGTGCGAGACCATCAGGCGGTTGCACTGGAAGTAGCCGGAGCGGGTCATCGTCCCTTCGACGACGACGCCGATGTTTTCGCGGAACATCTGCGGCGGCACGCCGCTGGACTTCACGTGCACGATTCCTGTGGCGTCCTTGACGTCGAACTCGAGGCCCGAGGCGCCGGTGCGCCCCTTCACCGAATGCGGCGCGACCATCCCGCCGAGGCGGATCGTGGCGCCGTAAGCCTTGTCGCCGGCGGCATGAAGATCGGTCGGCGTCCAGTAGTAGACGAGGTTCTTGCTGATGCCGCCGTACGCGATCACGAGAAACGCGAGGATCGCAACGGCGAACGCGCCGATCATGAAGCGACGCGACTTGCGGCGCATGGCATCGCTGGCAGTTAATTCAGTCATGGTTCCTCCGGGTAATTTCGCTGCGTAAGCGCGCGATGACGCTGGCGCCGTACACGATCAGCACGACCGCGGTCACCGAGTAGGCGGCCACGACGAAGCCCCAGCCGCCCGGGATCATTCCGCTCATACGCGTTCTCCAACCGCCGGCGGCGGCACGAGCTCCTGCGCGAGCCGCATCGAGGCGACGCGCGCGCGCAACATGATGAAAGCCGTCATCAGAAAGAGGATGCCGAATGCGTTCATCCGCAGCGGCAGCCAGAATTGGCGCGACACGGTGCTCGGACTCGACTGCAGTTGATGCAGCGAGTTCCACCAGCGCACCGAGTAGTAGACGATCGGAACGTCGACCGAGGCGATGATCGTGGCCACGGCCGACCAGATGGCGCGGCGTCCTGGATCCTCGACGAATTTCCGCAGCGCCAGGATGCCGAGGAAGGCGAAGACGAGCACCGCGGTCGTGGTCAGGCGCGGATCCCAATCCCACCACACGCCCCACGTCGGTTTCGCCCAGATCGATCCCTGGCAACACAGCAGGAAGCCGAGAACGACGCCGACTTCGATAGCCGCCTCCATCCGCGCGTCCCATTTCCAATCCGACTTGAAGAGGAAGATGACGGCGCAGACGAAGGCGAACGTCAGTGCCAGCAGCGCGTTCCACGCCGTCGGCACATGCACGTACATGATCCGCTGCACCTGTCCCATCAACGCCTCGGGCGGCGCGACGAAGAGGCCGATGTACGAGCCGATGGCCAAAAAGATGATGCCGAGGCCGAGGATGATCCACGGCAGCCGCGGAAAGCGATGGTTATCGTCGTGCATGGTTATGGGACCGATCACTCTTCAACGACGTTTCCAAAAAGAAGTCCGCAAAGGGACCAGTAAATTGCATCAAACGAAGCCAGCAATACGATCCATGATCGCATCTGATTCATGGGGTCGCCGAGGATGATTAATGATGTAGCTTTTACGGAAGCGAGTAAAGCAGGAACGATGAGCGGGAAGAGCAGCAGCGGCAGCAGCGTCTGTTTCGACCGCACCTGCGCGGTCATCGCGGCGTAGAGCGTCCCCGGCGCGGAGAGGCCGGCCGTGCCGAGGGCGATGACCAAGATGAGCATCGGGATGCGCGTGGTGCCGGCATCGTAGAGGACGACCATCACCGGAATCAGCGCGATGCCGAGAAGCGTGAGCTGCAGCCAGTTGGCGATCGCTTTCCCGTAGTACAGCGCGCGCGGATTGGCGGGAAGCAGCAGCAGCCCTTCCATGGCCCGATTCTCCATCTCCGCATGAAAGCTTTCGGCGAGCGTGAGCGTGGAGGAGAGGAGTAGTCCGAGCCAGAGGAATCCGGCCGAAAATTGACGCAGCATCTCCGCCACAGGCCCGACCGCGAAACTGAACAGGAGCAGCGCCGCCGCACCGAAGACGAATACGGCCATGAACTGCGCGCGGCTGCGCCATTGCAGCAGCAGCTCTTTGCGGAGGGCGGCGGTCAGCATGGCCTGTCATCCTCAGCCGCCCCTTCGAGTAAGGCACGACTCGGGGCATATTTCGCGAAGCTTTGGAGTGCGGTGGCGACCGAGCCACCGCTTTGGGAGCGAGGGGGATGGTGACGATCGCCAAGAAGGGCAAGCATCACACGCTGCGGGTTGCCACGACTCCACCGCCCTCCCAAAGCGGTGGCTCGGTCGCCACCGCACTCCAAAGTGCTTCGCACGAAATGGAGCCACATCTCTTCACAACCTCTCAGGATGACAGTGCCGTTCACCCCGGCACCTCCGCCGCCTTTCCCCGCCACGCCACCCGCCCTGCTTCGAGGAGGAGGGCGTCGTCGGCCGATGCCGCGGCGCGTTCGAGCTGGTGCGTGGCGAAGATCACCGTCGTCCCGCCGGACTTCAACTCGCGCACGACGTCGTCGACGAGATCGAATCCCTCGGGATCGAGCTGGCCGTACGGCTCGTCCAGCAATGCCACGCGCGGCTCCTGCAAGAGCACGCGTGCGAACGACAGCCGCTTGCGCATGCCGGCGGAGAATGTCGCGACCGGATCCTCCGCGCGGCGTCCGAGGGCCACGCGATCGAGCAGCGCGGCGATGCCGGTGCGCGGGATGCCGAGGTGGTCGGCGACGATGGCAAGGTTCTCGCGCGCGGACAACGAATCATAGAGATACGACGCATGGCTGAGGAAGGCCACCTGCTTGCGGACATCTTCGCGGTGGGTAACGACATCGAAGCCGCCGACGCGCGCGGAGCCGCCATCGGGACGGACAGCAGTGGCGATCGTCCGAAGCAGCGTCGATTTTCCCGATCCGTTCGGCCCGGCCAGCATCAACACCGCGCCGCCGGCCAGTTGGAACGAGACGTCCGAGAGCGCCCACCGGCGTCCATACCGGCGGGCCAGATTCTGCACTTCGATGTCGGACGAGGGGGCCATGCACGCGCAGTGTCGTTCAGGAGCCGATGCAGGGCAAGGGCGCATCTGCTACATCGGCATGTGTCGCGCGTCACCGCGCGGCGTAGCGCTATCATCCGGCGCGATGCGCGCCACCACTCTCACGCCCCTGCTGATTCTCGCCGCTTGCACGACGATCGCGCCTCCCCCTCCCCCGCCGCCCGCACCCGCTCCCATGCCTGCGGCGCCGGCCGTGTATGGGTTCAAGCTCGATGAGGAAGTGAAGATCCTGCAGATCGAGGACCGGCGGCAGTATTACGCGCCGCTCGTCGATTGGGGCATTCATCATCCGAACGCCCTGCACCGCGCGCGGATCGCGCTGGCCCTCGGGCGCATCGGACCGCAGACGTTCGACGATGCGAATGGCAACGGCGTGAAGGACGAAGGAGAGCGGCAGGCCGGCGTGCCGCAGCTCGTGACGCTGGTCAGCGATCCGGACGTGAACGTTCGCGCCACCGCGGCATTCGCCCTCGGCCAGATCGGCGATCCGGCGTCGATCGATGCATTGTTCCAATTTGCGTCCGATGCCAACGGCGACGTCGGCGGCGAGGCAGTCGAAGCGTTGTCGAAGCTGGCGGCGAAGGTGCCGCTGGCAAAGTACGCGGCGTTCACGACGGCGCAGACGCCCGAGGGGATTCGGGCGAGAGCGATCCGCTTTCTGTTCCGGTTCAAGAGCGACGAGGCATCGTCGATCGCCGCGGACGCACTGGCGTCGCCGTCGCCGCGCATCCGCGAGGAGGCCACCTACGCGCTGGCGCGGCGCGCGTACGCGGCAGCGCGTCCGCGGCTGGAGCTGCTCGTCAACGATTCGAATCCACAGACGCGCGCGAACGTCATGTCCGCGCTCGGCCGCATCGCCGCACCGGAGTCGCTGCCGCTGCTGATCGAAGCGCTGCGCGATCCGCATCCGTGGGTGCGCACGAACGCGGTCGTCTCGATTGCGCGGCTCGCGGCCAAGGATCGCAAAGTGATCGAACGGCCGGAGATGCCGAGGGACGCCATGCGCGTGCTGGAGTTGCTCGACGATCCGGATCCAGGCACGCGCGCGTCGTCAGTCGACGCGCTCGGCTACTACGCCGTCCACAGCGACCCGGCACGCCGCCGCCTGCTGGAGATCGCCGCGAACGGCTCCCGATGGGACCGCGAGCTTGCCGCCGGCGCGATCGCCAAAAACCTCGGCGACGAGAAACTGCTGCCGTCCGACCTGACCGGCTGGGCGAAGGTGCGCGTCCTCGAGGCGGCCAGCGCCGTTTCCGACGCCGTTCGCGCGCGTTATGCGCACGATTCCGATCCGCTCGTCCGCGCGCAGGCGCTGGCTACGATCGCGGACGAGCGCATCGACGCCAACCTGCCGCTGATCCGCGCCGCGCTCGACGATCCCGACGTGATCGTCCGCGGCTACGCCATCGGCGCGTATGGGAAGTCGACCGACGCGAACAGACTAGCCGCACTGCAATCCGCCGAGCGCCGTTCACGCGGCGACAAACAGAATGACGCGCGGTTGTCCGCGATCAGCGCGCTCGCGGCGATCGACTATCCCGAACGCGAGAGCGTCCTTCGCACACAGCTCGGCGACAACGATCCCGTCGTTCGTCGCATCGCCGCGGACGCCATCGAACAGAAGCTGAAGAAGCCGCGGCCGCAGTACACGCCGCTGCCGGTGACGCGCAATGACTACGAACAGATCGTAGAGTGGTCGCATCATCCGCACACGGCCACGATTCACATGACGCGCGGCAACATCAAGATCGCGCTGCTGACGCAGGACGCGCCGGTGACGACCTGGAACTTCGCGCAGCTCGCTCGTTCCAAATACTTCGACAACAGCTCGTTCATGCGCGTCGTCCCGAACTTCGTCATCCAGGGCGGCGATCCGCGCAACGACATGGAGGGCGGCCCGGGCTACGCGATCCGCGACGAGATCAATCTGCAAAAGTACACGCGCGCCGCGGTGGGCATGGCGCTCTCCGGACCCGACACCGGCGGCTCGCAGTTTTTCATCACCCACTCGCCGCAGCCGCACCTCGACGGCGGTTACACGATCTTCGGCCGCGTGACGGCGGGCATGACCGCCGTCGTCGACCAAACGGAGCGCGGCGACCGCGTGGAGACGATCACGATCGAGGAGTAAAAGGCGTTGCACCACAGAGGCACAGAGTACACAGAGAAAACCTCTGTGCTCTCTGTGTCTCTGTGGTCGAAATGCTTTTTCGCTATTCGAAAAACGGCATCGCCGCGTTCTCCGGCGACGCCAGTTCCGCGATCAGCACTGCCACGCCGAGCTCTCCTTTCCATAACGAATTCGGACGATGCGCGGTTGACGCGGCCGTCGACGCGGCGTGATTCGCCAATTGGCGCGCGCGGCTGAGCCACTCCGTCGCGCCGGTGTGGCGATAGAGGTTCAACAACGAATAAGCGCGGCCGGCCGATCCGCAACAGAGGTCCGCCGTCGCGCGAGGTTCGTCCCACGTGTGCCAGGCCGACAACTCGGCCAACTCCAGCCATTCCGCATCGCCGAGGAGGCGATGGGCGAGCGTCCAGAGAAAGACCTGGCCCGCGCTGCCGTTGCACCAACCGGGCATCGCGTCGTACGGCGAGCTCTCGAAGAGACGCCGCCAGTAGACGCCACGGCCCTTGCGCGTTTTCAGCGGCTTGAATTCGTGGAGGCGTTCGACGAGCCGCGCGGGAATGGCGTCGCCCGAGGCCGCGCACCAGCGAAGGGCGGCGTAGAAATAGCCCGCCCATCCGTGCGCCATGCCGAGGTAGGTGCCGATCGGCGACACGTTCAACGCAGGCCGCGTATCGAGCTCGTTCCAGATCGCCGCCATCGTCTCCGCGCCGAATGCGCGCAGCGCTTCAGCCTCGGGAACGCTGCTGCTGATTTCGAGCAGCATGGCCGAGGCAAGCAGACTGCCGGATCGGCCGAGCGTGAGATCGAGTTGCACGCACGGCCTGCGCGATGCCGCCAGGAATCCGGCGATCCCGCGGCGATGCGCGTTGATGTCGCCCATGGCTTCGCCCACCATGGCCGCGGCGGCGTGGATCCCCGCCTCGGTGTGGTACGGAGTGACGTCGCCGAGAATGTCGCGCGGCAGGTCGTCATCGGGATTGAACCAGGCGTCATCGTTGCCCACCAGCGCGAACGCGCGCGATTTCCAGACGTCGGCCAGCGCGAGCAGTGCCGGATCGCTGCGCGTCGAAGCGATATGCAGGATTCCCACCGCCGCGCCGGCGCAGCCGAAGTTGACCGACGCCGTCGGCGACGTCGGATAACGGCTCGCGAACATCGCGCCGCCGCGCGCAAACGAGCGAATCGTCGATTCGACGAGCTCATTCGCCTCCTCGCTCAACGGCGTCGCCAGCGTTTCAGCGACGACTGCGTCGCGCGCATCGCCGAGCAGCGACGCCATCTCGGCGATCGATGGATAGCGTTTCGCCGGATCCTTGTCGAGCGCGCGGAAGAGGATCTGCTCGACCTCCGGCCACGGCGGGATTCCGCGTTTCGCGAATGGCAGCGGCGGATCGGCCTCGGCCTGCCGCGCCATTTCGTCGCGGTCGTAACGGAAATCGAGATAGTGGTTGCCGGAGATCAGCAGGTACAGCATCGCCGCCAGCGCGTACTGCTCGCCGGCCTCGGATGACGGCAGCGCGATGCCTTGGCGATTGGCGGCCAGGAACTCCGGCTCGAAGAAGTAGTACATCCCGCCGCGGCCGGTGCGCGGCGACTGAGCGGTCAGGCGCGAGAGTCCGAAATCGAGCAGCGTCACGCCGTGATCGCCGACGAGAAGGTTGCGCGGATGAACGTCGGAGTGCAGGACGCCGCGCGCGTGCAGCGTCGCATATGCAGCGGCGATCGACGCGCACATGTCGATGAGCGACGCGCGATCGTGACGGCGCTGTGCGGCCGCAACGCCCGACTCGACGCCCGGAATCCAGTCGATGATCAGGTAGGGGCGATCCTCGTAGCTGCCGGTGTCGATGAGCCGCGGCGCGATGCCCCCGTCGATATGCCGAAGAATGGCCGCTTCGTTGCCGAAGACAGACGGCTCGAACAGCAGCGGCATCCGCGCGATCTTCAGCGCCGCGGCGTCGCGGCCGCGTTTCATGTAATAGATCTCGCTGTCTTCGATGAGGCTGACGCACCGAACGATCTCCCAACCGGCGAGTTGCGCTCCGCTTTCGAACTTCGGACGGATCTCCTTCTCATCGTCGGAGCCGGCCGGAACGAGGACGCGGTTCTGCAGAAACACGCCGAGGTGCGGCAGCATCTCGTCGAGCCTGGCCTCGGCGCTGCGGCCGAGGGTGCGGCTGTTCTCGATGACGGCGGCCACGATCGTGCGCGGCTCGCGGAAAAGCGCCAGCAACGCCGCCGTCTCGCCGTCAATGACCTGCGACGGAGACCGGCCGTGACGGCGCGAGAGCGTGAAATCGCCCTCGTCGAACGAGATCCGCTCGCGAAGATCTGCATTCAATTCCGCGCAGGGAATGAGGAGCACGTCGTCTTTGAGCACAAAGGGTTCGGTGATGTTCATGACTCGCTCCAGAGAGATGCCGATGGCGTCCACGTCTCGACGTCGACGCCTTGCCGCCGCGCGCGTTCGATGGCGAAGCGCCACGGCTCGACGGCGCCCGCGCTGCGCGCCGATTTCGCCAGCGAGAGCGCTGCCGCGAGGCGCTGCACGACCCACAGCCGCCAGCTTTCGCGGCCCAGCCAGCTCAGCGCGCGGTCGCTGTCCGGCGGATCGATTCCGCGCGACAGCAATCCGGCGTCATCGATGCCGGCCGTGAACGGCACGCCCTGCGCGTCGCAGCCGGCAAGCTCGCGCTGCAGCACCGCGGCCGCGGTGTCGAGTTGCTCACGGGCGACGAAGTAGGTGACGAGCTTGTCCGGACGAAGCAGGCCGGCCGCATCCTGCCCGATCTTGAACTGCGCGCCGGGGAAGCCGGTCAGGACGCGGACGACGATTTCAAAGGCATCGCGAATCCGTTCCGGCCGCGGACTCACATACAGCTTGTGCGTGACTCCGCCAGGCGGCCGTGGCGGAGCATTCTTCTGGAACCAGCTCAGCCACCCGCTGGAACGCTCGGGAGGATTGGCGATCCAATCGCGCTCCAGGAGCACGCGCAATGGACCGCGGTCGACGCCGAGGTGGGCGCTGACCGCATCGCGGTTCGGGAAACGCTTTTTCCAGAACGGCGACAGGGGGATGCGGTTGTAGAGATAGAGCGCCGTCGTCAGCAACTGCGGATCGGCGGTATCGAGATCCTGCGCGTGCAGGAGCGCGTCGCGCGAGAGGCGGGCCGCGGCGTTGCGAACGTCCGGCTCCGAGGGGGGAACGCAGACGACGGGAAGGGCATCGGCGCCGGAGAGAAACTCGTCGCCGCTCTCGACTTCCAGGATGCCGTCGAGCACGAGATCGACGACGTCGTTGCGATACTCCTCGTCGCCGAGGAGCGCGCCGTCAAGGCGCGAAGGCATCGAGAGATTGCGGAAGAGCTCCGCGGTCTGCCGCGCGACCGACTTGATGTTCATCGTCAGCGGCGCGCGCGGAACGAGGAGGCCGTAGAAATCGGAATCGCTTTCCAGCTCGCGAAACGGCTCGCGCTGTTCGGGCGCGAGGTCGGCGAGTTGCTTCAGATCGACGAAAGGGCTGGAGCGGAAGCGCATTTCGTGAAGCGGAATCATCACGTCTCCTTTGTCAGTGGCGGTGAGGCTCCCGGCCGGACCACTACTTGGACTTCTTCAGGTCGCTGCGGCGCGTGGCCAGATCGGCCAGCTCCGCTTTCAACTGCTGCTCGCGCGCGTCGATCTCGTCGGCCGTTTTCGGTCCGAGAGTCTTGGCGTGTTCGTCGAGCTGCGCGATCTGCTGCTGCAACTGATCCTTGAGCTGCGCGATCGATTCGCGCGTGAGACCGCTGCCCTGGATCTGCGGCGTGGTCGGGGTGATGGTGATGGTGCCGACGGAACCGGTCGTGCAGATCGAGCCGCCCGGGCAGTACGTGCCGCCGTGACAGGGCGTGGGGTAGGTCATAAACAGAGAGATCGGCCCGCAATAGCTGCCTAGGTGGCAGATGGTGATCGTCGTGTGGTTGGCGCACGCCGCAACCGTGGGAGCGTTCGTACACCCGATGCACGGGTTGGTGATGTTCGTGCAGCCGCACGCCACACCGCACGAGTTCGGGATGCACGTCGCCGTCGACTGGAACGCCACCCCCGCATCGGCCGCCGGCGACACGCCGCACGAAGTCGGAAAACATCCCGCATCGCGTGTGAACCCGTTCGGAGTGCAGACCGGACCAACAGTCCACGGCAGACATTCCGCTGGCCGCATCGTCTCGGGGATTACGTTAATCCCGAGGTCCTTCATCTTTGGCATAAGTCCTCCTTTCGAAAAATTGGCCGGGAGCCGTAATAAGGAGGGACGTATCGGAGGCGATTACCTACCTCAGGAAAGAAAATTCGACGCCGGAGAGCCGGGCTCGTCCGCTACGCCGTCTTTTTCGCCATCAGCCAGCCGATCAGAAAAATCGCGCCGCCGATGAAGAGCAGGCGCACTTCCAGATTGACGTTGTCTTTCAACAATCCGGTGAGCAGGCCGATCGGAAGGATGATCATCCCGATCAGTTGAAAGAGGCGGCCGAAGATGGCGGACACCGATGCAGTTTACCTGTGGCGGGATTCGTGTAGTGTTTCCGGCCATGCCCAGACTCCAACGCGCCGACGCCTTCCTCGTCATCATCGACGTGCAGTTGAAGCTGATGCCGGTCATCAGCGAGCGCGAAGCGGTCGAGCGCAACATCGAGCGGCTCGTGCGCGGCAGCAAGATCGTCGACATCCCCTCGCTCCTCACCGAGCAATACGTCCAGGGCCTCGGCGCGACCGTTCCGATCGTCCGCCGCGCGTTCGAGGAGACATCCGGATACGAGCCGATCGAGAAGTCGTGTTTTTCCGGCTACGGCTGCGCGGAGTTCGTCACCGCGACGCGCAACCTGCATCGCAGACAGGCCATCGTGGCCGGCGTCGAGGCGCACGTCTGCGTCTACCAGACGGTGAGCGATCTCCTCGCCAACGGTTACGACGTCACCATCGTCGCCGACGCCATCTCCTCCCGCACGCAGGCGAACAAGGACATCGCCATCCGCCGCATGATGTCCGAGGGCGCGCGCCTCAGTTCCACGGAGATGGTGCTCTTCGAGCTGACCGCAAACTCCGGCACGGACGAGTTCCGGGAAATGTCGCGGCTGGTGAAGTAGAAAACCGTTTGAACCACGGAGACACGGAGGCTTCCTCTGTGGTCTCTGTGCCTCTGTGGTTAAAAATTCTCAGGCAGCGAACTTGCTGATACGGCGGGAGATGCCGACGAAGGAAAAACGGGTTCTCATCGTCGACGATGACGACGCCATCCGCGCGCTGCTGTTCACCATCCTGCGCCGCCGGCGGTTCGCCGTCGACGGCGCGCGCAACGGCATCGAGGCGCTGGCGCGGCTGCGGTCGTGCGTCTACTCGGTGATGCTGCTCGATCTGATGATGCCGATGAAGAGCGGCTGGGACGTCCTCGAGGAGCTGAAAAAACTCCCCGCCGATGCGCGGCCGATGGTCCTCGTCCTCACCGCCGGCAACGAGCCGCGCGACCTCGATCCGTCGATCGTCTCGGGATCGATCCGCAAGCCGTTCGACGTGGAGCTGCTCATGTCCACCGTCACCGCCTGCATGAACGCGCTGAACGAACGCGCGCAACTCCCCGACTGTCCGCCGCCTGACAGCGCGACGGTACCGACCGAAAAGGTGAACTGAACTGGCACAGGTCTTGAGATTCTTTAGGTCCAAAAAAGGACGAATGTAATGTCAGCAACGGAAACCAGAGTTCTCATCATCGAAGACAACGATGCTCTGCGCGCCATGCTCTTCACGATCCTTCGCCATCAGCCCCTCGGCGTCGATACGTCGATCGGCGCGGAGGATGCGCTCGAGAAAACGCGCAAGTGCGATTACGCGCTGATCCTCATCGACATGAGTCTCGGCGGCGGTGACGCTCTGACCTTCCTGACCCGCTTCCGCGAAGAGCGCCCCGAGTCGACGACGTTCATCCTGGCCGTGCGCGATCCGAATGCCGAGGGAGACATCATCGACTCGTCGCTGGTGAGTGCGATGGTGAACAAACCGCTGGAGATCGACACGCTCGCCGACGTCGTCCGCGAATGCGCCCTGGTCGTGCCGCCGCCGGCCGATCCGCTTCCCTGTCCGCCGGCCGAAAGCGACTTCCGCTCGCACTTCGACGACAGCGGCGCGTTCTACAACTGAGCGCGCCGTGGTCGACGCGATCGGCTGGGCGAGCTCCGTCATCCTCGTGCTGACGATCGCGAATCAGATTCGCAAGCAGTGGCGAGCCGGCACGAGCGAAGGCGTCTCGACCTGGCTCTTCATCGGCCAGCTCGCCGCCTCCACCGGCTTTACGATCTACAGCCTCCTCCTGCACAACTGGGTCTTCTCCGTGACGAACGGCGTGATGGTGATGAGCGGATTGCTGGGTTATGCGATCACGGTGCGGCAGAAGAGGCGCGAACGAACGTAGCGCAACAACGCCGCATACAATCCCGCGCGCATGACCGACCGCACGCGGGGCACTCTCTTCATCGTCGCCGCGTCGATTCTCTGGTCGACCGGCGGCATCGGCATCAAAGCCGTGGCCGACTCGGGACTGAAGGTCACCTTCTACCGCTCCCTCTTCGCCGCCATCGCCCTCATGCTCTTCCTCGGGCGCAACGTCTGGGGACGCCGTCAGTGGAAATCGACGCCGGCCTTCATCATCGCCATCATCAGCTACGCCGCCTGCCTGACCGCGTTCGTCATCGCTACGAAATGGACGACGGCCGCGAACGCGATCTTCCTGCAGTACGCGGGCGTGGTCTGGGTGCTGCTGCTCTCGCCGGTCGTGCTGCGCGAACCGATGCGCGCGCGCGACGTCGTCGCCATCGCCGTGGCCATGAGCGGCATGGCGCTCTTCTTCGTCGGCCGTTTCGAAACGCGCGGCATGGCCGGCAACGGGATGGCGCTGGTGTCGTCCGTCTTCTTCGCGGCGTTGATCCTGGTGTTGCGACGCGAACAACGCGCCGCGCAGGCGGCCGTGACGTGGGGCAACGTCGTCTGCGCGCTCGCGGTGCTGCCGTTCATCAGTCACGACCTCGCGCTCACCCCGCGCTCCTTCGCCGTCCTGGCATTTCTCGGCGTGTTCCAGATCGCTATCGCCTACGTGCTCTTCGTGCGCGGACTGGCGTACGTCACGGCGACGCAGGCCTCGCTGACCGGCATGCTCGAACCGGTCTCGAATCCGATCTGGGTCTTCCTCTTCCTCGGCGAAAAACCCTCGGTCTTCGCCATCGCTGGCGCGCTGGTCGTGCTGGCAGCGATCGCCTGGCACACGCTCGCGGGAGAGCCGGCAGGAGACCTGCCTGTGGTGGATTAGTCGATCAGTGGATTAGTAGATCAGTAGATCAGGACAAACCACATCCTGATCTACTGATCACCGATCTACTGATCCACTGCCTCACGCGATTCCGAACAACGCCACCGCGAACTGGATGTTCGGATCGTTCGTCGTGTTGTCCGTCGTCGCGCCGTAAACGATCGCGCTGCCGCCGCCGACGGTGATCGAGATCGACTGATTCGGACCGACCGCGGTGCCGCCGAAGAACGACGTCGAATCGACCTGCTCGAAAAAGTTCGGCAGGTAGGTTTTCGTCACCGTCTTGAGCGGCGTGCCGTTCGTGTCGCGCAAAATCGCAGTGATCGTCGCGCCGGAGAAGAGCGTGCGTACGCCGATGTTGAAACGCGTCTTCGACGGATCGACCGGCGTGACCAGGAACGCGGTGAAGCCCGCGGGAATCACGCGAGCATCGCCCGGGTCGATGACCTCCTCGGTCAGCCCCGCCGTACCGAGCGCTCCCGCGTCGTTGAACACGCGCGTGATGATCACCGGCTTCGTGGCCGACGGCGCGGCGATGAGATCGACGCTGCCGAGGCCCGAGCGGCCGAATGCGGCGACGACGTCGGGGAAGGTCACCACCTGCCCGGCATTGACGGTATAGGTCAGCGTCGGATCGGAAGAATTGCCGCTGACGCCGGCAGGATGGAACACGAGCTTGCCGGTGATCGACCCGCTCGACGACGGCGCGCCGAACAGAAGTTGCATCGACGTCTTGAAGTTCGATCCGAGGCCGCCGGCAGTCGAGCCGACGACCGGGATGTAGCCGCGGACTTGCTCGGTCGGAGCCGGTCCGGTTCCGCTGAGCGCCAGCGGCGCACCCGAGGACGTGCCCGCGGAAAGATCGACGCTGCCGGTCACGTCGGAGGGAAATTCGACATGGCCGGCCGTCGGAAAGCCGAAGAAGGTGCCGGGGTTCCCGCAGGCGGCAACGCGCGCGACGCCGATCAGATCGCCCTGCTGCACCGGCACGGCTGGCGACATCGTAAAGGTGTTATCGGCGCCGACCGAGCTGAAAGGCCCTCTTTCGGCGGTCATCGTGAGCGTGTTGCCGCTGCGCCGGAAAAATTTGATCTTGATCGCGTTCGAACATCCGCTCTGCGACCAGTAGACGTGGACCGAAGTCACCGTTCCCGTTCCGCTGGCAGGACCGACCAGGTCGATGTCAGTGCGGGTCGGCGCGATGTTCAAGTCGCTGGAGTTCGGACTCGTCGAAAACGACGAACCGATGGTGAGCGACTGCGCGAACAACGATGCTGAAGTGAGAAGCAGAACTGCGGCAAAACGCGCTACGTGTCTGGACATGGCGATCTCCTCGAGAGAATTTTACGTCTCCGGATAGTGCGTAAAAGCGCGCCGGCGTTTCAAAAAGCTTTCACCACGAAGGCACAAAGAGCACAAAGGGATTTCTTTGTGTCGTTTGTGTCTTTGTGGTTCAAAGCCTTACCCATCATCCTGACCTGCTTCTTGCACTGCACAGCCCGCGTGTCCGCATTCGCGTTGATCGAGCCGGCGACGGGAGAGACTCTCGCGTCGATTCCGCAGGCCACGGCCGATGATGCCGATCGCGCCATCCGCGCTGCCGCCGCGGCCTTTCCGAAGTGGCGCGCCATCAACACGCGCGACCGCGGGCGGATGCTGCTTCGGTTGTCGCAACTGATTCGCGAGAACGCCGAGGAATTGGCGAGGCTGGAGTCAAGGAACGTCGGGAAGCCGATCCGCGATTCGCGCGATGAAGTCGGCCTGGCCGCGAACTGCTTCGAGTACTACGCCGGCACGACGAACAAAGTGGGCGGCCAGACCATCCCCGGCGCGGCGCCCGGCGTGCTGATGACCTTCCGCGAGCCGGTCGGCGTCTGCGGAATCATCGTCCCGTGGAACTTCCCGATCGCCATCACCTCATGGAAATCCGCGCCGGCGCTGGCGATGGGAAACACGGTCGTCCTCAAGCCGGCCGAACAGACTCCGATGACCGCGTTGCGCCTGGCCGAGCTGGCGCTCGAAGCGGGGATTCCGGAGGGCGTCTTCAGCGTCATCACCGGACAGGGTTCGGTGGTCGGCGAAGCAATCCTCACCCATCCACTCGTGCGCAAACTGGCCTTCACCGGCTCGACCGAAATCGGCAGACGGGTCATGGAGCTGGCATCGCACGACATCAAACGCGTCAGCCTCGAGCTCGGCGGCAAGTCGGCGAACCTGATCTTCGACGATTGCGATTTCGACCGCGCCGTTGCCTCCGCGGTCTCCTCATCCCTCGGCAATGCCGGTCAGGATTGCTGCGCGCGCAGCCGCATCCTCGTGCAGCGCCCGCTCTATCACCGCTTCTCGAAAGCGCTGATCGAAGCATTTGGGAAGGTTCACGTCGGCGATCCGCTCGACGACGAAACGGAGATGGGGCCGCTGGTCACCGCCGCGCACCGCGAGCGCGTCCTGTCGTACATCGCAACAGGCAGAACCGAAGGCGCGACGCTGGCCACCGGCGGCGAAACGCGCGAAGGTAAAGGCACGTACCTCGATCCGGCAGTCTTCCTCGACGTCGATCCCGACATGACCATCGCCCGCGAAGAAATCTTCGGACCGGTCGTGGCCGTGATGCCGTTCGACTCCGAAGACGACGGCGTGCGCATGGCCAACGACTCGCAGTACGGTCTCTCCGGCTCGATCTGGACCCGCGACGTCGCCCGCGCCCTGCGCGTGGCCCGCGCCTTCGAGACCGGCAACATCTCCATCAACTCCGGCAGCAGCGTCCACCTCGAAGCCCCCTTCGGCGGCGTCAAACAAAGCGGCATCGGACGCGAGCTGGGATTGGCCGCACTCGATTCCTATACGGAGTGGAAGACGGTTTATGTGGACGTGACGAGCTCTTAGCTGTTAGCTCTGAGCTATTAGAAGATAAAGAACCAACCCCGACACCCGACACCCGACAGCCGGCAGCCGACACCCGACACCCGACAGCCAACATGCAAGGCCGCATCGACACCGACACCCTCAAACGCCTCGTCGCCGACGACGAGATCGATACCGTCATCGCTGCGTTTCCCGACATGTACGGACGCCTGGTCGGCAAGCGGCTGGCCGGACGCTTCTTCGTCGACGAAATCCTCAAGCATGGCATGCACGCCTGCGACTACCTGCTCGCGTGCGACATGGACATGGATCCCGTGCCGGGCTACGCCTTCACCTCGTGGGCAAAAGGCTACGGCGACTTTCGCCCCATCCCCGATTTCGAAACGCTGCGCGTGGCGTCGTGGCTGCCGAAGACGGCGCTCGTGTTGTGCGATGTCTATCGCGAGCACGCGCACGAGCTGGTTCCGGTCGCCCCACGCAGCATGCTGCGGCATCAACTCGAGCGCGCCGCCAAACTCGGCTTCTCCGTCATGGCGGCTTCGGAGCTCGAACTGTACGTCTTCAAGGATTCCTACGACACCGTCGCCGAAAAAGGCTTCATCAACGCCACTCCGATCGGCCGCGTGATCGAGGATTACCACATCCTCCAGGGCACGAAAGAGGAGCACCTCATCGGCGCGATCCGTTCGCACCTGGAGCGCTCCGGCGTTCCGGTCGAGTCGTCGAAGGGCGAATGGGGGCCGGGCCAACAGGAGATCGGATTGCGCTACGCCGACGCGCTGGAGATGGCCGACCGGCATTCGATTTACAAGCACGCGGCGAAGGAGATCGCCTGGCAGCAGGGCCACGCCATCACGTTCATGGCCAAATGGGACGAGCGCTACGCCGGCTCGTCCTGCCACATCCACATGTCGCTGTGGGACGAGAAGGGAAAGAAGCCGCAGTTTGCCGGCGATGAACCCCTCGGCAACACCACATCCTCCCCCACCTTCCGCTGGTTCCTCGGCGGATGGATGAAGCACATCCGCGAGCTGTTCGCGTTCTTCGCGCCGTATCCGGCGTCATACAAGCGCTACGTGGAAGGCTCATTCGCGCCGACCGGCATCGCCTGGAGTTTCGACAACCGCACCGCCGGATTCCGCATTGTCGGCAGCGGATCATCACTTCGGATTGAATGCCGCGCGCCCGGCGCCGACGCGAATGTCTACCTCGCCTTCGCCGCCGCCATCGCCGCGGGACTGGACGGCGTCGCCAACCACATCGAGCCGCCGCCGGCGTTCGAGGGCGACGTGTACAAAGCCGCGTCGGACCTCCCGCACATGCCGCACTCGCTGAACGAATCGATCGCCGCGCTCTCCGAAAGCGCCTTCGCGCGCGAAGTCTTCGGCGAAGACGTCGTCGATCACTACCTCCACTTCTTCCGCACCGAACAACGAAAATTCGACGCCGTCGTCACGGACTATGAGCGACGCCGGTACTTTGAAATGGCCTGAGGAACAGCATGCGACTGGAAAACAAAGTAGCTCTCATCACCGGCGGCGGATCCGGAATCGGGAAAGCGTCCTGCCTTCTCTTCGCGAAGGAAGGTGCGAAAGTCGTCGTCGTCGATCTGAAAAAAGAAGCGGCCGAAGCGACCGCGAACGAGATCGGCGACAACGCCCGCGCCTTTGCCGCCGACATCTCCAAAGCATCCGATTGCGAGGCGATGGTGAAGTTCGCCGAGGAGTCGTTCGGCAAGCTGAACGTCGTCTTCAACAACGCCGGCATCTTTCATGCGGACGACGAGTCGGTCACCAACACCACCGAGGCGATCTGGGACATGGTGATCAACGTCAATCTCAAAGGCGTCTTCCTCGGATGCCAGTACGCGATCCCCGCCCTGCTCCGCGCCGGCGGCGGCTCGATCATCAACACCGCGTCGTTCGTGGCCATCATGGGCGCCGCCGTCCCGCAGATCGCCTACACCGCCAGCAAGGGAGGCGTGCTGGCCATGACGCGCGAGATCGCGGTGGAGTTCGCGCGCCAGAACATCCGCGCGAATTCTCTCTGCCCCGGCCCGGTCGAAACCCCGCTCCTGGCCGAGCTCCTGGCCGACCCCGCCCGCCGCAATCGCCGCCTCGTCCACATCCCCATGGGCCGCTTCGCCCGCGCCGAGGAGATGGCGAATGCAGCGCTCTTCCTGGCCAGCGATGAATCGTCGTTCGTCACAGGAACGTCATTCCTCGTCGACGGCGGGATTTGCGGCGCGTACATCACGCCGGAGTGAGGTGTCTTTAATCGGTGTGTCAGAATGCGAATCGGCCGCGCTCGCCTTGAAGCGGCTGGTGCGACTCCGCCGATGAACTGGACGACACTCGAATACAGCAAAGGCCAGGTTGATGCGGCCGGACGGCTGCTGGCCAGTGGTACAGGCACGCAGGACGAAATCGACATAGCGCTCGACGTCCTGAACAACTGGCGCGCCGTTCATAGTTTCCCCCTGAACACAATCCAGATGGGATTGCGCACGCGCGCACGACGCGTTCACGAGCACGCGTTAGTCGCACAGAGGCTCAAGCGGGTTCCGTCAATCGTGTTGAAATTGCGCCGGTTTTCATCAATGAACCTTTCGCGGATGCAAGACATCGGCGGCTGCCGGGCGATCGTCGAATCCGTCAATCAGGTCCGCAGGCTTCGCGCCGCCTACGCGCGAAGTGAACAACAACACGAGTTTGTCAGCGAAAAGGATTACATTTCCGAGCCCAAGGCGTCCGGATATCGCGGAATCCATCTGGTCTATCGGTATCAGAGCGATCGCAACCCCGACTACAACGGACGATCCATCGAAATTCAACTCCGTACTCGCCTGCAGCACGCGTGGGCGACCGCCGTCGAAACGGTTGGGACATTCTTGCAGCAGTCGCTCAAGTCAAGCGAAGGCTCGGAAAAGTGGCTGCGGTTTTTTGCGCTGACCGGCTCCGCGTTCGCGCTGACGGAGCGCACACAAGCTGTCCCCGAAACGCCTCACGATCCCCGAGAGCTCATTGATTCTGTTCGGCATTTAGAGTCCGAACTCGACGTCAGAAAAAGACTCAGCGCATACGGCGAGGCCCTCAAGATCGCCGAAGATACACAGATGGCAAAAGCGTATTACTTTTTGCTGTCACTGACTCCGTCACAAGAAGCACTTTCAGTCTTCGGCTACCAGAAGGAGCAACTCGAGCGAGCCACCGATCACTATTTACAAATCGAAAAGACGCTTGCACCTGGAGCGCAGGCGGTGCTGGTAGCGGTTGAGTCGCTATCAGCGCTCAAAAAGTCCTATCCGAATTACTTTCTCGATACCCAGGTTTTCACGATGGCGCTCGGAAAAGTCATTGACCGATAACCGTCTTATCCTGGCTGCTGATACAGACCCAGCACGTTCCCACCCTGATCGCGAAACCGCGCCGTGATTTCCGGAGCGTCCGCGCCCACCGGCTGCACGATCTCGCCGCCGTTCGCGAGGATCGCGTCGATCGTGACGTTTACGTCGTCGACCATGATGTAGATGAGGAGGCCGGGAGTCGTGGACGGCGGACGACCGATAACCCACGTTCCGCTGACTTGCCCAGTCGTATCGTCGAACGCGAGCTGCCCGTTGCCCCGTTTGCGCGTCGCCCAGCCGAACACCTTCGTGTAGAAATCGGCCGAGCGTTCAATGTCGATGGCCGGGATTTCGATGTAGCAGATCTTTCCGTTGGCGAGAGTAGGCGGCATACCGCGGCTCCTTTCGGGGAAGTGTAACTGTCGTCGCGATGGTTCTCAGACGCAATGTCCGATCCCAATGCCCCGCTTCGCGTCGCAATGCTCAGCGCCGTACTGAGTATCGAGCCGCGGCCCGTCGATCCGTTCGAAATTCGCGTGCCGGTGGTTCGCCGCGTCATGCCGCGCATCGCGCCGCCGCTTGATCTCACGGTCATCCCGTTCCGGTATCGCGTTACGGAGGACGGCGTGGAAACGGTGCGGCCGAAATGCGGTCATGCGCGCAGGCGTTCTCGCGCGCGTTCATGATCAGCCTCAGCAAGATTTCGAAGCAGTACGGGCGGCAGATCGTCTTTGTCGACGCATCGTTCCAGCTCAATCCCGGTGAGCGCGCCGGGCTCGTCGGGCCGAATGGCGCGGGCAAGACCACGCTCTTTCGCATGATCGTCGGGGAGGAATCGCCGGACGATGGCGACGTCTCCGTTCCGAAGAAAATGACCATCGGCTACTTCCGGCAGGACATCGAGGAGATGTCGGGCCGCTCCGTGCTCGACGAAGCCATCGCCGGCAGCGGACGCCTCGGCGATCTCCATCACGAGTTAGAAGCGCTGCAGAACGCCATGTCCGATCCCGACAGAATCGATGAGATGGACGCGATCCTCGAACGCTTCGGCCACGTGCAGGAGGACTACGCGCACCTCGGCGGCTACGAGCTGGAAGCCCGTGCGCGCGAAGTGCTGCACGGACTCGGGTTCGAAGATGACCGCATCGACGGCGACGTCGGCGCTCTGAGCGGCGGCTGGAAGATGCGCGTGGCCATGGCCAAGGTTCTCCTCGGCCGCCCCGACGTGCTGCTGATGGACGAGCCGACCAATCATCTCGACATCGAGTCGATCATCTGGCTCGAAGACTTTCTCAAGCGCTACGACGGCTCGCTCCTGATGACGTCGCACGATCGCGAGTTCATGAACCGCGTCGTCACGAAGATCGTCGAGATCGACGAGGGCGATCTCGTCACCTACTCCGGTAACTTCGAGTTCTACGAGCGCGAGCGCGCTATCCGCGAAACGAACCGCGAGGCCGCCTACGCGCGGCAGCAGTCGATGCTGGCCAAGGAGCAACGATTCATCGACCGGTTCGCCGCGCACGCGGCGAAAGCGGCGCAGGTACAGAGCCGCGTCAAGGCGCTCGACAAGATCGAGAAGCTGGAGCCGCCGAAAAAGCGGAAGACGATGAAGTTCGACTTTCGCAAGCCGGCCCGCTCAGGCGACGACGTCGTCACGCTGAAGGGCGTCTCGAAGTCGTACGGCAAGCGGCCGATTTACGACCATTTCGATTTTCTCGTCCGCCGCGGGGAGCGCTGGTGCGTGATGGGCAAGAACGGCGCGGGCAAATCGACGCTGCTGAAGATGGTCTCCGGTTCGCTCGATCCCGACGCCGGCTCGGTCCGCCTCGGCGCGTCGCTGAAGATGGGCTACTTCTCGCAGCAGGCCTTCGACGTCCTCGACCCGAACCTCACCGTCTGGGAGCAGATCCAGAAGGACTTCCCGCTTGAATCGATCGGAACGCTGCGTAGTTTGCTCGGCGCCTTTCAGTTCTCCGGCGACGAGGTGGAAAAGAAAATCCGCTCGCTATCGGGTGGCGAGCGCTCGCGGCTCGTGCTCGCGCGCATGCTCCTCGATCCGCCGAACTTTCTCGTGCTCGACGAGCCGACGAACCATCTTGACCTGACCACGAAAGAGATGCTCGTCGAAGCGCTGCGCGACTTCGAAGGGACAATGCTCTTCGTCTCGCACGACCGCATGTTCCTGCGCGGCCTCTCCAACCGCGTGCTTGAGCTCCCCGAGGAGCGCGGCGCGCCGCCGAGGGTGTATGGCGGGAGCTACGTGGAGTACGTGAACGCCAGCGGCCACGAAGCGCCCGGCGTGCACGCGTAGCCGGCGCGGTTGAAAGGCTTTTCAACCACAGAGACACAGAGGTCACAAAGGCTTTTCTCGGTGTCCTCTGTGCTACTAACCACGCGGTTCTGCGCGCGACGCGAAGATTTCATGCAGCGTTGGGATTCACGGGGAACCGGTTTCACGCGGAGACGCGGAGACCGCGGAGATGGATGTCTCTCACTCCGCGTACTCCGCGTCTCCGCGTGATGATGGTTCCCTGTAACGTACGCGATCAGGCCTCGTCAGATCGCGTTGATATGGATCGAACCGTTCGTCGTCCGGAGCCGCAGTTCCGGGCCGCCGCCGTTCATCGTGCCGTGGAGCGAGTGCTTGTCCTGCGATCCGCTCGTCGTCACCGGCAGGTCGCTTTCGATCGAGCCGTTCGTGTTCGCCGCGTCGATGCGCGCCGCGAGCGTACGCGGCAAGCGCGCGTGAATACCGCCGTTCGTCGTCTCCAGATGGATGCCGCGTCCGTTGTTCACGGCGGTCAGCTCGGCTTCGATCGACCCGTTCGTCGTTTCCGCGCTGAGGTCGCCGGCGCAGCGCGCCAGCGTGATGCGTCCATTCGTCGTCTCGATCTTGTGCGAACCGCGCACGTCGCTCGCTTCGATCGACCCGTTCGTATTCTCGATCTGCAGGTCCATCGTGCGCGGCACCATCACCTCGTACGTCACCGTCATGCTCACGTTCGTGCCGGCGATCCATTCGAAGATGCCGTCGTTGTGTTTCGGGTACTTCGTGTCGATGCGCAGGCCGCCGTTCGGCTGCGACAGATCCAACGTCAGCGCCTTCATCGCGTCGCGCGCCGCGTCGGAGTCGCGGCTCTCGACGTGTTTGACCGCATGGACACGAATGCGCGGCTGATCCCAGGCGCGGACGGTGATGTGTCCGTTCATGTTCGTCAGCGAGAAAACGGCGCCCGGACGGACGTCGAAGGTGCGGTCGAAAGGCTGATCGAGCGTCGATGCGCTCGCGGCCGCGGCGGCGATGGTGAGGATGGCGGTGAGCAGGATGCGCTTGAACATGGTGCGGTGTACGAAAGCGGCGGGAACAGGTTGCAGTTACAATCCCGGCCGTGAAACGTGGCGGCGCTTCGGCGCTCCTGTTTGCCCTCCTCGCCGCGATCCTCGGGACGCTGTTGGTACGAATGGGCGGCCCGACGCCGCTGCCAGAAAGCGCGCCTTCGACCTCCTTCTCCGCCGCGCGGGCGCTCACGTTCGAGCGCGCGGTCCTCGGC
>Ga0068868_100000235_pt1 | contig 37788 bp, 60 predicted proteins | sample KBSMisM42_FD_64660 | JGI IMG/M metagenome (GOLD analysis project Ga0068868, IMG submission 64660) | Miscanthus rhizosphere microbial communities from Kellogg Biological Station, Michigan, USA - KBS Miscanthus M4-2 | ecosystem: Host-associated > Plants > Roots > Rhizosphere > Soil ...
ACTCCGAGAGCCCACCGATCGCCGCCGTCGAGTTGACATAGGTGACCATGGCCGAATAGCTGACGCCCGAAGGCGGATCGAGGATGGCGAACACCTGCCCGCTGCGCGTGGACTCGGCGTAGGTCAGCATCGCGTTGTGAACCGCGGACGTCGCGATTCCGGGGACCGCGAGGACGGTCAGATCGTCCACGACGTCGAACGCGCGAAGGCCCGTAGCGCTCGCGGCGCTGCCCGAATAGTCGGCGTCAGCGATGGAGCCGAGACCGTCCGCTCCGCCCGAGAGGGCCGCCGAAAGGATGTTCACGGGGCGCGTCGTGAGGACCGCGTCCGCCGCGATCCGGAAAGAGCCGGAGATCGGATCGTTCACGATCGTCTCGACGAACCGCGCGGAGCTGGTCGACATGCTGAGGTTCGGATAGGTCTCCAGCGTCAGGCCGGACGTGTCCTCGACCGAAAGGTTGAACTCGGCCGCGTCGCCCGAGGTGGCCGCGGCAATCCGGATCTTCAGGCCGGCAGCATAGGTGCCGTCGTATTTCGCGTTGATCGTCAGCGTCGTCGCGGGCGCGGAGTCCGCGATGTTGACCGTTCCGGCCGCGCTCGTCTTGGTCGAGGCGTCGGTGATGTCGCTGTAATGGACCGTGCGAACGATCCATGCGCTGGTGCCGCCGTCGTTGAAGAAGCCCTCCACGGCCGACACGAGATCGGACCCCGAGAGATACGAGCCGAAGATCTTCACGAACTCGGCGAACGAGCTGACCAGCGTCGCGGTCCCCACCGGGCCCTGCTTCGCCGTCCCGAGGAAGCCCATCACGAACGTGTTGAGCGTCGGGATCGCGCGGATCCCGGGCTGTTCCTCCTCGACGGTGATTTTGCTGGCGAGCAACTGATTCGACATTGGCCGGTTCTCCTAAAGACGTTGGTCGGTTTGGGAAGCGTGAATGATCGGCGCCGGATTATTCCGTAACGTGGGACACGGTGAGGTACCGTCCCTGCGCCCTGACCTCGGGAAGCTCCGCCGCCTCGTCCGGCAGCGGCCGCGAGGTTTCGCCGGGCATGATGTGCACGGAGTCGCAAAGCTCACGCTCCGTCACGCGCACGCCGACCTCGCCGTCCAAGTTGCGATCCACCGAGCGGTGCGTGTGCGGCACGGTACCGAACGACGTCGGAAGCGAGATGATGATCGCGGACGTTCGCGAACGATTCGTCAAGGTGACCATGGTCCTTTGACGATAGCGCAACTGCCTAAAGCTAAGGGCCTAAAACGCGCGGCGGCGGCGCGTTTCCCTTCGGTTCTATATATTCTCGGAGGTCACCGTCGGGTCGGTCGTGACGACGCCGCCGGTAGATCCGATCATCGAGCCCGGGAAGCTCGCCACGTCCTCGAACGTGAAGCCGCGAATCATCACCTCGCCCGCGAACATGCGAACGTTCGAGTTTCCCGGGGCGCCTGCGAAGCCGAAATCTCCCGCGTCCATTTCGTAGCGGACCTGGCCCTTCGAGGCGTCGGTCGGATCGACATCGACGTAAAGCCAATCGTTGATGTTGAAAACCTTCTGTACCAATGCCAACAAATTCGATGCGCGGATCGACTTGTCGTCGAAGCCGGAAACTTTCCAGGTGATGTCGACCGTCCGCATATAGCGGCGTTGATCGTACACGTCCCCGCGAACGATCTCGGGGGTCAGATCCAGATCGTAGAAGAGATCCTCTTTCGTAGTCGGCAACCCGATCACGAGGGCCGGCAAATTGGCGACGTCGACGACGTTGAAATCTACCTCTCCGGCCCATTCAGAAAAGTCTGTGTCCTTCGTGATCACGACGTTCTCGATCGTCTGCCGTTTCAAGAGCTGGGCGAGCGCGCGCGTGACGCGCGTGAAGTCGTCTTCGACGGACAAGTCCGCCCGCGCGTAGGTGACGCCCGCCGCGGCCGTGACGATCTGACCGGAGATGGGGTTGCCGTCCTCGTCCAGGTTCCGGATCACGATCGTAGCGGTACCCGGGTCGTGCGGCGGGGCGATACACGTCAACTCCGTAGCCGAGAATACGGCCACTCTCTCGGCCTCGACGCCATCGAATTGGACGGAGACCGTGGGCGGCGGGGTCGGGATCGGGCCGTCGAGATCCGGAAGCGGGTACGCCGTCCGGAAGTTTGAGCCCGTGATCGTGACGAACTGCCCACCCGTGAAGATGGTGGCGGGCGCGCACGAGGTGAAGGTCGGCACAGGAACGGGCATGTCAGATTGTACCTTTCAGCGTACCCCACGGGCCGACGCCCTTCATCTCTTTGCGCACTCGCTCCGCGAACCGCTTAGACGCCTCGGTAGCTTCGCCGTACTTCTCGAACACCGGACCCATGAAGGGGCGCGCCGGAATCTGAACGACGATCACGCCGGTCGAGGGCTTGGGTGGCCCCATTCGATTGGCGGCCGCGCCAGCCCTGCGAAACGCCGCGGCCAGGAATGCCCGCATCTTCGGCGTGATTTTGATGACGATCGGCTTCGAGCCCTCCTCGTTCAGGCGCGCCACGTCTACCAGCTCGCCACCCTTGCTGTTTTTCGCCGTCCGCAAGACGCCCACGAAGATCGAATCGTCCGCCGTGTGCAGCTCTTTCACGGCGATGGAGTTGCGAAGGTCCGCGCGGCGTAGAAGCGCTTTCGTCCCTTTGAAACCCAGGGCCTGGCGAAGCATGATCGTGTGCGTGGAGAGCGGCTTGAAGGCCTTGCCTCCTGGAGCTTGTTCGCGTAGCCCCTCCACGATCTTGGTTCGGAAAAACTGCGCCTCTTGCAGGAGCGCGCGGCGCTTCGCCTGAGCGAGATTGCTCGGCCACTGCGCCAGCGCTTTGACCGCGGCGCCCCACGGCCCGATGGTGCCGGCCACGACTACGCCGCTCCCGGGTCGCGCGATCGGAAGTGCACCTCCAGAAGATTACGCCGCATGTGCAGCCCGAAAATCGGCTTTGCCTTCACGACGAAGGCGCCCGGAGGGTTGCGGATTTTCTGGATGAGGGCGCCGGTCTTGTAGTCATAGACCGCGTTCATCCGGTCCCCGATCTTGATCTTGGCGGTCCCTGTACCGGATTCCACGAGCCCCGCCGCTTCGAGGTCACGAAAGTGGAACAGGACGGTAAACTCCGTCGGCGCGAGGTTGCCTGTCGGGGCCTCTTGCAGATCAGCGAAGGCATCCGTGGATCCGAACTGTCCAGCCACCTTGATCAGCGTCTTCTCCGCGCGCGCGGACGTGCCGAGCTTGTCCGAGCTGGGCAGCACGGCCGGTTCGGCGAAGTCGGCATCGTAGCCCGAAGTCTTCGGGCCGGCGCCGTCGGGGTCCGCGGCCGTGCCCTCGATGTCGAGTTGTGCCAATTCGATCGTGAACGGAAATATTAGTCTGCCGCGATACACGATTAGGCCGCTCCAAACTGCGGCGGACGGGCGAACTGCACGAGAAGGGCGTCGATGCTCGGGTCCCCCGTGAAGGTCGCGGTCAGCCCGGTCTCGACTCCTGTGCCCGGCGCGGCGAACTGCTGGCTCTGATCTCGCGTCGCCTCCAAAGTCAAACGTGTCTCGCGAAGGGCAGCCGCTCGATCCGATCCACCCATCGACGGCAGGTTGCGAAACGCGAGGAGCTGGACCGCCTCGCGCAACATCGCGGGCACGCCGCCCGTGAAAGAGCCATCCGGCTCGGTGTAGCCGAACAGGCCTTGAAGCTCGACGTTTTGCTGACCGCGCGGCCAGATCAGCTCCGTGAGCCGGTACCCGGACGCGCCGGCCGGGTAGTTCACTCCGCCGAGATCGTTGCCGTGGACAAACTCCAGCTTCGGATTTTCGCGGTCGTCCGGCGACATGAGGCCGCTAGTCAAGTGCCGGTTGTAAATCTTCAGGAACGAGGCGATGATCGCGAGATCGCTTTGTCCGGAGACGTTGTCGATCACGACTGAGACGTGGGAGAGCCCCACGATCGGCTCCCGGATTTGCAGCGCGCGCGAGCCGTTGCCGTTGACGCGCACGCTTTTGAATTGCGCCTCGAACGCACCAGCGCCTCGGCCGGTGAAGTGCTCCGCGTACCGGCTCGCGCGCTCGATCAGACGCTGCGCTTGCGCGTCCGTGACCGCGTTCGAGCCTGAACTCGGCAAGCCCTGATCGCGGAGATCCTGGACCGTGCAATAGTGCGAGGCGCCCGGCTTGTAGGGCAGCGCGACCAGCTCGATCTCTTGGTCGAAGTAGGCCTCCGCGTCGGTGCTTTCGACCTTGTAATACCAGCGCACATAATACGTCCCCACGGTGGCCGAACCGGGCGCCCACGTCGCGACGTAGTGCCCAAGGCCGGCGCGGTTCCCGGTGGAGGGAGCGTCCACGACATTGAGAGCCGCCTTCGCCTTGACGCTTACATACGACGAGCTGAAAATCTCATATGACGCGGCCGCGAGGTCCACGAGCATGCCGGCCGGCGAATCGTCCGCCGGGGTTCGGGCCAGCGCCCAAAGCGCGAGCTTGCCATTGGCCAGCGTCGCGCCGTTTACCTTGTCGATTGCCAGCGGCACTCTAAGAGCTTAGCGCGAGTCGCCCGCGCCCGGCGCCATATTCGGCGGCCGGGCGCGCGGGCGGAGGGCCTTTAGCGCCTTCGCGCGGGACGCTCCTCCTCTTCCTCGTCGTCCTCCTCGTCATCGTCCGAGCGTCCGCCGTTGAGATCCTCGACGCTCAGATCGTTCGCGCCGCTGCTGACGTCGAACGGATCCCGAGCCGTGGCGGTCTTCTTGGCCGCCTTCGCGCGCCGTTCCTTCTTGTCGATCTCCCGCGCCTCGGCCTCGGTGCAAATGTCGAACGCGAGAGGGCTTTCGGGATTGTCGTTCTTCTGGTGAACCTTCGACAGATAATCGATCAAGTCGACGCTGATCGTCTTGCCGGCGTCTTTGTTGCTCGCCGTGACCAAGGTCCGCTTGACGCGGTGCCAGCCTCGCGACTCCAAGAAGCGGATCCCGAAAACGGTGTAGCTGCCCATCAAGTAGCCCTTGCGAACGTCGCGCGGCTTCAAACGCACGAGGAACGTTTCATCTTTGTCGGTGCGGGCCTTCTCGTTTGCCATTGGTCTCTGTTGCCTTTCGTGGGAATGTATATCGAACCGATTCAATATACATTAACACGGACAACAATGCGCCGGGCGCCCAGATAACAAAAGGCCGCCCCGAAGGGCGGCCCAAAGTTAGTTCCAAACGGCGCCGCTAAGAGGGGGCGCCAGCCCAAACGATTACGCGTTCGTGGTCTTCAGGGTCGCCGACGAGGGGGCGTCCGAGCGAAGCTCGTTCTGGAGGGTCACGCTCGCGTTGTACTTGGCCTTGATGTCGTTCACCAAGGAGCGAACGGTGCCGGCCAGGGTGCGCAGCTCCGCTACGGCCGTGACCATCACGTTGTATTTCGCCTTCAGCTCGTTGGCCAGGGCCCCGGCACCGGCCTCGGTGCTCTCGTTGGCGTCGGCGACAACCGCCGCCGCCGGGGCCGCAGCCGCCACGGCCGCCACGTCGGCGACCGCGGTGACTGCCGCCGCCGCTGCCGTCACGCCATTGAGCGCGCCCGCGACCGCCGCCAGATCGTCGGCGATGTCGCGGAAAAGCTGCGTCGACGTGGCCGCGTCGTTGATCGCGCCCGCCTCGAACTTCGTTGGGATCAACATGATGAAATTCTCCAGGTTCTTTCGTGTGAAGGTCGTGGAAGGCGTGCCGTATCCCCGATTACTCGGAGACGATGTGCAGGAGGTAGGTGCTCCCGGAGTCGGAACCGTCGGCCAGCTCCACGCCCGTGGTGCGGACGTAGACCTTGAGCTTGTCCGTCGCCGGGTTGTAGACGCAGTAATTCGCGCCGACGCTGTAGTCAGTGACGGAGATGATCGCGCGCTGATCCCCACGGAGGGCGCGCAGCTTGGCCAGAAGGCCGGTGGTTCCGGTCGAGGTGTAAGCGCCGTCGCCCACCTGAGAAACTCGGTCGTGGAAAACGGGGCCGACGGAGGCCTTCGCCGAAATGCTGGTCATCGTTCCGAGCGCCATGATTTGATCTCCTATCCGAAAACGTACGAGTTGAAAAACGAAAACTTGAAGGGTTGAAAACGCTCCGGGGCCGGACCCGATTGGGTGAGCCCCGGAGCGCCTCGCGACCTAATTAGGTCACGCTGATGTTGATGCCCTTGACGGCCGCGGTCTCCTCGATCAGCTTCATGTCGAAGCGGATGGTGGCGACCACCAAGAGCACGCCCTCGGAGACCAGCTTGTCGGTCTCGATGGCGATGTCCCGCCACACGCCGACGTTGATGTTCTTCGGGTCGATCAGCACCGCGTCCGTGCAGTGCGAGCCCGTGCCGATGCTCTCGGGGAACACCGGAACGCTGGAGACCGGCACGCCCGAATACATCGAGGGGGCGTCCTGCTCCACGAAGCGATCGCCCACGTTGGCGGTCGCGCGGTCCGCGAGCGAGTCGCGGTAATCGATCTCGGCGTCGACCGAGGTCAGGAACCGGAGCGCCTTCTTGTTGCGGAGGAATGCCGAAGGCATGGCCTTGAGCATGTTCTTCCAGAGGGTGCGGTTGGCCGTCGCGGCGGCGTGGTCCACCGTGTGCGTCGAGATCGACGCGAGCAGGCCGTTGAACTGCGCCAGGAACGGATCCGACGACGTGGTGTCACCCTTGACGATCACCTCGTCCATGTCGACCGCGATGCGCTCGGCCATGAGGGTGAGGATCGTCTGACGGAGATCCTGACGCTCGATCGAATCCTCCAACACCTCGTTGTTCAGCCGGACCTCGGCCTTGAACAGCTTGGTGTCCAACTCGACCTGGCCCGTGTCCGGCTTCGAGCGGTCGGCCTCGGACAGCGCGACGCCGGAGGTTCCGTTGCGCAGGATGCGCGAACCGAACTTGATCTTCTCCATGCGCTGCTTCTGCGACCGCATCGGAGTCACGGTCGCCATCTTCAGCATCACGGCCTCGTCGATCAGGACGCGGATGAAGTTCTGAGCCTGCGCCGGCAGGAGCAACCCGCCCGTGGTGAGATCCGACAACGCCATGTCGGCCTTTTGCAGAATGGAGTCATTGGTGAGCATGGTGTTCGAATCTCCTTGGTCGGTGTCTTGGTTTGGTTGCGGTTTAGAATTTACGGGACGTCGGCCCGGTCGCGGCGAGATCCCTTGGCCAACTAACAGTAGCAGTTTTTTCGGTGGGGCGGGTCGGGTTGTTCGAAAAGGAATTGGAAGGCGCAACGGAATTGCGGGCCTTCGCGATTGTGGCGGCCTGTTCGTTGACGGTGGCGCGCAATGCCGCGATCACCTTCGCCGATTCCGTTGCGGCTTTCTGCATCTCGACGACGCGAGGATCGGAAAAGATATCGATCGCGTCGGCGGCCTTCTCGGTCTTCGCCGGCTCGGCGGCGGCCGCAACCGCAACGACGCCCTGAAGCTGCTTCAACAGAGAGCCCAGATCCGCGGCGCAGAACTTCAGGGCGCGGTGCGTGCCCATGAGCTTGCCCACGTGGGAGGCGGTGATCGCCTTGTGCTGCGCCTTCGCCATCTCGATCGAGTTGCCGGCGCCCTCGATCGCGGCATCGGCGGCCGCCTCGATCTCCCAGCTCGGGCCGCCGATATCGTAGAGCGCCGAGATCATGTCCCGGATGTACCAGAGGCCGTAAAGCTCCTGTGGCACGCCGGAATCGCTCCACGTCCCCTTCGAGGCCGCGACTGCGGCGCTGAGCGTCTGGAGCCGAGCAATGATCGCATCGATCCCGCCCATGACTGCGAGCTTGATCTTGTCCTGAACCTCGGCTGGCGCGTTGCTGGTCGGGGCCGGCGTGGTGTCCGAAACCGCGATGGCGATCGAGCCGTCGAGCTGCGGAACCACGTCCACCTCGATCGACTTGTTCAGGGCCTCGACGGCGGCGACGGCGTTTCCGGCGCTCGCGGGCGGCAGCGGCGTAACGTCGCCGGCCTTCTGGGCGGGGGCCGCGACGGCGGCGGGGGCCGCGACGGCGGCGGGGGCCGCGACGGCGGCGGGGGCCGCGACGGCGGCGGGGGCGTCCGCTTTGACGGCTGGCGCGCCGGCATCCGCCGCGTCCAGCTCGGCGCCCGGCAACACTTTGCCGGAGGCCGCCTTCGCCTGCATCTTCGCCGCGACGGCGGCGCGATCATTCGGATCCGTCGCTTCGCGCTGCTTCGTCACGAGGAACTTGCGGCGGTTGGCGGCGGCGTCGACGATCGATACCTCGTGAACGCGCAGATCCGTCAGCTCGTGGACGCCATCGGCATCACCGTCTTTGGCGACCGCGGCCACCGAAGCGGAAGCGTTCTTATGGATGCTCGTCAAACGGGGCATGATGTCTCCTCAGTCTAGCGCCGGTAGGCGCGGCAAAGCGTCGTTGGTTGAATTCGATATATTAGGCGGTCGTTGATTCGACGGGCTGTCGATTGGCCATTCCGCCGATTGAGAACCCGGTGAAATTGCCGGCCTTCACGTCCGCCCAAAGCTGATCATCGACCACCCGAACGGCCATGCACCACGTCCCGGATTTGACGATCTGTCCGTTGACGACCGTATCTCCGCGCTGGATGTACGATTCGAGAATTTCGATCCTGTTGTCGGCTTTTTCTTTGTGCTGGACGCCGAGTTGTTTGTAGCGCTGCATCCAGTTGTGGGCGGCCTTTTCAATTTCCGCCGCTGAATAGACGTCGTTTTGCGAGTCCGGCTGACCCATTTCGAGCGTCGGCTCCAGCACGATCCCCAAAACGAAGCGCTCCTCCGCCGGAAGAACGCCTTTGATCACGCGGGTGACGCTGGGCTCGGCGCCTTTGCCGACGATGGCCGCGCCTTCGGTGATCTCTTCGCGGATCTCGAAGATCTCGATCTGCTCGTCGGGCCCGACGCCGGCCGCCGCCCGGATGATCCGGGCGGTGTCGGCGTCGAGCACCCCGTCGGCCTTCCGCATTGTAGTCTCCTCTTCAGTGGCGTCGTCTGGATCCGCTTCCGCAAGTCCGCGTAGGTTGAGCCAAGTCTTCATCTGCGCGATCTCGACCTGTTGCCCAGCTAGAATGTTTCGCGCCAACTCCTTGATCTCGGGGCTGGAAGCGCTTTTGAATTCCGCTGCGGCCGCCGACACGGCGGTTTCGTGGTGCGGAATCATCATCCGCACGAACGAAACATCGCCTTTGTTATAGTCGACGCTCACCGAAGTGGGACCTTACTTGCTGCCGTCCTTACCGAAATCCACACGACGCTTGCCGGTCATGAACTCGCGGGTGTTCAGGTCGCGGGTCCAGCCGACCGGGTTCGAGGCGCCGGCCGCTGCCTTGGCGATCTCCTCGGGCGTGGGCTCGGCCGCGGGCGCCGTGGCCGCCTTGAAGGCCTGCGTGTCTCCGCCGCCCGCCGCGGTGGCCGCGGTGGCCACGTTGCCGGTGCTGGCGGCCGGGCCGGGGCCGGCCGGGGCCGGAACCACGGTCGGATCCGTCACGGTGTTCGAAGCCGCTGCGGCCGCTGCGGCGCCAGTGCTGGCGGGCATGGAAGAGGGAGGCGCGCCGTTGGCCGCCTCGGGGTTCGTCGCGAAGTTCGAGGAGGCCGTCGACGGAGCCGAGGTGCCGCCCGCGAGGCTGGTCACCGCGCCGTTGCTCACGGTCGTCTTGACCTGAGCCGGATCGTTCTGGGCCGGGAGCAGGACGCCGGAGACGTCCGCGTCGAGGATGGCCTTGTCCACGAGGGCAAGGAACGCGTCCAGGCTGGCCAGCGCCTCGGGGACGTCGAGTCCCTCGACCGACTTGATCAGGTTGAGCGAGTAGACGCCGAACTCGGCGACCGTGACGCGCTTCTCGGCGGAGTCCACCTTGACGGTGTTCGTCTCGGCGAACGCGGGCGCGGCGGCCAGGTCGTCGATCTGCTGGCTCGGATCGTTCGAGGCGTAGCCGGACTGGAACGACCGCATGTCGCGGATCACCTCGGCCAAGGTCTTCCGGAACTCCTTCGAGAGCGGATGCCCCATGGCCTCGCACTGCCCGGAGGCGGCGGTCAGCTGAGCGAGCAGCTTGCCGGCCTTCACCAGGGTCGCGGTCTGCGGGGGGCACAGCTGATCGCGCTTCGCCTTGGCGATGCCGCGAATCTGATTCAGATACGAAAACTTGTCCATGTGTTCAGGTCTCCCGATTGGTGAATTCGCGGTTCAGAGCCATTAGCTTAACAGGTGGCCGGAAAGTTTAGGGCTTAAATCGCCCCGTCGCTCGGAATCCAGCATTGCCGTGTTGGAACTTGGTACGGCGTGCCGAGCAACTCCGATCGCAAGACGTTATCCAATTCGTCAACAATCCTTTGGATCCCCCACTTCAACTCCCCTCGGAACGTGAGGGCCCATTTCACGCAGATTTCGAAGCGCCGCTTTACCTCGTCGTTCGTAGGATTGCGCATGCTCTGCTGTTCGAAGCTGCGGTGAACAGCGGCCGTCACGCCGTTGGTAAGTCGGCCGAGATCCGGACCGGGAGGGAAGAGACTGAGGATCGTTTCCTTCTTGCCGATGACGTGCATTTGTTTGTGTGCCTTTCGTTGTTTCTGTTTTCAAACGGCGGTGATCGTTGAACGGCAGTGACCGTGTCGCGGAGGAACTGTTACGCCCGCCGCTTCCAACTGTTTGTTAGACATGACGTCGGAATAATTTCCCGGATTGTCCAGCGATCCGACTCCAGGACTATCGACGTGCGCAACGGGATGTTGCTCGCCGCCGCGACGAAAATAGAGACGCGAGCCGCTTTGTTGCACCCACGGCATAGCGTCCCGGATCTCTTCCGGATCGCGAAGCGCTAGCGCTTGATAAGTTCGTTTGCGCGCCTTCTCCACGGAAAAAACTCGCCCATTGAGAAGGCGGCAAAATTCGCTAGTCGCCTGATCCATCACGGCGTCATATTTGTAGCGCTTAACACCGGCGTCCGAAAAAGTGCTGAGCTGGGACGTGGTGCGAGTCTTGTTAGAAAAGTCCGTGGCGATCAAGTTCCAGTAGTCGGTCCCGCGCTCGACACCCAGCGGAGTCAACTTTGTCGAGAGGGCCTCACTGATGTCGTCGCGGCCCAGCCCGCTCTCCAGGCCGGAGCGGACGACGTCCTTTGCAGCCGAGTCGAAAAGCGTGGCGCGGGTATCAAACTGCGATTTCACATAGACCATCTGACTATCTCGAAGAGATTCGACTAGACTGGCCGCCCATTCAGCGGACTGCTCCAGGTTCAGATCGTACAGACTGATCGCCGCCTTGCGGGTGAGCGGAACTAGACTCGACGCCGACCGTTCGAGGATGGGCTCGACCAAAGGCGGAACGCGGACGGCGAGACCGGCCACCTCAGCGCGCGCGGCCGCGATGATTTGGTCGCGTCGGTCCTCGGAGATGGTGGGCCAGTCGACATCAAGCGCCTCTATGGCCGCTTTGATAGTCGCGCCCTCGGTGCCGATGGCGGCGCCGCGCAGGGCGCGCGCTAAGCGCACGGAGATCAGGACGAAGTCGGAAGGATCCAGCGGATCCAACGATTTAGTGATCGGATGCCCGAGCTTGGCTAAGAGTTGCTCCGCCGCCCACGAGCCTCGTCGGGCCCAATCGCAACAACTCATAGCGCCGCCTCGCGCGCACGTCGGTTGACCCAAGCCGCGCGGGGATCGACTAGGGCGTAAATTATGAACGGGCTCACGCAGCTCCGTCCTCGTCTTCGATCGCGACAGACGCAGCGCGAGCGCTGGATTCCTGCACAATCTGACGGATATCGTTGGGCGCGACCTCCGGAAATTTGCGCTCCATGAGTCGGCGTAGGACGTTCTCCGTCATCTCGTCGAAGACCTCGGGAGAGAGCTTCACGAGCTTCTCGCCGATCGCCTTGAGGGCCCCGGCGATCCGAATGCTCGACTCGTAGTCGACGCACCCGCGAGCGGCGGCGCTGAGCGCGTAGACCTCCAGCGCCAGATCGGTCAACTCATTCAGCTTGGTTTTCGCCACGGTACCGGCCTCCGCCTTAGGTCGGATCGGGCGTAAAGCACGACGCGAAAAGGTCCATTGGTATCCGAATCGTCTCCACGTCCTTGCCGCCCTCCTCGACTTCCTTGCGGATGAGGGTCTCGTGCATCTTGACGAGCATGTCGGCGACGCTTCTCGGATCGGTCGCGGACCACGCCGCCTTCGACTGATCAACCCCTGCGGCGGCCTGAGCCGCGGCCGCGCCGGGCTGAGAAAGGGCCCCAGCGCCGAAGCCCTGCGCGCCGTCCGCGCCTTCCGAGCCCGCGGCGTTGCGGCCCGAGACCGTGATCCCGACGGGCTGATTCGTCCAATCCGCATCGATCTTGCGGAAGACCCGGTGAAACACGTCCTGTGCCAACTCGCGTCCTTCGCCGGGCGTGAGAACGTTGCACGTGACGAGATCCTTGATCATCGTCGTGAGGCCGTTCGGATCCTTGATGACCGGACCGTTCGAGACGAACCGGTGAAGGTTGATCTTCAGCTCGGGAAGGAGCACGCGGTTCATCACCCAATCGAAGCTCCCTCGGATGGGGCCGAAGACCTGAACCTCCGTGAAATCAATCGAGGCCTCGGCGGTGCCGGGGCTCTGATCCTGAGCGTCGCCGCGGAGGATGCGGGGGAGCCGGAACGTCTGACCGATCTTCTCCGCGTTGCGCTTGTCGTATTCGTTGAAAAGCGCGTCCTTCTGCTGGGCGTCGGTGAGCGGGCGAAGCTCGATCTTCATGCGCCCGTTGTTGGCCTGCGCGGGACCGCCGCCGGTCTCGCCCTCGATGATCATGATCTTGTGCGAGTTCCGTTTGCCGCGGATGTTGTTAGCGATGTAGTCCTCCAGCTGAGGCACGGTCTCAGCGTTGAGGCGGCCGCCGGAAACGATGATCGCGAGCGGAGGAACGGAACGGTTCTCGAAATAGAGGAAATTGACCTCCTCGGCCTGACGGTTGCCCATCACGGCGAGTAGGGCGCCCATCCACCGGGGTGTGCCGTAGACGCTGCGGACCGACGAGATCTTGAAGGACAGGACCTCCGTCGCCGGGCGGAACTCCTCGCCATTTTTTCCGTTGGAGGCGTAATCGGCGCGCGCCGCTTCGATCGTCGGGTAGGTCTTGCCGGTGGCCGAGTCGGTGATCCGAGGATCATCGAACTCCTTGAAGAATACGATCCGGTTGGTGTAATCCTGCACCTGGACGAGATTGCGGAAACGCTTCGTGACCGTCTCTTCGGTGAACTTCAGGAGCGAAATCCGACGAGGGACCGTGACGTCAACCGGCGTTTCGTCGACCGGCATGTAGCGCATCGTGCGGCCGACAAGGTGATTCAGCCTCGTCACCTCGCCCATGGAGTTGCGAAGGACCTCCCAAAAGCCATTCCCAAGGACCTCGATGTCCTTTCGCGTGAGCCCTCGAAGCCCTTCCGGGCCGGCAAACGGGATCCCCGAGGTGCAGTTTTCGAAGAAATTCTCCAGCCGCACGCGCTCGGCGCGCATCTCGATCGCGAGTTCCTTCTTACGCGCGGTGACCTCCGCGTCCTTCGGCTCGGCCGGAAGCAAAAGTTTCGCGTCATCCTTGGCCGCCTCGCCCGTCTCGCGGTCGTGGAGCCGCTCGGCGCGGAGCGCATCGCGGATCAGCTCGTCCGACTCGGGTGATTCAAGATCGATCACGGGCTCGAAGTGATGCCCAAACGAATCGATGTTGACGACGTAAGCGTCAACGCACTGGCCTAGGGTTGAGGAGCCCTCGAAAACCTGCGCCAGGACGTTCGGATCGTAGGGCGGCGAGATGGCGCCGGAGCCGGCGAACGCGCTGTTGTCCTTCTCCTGCTGGACGATGGCGTTGGACCGGTCGCCGCCCTCCTCGCCGACGAAGTAGGCCTTCACCGTGGGCGTGAGCGCCCCCGATTCAGGGGCGACCGTCTCCAAAAGGCTAACGCGATCGGGGGATTTCTTGGCGGCCACGAGTAAGAGTTTACACCTTAGGTCTGTCGCGGTGGGGGCTGTTCGCGGCCGCCTTCGCGGGCAGGCTCTTGGTCGGCGCGCTGAAGAGACGCGCCAGCATCCCACCGCCCAAGGGGGCGCTAGAGCCGCCCGAGCCTCCCCCTTCCTCGCCTCGCGCCCCGACGATCCGGACCGTGACCGTTGGCGTGGTGACGCTACCCAAGAGCCGGCGCGCGTAGTCGCGCGCGAAATACGACGCCATGAGCACGTCGCCGGTGTGGGCCTTCGGCGAGTAGAAGAGCATTTCGGAAATGAAGCGCTCGACGCTGGGATCCGTTTTCGTGTTATCCGAGGGAATGATCCATTTGTTGTTCGAAAGCTCGACCGCTAAACCTTGCACACCGAGAACTGGATCGTGTTTGCGCTGCGTGGTGGTGAACGGAACGACTGGGATGTTAGATTGTTCGCGCACGAACTGGAGTATGAAGTCCTGCGCCTGATTGTTTTCCACGACCAGCGTTGATTTGTAGCGCTGATGATGGTCGACCAATTTATTTACGATCGCCTGTCCTCCGAACTTTCCGAGTTCTATGTTCAGGATCAACCGATCCCCGTTCGGATACTGGAGGAAGGTAAAAAATACGGTGTCGTCGCCCGAGCGCCGCCGGGTTTGTTTTCCGGTCGCGAGGTCCACGCCCGTGAACGTGGCGCAGCCTTCCGGGAGGTCGCCGTAGGGGTTCGCCTCCGGATCGTCCGGGGCGTTGTCGGGCAACTCGGCGAGCGAGTAGACGAGGCGTCGGCCCTCGCCGCGGGCGATCGCGGCGTTGATCCACTGCTCTTTGAAAGGCGCGTCGCCGTCGTCGCGGGCCTGGCACATGAGGCTCCGCGAGAACTCCGCCGGCCCCAGCTCCTCGCGCTTGTCGGCGATGCGTTTCGGGGACCACGCCTCCGGCCACGTGATCTTCCCCTCCGCGTCGATGATCGGGAACCGGAACCACTTGAAGCGCTTGTTTTGCGCGAGCATGTGAAGGAGGTCCTTCGGGTGGTACGCGGTCCCGACGATGATCACCCGCCCGTTGGCCGTGATGCGGGAGAGCGCCGCCGAGCGCACCCACTTCGCGAGGTTCTCGCGCTTGGCCTCGGTGTCGGTGTTCTCGGGGTCTAGGATATCGTCGATGATGAGGCGATCGCAGCGGGCCGACGTGAGGGCGCCGTGGACGCCGACCGCGCGGACGGAGGGGTCCTTCGCCGTGCCCTTACGAAGGACCTGAAGCTCTGTGCTCGTCCACGGACCTTCGGGATCCGGGGCCATGCGCGGGAAGACCTCCCGCACTTGCGGACTCTTGATCATGGCCGCGATCGACTTCACGATCTTCGCGGCCTGGCCGGCCGTGTTCGAAAGAATTACAAAGCGAAGCTCCGGTTTTCTTCCAAGCTCCCACACCGTGCGATAGATCGAAAGCTGGTTGGTCTTACCCGATTCGATGTGGCTCCAAATGATGAGCCGATCATATTTGTCGCACAGCGCGGACCATCGATAATGGATCTCGGCTTGTTTGACCGGCTCCTGTGTTTCGTCGTGAACGGCGCAGAGTTCACAAAAAACGTTGAAGTCCTCGCGCGCGGCCGCGAGTAGATTCGCGTGCCACTGCTCTTGCGTCGCCTGAAGATGCGGGCCGCACTCGGTCGCGCCAGCGGCGCCGCCGAGAGCCTCAGCCTTGCAATTTGGAACGGAACATCGCATCCGACCTAAGAGCTTAACAAATTCTTAGGCGCTACGCGGCGGCTACGCGGCGGCGCGCCATCGGCCGTCAACGATGATGATCAGTTGCCGCTTCCCGTCTCGATGGAGAACCACGTGAGCGTTGAGCCACGAAGAAGGGCCGCCGTTGTATTCGAGCCGAAGATACGTGCTCGTGCCCGTCTGCACGCAACCCTCGTCGATACCGGGCGAGTGAGAGTGTCCGATCACGGACTTGACCCCGATGCGCCGAAGGTTGCGGATGCTGCCGCGCGCGCCGTTCGGGCCGCGGTCTCCGTGCATGGACAGCTCGACCCCGGCGAGGGCGAAGCTCTCATCGCCGTGGAGGATCTTGATGTTCGTCATGTCGACCGAGCGGCGGAAGACCAACGGGAACGGGCTCGGCGTTTCCGTGCCGCGTGCGGTGAGCTTCGTGCCCTTCACCATGTCGAGGGCCAGGCCGAGATAGAACTCCGCGTTTTCCGGATCGGTCTTCCAGTCGTGAGTCAGGATCCACCGACGGAGAAAGTCGTCATGGTTGCTCGGCACGACGACGGATATCGTCTTGCCCTTCGTGCGCGCGCGGACGAACTCGCACGCGCGTCGAACCTCGTCGGCGACAGAGCTTCGATCGTTCAGGCCTTTCGCGATCTTATTGAAGGGATTGCCGGCGTGGTGAGGGTTGATGCTGTACCCGTCGAGAAGATCGTTCCACAAGAGATAGTCGGGCTGGAGGGTCTCGACCATGCCGCCCGGACCGAAGGTGGCGCGCTCGACGGCCGGATCGATGAAGTCCACGTGGGTATCGCCCATCGAAATCGCGAGCGGGGCGGGAGCCTTCTCGACGTGATCGACGTGATAGCGCTTGTCTAGGTCGGTGACGGTCGCGGTCTTCTTGTCGTAATGGAGTTGGCGGAGGTGGAAGCGTCCGCCCTTCTCGCGCTCGACAATGACGGCGCTCAGCGTGTGGTGGAACTCGCCCACCTTGCCGGCCTTGCTGTCCGTGTAATTCGGCACCGTGCACGCGCCGGTGGTGGTCAAGATCTTCGCCATCTTGTGCGAAGGCGTGGCGATGCTTCGAAGCGCGAGCTTCGTGTGACCGAGGATCGCTGACGAGCCGCCGGAGATGGCGTCGAAGCCGGTGAGAGGATCGCTCGCGGTCGGCTGGGTCTTGATGTCCCCGAGCAACATCAGATTGTCGTTGAAGGCGCGGCGAACGTTCCAGAGATAGGGCTGGACCTCGGCGGCCCACGTTTCTTCGTTGGCCTGGCTCTCGGTCCACCGACTCGTAGGGTTCTTATAGCGCACCGGCACGACCATCAATTCCGCACCGCGCGCTTGCGCGATCGTGGTCAGGCACGCCCAAAACTCCTGGTGCACTGGCGTAGCGTTCTGCGCGCTCGTCACGACGAAGACGCGAGAGCCGGAGGCGATGGGGCGCCGGAAGATTGGCGGCTTCGCCTTACCCTTCTGGATGACTCTGCCGCTCGGCGTACGCACGGCGCCGGGCTTGGGAGCGGTCGTCGAGTAGCAGTATGCTCGGCCCTCAGCCCGGCCGCCCTTGCACGTCCACCGGACGCGGCCGTCCGGTGTGCGCGCGCCCTTGGTCATCGGCCGTTCGCACTTGGGACAATCCGGCCTCTTATCGTCGGTGGAAGCGCTCACGCACTTCCCAAGATACACGACCGACGGAGAGTTTAGGGCTTAACTTTGCCGCGGCCGCCGTAGAAGCGCCGGCCGAGGGTCTTGTAAAAGACGCGCTCAGGGGCCGGGGGCTTGGAGGCGTAGATAGGAGTGGGGATAGAAAGACCGTCGGGCGAGACGAGCATGTAGCCACCGGGCGCGAGCTGAAAGGGGCCGGGGCACGTGCCCATGAAGTCGACGCGCGCGCCGTTCGGCGTGCTCGCACGGAAGTAGTCCGGCAAGACGAAGTTGCTGACCGCCACGGCGTGCGGGAATCCGTCTCGATCGGCGTTCACCCAATATGAATCGCTCTCGACCGGATCCGATCCTTCGCGCTGATAGCGCGAGCCCTCGACGCGCTTCGGCCCTATCACGCCGATCAGGCACGGGGCGTTCAGGCACATTTCGACGTATTCGTGCGAGGCGCACGCCGAAACGGTTTCATTCCACGGCCCGCGGGCGAGCAAAAGATCGGTGAAGATCCGGGCGTAGTATTTGCCACCGTTGTCAACGCTGTGATATCCGAGCGCGCCCGCGACGTCGGGATTGTCGACGAACACGACGGGATAGCAACCTTCCGGGAGGCGGTTCTCGTCGGCGCACAGGAGCGGCGTCATGATATCGGCCGGGCCGCCGATGTCGGAAAGGTCGCCGCGCCACGTGTCGAACAGATCGAATTGCTGGATCTGCAACGCCTCGACGATCAACGCGGCTTGTGAGTCGGTGAGCTTGGACGAGCGGTTGACGAACGCGGCGATGGACATCCGGGTTTCCTTTCGGTTTTTCGGGGCGAGGGCGCGGAATCGAACCGCGCTTTGACCCGAGCCCGGAGGCTCGCCTCGCTGGAGCGCCTTAGCGCCCGGACGCGCCGCCAGCACCGCCCGCGCCGCTAGGAGCGGAGGGGCGCCAGCCGTCGGCGTACGCGAAGCCCTGCGCGCTCACGACGTGCGAGAGCGTCGAGCGTGAGTTGACGACGCGCGAATCGATCGCGGCGTGATGCGTGGCCGCGTTCTGGATCATGGCGGTGATGTCGGCAATTCCGGCGCGCAGGGCACACGCGAGCACCTCCTGGCCGGAGGCCTTGAGGGAGGCGATCTCCTGCTCCTTCACCACCTCCAGCTTGCTCGGGTCGACGATGATCTGATTGATGTTGGCCAAGACGTTGGCCACGGCGTCGGCGATCTCGGGCTTGGCGCAGTCCGCCACGATGGCGCCCGCCGTGGTGGACGGGTCGTTGACGTTGTCCACGACCGGCTTGAAGATCGAGCACGACGACAGGGCGGCGAGGGCAAGGACCGGAAGAAAAGATCGAAGCTTCATGGCGCGGGGTCTCCTTGGGGAAAGCAGTTGCCCCCAAGTCTACCACGTTAAGGCCTAAGCTCTAGCGCCTTCGCGGCGCGGGCGGCGCGGGCGGCCTACCATTCCCCGATGCCGGTCAGCTCGGCCAGCGCCTCGCTGGTCTTGGCGATCCGCTCGGCCGGCGACAGGGACGGGTCGATGGCGAAGAAGGTCAGGAGCTTGGCGCGCTCGATCCGGGCTACCTCGTTCTGGGTCATCGTCGCGTTCATACTTATCCCATCGGCTCGGCCGGCGGAAACCTTAAGGCCTTAGAAAAAGATTTTAGGATGGCTCGACGATCTCGTAAAAGCCGCCGTCCGGCTGCACCTCGGTCCACGCCTTCAGGTGGAAGATGCGATCGCGCTCGGGCGCGTCTCCGTCGAAGACGCACAGAGAATACATGCCATCGATCCGGTAGAAGGTCCCCTCCTTCAGGCCGACGGTAGTGCCGACCCGGAGGCGGGCGCCGCGGTGTAGGTCGTAGAGCTTCATGGTTGCCTCTGTTGTTTCTTGGTCAACGGCGTCGCGGGCTCGGCCGACGAGGATACGTCGGCCGCTGCGGGCGTGGCCGGGACGGCGGGAGAGGGAGCATCCGCGAGGCTCTCGAACGCACGCAGCTCGGCCACGGCGAGGGCTCGTGCCTCGGCGGCGGCGTTGGTCATGCTCGCTTCAAGCTCTGCGCTGGCCGCTTCCTGCGCCCTCCGGAGGCCAACTTCGAGCAAGTTGATCGACTTCTCCAGGTCGCCCGGGTTGATACCGTCGGGCCACTGCTGATCCGCCTTGCATTGCTCCAGCACGGCGCGCTGCCGACTCAGAACGGCGTTGATCTCGGCGACCGCTAAGCGCGCGGAGGAGCCGGCGAGGCGCTGAGCGATCCAGGTCTTGAGGCCGTCGGTTAGCTTGCTCATGTGAGTCCCTAAGGGTACCACACGCGATCAGCTGTTCCCGCGGATCGGGCCGTCCTCGGCCACGTCGAGCGACATCGCGGCCACGCCCTCGCGCGCGCGGAGCCGGCGCTCCATCGCGTTGCGGAAGCGGGAACCGGTGCGCTCCAGAATCTCGACGCTCTTGCGCCACTCGGCCAGCTCGCGGGCGGGGAGGCTGCGCGCGGCCGCCAAAGCGAGGCGCTGGGCCTCGACCTCGTGCGAGATCTGGCGGAGGGCGTGTGCCTCGGGGAGGCCGGCGAGCCCGGCGATCCAGAATTGTGCGTCTTTGACTTTCAGCATCGGCGTCGTCCTCGTCATGTCCGGATCTAAATGCACGCTCTGTGCCGGTCTCGGGCCCGCGAAACGTGCGGGCCTTCGGCGGCGGATGTTGCCTGGTAGTCTACAGAAGGTGTTGCTTCGGCGGGGCCTCTGTTGTACCGGAGGCAGCAGTCAGGATTTCGGATCGATGGCGTCGGCCGGCGTGAGATTCGAGACTTGCTCCAGCGCGAACGCGGCATCGGCGGCGGCCCGCTGGGCGTGGAGGCGAGCGGCCGCGAGCGCCGCCTCGGCGGTGAAGTGGGCGCGTTGCGGATGGACCATCGCCGCACAGCCGAAACAAAGCGGCCTCGTTTCGAGAAAGACCGTTCCCGTGGCCGTGATCTTCTTCACCTTCACGCGGTAGAGCTTGCCGTCATGCACCTTGTAGACGTAGGAGGGCGCGGAGGGCGCGGAGGGCGCGGAGGGCGCGGAGGGCGCGGAGGGCGCGGAGGGCGCGGAGGGCGCGGAGGGCGCGGAGGGCTTGGATTCGCGGCTCATGTGAGATCCCTTTCGTGGGGCGGGGGCGGCCTTACTTCTTCACCGGGGCCGAGACCTTGACGAGAGCGGAGGGGTTGACGATCGGGAGGACCGCGCCGCCGAAGCCGAAACCGGAGAGGGAGGAGAGCGCCATGATTAACTATTCCATCGGCTCGGGCGCGGTAAACCTTAAGGCCTTAAGAAATTATTTTTTACTTCTGGAGGCGGTCCCACTTCGCGGCGCAGATCGGGCACGTCGGGCGGGCGGCCAGCTCGGCCGACGTGCCCGAATACTCGTCCGCCATGTTGCCGGCCTTGACGCGGCGGCAAAGCGCCGTGAAACCGTGATTGATCGTGAGGTCCACGAGGTGGGTCAGCATCGCGCGGGCCTCGGCGGCGGAGCCGGCCTTGTAGGCGCCCGCGAGAACGCCACGGGTCTGGAAGCGGCTGGTGTCCGGGGTGCTGGTCGTGTTCATACCTATCCCATCGGCACCGGGCGCCGAAACCTTAAGGCCTTAGAAAAATAATTTTTACTCTACCGGCCGGAGCATAGACCGCGTGTAGGTCACGGTCGCCCCGTACGGCCCGCGGAGCCGGCACGTCACCACGTCTCGGGCCTTGTCGCCGCTCGGGTCGGGCGTGACCGACACGACCTCGATCCGGCGGTTGTGCGGGTCGAGCACCTCGCGGCCCGGTTTGAGGATCACGCGATCGTGGACGGTGGCGGTCTCGGCGGTCGTCGTGTTTTCCATGATGGACTCTCTTGAATGCACGGGGTGTGCCGGCCCTAAGAGGCTAGGAATCCGCGACCGGGGCGGGCGGATGTTGCTCACGAGGCAACGAAAGCTGTTGTTTCTGTTGTCGCCCGCGCAACGGGTTAGGTTTTGAGGTCGCCTTGGCGGGCGCGCTTGCGGGCGCTCACCTTTTGGCAAGATATCGAGTGCTGACCGCCGGAATAGCGGCACTCCTCGCATTGCGGGCCGTACGGATCAAATTTCTCGATCCCGGGGTATACACCACCACACTCTCCGCTTTCGTATTCCTGCTGTTCGAGAATCGCGGCCTCGAAATCGACGGGGCGGGTGAGTTTGACCATGATGGACTCTCTTGAATGCACGGGGTGTGCCGACCCTAAGAGGCTAGGAATCCGAGGGCTCGCGAGTGACGTGTTGCTCGGGAGGCAACCGAATGTGTTGCATGTGTTGACAGTCGCTCAACAGGTGCGCCGAAAGCTCCGCGAGGTTCGAGAACTCGATCCCGGTCGGGCCATAGGTTCCGCGGCCGCCGGAGATCTCTCGCCAGATTGAATAAGTGGCGCCGTCCGACCACACGCTGAGCCCCGGCCATCGAAGGCGCGGGAGCTTCCAAACACGCACGCGCGGATTGCCGTCGCGATCCGCCTCGACCACTTCCCACACGGGACGCAACACGGTAGGCCGGTGAAGATGGGCCCGCATCGCGCCGGGATCCAGTCCGCGGGCCGCCGCCCATCGAGCCGCCTTGATCAGCGCCGGGACCTCGTCATCGTCGTAAAGCTCGACCTCGCCCATAACGAGCCAGCCAGCCGTGCGCGCTTCGGCGATCTGCGCGTCCGTTCGCGCGTGTGGCGAGCCCTTGACGTAGAGTCCGAGCGCCCACGTGATCGCGCCGTCGGGCCACAAGTGGATCACGGTGCCTTGTGCCGTCTTTCGAGAAGCGATCCAATGTTTGTACATGTGAAGAGGTTCCGGTTTGAGCGTTGCGGAAGCGGGCGCCTCGAACACTTTCGGGTGTGCCCCCATTCCTCCCTAGGTCCCTGCTAGGGCGCCCTTCCGGGCGGGGTTTTGAAAGTGTTCGAGGCCTTCTCGGGTGTGCCCCCATTCCTCCCTAGGTCCCTGCTAGGGCGCCCTTCCGGGCGGGGTTTTGAGAAGATGATCCGGAGTATTGCAGGCGCCGTGCCGACTCTAAGCCCTTACGAATCCGCGTCCGGGGCGGGCGGTTGTTGAGCGGCCGGCAACGCCTGCTGTTGTTTCTGTTGTTCCTCGGGCAACGGCCCCACTTCGTCGATCCCGTAGTTCACGCCTCGGGCCCAGCACTCGCGCGTCCTCCAGACATACACCGGGCGGCCCAGCTCGCGGGCGTGCTCGCGCATGTAAGCGCGCGCCGCGATCTCCGTCCCGAACTCCGGAAGTGCGGTGAAGTAGTAGGTCTTCCCGCAGACTATCGTGCCGAGCAAGTAGCGCGTGCGCTTGAAGGTCGTGCCTTTGATCATCGCCGGCCGCCGTCGTATCGCCGGATCGCATCGGCTCCCTCGGCCGCGAGCGAGATGCAATCGCGCGCCTCCGTCTCGGTCTCTCCGATCACGTGCGGCGGCTCCAGCAACTTCAGCCCGTCGCGCACGACGCGGAAGGCCTTGGGCTCGCCGGGCGCGCCCTCGTAGGAGATCACCCAATCCAGGTTATGCTCCTCGGCGACCGCCTCCAGAATGATGGCGACGAGGCGTCCTTCGGAGCGGCCGAGCTGTTCGGCGGAGCCCGAGCCGGAGCAAACCGCGCGGCAGGGCACCGGCGCGTCGTGCGTGATGAGGCGCCCGTCGACGACCACGACGGAGGCGGAACAGGTGGGACAGGTGGCGAACCGTGAGATGTTGGGCGTGTCGGACATGGGGCGGGTTCCTTTCTTTCGGTGGTCTAGGAGCGGGTTACCCGTGCTGCGCGCCGTGGTTTTTACCACCGCACGAGCACTCGCACGAATGACCGGTGGCGGAGGTACACCGAGCGTCGCACTTCTTATCGGCGCGGAACTTTCCGATCACCGGCTCGGCCCGGTTCCACTGTCCGCACTCGCAGTGATAGCGTAGCGCGTGGGAAGTGTTGCGGCTCGGAGAGAAAGAACGATCGGTCGTTTCGAATTGCACGTAGCGATCGGCTTGTGCGTAAGGCTCGGGACCGACGATCCCGAAGTGGTGCTCTTCCCTAGTGGCGAGCGTCGAGAACTTCGCGCCGCATTTGCTGCACTTATTGTTGTAGCGGCGCTCTATTTTCTTCATGATCTATTCATCGGCTGGAGGGCTGGAAAACTTAAGGCCTTAGGGATCGATCCTGGAAAGAATGTCGAACGCCTCGCGCGTGAACCACTCGGATTCGTTCGCGTCGGAGGCCGAGAGCGCGGCGCGCGTGAGGCGGAGGACCTCTTCCAGCTCGGCCGACGCGAAGTCCTCGTCACTGTACACGTGGGTTTGCTCGTCCAGATCGTAAGTCCGTGTGATCTCGGCCGCGTCGTCGACTTCGATTTCCGGCGTGGCGCCAAGATGGTTACTAACGATGTCACTGATAGCGGCGCTGATCGTCGTCTCGGGCGTCGTCTCGGTGGTTTGTGTCGTCATGATGACTAGACATCGGCTCGACCGATCAAAAAGTTAAGCGCTTAAGAATGGATCTAGAAATTTTTTCCGCGGCGGCGGCCTTCCTCGGGGCCGAAATGAAAACGGCCGCTCCAGATGGGCGGCCGGGCTTTCGAATCGAGCGGCGGCGCGGGGGCGGCGCGCGGCCCGATAGGGCTAAGGGTGTGGGTGGAAAGCTTACGAATTCCCGCCGGAGCGCATGCGCTTGCGGGCGGCCGGGTCCGCGAGGCGGACGATCGGCACGAGGGCGTCTCGCTGCATCGGCACGAGCCGGTCACCCATGGGCGTCGCGATTTTCAGCTCCATCATGCCTGGGCCCTTGTTCGTTTTCATGACGACCTCGAAGGCGTCGAGGCCGATCTTGATCGTGTCCTTCGCCCGGAGGGTGCCGGCCGGCGTGTACCACTCGGGGCTCCCGATGACCTGAAACACCTTCTGGTGCCGGCTCTTCCGGTCCTCGGCCTCCTGCAAGGCGTCCGTGATCTGCTTCCGCGAGGGCGGCGCGTAGCCGGGGATCGCGTTGGCGGCGGCGCGGACGTGCGGCGCGCGGGCGACGTCGGCGTTCGCGGGGCGCGAAGGGCGCGAGGTGTGGGCGGCCGGGGCGTGAGGTTGGGGCGCGGTATGGGTCCTGGCGGTGGCGGTGCGGTTGGGGCTCATTGGGTGATCTCCTTGTCGGCGCGGCTTGGGCGGGACGGGTGGGCGGACGGTTACGAAAAAGGTACGTGCTCGGATCTGGTGTGGGACAGTGTCCGTCGGCATCGACAAAACTAAGTCATTGCCTTTTGAGAGTAAAGAATTTTTATTGCGTAAGGGACGTTTTTAGAGCTAAGCGCGTCACGTCCCGAAGCGACGGGCGGGGGCTAGCCGATCTCGGCCTTGGCTCCCGTGCCGCTCAGGACGTCATATCCGGCCTTGGCCCTGCGGTGGTCGACCCCTTCCAGGATCTTGACCGGATGGCCGCCCGCCGCGTCCGCCAGGTCCTTGGCCTCCTTGAGCCCGCGATTCGTGATCTCGCGGATCGCTTTGATGGTGCCGATCTTGTTGGGGCCGGCGTCCAGGAGAAAGAGCGTGAAGCGCTCCGGAGCGGGCGCAGCGGGCGCAGCGGGCGCAGCGGGCGCAGCGGGCGCGGTCGCGAGGGAGGCCGCGAAGCCGGCGCCGATCTTCGCCACGAATTCCAGCTCGCCCATGGTGCGCGTGGCGTCGATCGCGTCGTGGAGCTGCTTCGGGGCGAAGACCTTGACGAGGGCTTGGGTGCGGGCGAAGTTGCGGGCTCGGGTCGGGCGGGTGGACATGGCGGGTTCCTTTCGTGTGGGCGTTTTCTAGCGGTGGTCGTGCGGCGGTCGTGCGGCCGGCGTCGCTTACGAGAAGGACATCGGCTCGGACGTCGAGAACCTTAAGGCCTTAGGTCTGTTTTGGAGAAATTTTTCTGGCGGAAAAATTGGAGGGCCTAACGTCCGGTTTCGGCGCCGCTTTTTCCAGCGCGGGCGGTGCCGGGTCCGGCGTCGGGTCCGGCGTCGGGTCCGGCGTCGAGCCGAGTGGAATCTTCCCGTGCGCCGTCGTCTGGCCTAGTCGGATCTTTACGTGCGCCGTCGTCTGGCTCGGCCTCGGTTTAAGTCTTAGGGACCGGCGGGATGGGAATAGCGGGCGGGCTCGGACCTTAGGAAGTTTAGGGAGTTTAGCGGGCGGGCAGGTAATAAATGACGCGACGCAGAAAGTACCATTTGCCGGGGATCCCGCACAAAATTAAACGATCGTAGGGCGCGCCCCCGAGGCTAGAGGTAGGGCAGTCGCATTACAACCCCCTACCCCGTCTTACATTGTGGGTGTAGATGGCGCGCAGTCCGGGGCGGGTGTGGAGGGCAAACGATTTAGTTAATCGTTTGCGGCCCAATGGTTACGCCTAGATAGGTCTATGCCCCTGTGTATTTACAACGTGTGTGCCACGGCGGGGCGAGAAAACAGGGGTTCAGCCCTCGGGCGCGGGCGCTGGAGTGGCGGGCTCGACCGTAGCGTCTATCACGCCCGCCTCGTCCCGGTCCTTGTAGTGGGTGGCGATCGCACGCCCCCGCATAGCGCTTGCTGCGACGGCGGCCATGCGTGCCATGGCGGCCATGGCCTCGCCTGGATCGACCTGTGTCGAGCGCTTGCCGCGCTCCTCGGTGATGCTCTGTGCCTCGCCCGTGTTGAGGCGGCCGGCCTCCATGATCTTGAGGGTGGTTTGCGCCAGCTTATCGGCGCTGGCCACCATCGAGGCCAGGGCCTCCACATAGTGCTTGGCGGCGTGGGGGTCAGGCATGAATCCGCCTTTGCCGTCGCCCACTTCGCCGAGGTGGTCGAGTAGGTGGGCCTTCTGCGTGAGGGCCGTGATCACGGCGTGCACAGCGTTGCTCAGGCCGACCGTCAGATTCGAGGCCGCCAGCACCAGCGTGGGCTCACGATCCCGGGCCTTTGCTTGGGCGGCTGTCCATCCCGCGGGGTGCGCGGTCGCTGGCGCCATGTCCGTTGTGGGTGCGGAGGCGCCGGTGTCGGGCGATATAGTAGGCTGGCTTACGGGGGTAGATGGGGGAGAAACCGGCTCAAACGCTGACCCTGAGGCCGGGCCGGGCGCAGGTCGGGACGTATCGCCACGTATGGTCACATATGGCAACGTATGGTCATGCCGTGACCATATATCGGAGTCCTTGGAATCATTCGCTTTTCCTGTGCCGGGCCCAGATTCGGAGGGGTAGACGAGGGGGTCGCGGGCGTCCTTAAACCGGGCCGAAATTGGGGCCGCCCAATCGCCGACCTCGGGCCATCCGCGATCCCAGCCCTTTTTAACGGTCTCGCGATCTAGGCCGGCCTCTTTAGCCACCCGTGCGAACACCGGGCCGCCGATTTTAACGAACGCGTCAACTAAAACCGCGTACTTCTCCCGGGTCATTTTGCTAAACGCCATCCTAAGAGCTTAGCAAGCTTGCCTCACGCGTGCCGGACGTTGCCTCACGTGCGGCAAGGTCTGCGGCAAGCTAAGTGCGCGCAAAGACTCAGGTCCCAAAAACGACTGCGGGATAGTCAGGCCGCGTTAGGGCGGCTCCTACAGACTATACTGTAGGAACTGCGGCAAGCTTGGCCAGCGCTGCGGCATCCAACTCGATGTAGCTGCTCGTGCACTGAGGCAAGCTGAGGCAAGCTCCACGAGGCTTGCCGCACCCGGTGCAGGCGGTAAAAACGACCCCTAGGCGAAGCAGCTCGGCCAACGTCTCGGTCAGCATAACCGGCTCGTCCAAATAGGGTGCGGACGCAACCACCGGCGCCAGGTCCGATTGCGTGTCCACGTCATCGACCACCGCGACGACCTCCCGCACGAACTGACGCAAATCGTCCTCTCCCGCGGCCTCGGGGCTCAGCCGCGTCGCAAGACGCCGGATCGCTCGAAGTGCTTGGCTCGCGTCCACCTACAAAGTTTACACGGTAGTCAAGCGCGCGTTCGACACCAACTTGCGGATCTTGACGATGATCGTTTCCGGGTCCGAGGTCTGCATTACGTCTTCCAGACAGGCCATAGATGGAAGTCCGTATGCGGCCCGTAGCGTCTTCTCCTCACCCGGAGTCACGAGCGCGAGAAAACTTCGGACCAGGAAATCGGTCTCGCGATCGTGATCTATAGCGAGGGCGGCGAACATGATCCTACAACGCCAGCTCTTCCGGCTCGTCCTGTTCGTTTTGCTTGCGCTCCATCTCCGCTTCGAGCCGCTCCTCTTCCTCCTGCTCCTTGACGAGCCTCTCCAGCTCGATCCGGCGCGCCTCGTCCGCCTTCTCCACCGCGGTGGGCTCGTAGACGCGATCCGACTCGTGCTCCCGCGTGACGTGCGTTCTGACCTCGTGCTGAACCTCCGCATCGTTCGCAGGAGCGACGTAGCCGAGCGCAACCATCGGGAGGGCCGCCTTGCGGGCGATCTCCGGCTGTAGGCGTCGGGCGAGGGCTTCCAGGGCCAAGGGCTTCGCTCCCGTGACGATGGCGACGATCTCCGCCGCGCGCTCGGGCGTGATCCAAAGCTCCAGCTTCACCCGTGCGACGTGCGCGCCGTCGGGCGAGCGCTGGACGTCCACCGCGCCGCTGGTCTCGGGGTCACGGGGGTCGGAGAAGTAGAGCCGATCGACGCCGACGGCCTCCCAATTCTCGTCCTTTTGCCCGTCCGGACCGGCGGCGGTCTCGATCAGGCCCTTGATCTCGTTGTGGTTCATCGGGCGACCTCCGCCATCCAACAAAGGGCCCCGTAAAGCGTGCCGGCCTTCTTGGCCAGTCGGCGGAATTCCCCGTCGGAGCGGAGTAGACCGTCGACGAGATCCAGTGCCGTGTCCGCGAGGCTCTCGATCCGCGCCTGAGACTCGCCCGCTTGCCGGCTGAGCGCCGCGATCACGCGCTTCTGGTGCTCGATCGCCTGATACAAGCGATTCTTGTCCTGGCGGAGCTGTGCGATCTCCGCTTGCGGGTCGGTGCCGTGAGCGCTGGCCGTGCAGGAGCCGCAGAGTGAGTGACTCGACTCGGCGGACATGAAGCGGCAGCGCTCACAGAGCCGCCGCGTGACGACCTCCTCGGTTTCCTCGACGACCATACCCGTGTTTGGTTCCATAAACGACATGCGTGTGCCTTTCCTTCGTGCGTTGTGCGCGTGCGGGGCGTTTCGGTTCGTTCGCGGTGTGTGCCTCGACCGCGGGCGAGTTACTTTTTCGGGCGCAGGCCGATCGGGCGCAAGTTCGCCGTCGCGCCCCCATCAACAGCCTTACGTGGAACGTCAGCCCGAAGCGGTGCCGGAGCGTCGTCGACGCTCGACGGCCGATCGATTCGTGGGGTGGGAACTCCCAAGGCGTCTAGGATCTCCGACACCTTCGGCTCGTCGGGCAAGAGATACCCTCCGCTCCTGTCCTCGATCGGGTCCTCGAAGTCGCTCGCGCTCGCTGGCGCCTCGGCTTCCAGCGCGGCCACGATGGCGCTCTCGCTCCGGGGCGCCTCTACCTCGGGAGCGGACCCCTCCGGCACAAAACCGAACGGCCCCGCCACCTCCACCGAAGGCACCGCTTCCCCGCGCGCGGTCGCGCGCCGGTCGAGGCTCTCGCGGATCAGCTCCCGGAGCACCTCCAGCCGCGTCACGGCGTGACCGGCGATTCGCTTGCGGCGCAGCGTCAAGCGTCGGGTCCCCTGCACCTTCGCGGCGCGCTCCTTGGACGCTCGGGCGAGGATCGCGACTTCGTGGTCCACCCGTGCCAGGAGGCCGGCGTCGAGCGTCAGGAGGATTCTCTCGGAGAGAGAGAGGGTTTCGGGAGGGTCTATTGCCACGAGAAGCTAGAGCCTAAATCCTTAGCGCTTAGGACGCAAGATCTTTCGGCGGCCGAGTAACAAAAACTTACTCGTTAAGGACGCTCGCGAGGTCCGGTGCCGCAGCACGTCGTCTACATTCGTCTGACACAATCATTCCGCTGTATGGACCCTCTCCTCAACAAAGAGTAGAATCAATGATTATTTCTACAAATTCCATCCGTTTTCATATGTCGCTTTGCGTCCTTTTAAGTAGCTTATGGTCTCTTTCTTGATTCTATTAATACATTCTATCTTTGGTTGCCGAGAGGATCTATACAGCGGAATGAAAGTGTCAGACGAATAACGAAAACCTTGAATACTCGCGGCGTCATTGACGCGGGTAGGTTATTTCTGGGCTTGCACACGGGTTTGGCGGTCCTGTCCTACACATAAGTCGCGGGGGCGCACCATACGGACGGATTTACTTATACTCTTAATGCGCCAGCGGCGCCGCATGCACCCAGAAGAAATATTCACATAAACGCTAGCGTCCGGCAGAGAAGTAGCTTAAAAATAAAGGGATGATCAAGCGTCCGGACCTGTCCGAAGCCCATCCGTCTAAATCCGAAATAGCGACCCTAGGCCCCCTCGCGGCCCCGCTCTCGGCCCCGCCTCCGAAGCCGGAAATAGCGATCAAGATAGGCCGCTTTTGCCACTTCGATCAGAGCTGGCGCAAGGCCATCGTCCGAGACTTCTTGATCGGTGATCCGGTCGACCGTTTGATCGAGAGGCGCCCCGGCTCCGAGAGGCCAGGCGACCGCCCCTCTCACGGGCTCATGACCCTTGTACAGGTCTTTGCGGTGGTCTACGCGTACCGTTACAAACGAGGGTACGGACCTCTGCGGCCTGAAGACGTAGACGCGCTGGTCGAGATGTTGGGTCCGAGCGCGGCGCGGTCCTTGGCGTTGTGGGAGGCAGAGCACGGGGACGTGTGGGATCTGTCGGACGTCCATCGCCTACAGGAGCAATTCCGGGCCGAGCTGATCCGCACCGCTCACGAAGCCGAGCGCGTGCCGCCGACCGTCGTGCCGTCGGAGGCGTTTCGGATCGCTAGGGACGCCGAACTGGACAACCGCCTCCGGGCGCGATCGCCTGCGGTGAAAAGATCTCCCGGGCGACCGCCCGAGCCCGAGGAAGTAAGGCAGGCCAAGGCGCGGGCCCGCCTCGAAGCCAAGGAGCGCGACCGAGAAGCCAAGGCGCGGGCCCGCCTCGAAGCCAAGGAGCGAGACCGCGAGGCCAAGATCCGCGCCGCGGAGGAGGTCCGGAAGGCGCGGGAGGCAGCGAAGTTGAAGCGGGCGCAGGAGCGCGCGAGAGAGGGCGAGATCGTCGCTTTGAAAGCGCGGCTGCATTCCCTGGAGACGCGGGCCGCGGACCTCAACCTACAGACGAAAGATGTTCAGAGCTTGATCACGACGACCAAGGAGCGCTTGCAACAGTTGGAGCCCGGCGCGGCGCCGGACGCCTAGGAGGTCTGCCATGCCCACGACGTTGATTTACGGAAAAGAGCGAAACACCTCTGACGCGAGGATCCTGATCCAGACCGAGCGCCTCTACGGCGTCAATCCCGGCGAGATCCGTGATCGCTTGACCTTGGGTAAAGCGCCGCTGGTGCCGGAAAAGATCGCGCTGGCGCGTCGGGATCTTCCATCGCTCCAGGCCGAGCCGCGTACGCGCCAACAGGCCCTAAAGCTCGAAGTCGCTCTCTTCGCCCTAGCGCAGGCCGAAAAGTACGGGCTCCCTTCGGACTGGAGGCCAGGCCCGCGGAACGGGTGGACCTCTCGCCGCGATTCGTGGTGGGACCCGGCGCGCTTGGATGGGATTCGTCAGGCCGAGACCGCAGCGCGTGCGGTGGGGTCCGGCGGAGAAAGTCCCAAGCCGTGAAGAGGCTGGATCCGGCACTTCGTGCCCAGCGTAAGAAGGCGGCCGACCAGAGCTACTATCAGACGGTGACCAAGGCCAAGCGCGCCGCCGCGCGGGCGGAGGCTTTCGACGCCGGCACGGCCCCCCGCCCGCGCGGGCGCCCGAAGCTCTCCAGGGCGGAAAAGATCATGAATCGTATAATGCGTAAGGCGGAATACAAAGCCGAGCTGCGCTACGCCCTGCAAACTCTCCGCGCGCGCCTTCGCGGCACCGCCGACGCCGAGGAAAGAGCCAGGCTCACGCGAGAGATCAACGACACGCAAGAAAAGTACCTGCGAACGAACGGGTGGATCGGCTCCGTTATGAATCGCTGCATCGACTCCGGCCGCCTACCGACAGGACGCAAAGACGCCTACATTATCAAGCGCCACGGCAACCCGCACAGCCCTCATTACGAGCCGGAGTTTGCTCGGTGGCTCCATTCATTCGCGGAGGCGGATGCGGAGGACGTCGAAGAAATACCAGAGGAGGGCTACGCGGAGCGTTCGGCGGCGGAGATCGTCGCCATTCGGGCGCTATCGAGAAAGGCTTACTTGGAGCGGAAGGCGGCGGCGGAGGAGCAGGAGGGCGTTGCCGCGGAAGCAACAGAAGCAACAAAAACCGTAGACTCGGAAGCAACGTCGGGAGATATTACCCGAGGCTAGGCGGGGGCCGCCGAACGGCCCTACGTCGGCACGGGCGGTGCAGGAGAGGGAGACATGCTCATCTATCGAGTGGTTCGGGAAGGTAAGACCTTGGAGACGTTCAGCGGCCCCGGCGCCCGGCTGAAAGCTGAGGCTTACGCCGACGCCCAAAACGTCGAGAGGTGGCAGAAGGCGCAACGTGAGCGCGTGTCGTGTCTCGGACCTCTCCAGGTACCGGCGGCGCGGGTTGTGCGAGGGGTGGGGCCATGAGCCTCATTGGACCGCGCCACGAAAGTTCAATCCTGACAGCCGACAGGCCCGATGAGGTGCCGGTGGCGCCGGCTGGGTTCCGCGTGGTCGGGCGGAGCGGGCCTGGCACGGACAGCGTCGGTAAGTGGGTGGTGCTAGCGAGATACGACGGAGAAGAAGGGCCGGACGCTCGCCGGCCGTGGTTTGTGGGCAAGGGCTCGCGTCCATTGCGGGACCTGTGGGACGGCGGATGCTACGACATCTTGGGGCCCATCGAGCCTCGCCCGCCGGTCCAGGGCGCACCAGCCGCTATCGGCGTGCCTTGGTGCCCGAAGTGCCAAGGTCTCCACAATTACAGCGATTGCCCACAGATCAGGCCTGTCGCGCACGACTACCCGCCGTGCACCGGAGAGTATTGCCAGGGCGCGCCCGCCGACTCGATTCACGCGTGTGAAGGCTGCGGAGAAGTCTCGGAGGTTGACGAGTATTCGGTATGTGGAAAATGCCGCAGAGACGAACAGGGCGCGCCGGCCGCGCCGCTGAGCGCGCGGATTTTCGACGCGATCAAGGCCTTGCGATCAGCGCTCATCACGCGCGGAGACGACGGCCGCCTTCACTCGCCTTCCCCGGCCGCACTGGAGGCGGTTCGGGCGTTCCGCGCGCTCGCCGAGGAGGTCGCCGACCTCGAAGCGCGGCTCGCGGATCAGAAACGCGACCTCGACACGTGGGCCGTGTACCACGAGAACGCGGAGGCGCAGCTCGCTTCCCTACAGCGGGCGCTGGACGAGGCGAAGGCGCGCGCCGCGGGGGTAGGGCCATGATTCCGCCGAGCAAGGAGGAGATCGCGGCCGAGGTCGGTCGGTCTCGGCGTTGGCTGGACAAGTTCGCTGGCAAGGGGCTTAAGACCGCGAACAGGATGCACGGAACCATCGTCGCGCTGGACGACGAAAACAAGCGGCTGCGGTCGTCGCTGGCGGCGATACAGCGAGAGCTTGACTCCGGCCGACATCCGCTGGAGTCGCGCGTCGCCATTCGTGGGATTCTCGCATTGGAGCCCGTGACGTGAACGACGCCGGCCCACTCACCGACGCCATGATCGAGGCGCTGAGCGCGGCCCTTGACGGGCGGCCGGTGCGGGCCTCGGGTACGGGCCCTACCAACCCCACCGTCTTGATCGCCCTACACCGTCGTGGACTTCTCCACCGCTACCTCGCCCCCGACGGCGCGCCCGAGTTCACGATCACCCGGTTCGGCCGCGCGGTGGCTCTCGCCGAGCCGGTACCGAAGTCGCTACCTAAGTAGTTAAAAAATAGTTCTTAAGGCCTTAAGGTTTTCGAAGGGCGTGCCGATGTTCATAGTGTAACGAGACGCCGCCCCAAACCAAAAGGACCAACGCCATGAACTCCAAGCCCTTCGCCCAGACCTGCCCCTCGAAGACCTCCGTTGTCACCCTCGTGAGCGCCGCCGTCACGAAGGCCGACAAGCTCCGCCTCGACATCCTCTTTTTCGGCCCGGTCGCGGCCGCCTGGTTTGACGCCGTTCGGAAGCAGTAGAGCCCCTCTCGCCCCAACCAAGAAAGGAACCGTGTAACCAAATGAAAACCCCGCACACCGCCCTGATCGCGCTCACCATCGCTTGCCTCGGCTTCGCCGGGTGCGGCGAGCCTCCGGAGGAGGTCTCGTCCAAAACGTCGGCCGTCTTCGGCTCTTGCACCGGCACCACCCCGGAGCACATGGTTGACACCTACACCGGAATCAACTTCACCGGGACTTGTACGCGAATCCCTCCCTACACCCAGGTCGGCACCTTTTACGGCACCTATTTGTGGCCGTACTCGATCAAAGTCGGCCCTCACACGATCATCCGGTACTTCACGGGCGATAACTTCACCGGCTCCGTAGCCGCGACCATTCCGGACAGCCCATCCGTGCAACCGTTCTCGAATATGACGAGTTGGGGCCTGCCCAACGGCCCGCACTCGTTGGCGATGCTTCCGATCGGCTATCGCTCTGACGGCGGAGGGCAGTCGGTTTGCTACTCGCCCAACATCACGACTCCGGGAGTGAAGGATCTGATCCTCTTCAACGGAACCTCGTACGGAGGTGTCTGTGCCGTGTTCACCGGAATCTACCCCAATGCCTACTGGATTCCGGATCTGTCGTATTTTGGCTGGGATCCGGCGCACTATCCGGTCGCGTCGGTGAAGCTCGGGGCCTATGTCTCAGCGACGGGCTATCAAAACGTCAACTTCGATAGCGGCGGCGCTCCGCCGCTCGCGTTTCCGGCGGGCTGGTCTTTCCCGCAACTCACTCCGTTTCGCTCGCTGATCTTCCAAGAGTAAATAACTTCGCCTCCGATGCCTGTGAAAAGGATCGGAGGACCCAAACAAGCCCGCAAAGGTACCGAAAAGAAAGCCGGACACAAATGCCCACCAAACGCCGATCGAAGAAGCCCGCCGCGCCGGCCGCCCCGAAATACCCGCAGACGCACGAGGTCATGGGCGAGCCCTACCTAGGCAGTGCGATCACCGCGTCGCGCGTCGAGCCATCGTGCTTCAACGGCGTCGTCCACATTCGGCGGTACCGAGTGACGGTCGAGGAGATCGCCGAGCCCGTGGAGGTGCTGCGGGAGCGCCTGGTGAAGCTGTGGCGGATAGACGACAACCACCACCACCGGGAGCCGCTCCGGCGCGCCGCCGCGGAGCTGGGCATGTCCCGCGACGATCTTCCTATGGACCTGTACGGGATCGACAACCCCAACACCAAGGCGGCCGCCGAGCTGGCGGCTGATCGCTTTTCACGGTCTGGCTGCTTTTGAGGTCTTATAAGGTTTGCCTGCCACAAAGACTGCTAGGAGGGGTTATGAGGGAGTACGTCGAGGACTTCATAGAGGCGGCGCGCCGAGAGGTGGACGCGTTGACACCCGGGTCGGAGCCGATAGCCGCTCCTCTACCGCCACCTCCGCCGCGACGTAGGTCCGAGCGCGAGAAGTTGATCGAGGCGCTACGGCTGAGCGGTTTCGTCCCCAGCCCCACGGATTTGCTGTGGCGCCACCCTGACGGTAGGGTGGTTGACGAGGATGTCTTGCGGCTTAACCACTTAAGGCCTTAAGTTTTTCTTACCGCGAGCCGATGGATAGATCATGAACACGACGAACGCTCCCCACCCCGCCGCGGTCCTCCCCTTCGACGTCGAGGACTTCGGCCTACTCGCCGCCGCGTGGTTCGCCCTGGTGCGCAAGGTCGCGCCGCGGCCGGAGCCGGCGGCGAAGTAATCGAACACCCAACAAGAGGACTCAAATGCAGTGCGAGAGCGTGTCCGAGTTTCACGGAAGAAGGTGCGCCCGCGAGGCGGGGCACTACGATAGCCACGCCGCCGCTGATCAGAACCTCGGGGTGTGGGAGGACGCCACCACGAAGCCGACGCCCGTCGGTAAAGTCGTAGTGACCTACACCGAATACTGGTCTGGGAACCACCGACCATACCGCAACGTGCTGCATAACAGTGAGACCGACGCCGATTTAGGACAGGTGCAGCCGCACGTCATTCAGGAGGCGATCGCGGCCGCTGAGGTTCGGGACGGCGACGAGATCGAGATCACGGTGCGCAAGACCGGGCGTCGGCCGTTCGGCGATCGGCGGATGGTTCGCGGGGCACCTCACACCTACGAGCGTGAGCCGTGAGCCCTCCCGACTCGCGCCGCGATTGGCACGGGGAGTTCCCTCCGCCGGACCCGAAGTACCTGCGCGCCGTCGAGCTTTGGGCCGAGTGTCACCTAACGTGTGACGCGTATGACGGTACCGCCGGCCCTCCGCCGCCGGAGCGCCGGGCCGACTCGAATCGCTTCGCGGCCGAGGTACGGCGCGCCACGTTCGAGCGAGCTATCCGTGAGGGCATCTCGGACGAGGCGACGGAGGCGACCAAAGAAGAAGGCTTGAAGGAAGCCGAGCGGCGCCAGCGCGCGAGCGGCTTCGACTCCGAATGGTTCGCTTACGTTGACGCCCGGCGCGCCGGGATGATGCGGTGAAGCTCACATGCCTTCTTCGCCCGCCAAACGACTGAAGGTCTACGAGAAGGGCGGCGGTGTTTGCTGGCTCTGTCATCGACCCTTGACGCTCGAAGAGATGTCTCTTGACCACGTGATCCCGCGTTCGCGTGGAGGACGCTTTCGAATAGCAAACCTCATGCCCGCTCACAAGGTCTGTAACTCCAAACGCGGCAACAAGGCGCCGACCATATTCAACCGTCGATGCAACCCTCCTTGCGGTGCCTGCTCCTGGTGTTCTTAGCCCTGGATGATGAAGTGAAAACTAAGGCCTTAAGTTTTTCTTACCGCGAGCCGATGGATAGATCATGAGCACGAAGAAAGAGATCGCCTACCGCGTTATCACCTCGGTCAACGGCCAGTTGTGGGACGTCATCGAAGCGAACGATCGCCGCCTCGTGTGGGCGCTGGCCTGCCTGACCGCCAGGAGCAACGGCTACCTGCTTGAAGGAGAGGTGTCGTTCACGGGCGAAACCGTCACGTATGAGGCCTCGTCGTGAGCCGTCCCGGTCTCGGGATCGTGCGCGAGGTGGCCCCGGCCTTCCCTCGAATCATCCGCTTTCGCGGCACCGACGACGCTCCGGGCGCGAGCTGCCCTCACTGCGGCGCCGAGGGCCGGTGGATCATTCGCTTCACCGTCGAAGGCCCCGACGGCAAGCCCGTAGACCGGGCCGCCATGCGCGGGTGCGTGAAGCTCTTCCCGGTCTCGCGGATCGCGCTGGAGGAGCTTCGGCTCCGCGACAAGGCCGAGAAGTACGCAAAGCAGGGGTGGAGCCTCAACCGAGGGGACACGCACGCCCTGGAGCAGATCGAAGCGTTCTACGCCGGCACGGTGACCGAGCGCGCGGCGCTCGCGATCGTCGATTCCTCCAAGGCCGCGAACATGCTCCGCGCTCGCCGAGGGCGCTGAAAGGACTCGACCGAATGCACTTCATCGACTGCAACATGGGCAAGGAGGGCGACATGAACCTCGAAGACGTCGAAAGAGATCAGCTCGTACAACTGGCGCAGCAACGGCGGCCCGAGGTCTATCGTTTGACCGGGAGCGAGAAGGGCCAGATCGGCAACCCGGCCGCGCACGAGGTCGAGTTGGAGACCGCGGGCTATTTCGACGGCGGGCGCTACCGGCCCTTGCCGACGCCGGCTCTGTGGGTCCGAACCGAGACCACGAACCACATCGTCTCACGCGGCTTCATGTGGGTCCGAGGCGGCCGCCGTGTGAACGTGGTCCGGCTGCCCGAGCCCGAGATCCGCTTCGCGGTCTTCGCTCGCAAGGCGCACGAGGAGGGGTGTCACGACTGCGAGGGGCACGAGAGCGCGTCGTGAAGCTCGTCAACGTCATGAGCGCGCTTCTCCGTCGGCTCGACGAGGAAGGCCCCTCGCGGCATCCTGCTCAAGGCCTTCTTCTTGCCACCGCGGCCTCCATGCGCTTGGTCGTGAATCGTGGTGGAAAGTGGGAGCTGACCGACGAGGGACGGAAGGCGCTCAAGTCGAAGCGGTTCGATTAGACAGGAAAGCTAAGGCCTTAAGTTTTTATCGCCCTGAGCCGATGGATAGATCATGAGCACTCGGAACGTCGCCAAGCCCGGAATCAGGATCGACACCGCGGCCGACCTCGCCGACATGTGGGGCGGTCAGACGGAGTTCGAGGTCGCGATCTACCTGAACGACGAGCGCGGCCAAACGATCGAGATCCTCGGCGCCGGCCACACGGTCGAGGAGGCGGTCGCGGAGGCTCGGACGACGCTGAGGACGTGGCGCGAGTCCGCATAGAAAGGTAAGGCCTTAAGAATGGGTCCGAACGAGACGATGGTGTCC
>Ga0068868_100000237_pt1 | contig 37449 bp, 38 predicted proteins | sample KBSMisM42_FD_64660 | JGI IMG/M metagenome (GOLD analysis project Ga0068868, IMG submission 64660) | Miscanthus rhizosphere microbial communities from Kellogg Biological Station, Michigan, USA - KBS Miscanthus M4-2 | ecosystem: Host-associated > Plants > Roots > Rhizosphere > Soil ...
ACGGACTCATTGCCGAGCGTCGGAAATGCATAGCGTTCAAGGCTCGCGAGCCATTCGATACGGTGCTTGTCGTTTCGCCACCCCTTCGTGGCTTGCTTGTGGCATTCTTCCGCCACATCTCTGAACGTGCGGGGCGCTTCATCCGGGCTAACGGACAGGCGCCAGTGTTCGGAAGGGTTTATTCCGGCTTTTGCAAGAGCTCGCCCTATTCGCGCCTTATCTCTAGCCTCGGCCAGCGTGAGCAGCTTCTTTCGCTCAATCGGAATGTCAGCGGGAATCGGGTCAAGCACGACTGAGCCAATGCCGAAGTCTCGGCGTTCGCCCTGGTATTGGACCCGGAGAACCCAAGATCGCGCGCCGCTGGGCTTCACAAGCATGTAAAGCCCCATTCCGTCAGAGTGGCGACCGGGCTTCGCGTTTCGCACTTCTTTGACCGTGAGTGGCACGGGGTAACCCCTTTCGTTACCCCATTCTAAGTGCGCTGTGGTGAGAAGGCAAGCAAAGCTCAGCGAAACATCAGGGGAACAAACGCTCGTTTCCCTCCATGCCCCTGATTTGTTCTGAGAAGCCCTGAAAAGGGTGGGTTGGTGGAGCCGAGGGGGATCGAACCCCTGACCTTCGCAATGCCATTGCGACGCTCTCCCAGCTGAGCTACGGCCCCACGTCCTTCACGCTTAGGCGAAATCTTCCGCGCTGGAAAAGCGGAAAATAATCGTCGTCGCGGCGAAATCCAGACTTAGACTTCGTCGTCCTCGCCGGCAGTCTCGACGCCCAGATCGTCGTCGCCGGTTTCGAGGTCAACTTCCTCATCAGCGCTGATCTCGGCGTCCTCGTCGACCGCAAGATCCTCCGCCTCGAGCTCGGGATCGGCAGCCGGTTCCTTGGCCGCGACAGGCGCAGCCTCGAAGGCCAGCGGCTGCTTCGACTTCAGCACGGGCTCGGCAATCCATTCGGTCCCGCAATTGATGCAGTGCACCGGGTCCTCGTTGCCGAGGTCGTAAAAACGGGTCGAGCACTTGGGGCAAGTGCGCTTGGTGCCCCATTCGGGCTTCACCATGAGGATTTCAACTCCAGTAAATCAGGTTTGCGCGGGGCTGTACCCGGCCTTCGGCGGGGCGCCTTGCCATAGGCATATGCCCCTGTCAAAGCAGCCCGCCCGCAGCCAAGGAAATGGGATTGAGCGAGCGCGATGTGAAGGGCCCGGTCATTGCGGTCGACGGCCCGGCCGCGAGCGGCAAGGGGACGATCGCCCGCGCGCTCGCCGAGCACTTCGGCCTCCCTCACATGGATACGGGGCTGCTCTACCGTGCGGTCGCGCTCAACCTTTGGCGCTGGGGCGGCGATCCGGCGAGCGAGTTCGAAGCGCTTCGAGCCGCGGACATGCTGAGCATCGACCCTGACGACGAGGAGTTGCGGAGCGAGCCCGTGTCGCGAATTGCCTCTTCGGTCTCCGCCTATCCGTCCGTCCGCGCAGCCCTGCTCAAGCGCCAGCAGGACTTTGCCGGGCAGCCAGGGGGCGCAGTGCTCGACGGGCGCGATATCGGGACCGTGATCGCGCCGGACGCCGATGTGAAACTGTTCGTGAGCGCCTCGCCGGAGGTGCGCGCTCAGCGCCGCGTTCGGGAGCTCCTGGAGCGCGGAATGCCGGCACATTATGAGGACGTTCTTTCCGACATTCGCTCACGCGACGCGCGCGACACCGGGCGGGACGTCGCACCGCTGAAGCCGGCGCCCGATGCAATCATCCTCGACACCAGCGACCTTGATCGCGAGGCCGCGATCGCCGCCGCGGTCCGGCTCGTCGAAGAGCGGCTCCGGAAAAGGTGATCGAGGTTAATCGCGCGTAGGATTATTTTCACTTCTCGCTGTCACTACCACGCGCCGGACAAGCGGGTGGAAAGAGTAGATCGGCCGTGGGCAAGAAGACCGTTAGCCTGGCGAGCAGCCACATCATTACGACTGGTGCCACAGTAGCCGCGATCCTGCTGTTCGTGGCCCTCGGCAGCCTCGTAATCCCGGAGTCGCTCGGAATTACTCCCGTCGGCGATCCTAACGGCACGCTCAGCGTGGCGTTCCTGCTCAACATCGCGATCATCCTGTTCGGGTGGCGCCGGTCGAAGGACCTCAAGGACGCGCTCGACGCGTATGACGCGGCCGCGCGGCTTGCCGATCGCAACGCGAATACTGATCCAACCACCGGTCTTGCCAATCGCCGCGAGCTCGTCCGGGCTCTCGACGAGGCGCTGGTTGCGCGCGCCGGCGTCTTCCTGGTCCTCGACCTCGACCACTTCAAACGGGTCAACGATCTCCACGGCCACCTGGCTGGAGACAAGGTGCTTCGGCTGGTTGCGGACGCCGCGCGCGATGTCGCTCCGCCCGATGCATGCTGCGCGCGCACCGGCGGAGATGAATTCGCCATCCTGCTTCCCAGTGCGGACGGGGCGAGGGCGGAGACTGTTGCGCTCAGCCTCGTCAAGCGATTGTCTGTCCCGGCGCTCATTGAAGGGGCGCAAATCCAGGTGACCGCTTCCATCGGTCTCACCGATCTGTCGGGCTGCGCGGACGAGGAGGCGGCGCTACGCCAGAGCGATGTCGCTCTTTACGCCGCCAAGCGGGCGGGCCGTAACGGCTTCGCCTGGTTCGACGAGCAGCTCGAGCGCGAGATCACTGACCGCCTCAAGCTCGAGGAGGAAATCCGGCGGGGCATCAAGGCCGGCGAGTTCGTGCCCTTCTTCCAGCCGCTGGTGGACCTCGACAGTCGCCAGATCATCGGCTTCGAGGCGCTTGCGCGTTGGCGTGCGCCGGGAGGCGCGCTGCTCGAAGCGGACGATTTTATCGAAGCCGCCGAGCGGACGGGCCTGATCGGTCCGTTGACGTTCAGTGTGGTGGAGCAGGCGCTCAAGGAGGCCAAAGGCTGGCCAGGACACCTCAAGCTCGCGGTCAACATATCGCCGATCCAGTTCCGCGACGCGACGCTTGCGCAGACCATCCTGAAGCTCCTTTCGGAGAGCGGCTTTCCACCCAGCCGGCTGGAGATCGAGATCACCGAAGGGGCATTGCTCGAGGACCGCGAGCAGGTGCTGACGATCATCAACAGCCTCAAGAACGTCGGGATCAGCATTTCGCTCGACGACTTCGGCACCGGCTATGCGTCGCTGGCCCAGGTCAATCGCTTGCCTCTCGATCGGATCAAGATCGACAAGAGCTTCATCACGACAATCGTGAAGAGCGAGCAGACGGCAGCAATCGTGAACACGATCGCGGGGCTTGGCCACAACCTCGACGTGCCGATCACCGCCGAGGGAGTCGAATCCGAGCAGATCCGCAACGCCCTTGCCGGGTTCGGCTGCTCGGAGGCGCAGGGGTGGCTGTTCGGTCGCGCAATCTCGGGTGACGCGGTTCGAGCATTCCTCAGTATGAAGGACACAGACGGCATCCCCAGCGCCGATCAGCTTCCGCCTGACGAGCAGGCCGCGCAGCGCAAGGCGAACCGCCGCTGGTAACGAACTCGTGCGCGGGGCGTCAGGGCTTCCGGCGCACCGCCCAGACGAACGTGGAAACACTGCCGATTAGCGCCGCCAGGGCTATCAGGAAGGGCGGATCAATGACGACCATGAGCTACGACTCCGTCGACTCATGTTCACCATTTGTTTCCTATCCGCAATAGGAAAATGCCTACGCTGGGCGACATTTAATTGCGCGGGTGCGGCTTTGGTGCAACGGTCGCGGCTTGTTGCACGCATAGCTTTTCCGTAGTTTTGCGCGGAGTCGGGGAACGCTCGACCTCGAACGAAGGGGAATTCAAAACATGCGTAAGCTGATGATTGCCGCGGCACTCGCGTCAACCGCGTTCGCGACGCCGGCACTGGCACGCGACGGGGCGCCTTATGTGGGAATCGATGCAGGCCTGCTGAGGCCGTCGCCGATCGGCCTTCGCTTGACCAACTCGGCCGCGACGTTCGACGACGCGATCCGCATCCGGAGCAAGCTCGGCCTCGATGGCGACGCCATCTTCGGATACGATTTTGGGATGTTCCGGGTCGAGGGTGAGCTCGGATACAAATATGCGAAGCTGAGCCGGGCGACGATCTCGCGTGCCGCGCTCAATGCCTACAGCGGCCAGGGGCTCGACACGCAGTTCAACTCGTTCGGTCACAGCCGCGTCATCAGCGGTATGGTCAATGCGCTGCTCGACTTCGGCCCGCAGGACAGCGTCAATGCGTCGGTCGGCGTCGGTGTCGGCGGTGCACGCGTCAAATACGGCGCGGGGCTCGTCCCGACGAGCTCGCTGAACTTCAGCAGCACGGAGAATGGCTTCGCCTGGCAGGTGCTTGCCGAACTGCGCGCGCCGCTCGCCGGCAATGTCGATGCCGGCTTCAAGTATCGCTATTTCGAAACCGCGAACCTGCAGTTCGGGCCCTTCTGCCGGACGACCTGCGGCGCAATGCTGCCGTACGACCTGCACGGTCGCTACAAGGCGATGAGCTTCATGGGCAGCCTGACCTACAACTTCTGGTCGCCTCCGCCGCCGCCCCCGCCACCTCCGCCGCCGCCGCCACCTCCGCCGCCCCCGGCGACGCAGACCTGCCCGGACGGCTCGGTGATCCTGGCGACCGACACCTGCCCGGCGCCGCCGCCCCCGCCGCCCCCGCCGCCACCGGCACCTGAGCGCGGCTAAACCGGCGGCCGCACCGCGGCCATCAACGACAGGAGGGCGAGCACCGGCCCGGTGCTTGCCCTCTTTTCGCCTCTAAGCTAAGGCGCGCACCGTCCAGCGGGCGGTGATCCCCTCTGGGCAGCCCGTCCTTTGGCGAGCGCGTACGGTGGACCGGATACTGACCGGCACCGGAACGCGCTTTTTCGCATGGACCAGCTGTCCCGGGATTATCACTCGAAGGATGCCGCTTCGGCATGGGGCCGGCGCGGCAACGCATGAAGCCAGGTCCGCTGTTGAAGCCTCGCCATGGTGGTGCGGCGCGGCAAGCGAATTTGAAGTTACAGGAAACACGATTCTCATGGCGACCACCACTTTCCCGACCCGCGACGATTTCGCGGCCCTCCTCAATGAAAGCCTAGGCGGCGAGAACGAAGCCTTCGAAGGCAAGGTGGTGAAGGGCACCGTCACGGGCATCGAGAATGACATGGCGGTCATCGACGTTGGGCTGAAGAGCGAAGGGCGCGTGCCGCTCCGCGAGTTCGCAGCGCCGGGCCAGAAGGCCGAGCTCAAGATCGGCGACGAGGTCGAGGTCTATGTCGACCGCGTCGAGAATTCTCACGGCGAAGCAATGCTGTCGCGCGACCGCGCTCGTCGCGAGGCTGCCTGGGACAAGCTCGAAAAGGAATTCGAAGCGGGCAATCGCGTGGACGGCGTGATCTTCGGCCGGGTCAAGGGCGGGTTTACCGTCGACCTCGGTGGAGCGGTCGCTTTCCTGCCGGGCAGCCAGGTCGACATTCGTCCGGTGCGCGACGTGCAGCCGCTGATGGACCTTCCGCAGCCGTTCCAGATCCTGAAGATGGATCGCCGGCGCGGCAACATCGTCGTCTCGCGCCGCGCCATCCTGGAGGAAACCCGCGCCGAGCAACGTTCCGGCCTGATCCAGTCACTGACTGAAGGCCAAGTGATCGAGGGCGTGGTCAAGAACATCACTGACTATGGCGCGTTCGTCGACCTCGGCGGCATCGACGGCCTGCTCCACGTTACCGACATTTCCTACAAGCGGGTCAACCACCCCTCCGAAGTGCTGAACATCGGCGACACGGTGAAGGTGCAGATCATCCGCATCAACCGTGATACCCAGCGCATCAGCCTGGGCATGAAGCAGCTCGAGAGCGACCCCTGGGAGGGCGCCTCCGCCAAATATCCGATCGGCGGCGTCTTCCGGGGCGTCGTGACGAACATCACCGAATATGGCGCTTTCGTCGAGCTGGAGCCGGGCATCGAGGGCCTCGTCCACGTCTCCGAGATGAGCTGGACCAAGAAGAACGTCCACCCGGGCAAGATCGTCAGCACGTCGCAGGAGGTCGACGTCAAGGTGCTCGAGGTCGACGAGGAGAAGCGGCGCATCTCGCTCGGCCTCAAGCAGGCTCAGGAAAATCCGTGGGCGGCCTTCGCTGAGAAGCACCCGGTCGGAAGCGCGGTCGAAGGCGAGGTCAAGAACGCGACGGAGTTCGGCCTGTTCATCGGCCTCGAGGGCGATGTCGACGGCATGGTCCACATGTCCGACATCGCCTGGGGCGTGTCCGGCGAGGAGGCGCTCCAGCTTCACCGCAAGGGCGAAACGGTCAAGGCCCAGGTCCTCGACGTCGACGTCGAGAAGGAGCGCATCTCGCTCGGCATCAAGCAGCTCGAAGGCGGCGGTGCAGGCGCGGCTGCCGGCGGTGCCGCTCGGTCCGGTGGCGCCGCGGGCGGCGTCAAGAAGGGCGACACGCTGACCGTCACCGTCCGGGCAGTCCAGGACGCCGGTCTCGATGTTCAGGTCGGTGATGATGGAGCCACTGGCTTCATCAAGCGCGGCGACCTCGGACGCGACCGCGACGAGCAGCGCGCCGAGCGCTTCCAGGTCGGGCAGAAGCTCGACGCCATGGTCGTGGGCTTCGATCGCTCGAAGAAGCCGAACTTCTCGGTCAAGGCGTTGCAAATCGCCGAGGAGAAGCAGGCTGTCGCGCAGTACGGCTCATCGGATTCGGGCGCCTCGCTCGGCGACATTCTTGGTGCGGCCCTCAAGGAAGCGCAGGCCGCCAAGCCCGAGAAGCCCGCGAAGAAGAAGTAAGCCAAGTCACGGGAAACGCGGCGTTCCTTCGAGGGACGCCGCGTAAATCCCGCTTGCTTCCGCCAGACTTTCCTGACAGCCTGTTTGCAAGCGGTCCTCCGGTGAATGGGGGAGTTGGGGGCCGATCCAACCAAAGCGGGGACGCCGATGATCCGTTCTGAGCTCGTGCAGCAATTGTGCACTGATTTTCCTGACCTCACGCAGCGCGAGGTCGAAGGCGTCGTCAGCGCCATTTTCGATTCCATTACCGAGCAGTTGGCCAAGGGCGGCCGCGTCGAGCTCCGCGGCTTCGGCGCCTTTTCGACGCGTCAGCGCGATGGACGCGTTGGTCGCAATCCGCGCACCGGAGAAGCCGTTTCCGTGGACGCCAAGCGTGTGCCTTATTTCAAGCCGGGCAAGGAAATGCGCGAGCGCTTAAACCTCAAGGAAGTCACCGCGGAATAGCATGGCTGGCACTACCGTCGCCGTGCACTAGCTTAGCGGACGTGGCGGAACGGTAGACGCTGGGGACTTAAAATCCTCTTCCCGTATCGGGAGTGTGGGTTCGACTCCCACCGTCCGCACCAATCCCTGAAGGCGCTTCGCTCCGGAGGCGCGAGAAACCTCCATTCTGGCAAGTAATTTATTAAACGTTCTCAATTACTCCCCGTGAGGCGAATTCTAGTAGGCGGGGCGAGTGACGAGTAGCACGGACACAAGGCTGCGTAGCGCCCGCCGTGACGCTGTCGTCCTGACCGTCCTCATAACGGCGGTGATGCTGCTGATCTGGAACGGCAGCGCCTTCTTCCACAACCTGCCACTGTCCGAGGACCGCTTCGGGCCCGAGCTGCGCCTGGCAAGCACGGCCCTGACGCTCAACGTTGCATTGATCCTGTTCGGCTGGCGGCGGTATGTCGACCTGCAGCACGAAGCGGAGATGCGGGAGGAGCAGGAGCGTCGCGCCACCGTACTCGCGACAACGGACCCGATCACGGGCCTCTACAATCGCAAGGGATTTGCGGACCGGGCCGGTCAGTTGTCCATCGACGCCGGTGACCGCGGCGACCAACTGGTCGTCATCTCATTCCAGGTCCACCGCTTCAAGTCGATCAACGACCAGCATGGCTATGAGACGGGCGATCGCCTGCTAAAGACTATTTCGGTCGCGCTCGCGGACGCGCTCGGCAGTGAAGCCGTACTCGCCCGCCTCGGGGGCGATGAATTTGCCGTCGCGCTCGCGCTTCCATCGGACGACATCGGTCGTGCCGATGCCTTCGCCGAGACCGTCCTTCAGACCGTCAGTCGGCCATTGCTGTTCGAGGAGCGGATCATCCAGGTCGGCGCCTTCGCCGGCATCGCATCAGCCGCCGCGTCCGATGCACGCATTCCCGATATCCTGCGCCGTGCCGACATCGCGATGGACCATGCGCGGACAGGCCGCGTTGCGCGCCCGGTCTGGTTCGACGCGGGAATGGAACGCGCGCTGATCGCGCATGGCGAGATTGAGCAGGGCATCCGCTTCGGGCTGGAGCATGGCCAGTTCGTTCCGCATTTCGAGCCGCAGGTTGACCTCAAGACGGGCGAGATTGTCGGTTTCGAGGTTCTTGCACGCTGGATCCATCCTCTGTCGGGAGTGATTGGGCCCGACGTGTTCATTCCCGTCGCCGAGGAGATCGGTTTGATCGGGCGCTTATCCGACGAGGTCATCGGCGAGGCGCTTCGTCAGGCAGCGAGCTGGGATCCCGATGTCAAAATCTCGGTCAATATCTCTCCCTTCCAGCTCGCAGATGGCTGGCTCGCGCAGCGCATTATCAAGACGCTCTCGGAGACCGGCTTCCCTGCCGAGCGCCTGGTCATCGAGATTACCGAAAGCTCGCTCTTTGCTGACCTCGATCTCGCTCGAAGCATTGTCACCAGCCTCAAGAACCAGGGCATTCGCCTCGCGCTCGACGATTTCGGCACCGGCTTCTCCTCGCTCGCGCACCTGAGGTCGCTGCCTTTCGACATCATCAAGATCGACCGCAGCTTCGTTACCAACATCCATTCGAAGCGCGAGAGCAGCGCGATCGTGCGCGCCGTGACGACTCTCGCGTCCGCGCTCCAGGTCCCGGTTTGCGTTGAAGGGATCGAGAACGAAGAATCCTACCGCGCGGTCGTCGGGCTAGGGTGCGAGATCGGCCAGGGCTGGTATTTCGGCAAACCGATGCCCGCTGACGACGCTCGCGAGCTCCTCGGCTCGCGCCGACGTCCCGACGAAAATCCGCAACGCACCGCCATCAACGGCTGAGATTTCTAGGTGAAGTGCTCACCGCCGTCCCGCCGCGGGACGCGCGGAGCCCTTTTCGCTTGCGTGGGTTCGGCACATGGTAAAGATCGCGTTAGGGTTTCTTTGCCATGTCCTTCGGCCGTCCCGCATTCGTCTCCTGTCAACGCCGCTTCGGGCGCGGCCCGGTTCGCGTGGGCGAGCAATTGGCCGAAAAGGCGTCCGGCTTAAACGACGATGTTCGCCTGTTCGCGGTGACTTTCGCTGCCGGCTTTCTGTTCGTTTCGATCCTGATCGGCTGACCCGATCAATCGCAGGCGAGATGCAGTTTCCAGCCGAGCCAGGCGGAAACGATGCACATCGCAGCGACCAGCAACAGCTGGCCGACCGGGCCGACCCCCACGCTGCTTAACGCGAACGCCATCAGCGAACCGATCACCATCGCGCCAGAGTTGACGATATTGTTCGCCGCCACGGTCCGCGCGGTCTGCGTCTTGGGCACGGTGGTTGTCAGAAAGGCGTAGAGCGGCACGACGAACATCCCGCCGGTGATGGCGACCCCGAGAAGCGCCACGATCATCAGCCCGGCCATCGGGTGCAGGATGAAATTGCCGAGCGTGGTGAGCTCTGTCCCGTTCTTGCTCCAGGCCAGCGATACGAAATGTAGGAGGAGCACGAATGCGGCCATGCAGATCACCGATACCGGAGCAAACCGCGCTGAGACCTCGCTTTTGAGCAGGCGGTTGATGAGCACCGATCCAATCGCGATGCCGATCGAGAAGATTGCGATAAATAGGCTGGCGACCTGTTCGTCCGCGCCGAGCACGTTCTTCACCAGCGGCGGAAACACGATGATCAGCACCGCGCCGATGGTCCAGAAGAAGCTGATGGAGCAGATCGCCAGGAACAGCCGTGGGATGTGCATCGTCTCGTTCACTAGGCTGATCGACGCGCGGATGATGTGCCAATTGAATGGGATGCGCTCGGCGGCGGGCGGGGCAGGGGGGACCTGACGCCCGGCGAGGTAGCCCAAAATCGCGAAGCCGATCGTCGCGGCCGCAGCAATCGAGGGCCTCGACGCCAGCGTTCCGGCCAGGATCGTGCCAAGCAGGATAGCGATGTAGGTCCCGGCCTCGACCAGGCCGGTACCGCCGAGAACCTCATCCTTCCGCAGGTGCTGCGGCAGGATCGCGTATTTGATGGGACCGAAGAAGGTCGAATGAGTGCCCATTGCGAACACCGCGGCGAGCATCAGCGGAATATTGGCGAGCAGGATGCCGGCTCCGCCGACGATCATGATTCCGATCTCGGCAAGCTTGATGATGCGGATCAGGCGAGACTTGTCGTGATCGTCCGCCAGCTGGCCTGACAGGGCCGAGAACAGGAAGAAGGGGAAAATGAAGAGCCCCTGCGCGATCGCGCTGAATTGCGCCTCCTGAGCCGGGTTCGAGAACAGCTGGAATGTGACGAACAGCACCACGGCCTGCTTGAACAGGCTGTCGTTGAAGGCTCCGAGGAACTGGGTCGCGAACAGCGGCATGAAGCGCCGTGCGCGCAGCAGGTGAGAGACGTTTTGAATCAAAGCTGGGGCGCTGGGGCTGCCATCGGACTGGCGGTGGCATAGCCAGCTTTCGTGATCGCGCCAAACGCTATAACTCTAAATCGTCACGATGCTGTCGCTGCCCAACCTCCTGACCCTGTCGCGGATCCTCGCGGTGCCGATCCTGGTCTTCCTGCTGTGGCGGCCATCGCCCGTGGACTATGCGGCGACCTTCATCCTCTACTGCGTCGTCGGGATTACCGACTATCTCGATGGTTACCTCGCCAGGGCGCAGGGGCTGACATCGCGGCTGGGCCAGTTCCTGGACCCGATCGCCGACAAGATCATGGTCGCGGCGGTGCTGATGATGTTGATTTCCAGCCGCAAGGCGAATCCAGTCCCGGAGATCGACAGCCTCAACATCATTGCCGCGCTGATCATCCTGTTGCGCGAGATCACCGTCTCAGGCCTGCGCGAATATCTGGCCGGGCTCCAAGTGTCAGTTCCGGTGAGCGCGCTCGCCAAATGGAAGACGACGGCCCAGCTCATCGCGCTGGGTGCGCTCATTTTGGGCGGCGCACTTCCGGCGATGCCCTGGGTCCACAATCTCGGAATCGCATTTCTATGGATCGCTGCTGCTCTGACCCTGGTCAGCGGCTACGACTATCTGCGGACCGGCCTCAAGCACATGGACTGAGAGACTTCGAGCACAGTAATCGATTTCCCGATTATCTGTGACGAAGATTGGTCGTTTCACGGCCACCACCGACTGCCCTATTGGGATTTCTTGAGCACAGGGGCCCGTGCCGCGTTTGGCTGCCCTCAAGACAGGGGCCGCGGCTTTCCCCTCCCCGCCCTCCGCCGCGGCCCCAAACTTTGTGCGTCTGCGGGGCGCAATAATCGATTTCTTCGCACTCACTGACGAGAACAACTTGTTTTCGCCTCGCCCCGCGCGCCTTTAGGGCGGCGCTAGAAAATCAGGAGGATCTCGGGTCATGGATGCAAAGACTGGTGAAATGAGCGGTTCGGGATGCCCGGTCCACGGCGGCGTGCGGAGTCTCCTCGGCCGGCAGAACCGCGACTGGTGGCCAGATGCGCTTGCAGTCGACATTCTCGCGCCCAACGGCGCCGCAAACCCGATGGGTGAGGACTTCAATTACGCCGAGGCGTTCAAAAAGCTGGACTACAACGCCCTCAAGGCCGATCTCACTGCGCTCATGACCGAGAGCCAGCCCTGGTGGCCGGCTGATTACGGTCATTATGGGCCGTTCTTTATCCGCATGGCCTGGCATGCAGCCGGCACCTATCGCACCGGCGACGGTCGGGGCGGCGCCAATAGCGGGCAGCAGCGCTTCGCGCCGCTCGACAGTTGGCCCGATAACGGCAACCTCGACAAGGCACGCCGGTTGCTTTGGCCGATCAAGCAGAAATACGGCCAGTCGATCAGCTGGGCGGACCTGTTCATCCTCGCCGGCAACGTCGCCATCGAATCGATGGGCGGGCCGGTATTCGGCTTCGGCGGCGGCCGCGCGGACGTCTACGAGCCAGAGAAGGACATCTACTGGGGCGACGAGGATAAGTGGGTCAACGAAGGTGTGCAGACCCGCATCGACGAGGAGCGCGGCCTGCAGGATCTCGACGGGCCGCTCGCAGCGATTCAGATGGGCCTCATCTACGTCAATCCCGAGGGACCGGGCGGCAATCCAGACCCGCTGAAGTCAGCGCGAGACATCAAGGCGACGTTCGAGCGGATGGCGATGAACCATGAGGAGACCGTCGCCCTGACGGCAGGCGGTCATACCTTCGGAAAGGCACATGGAAACGGCGATCCCTCCAAGCTCGGGAAAGCGCCTGCCGGCGGCGATATCGCTTCGCTCGGGTTTGGCTGGCTCAGCAGCGAAGAGCACGGGGGTATCGGCGAACACACGGTGACAAGCGGTATCGAAGGTTCGTGGGTCAACACGCCCACACAGTGGAGCGAGAACTATTTCCGGCTCTTGCTGGACTATGATTACGAGCTCGTGAGGTCGCCCGCGGGCGCGCAGCAGTGGCAGCCGATCAATCAACGCGAAGAGGATATGGCTCCGGCCGCCTGGGATCCGTCGAAAAAGGTCCCAACGATGATGACCACCGCCGACATGGCGCTCAAGATGGACCCGGAATTCCGCAAGATCAGCGAAAAGTTCCGCAACGACCACGAAGCTTTCAAGGACGCGTTCGCGCGCGCCTGGTTCAAGCTGTGCCATCGCGACATGGGCCCGAAGGCTCGATATCTCGGGCCGGAAGTTCCGGCGGAAGACTTGATTTGGCAGGATCCGATCCCGGCTGGAAGGATGCCGTCCGGCGCCGAGGTGGCAGAGGTCAAGGCCAAGATCGCAAGCAGCGGTCTCAGCGTAAGCCAGCTAGTCAAGACCGCTTGGGCATCAGCCTCGACCTATCGCAAGTCGGACCATCGCGGCGGCGCCAACGGAGCACGCATCAGGCTTGCCCCGCAAAAGGACTGGGACGTCAATGAGCCTGCCGAGCTAGCCAACGTCCTGTCGACGCTCGACGGTTTGCGCGGCAACCTGTCGATGGCGGACGCTATCGTTCTCGGCGGCGTCGTCGGCCTGGAAAAGGCGATCAAGGCCGCGGGCTCCAACGTGGGAGTGCCCTTCACCGGCGGCCGCGGTGACGCCACTGCGGAACAGACGGACGCGGAGAGCTTCGCACCGCTCGAGCCACAGGCGGATGCGTTCCGGAACTATCTGCCGAAGAAGCTGAGCGTGAAGACCGAGGAAATGATGCTCGATCGCGCGGCGCTGCTTGGCCTGAGCGTGCCGGAGTTGACGGTGTTGATAGCTGGGCTGCGTGTGCTCGGCGTCAATCATGGCGGTCGGAGCCACGGCTCCTTCACCAATCGTCCGGGTCAGTTGACCAACGACTTCCTCGTCAACCTGCTCAGCATGACAAACGTCTGGAAGGCGGTCGACGGGAGTTACGACGAGGAGTTTGTCGGCACTGATCGTGCCAGCGGCGGCGCAAAGTGGCGCGCTACCCGTGCCGATCTGATCTTCGGGTCAAACGCCGAACTGCGCTCGGTCGCCGAAGTCTATGCGGAGAAGGGTAGCGAGGGGAAGTTCGTCCGCGACTTCGTCAAAGCCTGGACCAAGGTGATGAACGCGGACCGCTTCGACCTTCCGCAGGATGGCAGGAAGGCCGAGCCGATCGGGATCGCCGAGCCGGCGCTCGCCAAGTAAGCCGTCCACCCCCCGCTTCAGCCATCCAGCAGCTGGAGCGCAGGGGGTTCGGCATTCGCGACCTCCGGTACGAGCTCGCCTGCAATCCGCCGCAAGGTCGTGGCGAGCATCTGGAACTCGGCTTCGCGTGGGCTCGACCGGCGCCAGATCAGCGCGATCCGCCGATAGGGGGTGTCAGACCGAAGCGGGCGGGCGTCGACGCCGGTCCTCGACAGGAGCCCGGCATTGATCGCCATTTCGGGGACGAAGGTAACGCCTAGGCCGTTGTCCACCATCTGGACGAGCGTGTGCAGCGACGTACCCATCATTTCGGCGTGGGCGCGGAGGTCCGGCCGGTTGCAGGCGGAAAGGGCATGATCCTTGAGGCAGTGGCCGTCCTCGAGCAGCAGCAGGCGGTTCTCGTCGATCTCCGAGGCCAGCACCGCCGGCGCTGACGGCGCCTCGCCGCGCGGATAAGCCACGTAAAGCGGGTCATCGAACAGCAGCGCGCTGTCGATATCCCCGCAAGCATAAGGCAGGGCGAGGAGCACGCAGTCGAGCTGGCCACGGTGGAGCGCCTCGCAGGCCGCGCTGCTGGTTTCCTCGCGTAGATACAGCTTCAGCTCGGGCCATTGCGCGCGGAGCTGAGGCAACATGGCCGGCAACAGGAACGGGGCGATGGTGGGGATGACACCCATGCGGAGCTCGCCATGCAGGGGTCTTCCCTGAGCTCGCGCCATTTCGGCCAGCTCCTCAGTTTCGCGCAGCACCTTGATCGCCTTGTCGGCGATCTTCTCGCCGAGCGCAGTGAAGCGCACGACCCGGCGCGTACGCTCGACCAAAGTGACGCCAAGCAGGGTCTCCAATTCCCGCAGGCCAGCGGACAAAGTCGACTGGGTAACGAAGCACGCGTCCGCGGCACGGCCGAAATGCCCGTAGCGGCGCAGCGCGACGAGATATTGAAGCTGCTTGACCGTCGGCAGGTGGACGATCATTGATTGAGAAATCCAATCACCGGCCGCCTTATAATGGTCTCCGGCGATTTAGACCAGCGGCGCCTGCTTCAGTCGACGGGCTCGAGCTGAGGATTGGTCCAGAGATAGACCGCCGGTATCGCAAGCGCGAATGCGGCCGTGACCATCGGCAAGGGGTAGCCCGGGGCCATCAGCAGCAATGCCCAGGCGGGCACGGTGAGCGCGACGAGGCCGACCAGCACGAGGGCGCCCGACGCTTCCGACAGGACGCGCGCCAGCGCATGACGCTCGACGAACAAGCGCTTCAGTTCTTCGACCGTGCGGCTCGCGGTCTTGGTGCAGAGGCTGGGGAAGAACCCATGGATGATGCAGGCGAGTCCGGCGGCGACCAGCATGAGGCCAACCCCCACGGCGAAGCGCATATGCTCGAAGTAGCTCTCGCCAGCGTCAACGAGATGGGCCCGCGCTCGGCTGAACATCGCTAGGTCTCCCGCTCAGTGGCGGGCGGCATTGTACCCTATCGGCCGACAAGGGAATAGCGTCGGCCGGCGCTCGAGGAGGTCAACTCAGCGCGCGATACAGGCCGTAGCCGCTGGTCAAGGTCACCAATGCGCCGACGAACGTAAGAAGGGTGTCAGGGTTGACCCGCTTGGCGATCCAGGCGCCGAAGGGGGCGGCGACGACACCTCCGATCAGCAACCCCAGCGTTGCTGTGGTGAAGGCCTCCCAGCCCAAGGTTGCGAGGAACGTCGCCGAGATGGTGATGGTGAGGAAGAATTCGGCGGTGTTGACGGTGCCAATCGTTTTTCGTGGATTGCTCCCCTGGACGAGCAGGTTCGAGGTCACGATCGCGCCCCATCCCCCACCGCCGGCAGCGTCGAGGAAACCTCCGATCAGTCCAAGCGGCGAGATTACCTTCGGTTGCCGCTCCGTGTGGCGGTGCATGACGCCGCGATAGAAGAGATAGAGGCCGAGCGCGGTTAGATAGGCAAGCACCACCGGCTTCGCGAGATCCGCCGGGGCTTCCGTCAGGATGTAGGCGCCGAGGATGCCGCCAATCACGCCGGGGATGACGATCTTGAAGAAGAGCCACCAATCGACGTTGCGGTGAGCAACATGGCTGACCGCCGACACCGCGGTGGTGAAGGTCTCGGCGGTGTGGACACCGGCCGAGGCGAGCTTCGGCTGGACACCCATGCTGATGAGCAAAGTGCTGGAGATCTGGCCATAGGCCATGCCGAGCGCGCCATCGACCAGCTGCGCCGCGAATCCGATCAGGATGAAGGGGAGGAGGGCCGCGGGATCTGCCAGGATGTCCGGAAAAATGTGGGCCTCCCCCTGCTTGGTCACCTCGGCTTGCCCCAACGCCGCGCCGCTTCGCAAGGTCCCGCCGCGGGACCGACATTCGGCTTGGCTGGAATTTGGAACTTCTCGCACTTAGATTGCCAGCGACTAGTAGGAAGAACCGCGCTTGCAGTCTGGCCTCATCTATTACCTGGACTCGGTGAAATCCCGTGACCCGGCGGCGCGTTCGCGGTGGGACGTGCTGTTCTATCCGGGAGTTACGGCGCTCGCACTTCACCGTGTCGCGCACTGGCTATGGGAAGGCCAGTTGTTCTTCGTGGCGCGGCTGATCAATCATTTCGCCCGGTTCCTGACCGGCATCGACATCCATCCCGGCGCGAAGATCGGCAAGCGCTTCTTCCTCGACCATGGCTTCAGCGTGATCGGCGAGAGCGCGGAGATTGGGGACGACGTCACCATCTACCAGCACGTAACGCTGGGTGGGACCAATCCGACGACTGGTGTTGGCGGAAAGCGTCATCCGACGTTGCGCAACGGCGTAGTCATCGGCTCTGGCGCGCAGGTGCTTGGGCCGATCGAGGTCGGCGAGGGTGCAAAGATCGGCGCGAACTCCGTCGTGACCAAGGACGTTGCCCCCGGCCAAACGGTGGTCGGCATCCCGGCACGGCCCGTTCCTGTCGATGCAGTTCACTACAGCCCGGGCTTCATGGCCTACGGGACTCCGTGCGGGGAGGACGTCGACCCGGTCCGCGCCCGGCTGACGGAGCTCGAGGATGAGATCGCCGATCTTCGCAGGGAGCTGAAGCTGCTGAAGGCGCCACGCCAGGCCCAACCGAAGGTGAAGAGCGCTTGAGCGTCATCGCGCCGTTCCCGGCTGCATGGGACCGGCGCCCGATTGCCACCTTCGACCGCAAGGAACTGATGAAGATACTCGACCTCTATGGCCGGATGGTCGCGGCAGGCCACTGGCGCGATTATGCGCTGAGGATCGACCCTGACGTGGCGATCTTCGCCGCGTTCCGCCGGCACAGCGAGCGGCCCGAGGTTCGCATAGAGAAACGCCCCGCGCTTCGGATGAAGCAGGGGGCGTTCGCACTCGTTGGTGAGCACGGAGCCGTGCTCAAGCGGGGCCACGACCTCGGCGGTGTGCTGGCCCCGCTCGAGCGGCGTCTCATGCGGCTTGTTGGGTAATCGCCGGGCGATCCAGGTTGGGGAGCCGCTCCTGCAAGTTCGACGGCAGCTTGGTGACCACCAGACGCCGGGCCTGGTGCCAGTAGGCCGACAGCATCAGGAGTGCCGAGCCGATCACCAGCGCCGTCAGCGCGACGTTGAGCTCGACCGCGCCGAACTGCTTGAACAGCTCAGTCAGCGCATAGAGCACATAGGCGAGCGCGGAGACGAGCAGCGCTCGGCGATCGATCGCCAGCGCAGTCAGGCCGAACAACACATATAGGCCGACGACGACCAGCGCCTCGCCAGTGGTGACCGCGCCATTATTCAATCCCATGATCGTGAAGATCGGATGGGCGATCATCGGCGCGGCGAGCAAGTGCAGCCAGAAGGCCACGTCGGAGCGCCGGGTCAGGCGCGCGCGATCCGAGGCATCCCACCACATGGCAAACAGGAATACGCCGATGCCCAGGAGCAGGACAAAGCCCAGGATCAGGTTCTTGGCAGCTTGGCTGTCGCCGGGCTGGATGATGCCGATGACGAGGGCAAGGAAGATGCCTGCGACCGCGGCCGCCCCGGCGGCGACGGTGATCGGCACCTGGAAACGCCGCCAGTGCAGCCATGCGGCGACCGCGGCGATGGCGGCGCTAACGCCCCCGACCGTCGCGGCGAGGATGTCATTGGGGCTCTGGAAGCGGTCCGGACCGATGATCTGGACAAGCAGGAAGGCGGATGTTGCAAGCACTCCGCCGACGAATGCGAGGAGCAGCAGGATCGACGGCAAGGCCATCCGCCGCTTGGCCGTGAAGAACAGAGCCAGCGCCCAAGCGGTGCCGGCAACCGCCAGCGGTGCGAGGAAGCTCGGCCCGATCTCGCCATGTTCGCTGATCACGATTCCCGTCGACTGGCCGATGCTTTGGCCGATCCACCCGACGGCAAACAACAGGATGGCCGCCGCGATCGATACGAAGATGTCGTTGAAGCCGGTGATGAGGCGAAACTGCTCCTCATCGGGAATGGCCGTCGAGCGTTGCAGCTCTATGTGCGCGCGCAGCGCAGCCGCCGCCTCGGCGGTGATCACGCCCGACGCTACCGCATCGTCGAGCTCTTGCTGTGAATACATGGCCGTCCTCCTGTTTCGCGAAGTACCATAGCGTCCAGTGTATTATCGTGTCAATACAGCAGGGCGGCTGGATACGCCGGTCGCCGGATGAGTTAATGGTCTAAACACATCGATCAGGAGAATCGTGAAATGGCCAAGAAGGCGACTGGCAAGAGCCGTTCGGGCGCGACGAGAAAAGCGTCCCAGTCGAAGGCGCTGGTCGAGCGGCGCTCAGGCGGAGGCGGCCGACGCTCGTCGGACGCGGGCATGAGCGATGCGGTCATCAAGCTGCTGCAGAGCCCGCTGGTCGCCGAGCTGGTCGCCGTCGCCGCGACGGCGGCGCTGGCGTCACTCGCCGAGCATGGCTTCACTACCGGGGGCGGATCGCGCGGAAAGCGCGCCGGCAAGGCCGTGAAGGAGGCGGGCAAGGCTGCGGCGGCGGCGATCGGGCGCCGTCTCGGCAATGAAATCGACGAGATCAAGAAGGCGGCGAAGGGCGCTAAGGCTGCCGCAAAAGGGTAAGCTTCGCGCGCCCGACATTGCGCGTCGCCTCGACGACCAGCTGAGCCGGGTCGACAGCCTCGTGTAGGTCGGTCTCCACGCTCATCCAGCCGCCCGGCGCTAGCCAGGATGATTCGACCACAGCCCCGACGGCGTCCGTCCCCGACCCGGCTGCGTAGGGCGGGTCCGCGAGGATCAGGTCGAACGACTGCGAGCGCGGCAAGGCGAGCGCGGAACCGGAAATGACCCGGACTTCCGTGCCCAGCCTTTCCGCATTGCGGCGGATCACCTCGGCCGCTTTGCGATTGCTCTCCACGAACGTGACTGACGCCACCCCGCGCGACAGTGCCTCGAAGCCGAGTGCACCGCTGCCCGCGAAAAGGTCCGCCACGCGAAGGTCGTCGAAGCTGCCGAGCCGGCTCGACAGCATCGAGAAGAGCGTCTCGCGGGCCCGGTCAGACGTCGGCCGGGTGACCAGGCCCGGCGGCGTTTCCAGGATCCGGCCGCGCCACTTGCCGGCGATGATCCTCATCTCAGCGACTTGAAGAAGGTCTCGAGCTCAACCTGCGGAACCTCGTCGGCATCCCCAGGCTCAAGGCCGTCGAGGGTCAGGGGGCCATAGCCGACGCGAATCAGTCGTGAGACCTGCAGGCCAAGATGAGCAAGGACGCGGCGAACCTCGCGGTTCTTGCCCTCGGTCAGGCTTATCTCGATCCAACAATTACTGCCGGTCCGACGCTCAAGGTTGGCGTTGATCGAGCCGTAGCGCATTCCATCGATGGTGATGCCCTCGGCGAGAGATTCGAGCTGGGCCTGGCTGACCTGGCCATGGGCTCGCGCGCGATATGTCCGGACGACGGCAGTTCGCGGAAGCTCGAGCTTCCGCTTCAACTCGCCGTCGTTGGTCAGCAGCAAGAGTCCCTCGGTCATGAAGTCGAGTCGGCCGACGGGCATCACTCGGGGCAATCCGGGCGGCAGCCTGTCATAGATGGTCGGCCGACCCCGGGGGTCGCGCTCAGCCGTGATGGTCTTGTCCGGCTTGTAGAAGCGGAACAGCCTCGTCGCCGCGGCCGGCCGAACAGGCTTGCCGTCGACCGTCACGCCGGCCAAGCTCTCGAGCAGTGTCGCGGGTGTCGCCAGCTTTTCCCCGTTGAGTGCGATGCGTCCTTCAGCGATCATGCGCTCGACCTCGCGCCGCGAGGCGACTCCGGCGCGGGCAAGGAGCTTGGCGATCCGCTGCGGGCCGTCATTGCGCTCGGGCGGACGTTTACTGCGCTGGCGTTGCGGCACCGGTTTTCGCCTCGTTCGTTGCGGTTGCGAAGTCATTGGGGACAAGCATGCTGTTCGGGAAGCGTAAGCAGGTCGTCAAGCGTATCCTCATTGTCGAGGACGAGCCGCTGACGGCATTCGACAATGAGAACATTCTGGGCGATGCCGGGTATGAGATCGTTGCTACGGTCGACGACCTCGACGAAGCGCTCGCCGTTCTCGATCGCGACGAGGTGGACCTCATCCTCAGTGACGTTCGGCTGCGCAAGCAGCAGACCGGTATCCAGCTGGCGCGTGCTGCTAAGGAGAAAGGCGTCCCCACGCTGTTCGCGACAGGTCATTCCTATCCCGGAGCGGCCGAGATCGCCGTCGGCTGCCTGTCGAAGCCTTACACCGAACGGCAATTGTGCAAGGCGATTGAATGCGTCGATCGCCACCTCCAGGGCGAAAGCTTCAAGTCGCCCAAGGGTCTCGAACTGTTCGTCGCTTCGCCGAAGGAGGAATGATCGGCGTTCATCGCGGGGCTAGGCATGCCGTGAAACCTGTCTAAGGTTTCGAAGCCAAGCAGGGAGGGACAATTGGCAGGCCAGCGACCCAAGGGTTGGAAGCTGCTCAAAGCTGCGCTGGCGACGCGCAAGGCCGCGACCATGCTCGCGTTCGGATTTTCGTCGGGCCTGCCGTTCGCACTCCTAATCGGGACGCTCAACGCTTGGCTCGGCGACGCCAAGATCAATCTTGCGACGATCGGCGTGCTGTCGTGGATCGGGCTCGCCTATGCGTTCAAGTTCCTCTGGTCGCCGTTGGTCGACCAGGTAAAGCTGCCGTTGCTCGGCCAGCTCGGGCGCCGCAAGAGCTGGATCGTCTTCTGCCAGGTCTTCCTGATTGTCTCCTTCCTCGGTCTCGGCATGACGAACCCTGCGACCGCCATCGGCTGGTTCGCGATTTTTGCCGTCATTGGTGCGTTCGCCTCGGCAACCCAGGACATTGCAGTCGATGCATGGCGCATCGACGTCGCCGACGAGCGCACGCCGGTGGAGCTGCTCTCGGCAGTCTATCAGTTCGGATACCGTATCGCGTCGATCGTCGGCGGCGCCTTCGCCTTGTTCCTCGCGGCCCGCATACCCTGGGGGACTGTCTATTTCGTGATGGCCGGCCTGGTCGTCGCAATCATGGTGGTCGCGCTCACCGCGCCGGATACAGAGCGGCCACCGCGAGACATCATCGAACAGGGGCTTGAGCAGCCCGGTGAGGTAAATGCTTCAGTGAGGCTCGCAGCACTAGTGATCGTCGGCCTGGCCTGGGCCTGGGCGATCGTTACGCTCGGCGTGTTCATGGCGTCGATGCTCGCCGCGCAGCAGGCGGGGGTGAAGGCACCGTCCGTCGCGGATTTCACCACCCATGTCGGGCCATGGATCATCATTGCGACCGTGTTCGTACCGCTGGTCGTCGCGGCGGTCGTCAACTGGCTGAAAGCGCGCGGCCGGGGAGTCCAGGACCGAGGCGTGCAGAATCCGACCGGCGGCCGCGCGGTCATGAATCATATCTACGGCGCGCTGGTCCTTCCGCTCGCCGAGCTGTCAGGACGCCTTCGCTGGGGCGTGCTGATCATCATCGGATTTATCCTGACCTACGCCCTTTGCTACAATATCTGGTCGAGCTTCGCCTTTCCCTTCTACCTCGACTATCTCCACTACACCAAGGACCAAGTCGCGTTCGCGTCCAAGGTCTTCGGCATCTTCATGACGATGATCGGCATTAGCCTCGGCGGCTATTTGTTCGGCCGGATCGGTCGCTTCCCGACGGTGCTGATCGGTGCGGCGGTCACCCCGCTCGGCAACCTGCTTTACGCCGACTTGGCTGAAGGCGGTACAAACATTGACGCGTTTGCTCACGCCGTGCGGCTCAACACGCTGCTCGGCTGGTTCGGGGCGGACGACCGGATGGTGAGGCTATTACTCGCGATCTGCTATGAGAATATCGCGACCGGCGTCGCGCTGACGGCCTTTGTCGCCTACCTGTCCGGCATCATCAGCAAGAAGTTCACCGCCGTCCAATATGCGCTGCTGTCGTCGCTGACCTTCCTTGTGGGCTCCCTCGGCCGCGGCGTCGCTGGGGAAAGCTTCGACAAATATGGCTATGCGCTGGTGTTCCGCTGGACTGCAGCCGCCGGACTCATCGCGGTCTTCTTCGTCCTGCTCGAATGGTGGCGGGTTTCCTCCGACAATCGCCGCGCGGACTCGGACACTGCGCCCAAGGTCGAACCCGCGAAGGCCTAGTCGGGGATCTGGCCGTTGGCGGCGAGGACTTCGCCGGCGAGATAGAGCGACCCGAAGATCAGTACCCGCGCATCGCGCGGAATCCCGGCGAGCGCTTCCTCGACACTGTCGTGCGGATTCGCACTGAAGCCGAGCTCAGAGGCGATGTCGACAAGATCGTCAGGCGCAAAGGAGCTGTGCCCCGGAACGCCGACGGCGTGGATCTCGGCGGCGATACCGGCGAACGGCTTCAGCATGCCAGCGGGGTCCTTGGTCGTCAGGCTCGCGAAAATGAGATGCAGCGACTTGCCATCGGTCCACGCCCGCTTCGCATAGCTCGCGACGTGGCGCGCCGCTGACGGATTATGCCCGCCATCGAGCCAGACTTCGCGATCGCGGACGAGCGATCCGGGCGCAAGATGCTGAAGCCGCGCGGGCCAGTTGGCCCAGCCAAGCGCCGCGGTGAGGGCGCTGTTGGGAATGTGCAGCCGGTCCTGATGCCGGAGCATCGCCACGGCGAGCGCGGCGTTCATCGACTGGTGGCGGCCGGGCAGGCGCGGGGTTGGGAGGTCGAGAGCACCGCGTTCGTCACGGTAGTGAAGACGGCCCTGGCGGACGTCGGCGTCCCATGCCTTGCCTCCCGGGAGCCAGATCGCCCGCGCTTCGCTCGAAACCTGCCTGATCCGCGCGGCGACGGCCGGCGGATATAGCTGGGTGACGAGAGGGACTCCGGCCTTGGCGATCGCCGCCTTCTCGCCAGCAATGCCTGGAAGGCCGTTGCCGAGGAATTGCTGGTGGTCGAGGGCAAGGCTGGCAATGCCTGTCATCAGCGGGTGCTGGATGACGTTGGTTGCATCGAGCCGGCCACCGAGTCCGACCTCCAGGATGCAGGCATCGGCGGGCGTCCGGGAAAAGGCCAGCATGGCGACCGCGGTCGCGACCTCGAAGAAACTAGGCTCGATCCCCTGTCCCGCATCGAGCACTTCGCTCAGCAGATCGGTGAGCGACTGGTCGTCGATCAGCTGGCCGGCGACGCGAATTCGTTCATTGAACCGCACCAGATGCGGGCTGGTGAAGACGTGCACCGAATATCCGCTCGCCTCCAGAGCAGCGCGCAGGAAGGCAACCGTCGAGCCCTTGCCGTTGGTACCGGCGACGTGAAAGACCGGCGGCAATCGGTCCTGCGGATTGCCGAGACGGTTGAGCACCGCGGCTATGCGCTCAAGCCCGAGCCGGTCGCCCGCCGGCGACAGCCTCGAAAGCCGATCAAGCTGCGCCTGCACGCCCGGATGAGTCGAGCGCGCGAAGTCGGCCATCAGGCGGCCTTCTTTTTCCCCGGGGCAAGGTAAGAGATGAGGAGCGCAAGCTTCTCCCTGAGGTCGCTGCGCGAGACGACCATGTCGATCATGCCGTGCTCCAGCAGATATTCGGCCCGCTGGAAGCCTTCGGGCAGCTTTTCGCGGATGGTTTGCTCGATGACGCGCTGGCCGGCAAAGCCGATCAAAGCGCCCGGCTCAGCGAACTGCACGTCGCCAAGCATCGCATAGGATGCGGTCACCCCGCCCGTGGTCGGATCGGTCAGCACGACGATGTAAGGGAGGCCGGCCTCCTTGAGCTGCGCCAGCGCAACGGTCGTGCGGGGCATCTGCATCAGGCTCAATATGCCTTCCTGCATCCGCGCCCCCCCCGCCGCGGTGAACAGGATGTAGGAACTCTTGTCGGCAATCGCCGCGCGGATCCCGGCGACGAATGCCGCTCCCACGGCGATGCCCATCGAGCCGCCCATGAAGGCGAAGTCCTGAACGCCGATGATGACCTTCCGCCCGCCGAGCTTGCCGCGTGCATTGACCAGAGCGTCGCGTTCGCCGTTGGCCGTCCGGGCTGCCTTCAGGCGATCGGTGTATCGCTTGCTGTCGCGAAAGCGGAGCGGATCTTCCCGGACTTCCGGTGCGGGGAGGAGCTCATATTCCGCGGCGTCGAACAATTGCTCGAAGCGCTTGGTGGGACCGATCCGGTCATGGAAATTGCAGCGCGGGCAGACGCTGTAATTTTCTTCCCATTCCTTGACGAAAACCATCGTCCCGCACTTGGCGCACTTGTGCCACAGATTCTCGGCGCTCTGCCGCTTGGGCAAGAAGGGGATGCCGCTGCGTACCCGGCTGAGCCAACTCATTCGATGACCTCTTTCCTTAGGCTGCCTGCGATCTCCGCGATGACCGCCGCGGGGTCCGCGGCAGCGGTGATCGGACGGCCAATGACCAGCACGGATGCTCCATCGTCAATCGCGCGCCGCGGCTTGGCGACTCGCTTCTGGTCCCCCACGTCCGCGCCCGCTGGACGAATACCCGGGACGACAAAGAATCCACGCGGCCACGCCGCCTTGGCCTCGGCGACCTCGGCGCCGGAGCAAACGATACCGTCGACTCCTGCGTCGCGCGCCAGCCATGCCAGCCGGGCGACGTGATCGGCGGGCGACCGTTCGATGCCCAGATCGCTGAGATCGGCGGCATCGAGGCTGGTCAGCATGGTCACCGCTACGACCTTGGTCCCTTCGAGGGCTGCCCGCTTGGCCGCCATCATCATTTCGTGGCCGCCGGCCGCATGGACGGTCAGGATCGCAGGCCTGAGCGGCGCCAGCGCGGTCACGGCTTGAGCGACGGTGTTGGGGATGTCGTAAAGCTTCAAGTCGAGAAAGATCGGAAGGCCCAGCCCGCCAAGGCGCCGAACGCCCTCGGGCCCGTGCGCAGAAAAGAATTCCAGGCCGAGCTTCAGCCCGCCCGCATGATCCCGAACGGCCTCTGCAATCGCGAGTGCGCGATCCAGGTTCGCGGTATCGATGGCGACGAAAATCGGGCTCATAGGACCGGACCGGCGTCCTCGGTAGCGACGGAATCGGCCGGCATTGAGGCGAGACGGTTGCGTTCCATGGCCTCGATTCGGCGACGGTGCGACCACAGCCGCGTACGCATGATCGACCAGGTCGGCGCAAAGCCGATCAGGAAGGCGATGAGAAGCAGGACCGGAAGCTTGATGTCCGCTTGGATATCGCCCCAGAGATTTACGGTTACATCGAACCAGTTACGGGTCGAGAACAGCGCAATCAGGACCGCGATCAGGACCCACAAGAGGGTCTTCAGGAATTGCATGCGGCGCGTTTAGGCGAGCCGTGCGTTGAATGCCAGCCGCGGCGGCGTTCGTCGCGCCGCAGAGTCGGCTTGTCGCAAGCGCGTTAATGTCAGCGTTGAGACTGTCCCGCCTCCCCGGCAGAGCAGGGAGGAGGGTGGGGAGAAGACGGGTTTTGCAAAGGGCGCAAAAGCTAGGGCTAGGTGCGTTCGTGCTCCTGATGGGCGCGTCGCTGCTGGCCATGCGACCGCATCCCGCGACCGGGCAGGACCCTCGCATCCGCGCAGCACACCTGAAGCTCGCTGCCGTATCTGCCGCGTCGCGCCGCGATGTCGATTATCGGCTGCTCGACGCCCGGCTGAAGCAGCTCATGACCAAACCGGCGATGGTCGGGCTGGCCGTTGGTATCGTCGAAAACGGGCGCATCACCTTCCTGCAGGGGTATGGCGAAACCGTGGCGGGGTCGGGCGACCCCGTGACGCCGGAAACGGTGTTCCGCTGGGCGTCGGTGTCTAAGGGCGTCGCGGCGACGATGGTCGCCAAGCTCGCCGAATCCGGCCGGATCGACCTCAATGCGCCGGTCGTGAACTATGCGCCGGACCTGAAGCTTCCCGCAGGCAACGAGTACAAGGCCAGCGTCGGCGACCTGCTGTCGCACCGGCTCGGCCTTTACCGCAACGCCTATGACAACAAGCTCGAGGAGGGGCAGGACCCGAGCTTCCTCCGCGCGAGCCTCAATCAGCTTAATCCGACCTGCCCGCCGGGGACATGCTGGTCGTATCAAAACGTCGCCTATGACGCGTCGAGCGAGATCGTTTCGCGCGTGACGCACCTCCCTTACGAGCAGGCGGTCAAGCGCTACCTGTTCAACCCGATTGGCATGAGCAGTGGCAGTGTCTCGCTCGCAGCGCTCGAGGCGAGCCGAAGCTGGGCGAGGCCGCACAGCCTCGGTCGCCGACCGCTGCCTATGGTAGACACATATTACAAGGTGCCCGGCGCCGGCGGCATCAACAGCGACATCAAGGACATGGCGCTGTGGATGGAAGCGCAGATGGGCGAGATGCCGGACGTTGTCGACGGCAAGGTGCTCGACACGATCCACGCGCCGTACGTCGTTACGCCGACCGAACGCGGCCGGTTGCGTAAGTTCCTCGAGCGGCTCGGCACCGCCTGGTACGGCTACGGCTGGCGGAGCTACGACTATGCCGGCCATCACATCATCGGCCACCGCGGCGGCATCAACGGCTATCGCTCGCTAATCCTGTTCGACCCTCAGAAGAAGAGCGGCGTGGTTGCGCTCTGGAACAGCAACACGAGTCGGCCCGGCGGTCTCGAGTTTGAGGTTATGGACATGATCTACCATCTGCCGTTTCGCGACTGGCTTGAGCTGAGCAAGAACCCTGAGCAATCCATCGCGGCCGCCGCCGACAGCGAGCCAGAGAATGGCAGTGGCGATCGCTCCTAACGCGAGCGCGCTTCCTCCTCGGCCTTTCGAAGTTCGCGCTGCTGATCGAGATGTGCCTTGTAGCGGCATCCCATCCCGATGATCGATGTCGCCATGCCCAGAACCAGCGCGGCGGCATGCCATTGCGGTTCCTCCGAACTCGGCCACGCGACTGCGCCGAGAAAGAAGACGCTGACGATCGAGACAAGATAGCCAAGGGCCTTCCAGTCGATGCCGTTGCGCCCGGCGATCGTGACACTTTGATGACGCATTACACGAGCGGAACATCTGAAAGCCGCTGTTGGTTTCTTCGCAAAGCCAACAGGGAGTGAGCGTAATGGCCGAGACCAAAACACAAGACGCAATCGCGCTGCTGAAGCAGGATCATCGTACCGTCGAGGAACTGTTCGAAAGGTTCACGAGCGCCAGCGGCGCCGAGCGCAAGCGCAAGCTCGCCGAGGAGATCTGCCTCGAGCTGTCGGTGCACGCCCAGATCGAGGAGGAGATCTTCTATCCGGCCTGCGAAGGAAAGGTCGACGAGGACCTCTTGAAGGAATCCTACGTCGAGCACGATGGAGCCAAGGTGCTGATCGCCGAGATCATGAATGGCGGTCCCGACGATGACTATTATGACGCCAAGGTGAAGGTGCTGCGGGAAGAGATCGAGCACCATGTCGAGGAGGAAGAGAAGAGGCTCGATGGCCTGTTCGCACAGGCCCGCAAGGCCGAGCTAGACATGGACGCGCTTGGTGCGGAACTGGCAGCGCGCAAGCAGCAGCTCACGGAGCAGTTCAACGCTGGTGGAATTCCGACTCCGCAACTCAAGACGATGGACGAAGTATCGGTCTGACGATCTCGGGGTTGGTGGCGGCAAGCTTACGCCGCCACCCTCCAGCTCGCGCTCTAGGTTTCGAAATGGTTGCAGGGTCAGCGCAGCGCCGCAAGCTGCTGCGGCTGCGAATCCCTTCCGTAGATGTCATCGACGAACGCCAGGCGGCCGTCCTCTACATGTGCCGTCAAATAGGTCATGTAGATGGGCACTGGCTTGGGCAGCAGCACCTGTTGCTCAGGCTCGGCCGAAGCTGCTTCGGCGTCGCGGCCCAGCAACCAGCGCCCCAGCCGCTCGGCGTCCTCGAGACGGACGCAGCCGTGGCTGAGGTTGCGGTCCTCTTGGGCAAACAGGTTCTTGTTCGGAGTATCATGCAGGTAAATGTCGTCGGAATTGGGGAAGCCGATCTTGATCCGGCCCATCGAGTTGCCGGGGCCTGGGAGCTGACGCACCCGGACCAACTCCTGGCCGGCCGCGACCGCATGCCAATTCACCTTCGCGGGATCGAGCACCTCACCTGAGCCGTCGGCGGAGAGCACCTGGTAACCGTGCGACCGGAGATAGCCGAGCCCCTGGCCGAGCACATTGCGGGCAATCAGCGAGCGGACCATGTCCTGCCCAACGTGCCAGTAAGGATTAAGCGTCGCGTAATAGATCGTGCTGGCTACCATCGGCGTTTGCGTGGACGCATCCGCCTTGCCGACGATGACCTTCATTGAATCCACGATGCGGCCATTCTCAATCATGTAGAGCTGAGCCCCGGCCGTATCGACCATCACGTAGCGACCTTCGGGCGGAACGGCCCGGGCGCGCTCCAGGCTGGCAAGCACGCGCGGGTCTAGGCTGCCGCCATTAGCCTCGGCGGATGACCAGGCTGCGTCGCGCAGTTGCGCATAGAGCGGGTTGACCTCCGCAACGGTGCGAACGTGATCGACCAGCGATGGTGCGGCGGCCGCGCGGGCGAGGATGGTCGCTGCGGAATCGCGTCGCGGCGCGACCCACTGGTCGGCGTACGTCATGCCGGCCGGCGGGGTTTGCAGGGCTTGCACATATTCGACCCACGCTGCCGAGAGCAATTTGTCGGCTGCGGCAATCGCCGCCGGGTCTCCGCCCTGCGCGCGGGCGATCATCGCATCGGCCTGGGCCGCGACTGAGGGGCCGCTCGGCATGCCGTCGAGTGCAGCTCGGCGGAGGATGCCGATCAGTTCGCGAGCGGCGCCGCCGTCCGCACTGTTCTTGAGCCACAATGGCGCGCCATCGCGCGTAGCGTAGAATCGCGCGACCGCGGAGCCGCTTTCATCAACCTGTGAGGTTGAGGGTATCTCGGCGGTTGTCGCGGCGCGTGCAGGCAAAGAAAAGGCCATAAGCGCAGCACAGGCTGCGCGAGCCAGCATCCGGGTCTTCACTGTCAAAAACCTTTAATCGTTTGAGGCTCTTGGAGCCTTTGGGACGAGAACGCCGAACTGCCGCTTGGGTTCAAAAACTTATTGACAAAGCCGCGTCACGAACCGGGGGCAGAGTCTTCCAAAAGCAGCGACTCGCGATCCAGTCGATCGGTGTAAGGACTGGGGCCGCGCGCTGTTGCCCGCACGCGGCCCTCGGCAAAATTACGCGCCGATATAGACGGGGGTGCCCAGGTCAGTGACCGAATAGAGTTTCTTCGCGAACGCGCTCGGGAGCCGGACGCAGCCGTGGCTGGCAGGGACGCCGGGGTTGAAACCCGCGTGAAGAGCAATCCCGTACTGGTCTATGCGCTGCATCCACGGCATCGGCGCATTGTCGTACTTCTTCGAACGATACATTGGCCGCTTGTCGAGTATCGAAAAGATGCCGGTGGGTGTGTCACGGCCTGGCTTTCCGCTGGAGATCGTCGAAACGGCAAGGAGCGTCGACCCGCGGTAGAAATAGGCGAGCTGGTCCGAGAGGCTGACGATGACGCGCTCGGGCCCCGCCGCCTCAGGGATGTCCCGCCAGACATATTGTCCGGGCTTCAGCACTTTGTCGCCGAACGCTTCAGTCATGTCGACGCGTGCCTGGCTGGCGGCATCGCTCGCCGCGATCTGCGCTTCGTAGGTTTCCAGCGCGACCGCGGGCGAGGCCGTCGCGAGGTTGAGGACGCACGTACCCGCTAGCGCGAGTACAAGGGCTAGACGCTTCATTTCACACCTGAAATTTGAACTTGACTTTTGCAGCCAGAATGCATCGCGGCCGAGTCGAGTTCCCAACAACCGTGAGAAGAACGCCGCTAGGCGGCGGTTTCATCCGGGCAGGGCGGCCGCATTACATGTCGTTAGCGACTTATTAGCTCTCCGGGGCCGAAGGTGGCGCGAACGGCCGGAATGAGCTTGAATGACTGACACCTCCTCAGTCACCACAGTCGTCGTGGGTGATCGCCTGCCCTGGCCCGACGACGCGTCGGTTGCGGCCGCGAAAGGGCCGTTTGACACTTCCGCCATCTACCATTCCGGCGTTCGCCGTGACTGTGAGATCAGGAAAATCTCGGCCCTTGGGGTGACCATTGCCAGCGACCTGGTGCCGGCGCTTGGCGACCGCGTGTCCGTCGAGCTCGCAACGGGGCAGCGACCATCCGGCAAGATCGCCTGGACCGATCGGGGCGAGCTTGGGGTGCGGTTCGACGACGCGATCGACGTTATTGCTCTCTTGAACCGAAAGCTTGTCAGTCAGACGCCGGAACGGCGAACAATGCCTCGGCTCGAGGTTCGATGCCTGGCCCACGTCAAATGCGGGGAGAACTTCTGGCCCGCGATGCTCCGAAATATTTCGAGCGGGGGCCTGCAGCTCGAGGGCAGTGAAATGCCGCCTACCGGTACATACGTATCGGTGTTCGTGGAGGGCCTGAACATTCCGGCGGGCGAGGTGCTTTGGCGCCGCGGAGAGCTGATCGGCATCGAATTGTTCGAAGAGCTTAGCTGGACGTCGATCATCCCATGGGTCCGAAGCACGGTACGCAAGGCGCCCGAATAGCGATCAGCCAGCGCTGACGAAGCTGTCGAGCACCTTCTTCCGGCCCGCGTGCTCAAAGTCGATCTCCAGCTTGTTGCCCTCGATCGCGGCAATCGTGCCGTAGCCGAACTTGCCGTGGAACACGCGCTGTCCAAGCGCGAGGTCGGTCCGGCCCTGATTGCCCAGGCTGACCGCAGAACCGCGTGCCTCGATCACGCGCTGCGGCTCCGCGTTGAAGCGACCCTCACGGCTGGCGCGTTGCCAACCCGGGCCGCGCGTGCTGGCCCGCATCGCCTGCGCGGGGCCGAGATGCGCAAACGGATCGGTCCGCTCCGACCATTGCGCGCGCCACAGACTCTCGCCGCCGGTCATCGTCGTCTCTTCCTCCACGTGTGCCTTCGGCAGTTCGGCAAGGAAACGAGATGGGATTGAGCTTGTCCACTGGCCGTAAATCCGCCGGTTGGCGGCGTGAAAGATGGTGCACCGACGGCGCGCGCGCGTGATTGCGACATAGGCCAGGCGGCGTTCTTCCTCGAGCGACGCGAGCCCACCTTCGTCGAGAGACCGCTGCGATGGGAACACGCCTTCTTCCCAGCCGGCGAGATAGACGGAGTCGAACTCCAATCCCTTCGCAGCGTGGATGGTCATGATCGTTATCCGCTCGCCCTGACGCGCCTCGTCATTGTCCATGACCAGGCTGACATGCTCGAGGAAGGCGCCGAGCGAATCATATTCTTCCATCGCGCGCGTCAGCTCGGCTAGGTTCTCAAGTCGTCCCGCGCTTTCGGCCGAGCGATCCGCCTGCAGCATCGCGGTGTAGCCGCTTTCGTCGAGCAGGATGCGGGCAAGCTCTGGGTGGGGAAGCTCGTTCGCCATCTGCCGCCATCGGGCGATGTCGGCGACGAAATTGCCGAGGCTGCGCCGGGCCTGCGGCGTAATCTCGTCACTGTCGAGCAGTGTTGCCGAAGCCAGAAGCAGCGGCTGTTGCGTGGCGCGGGCGTGGCGATGGATGGTCGCGACCGCCTTGTCGCCAAGGCCGCGCTTGGGCTGGTTGACGATCCGCTCGAAGGCGAGGTCGTCGGCCGGTTGAACGACTAGGCGGAGGTAGGCGATCGCGTCCCGGATCTCGGCGCGCTCGTAGAAACGGAAGCCGCCGATGATCTGATAGGGCAGGCCAATGGCGATGAAGCGTTCTTCGAACTCGCGGGTCTGGAACTGTGCGCGAACGAGGATCGCGATATCGTCGAGCGAACCGCCTGAGCGCATGCGCGATTCGGCCTCCTCGCCGACCCGCCGCGCTTCCTCCGGCCCGTCCCACACGCCGATGACTCGGACCTTCTCTCCCTCGCCGGCCTCGGTCCACAGGGTCTTGCCGAGGCGCCCCGCATTGTGGGCGATGAGACCGTCGGCCGCGGCAAGGATATGGCTGGTCGAGCGGTAGTTCTGCTCGAGCCGGACGATCGTCGCGCCAGGGAAGTCCTTTTCGAAGCGCAGAATGTTGGCCACCTCGGCGCCGCGCCATGAGTAGATCGACTGATCGTCATCGCCGACGCAGCAGAGGTTGCGGCGAGGCTCGGCCAAGAGTTTCAGCCATTCGTACTGCGCCTGGTTGGTGTCCTGATATTCGTCGACCAGGATGTAGCGGAACCGGTCGCGATAGCCGGCGAGCACGTCAGCGTGCGTGCGGAAGATGACCAGCATGTGCAGCAACAGGTCGCCGAAATCGCAGGCATTCAGGGTACGCAGCCGCTCTTGGTACTGCGCGTAGAGGTCGGCGCCTCGGCCCGCGGCGAACGCTTCGGATTCGCCGGCATCGACCGCGCGGGGAGTCCAGCCCCGATTCTTCCAACGATCGATTAGCGCGGCGAGTTGGCGCGCGGGCCAGCGCTTTTCGTCTAGGTTGGCGGCCTGGATCAGCTGCTTCAACACCCGCAACTGATCGTCCGTATCGAGGATGGTGAAGTTGGATTGAAGGCCGACCAGCTCCGCGTGGCTGCGCAGCATCCGCGCAGCGACCGAATGAAAGGTCCCGAGCCAGGGCATGCCTTCGATGGCGCCGCCAGAGATTGCGGATACGCGGTCCTTCATCTCGCGTGCGGCCTTGTTCGTGAACGTGACCGCGAGGATCTGGCTCGGCCAGGCCCTGCGCGTAGCAATGAGATGGGCGAGGCGAGCGGTCAGCGCGGCCGTCTTGCCGGTGCCGGCGCCCGCCAAGACCAGCACGGGCCCTTCGGTGGTGAGCACCGCCTCGCGCTGCGGCGGGTTCAGGCCCTGCAGGTAAGCGGGCTCGGTAGTCGGGACCGGCGATTCAGGCACCCCAAGGAGGTAGGACAGGGGGAACGAAACGGCAACCGCGATGCCGCGGCGCGAGTCGGTCAAGCGGGGCAATTACCGATTTTTGACAAAGTTCCTACGGTTGCTCCCGATATCCCCGTTATCCACAGGCTTGTTACCGAAAATTTTGCTTCCGCGACTCGGAAGCGATGTGCATGGTGACCAAGTGATCGGGACGGCGGTCCCGGCCTCTCCAAGTGTCGGCAACGGCAGGCGGGTGCGGCAGGTGACCAAAGGTCCGATCTCCGCCGGCAGGCAATGGTGAGAGCCTTCGGGTTCGAATTGGAGCCAGCTGGTAAGAGGCGCCGGAAGAGGAAATTGCCTCTCGCGCGACGCGGTTCCCGGGAGTCTTCGGACTTTCGGTGAGCGAAGCGGGACGCAAGAGTGGTTTCCCCAAGAAGGGCCGCGGAACGTCGGGTGATTTTGGTTGGGATTACGGTCCCTTCCAGGCCAGGCCGATCGAACGACCAGCGAGCCTTCGGGCCACGTAGTCGGGTAGGTCAGCCGGGCTTCTCGAAAGAGAGGAATGCCGGATGGGAAGCGACGCCTGAGCTGGTGAGCCAGGATCGAGAGCGGGTTCATTGGGGCCTTCGGGTTTTCATGGGACCAGGTTACGAACACCGGCAGATCCTTCGCTCGGCGCAGTGGGGGCTGGCAGCAATGCCAGCCCCCATTTCTTTGGGGCCAGGGGCAAGCGCCGAATCTGCGCCGCCCGCTCACCGGTCCGCGATTAGCTCGGACGCCCGGCACCCCGACCCGCATTCCCAGCCGCACCGGTGACGCCTTGAGGAGCGCGGCGCATGCCGACCTCCGGTCGTCGCGGCAAACCGCGTCCGCAAATCAGGGAAGGACCCGAATTGACACTGCCGCGTTTGGCGCTTCAGGTGGTGACGGTGCTGAGTTGCGCGACCGTCGCTGGACGGCGTCGGCAATCAGGCCGCCGGAGCGGGACACGAGATGGAGTGAACCGGTGTTCCGTGCAATTGCGACCCTCGCGCTGGCTTCCGCCTCCGCCCATTCCGCAGCGACCCTGACCTCGGCCGGCCCGTGGTGGGAACGCGTCACCGTCCTCGTCGCCGACAACGGCCAGGCCCAGTCCTGCCGCTATGAATCGAGCCTGCAGCCGAAAGGCGACCAGGAATGCACAGTCGACGGCGGCCAGGCCGCGGTCGCGAAAGGCGCGAGCAAGAGCGAGTTCACGCGGATCACCTTCGAACGCCGCTTCAGCCCGGGCGCCAAGCCCGACATGGTGCTCGAGCCGGGCGAGACGCTGCTCGGCGGCCGCGTGATGTCGCTGGCGATCGACGCGCGCGGCGCGGTCCAGAATTGCGAGGTGGTGGCGACGTCAGGAGCGGTAACCCCGCAATATGGCTGCGCGGACCTTTCGGCCGAGCGGTTCGAGGCCAGCGCCGCGGCCAGCGCCGGCGCTCCGCCGCGCGAAGGCTATATGTCGATCATCGTCTATGGGCACTCAGAGCACGTGGTCTGACGATCCCTCCGGGATCAATTCACGACGATCGAGTCCGTCATTCCCATGCCCGCATGAAGGAAGTGGGTGCAACGCGCAGGGTAAGTGCCGGCCCGCGGGACCAGCGTGATGCTCTTCGTCTCGTGCCCCTTAAGCTCGATCTTTCCACCGGGCGCTGCCCCGGCGCTGATCGATGAGGCGGCGAAGAAAGCCGGCGCGGCGAAATTGTGGCCGCTGCCCGATCGGTTGGCGAAGACCAGGGTGACCGGGCGGCCCGCGGCGAGCTGGATAGGCCGGGGCGCGAAGCTGAAGCTCGAGACGCTGATGGTGACGGACTGCGCTGACGGCTGAGCGGCGGCAGTGCTTCCAATCATGGCCGATAGAAGAGCGGTGCAAGCAAGGCGTGAGAGAAACATACGGACTCCTTTCGCGCCCCCGCGAAGAGGCCGCTGTAGCAGGCCGAAGCTGAACGGCAACCAGCACTCTTCTCCGCCTGGATCGCGGGATAAGGCACATGCGGGTTGGACAGATATAACCTATCTGGAAAAAATATCTTGACATCGTGACGCTGTTTCGGTACATCCGGGAACAATGGAAAGATCGAAAGCTAAGTAGCCGCGATTTGCAGGGCGCAGTCGGCCGACTGAGGCTTTTCTGCAACAGGGCGCGGCATTCGCAATCTTGCACAGCAACCGGGCCTCTCATAATGTGTTCTCCGCGCTTCAAACTTAGAACGCATTGAAAGGGGATATCTATGCGGAAGCTGGCCATTGTGGTGGCGCTCGCGTCGACGGCCATCGCAACCCCGGCCATCGCCCGGGATCATTCATTCTACGCGGGTCTCGAAGGCGGCGGCATGATCGTCGAGGACCTTAACCTAAACTATCGAAGTGGGACCACTTCAATCGCGTCGGGCTATGTCGTCAATTTCGGCACCGGCTATGACGTCGACGCCATCGCGGGCTACGACTTTGGGGTTCTGCGCCTTGAAGGCGAACTGGCTTACAAGCATGCGGGCGTGGACGGCGTAAACGCCGACCCGCGGATTTCGCCGGTGACGAACGGCAATCTTTCGGGCGGCCGCGTCAACGTGTTTTCCGGCATGGTCAACGCCTTGCTCGACTTCGGCAACGACAATGGCTTGAGCGGTTATGTCGGTGGCGGTCTCGGATGGGCCAGTGTGGACCTGAGCGCTGCCACAGCGACGGCGGGTGCGCACGTGGTTGACGACAGTCAGTCGCATTTTGCGATGCAGGCGATCGCGGGCGTTCGTCTCGCGGTTAGCCAGAATATCGACGTCGGCATCAAGGTGCGTCACTTCGAATCTAGAAACCTGCGCTTCACGAACACGTTCGGCTCGACGCCCTTCGACTTCAGCGGGTCGCTGAAGACGAACAGCCTGCTGGCGAGCGTGATCTACAACTTCTACTCGCCACCGCCGCCACCGCCGCCGCCGCCGCCTCCGCCGCCTCCGCCGCCTCCGCCGGCGACGCAGACGTGCCCGGATGGCTCGGTGATTCCGGCGACGGATACATGCCCGGCACCGCCGCCTCCACCTCCGCCGCCGCCTCCGGCGCCTGAGCGCGGATAAGCGACCGCCGATCAAGACAACCGGTCCGGACCATCGTCCGGGCCGGTTTTCTTTTGTATTCAATCAGCGAAAGCGCAGCGGGCCCAGTCCTGGCTCGCGCGAAGCGGCTCCCTTAGCGACTGGACGCGTATTGCGTCGGCGGCGCCTTGTCCCACCCGTAAATGTCTGGGAGGTAGCTCAGCCTTCCATCACGGACCTGCGCCGTGATGTAAGTCAGGTAAATCCGCGTTCCCTGGGGCAGTTGCACGCGCGTCTCTGCATTGCTGCCGGGCGCGACCGGATCCTGCCCCAGCAGCCAACGTCCCAGCCGCTTTGCATCCTCGACCCGGACACATCCGTTGCTCAAATTACGATTCGCCAGTGCGAATTTCGCATGATCGGGCGTGTCGTGAAGGTAGATGTCCTCCGGATTTGGGAACGGGAATTTCAGAATTCCCATCGAGTTCAGAGGCCCCGGCGCCTGTCGTATCTTGAGATGCAGCTTTCCTGAGGCCGCTGCTTTCCAGTCGATCGACTTCGGATCGATGATGTTTGGATTCTCGGCCCACTCGTCAACCACGTCGTAGCCGTGTGACTTGAAGTAACTGAGGCCAAGGCGAATCACGTTGGGCGCGATCGTCTTTCGCACCAAATGGTCCGGCGCATGCCAATACGGATTGTACGTTATGTAGTACATGACGCTTGCGATTAGCGGCGTCGGCAGCTCTTCCGTGCCGGTGATCACCTTCATCGAATCGAGCGCTTGCCCATCCTCGTAGAGGGTCAGCATCGACGATCCTGAATCGACCAGCAGGAAACGTCCCTTGGCTGGGAGCGATCGGACGCGATCGAGGTTGGCAAGCAGGCGGGGATCGGGCGTCAGATTGCCACTCGCCTGCGCCTCGGCGAACCCAGCGTCCCGGAGCTGCGCGTAGATCGAATTAACGTTCGAGACGCCGGACAGGTGCTGCTCGAGCGACGGCGCAGCGGCGGCCGTCAAGAGAATCTGATTGGCTTGCCTGCCCTGTGGCTCGAGCACGGGATAGGCATAGATCATACCGCGAGTCGGCCGGCGGAGCGCCTGGACGTAGCGCACCCATGCCCGCGACAGCGTTCGTTCGGCACTGGAAATGCCAGCAGGATCGCCATTTCGAGCGAGCGCGACGGCCGATTGAACCTCCGCTGCGAGCTGCGGACCCTCCGGAAAGCCGTCAAATGGTGCGCGCTGCAAAATTGCGACCAGCCGCCCGGCGGCGGCCTCGTTGATTCCGTTGCGGGTCCAGATCGGCTGCGGTTTGTAGGTGTCGTAGAAAGCCGCGACGTCATCCGACGCCAATGGAGCGAGCGTCGTTGCCGTATCCGGCGTAGTCG
>Ga0068868_100000238_pt1 | contig 37158 bp, 32 predicted proteins | sample KBSMisM42_FD_64660 | JGI IMG/M metagenome (GOLD analysis project Ga0068868, IMG submission 64660) | Miscanthus rhizosphere microbial communities from Kellogg Biological Station, Michigan, USA - KBS Miscanthus M4-2 | ecosystem: Host-associated > Plants > Roots > Rhizosphere > Soil ...
GCAACGCCGCGGATAGTACACCAGCGCCCAAACCGGAACCGCCACCTGCAATCAAGATGGTTGTTGTTCCCGCAGAGACTCCGCTGGAAGTTCTTTTGGATGGCTCCCTGAGCTCGAAGGAGAGTTCCGCCGGAGAGAAATTTGAGGCAAGTCTTGCTGCACCCCTCGTTGTTGCCGGCACAACGGTATTGGAGAAAGGCACAAAATTTCATGGACGCGTAGTCGCCGCCGAAGGATCAGGACGAGTCAAGGGACTCGCCAATATCTCGCTGGTTCTAACCGATGTCGTCCACGATGGTAAGACAACCCCGATCACGACAAGCAACTGGGCGATGGAAGCCAAGAGCACCAAGAAGAAGGATGCTGCCAAGATTGGCGTCGCTGCGGGAATTGGTACTGCTATTGGGGCCATCGCCGGTGGAGGAAGTGGCGCTGCCAAAGGCGCGGCGATCGGTGGCGGTGCGGGAACCGGAGTCGTTCTGGCGACAAAAGGCGATGAAGTCGAGCTCGGCCCCGAAGCCAGATTGAAGTTCACACTGGAAAAACCCTTCGAGATCCCCGCCTCAAAAAATTAGACGAAGGACGGGTCTACCTAAAAAAAGGGGCCAGACCCGTCGGACCTCTTTTTTATCGGGTAATTCCTTTAGCTGATAAACTCGGAAGGAACCTCGAGACGCTATGAAACTCATTCAATGCATCGTTCATCCGGCAAAGCTCGACCAGCTGGTTACTGCTCTTCAACCTGTCACGTCCGGCATGACGGCCCATGAAATTCGAAGCTGCGGCCCAGGAATCTCGTGGCACGCGGTGTACCGGGGAGTAGAGTACGAGACTCTGCTTCCTCGTGTCCTGCTCGATATTGTCAGCGATGACACGTGGGTGGATGACATCATTCGGATCGTTGTGGAGACTGCTCGCACCGGAGAAGCCAATACCGGATCTATCAATATCATGACAGTGGAAGAGAGTTATCACGTTCGTACGGGCTTCATGGATCAGTGAGTTTACGCCAGTTGCTCATCAAACGTGAGCTGCAGAGAACGTGCTGCCGACTCAGGAATCCGTCTCCGAAAGCATTATTTCGCTCCGCGGCTTACCCATCGTAGACTGAGAACCTTCTTATGAAGGTCATATATGCAACGACGGCATGGATTGCCGTTCTGTCGGCTGGGTTTGCAGTGTGGACAGAGGCGGCACCGCCGCCTTCTCCACCAGCTGCGGCCGGCATTGCGGCCCAACCTGCAGTTGTGAAACCGCAGGAACCTGCTGTATCGGCCGGGAAGACGATCACAGCCGGAGTCCGCGTCATCGTCATTGATCCCGGTCATGGTGGGATCGATGTCGGCGTGAGCACGACCGGCGCTCTGGAGAAAGACATCGCACTGGCAGTCGCGCGAAAGCTCCGGACAACTCTGCAAAGCCGCCTTGGAGCCACTGTACTGCTTACGCGCGATTCGGATGTGGCGCTCACCAGTGAGGCCCGAGCTGCGGTCGCAAATAACAACCGGGCAGACTTATTCATCAGCCTGCACGTCGGTTATTCCGCCAACAAGGCGGAACTTGGATCGTCGGTTTATGTCATTCAGGAAAACTTCGCCGCTTCCATCCTGCCGGCCACGGAAAAGACACCCCGGCTGTTTCAACCGTGGTACCTGGGATATCGTACAAATCGGGGATCGAGCGTCACAGCCGCCTCCATCCTGAGCAAGCAATTAAGCAACTCTCTGCCGGGCTGGAATTTCCCCGTGCGCACCGGACCGGTTGCCGTGTTGGCCAGTACGATCATGCCGGCGGTGTTGATTGAAATTGGCAATCTCAACAATCCTGTCAGCGCTCAGGCCTTGCTCGATGACGCCTTCCAATCGAAGTTCGGCGCCACGGTGGCGGATGCCATCGAACGATTCGCTCCGCCGCGGCAGGAGAGCAAATGAGCGCCATTCCGCGTCATTTGAAAATCGGATTGGTTTTAATTGGGATCGCCGGAGTTGTCTCGTTCGGCTATTTTGAAAATGTTGTGGGCCGCATTCGAAGCATGGTCCGCGAACCGGAGAAAGAGGCGGCCAATCCTTTTGTTGCATCGACCGAGCCATTGTTCTCATCTGCGGACCCGCCCCTTGCGGTGAAGGTTTTCTTCCCCTCGGTCTCGGGTTCCTCGATACTGTCTTCGGAGCAGCGGACCATCTTCAAATCCAGCGAGCTCACAAATCGCGCCAAGCAGCTATTGAAACTCGTTATCGATGGGCCTCTCTCGAAAGAACTACTGGGAGCCATTCCCAAGGATGCGAAGCTTCAGGAAGTATTCGTGTCCAATGACGGCGTCTTGTTTGTGGACTTCTCAAGCGCGATATCCGTCAATCATCCGGGAGGAATCCTCAATGAGCAGGCCACGATTTACTCGATTGTCGATTCCCTGCTCTACAACTTGCCGGAAGTTCATCAGGTAAAAATCCTGATCGGTGGCACCGAGCAGGAAACGCTCGCCGGCCACTGCCTGTTGCTGCTTCCGCTGGATATGGATCTTTCAATAACAGGTGACGAGGAAGGAGCTCATGCGAACTGACGGCCGAATATCCGACCAGCTGCGTCCGATACAAATCACACCCAACTTCATCACATCGGCAGAAGGTTCGGTGCTGATCGAGGTTGGCCGCACCCGCGTCATCTGCACGGCCAGTGTGGAGGAAGTTGTTCCGCCATTCATGCGCAACAGTGGCAAAGGCTGGATTACCTCCGAGTATTCCATGATTCCTCGAGCGACTTCGACGCGCACCCAGCGCGAGGCATCGGCGGGCAAGCGTTCCGGACGCACGCATGAGATTCAACGGCTAATCGGACGCTCCCTGCGAACGGCTATCGATCTGGGCCGATTGGGCGAACGTACGATCTGGATGGATTGTGACGTCATTGAAGCCGATGGCGGTACGCGTACGGCATCCATTACCGGCGCATATATCGCTCTCAGTCTTGCCGTAAATGGTCTTTTGAAATCCGGGAAATTGGCGTCCAGCCCAATGCGCAGCCATGTCGCGGCCGTAAGTGTCGGAATTGTCGGCGGAGTTCCCTTGCTCGATCTCAATTACGCCGAAGACTCTACGGCCGATGTGGATTTCAATATCGTGATGACCGATGCCGGGCAGTTTATCGAAATCCAGGGCACCGCCGAACGCAATCCTTTTGGCGACTCCGCTCTCGCGGACCTGCTCGCTCTGGGCCGCAAGGGAATACGGGAGTTGATCGGCCACCAGAAGAACACTCTTGAAACGTGAAGACCCTCACCATTGCCACTACGAACCCGGGGAAGGTCCACGAAGTTCGGCTGGCACTGCAGGATCTTGCCGGATGGAAAATCGATCCGCTGCCTCTTGGAATTCCGGAAATTGAGGAATCCGGGACGACATTCCTCGAGAACGCAACGCTGAAGGCGGCGTACTACAGCCGATTTGTGGAAGGCCTCGCACTGGCCGACGATTCGGGACTGTGCGTGAAGTCTCTGGGGAACCGGCCTGGCGTCTGGACTGACCGCTACGGCGCCACGCCGGAGTCGCGAAACCAGAGCATTTTGAAAGAAATGGCGGCCTCCGCCGATCGCGACGCGGCATTTCACTGCGCCTTTGCGATCGCCAGATCGGGATCAGTAGTTTGGACGACGGAGGCAAGGCTTGACGGAAAGATCACTCTGGAAGCCGCCGGCGACTCCGGATTCGGGTTTGATCCGATTTTCCTGGTACCCGAACTGCGGAAAACACTTGCTCAGATGACATCGGAGGAGAAGAATCGTTGGAGCGCTCGTGGCAAGGCATTAAACAAAGTGAAACAATTTCTGTCAATGCCTTAAGCCAATTGCATTTCCGTTGCGTCAGTAATGGAATGCAAAGCGACTTTAGAGGAGAGATTCCATGTCTGCAATATCTGCATTAGCTGGATCCATCGTACTGGCGCTTATGGTTCAGGGACCTGCCAACCTGCAGCTTTCCGAGATTGCAATCGTTCCGCCACCGAATGTCATCCCCAAGGGAACCGTCATCCCAATCCAGCTTCTGACAAAGATTTCCACGAAGACATTGAAGGAGGGGGATGGCGTCTATGGGATGACGGTATTTCCGATCACCGTTAACAATGAAATCATTATTCCCGTGGGATCGAATATCCGAGGCAAAGTCACTCAGGTTCAACGCCCGGGCAAGATGAAGGGGAAAGCGGGACTGGCGCTGTCGTTTCAAACGCTGATCCTGCCCAGCGGCTCCACGATTCCTCTGTACGCGTCGTTGGCTGGGTCCAGCGAGGCGGTGACGACCGCAGAAGGCAAACTCCAGGGCGACTCCAGTGTGGGCGAGGACGCAACAACGGTTGCAAAGACGACGGCAGTACCTGCAGTCATCGGAGGCGTCGTGAATGGACAGCACAGCGCGCGGGTTGGAGCAGCTGCTGGAGCCGGAGTCGGACTGGCGACCGTGCTGCTGACTCGAGGAAAAGATATTGTGCTGGACCGCGGCGCGACTCTGGAAATTGTTCTCGACCGGCCGCTCGAGCCGTAATCAAGGTCAACGGTTCAGGTAAACAGCTGCGCATAGAGTATGGCTGCGACAATCACCGATGCCCCCAGCATTAACCCCGCCGGCACCATTTTCATAGTTCGCAGATAGCGCGAACCAAAAACCAGAATCAGCGCCATGTTTACCCCCAGGCCGTAATAAGCACCGCCCTTGTTTCCAAACAGGACGAGCGTGCCCGATACTGCAAGCATGAGACCGGTGATGGAGCCCATGATCAAAGATGCGCGGCTCCCGGCCAATCGGAAACCGGCAACGCCGCCAATCAAAATGATGATTGCATAGACAATCAGGACAATACCCATCACGGCATTATAGCGGCACAGGGAAGCGCACCCGCTATTGATGCGGGATGTCAAAGCTGGCACAATGAATCTCTTGTTTATCGGGGCGTAGCGCAGCTTGGTAGCGCGCCTGCCTTGGGCGCAGGAGGCCGGAGGTTCGAATCCTCTCGCCCCGATTTATCCAAAGCGTCCGATTCTCGCAAGTTAGTGCTCCTTCGTCAATTCAACCAATTTGGCGATTGCGTACAATCTGCGTACAACTGGCTCCCGACTCGCTGCGAAGCCACGCGAAGCGAGTCGGGAATCACCTTCGTATAAATCCGTTCATTGATCTCGGCGCTGTTGCCCATCATCGCGCCACGCATCTTCGCGCTGACTCCCCCTTCATCCGCCCGGGTTGCCCAGGTTCGGCGAAAGGTCATCCACGTCGCCAGGAGAAGCTCCAAAAACACGCAAGCCGGTTTTAAGTGGTCTCTGGGAATACAAGCTTGATCGCCAGCGATTCCCTTCCGCCCAGCCAGAATGAAATCTTCTGGTCCCTTGTAGCGCGCCTTGGATCGCCAGACAATCAACAGCTGTACCAGTTCCGAAGGAAGTGGAATCTTCCTTCGACTGTCGGCTGTTTTGGGATCCCCCAAACCACGATCGTAGATAGCTTCCGAGACATCCAGAGTACCCGCATCAGGATCGCACGAAGAAGAGGACCCGGCGCCGTCGAGAACGCCCAACTTCAGTGCCGAAGCACGTCGAGGGCTTGTTCCAGCAGTTCGTCGCGTCCAGCGCGAAGTCCGGCTATCGTAGGTTCAAGCTGGATATCAGGGTTCACACCGACAAGATGATGCTGTGCCTGTCCGTCATGGCCAGTGACAAGCATGCCGGTGAACCTGATCGCCAACCCACTCGGAACCGTAAAGGTGGCGACGCTTCCGTTTGCCCCGGCTGTCGCACTGCCAATGATTGTTGCGAGCTTGAGATCGGCGACGTAACCCATCACAGATTCGGAGTAGCTGATCGCGCGTCCGTCAGTGAGAAAGACGCGCCTGCCGCCGAGATGCGGTGACGCCGGACTAAGATTCCATCCGTAGCTTTGCCACCCTGAGATGCGACCGAATGGCCCGACGTTGTTTGCCAAATGCATCCAGTGGTCGTTCTCGGCTGCTGTAATCAAGTATGGAAGAATCCATTGGCCGATGTTTGTGGGATTACCGCGTAAGTCAAAAACGATTCCGGCTGCAGATGCCAGCTTCGGCAACATCGGTGTCGCTTGCGCGATGGTGGTCCGTGTGAGATCGACATACCAAATGTCCGGCGCGATCTCAGTCGTGCTGTCGGGACGCTTTTCAGCGGGTGGCTGTTGTTGAGTACAAGGTGTATCGACTTCTCGCTCCGCACCGTTGGCGAGGGCAAACGTGACCTTCATCGTGGTGCCGCGCTCACAGACAACGATACGGCGTGCGGACAGGGTTTGTTTCCACTGCATGGTTCCGGACGCCAGTTTCATTTCTTCTGCGATTCGCGCGCTTGCCGTTACTCCCTCTACGGCAGTGACGATTGCGCCCACAGGAATGTCTTGAATCGCAGTGGCAGTGACCACCAACTGCCCCTCAATAATCCTCAGCTGGACCGGAATCGCGCCCTGCGGGGGGCGTCCAATGTCGCTGACCAGGCCATGTCCGTCCCGCGCATCCGCGACGAGCAACTGTAGCGCGCGACGGTGCGCGTCACGACTACCGGCAGAATAGGCATTCGCGATATGCCCTGCGAGCTGGCCATCCCAGTCGACCCCTGCCTCGGTCCAATACGGATAAAAATGGCGGAACACATTCCACGCCGCAAGCGTGTCCGCAAGCCGCACGTCGAGGTCGGACCGTCCGGACGGATCCTCAACGGTGTCGACGGCGGATCGTAGCATTGCAAGGCGAGGCGTGTCGGTGCGAGCTTCCTCATCGGTAAGGGCAAGAGGCACGCGGGCTTTAAGCCCTGGAGAAAGATCCATATCGACATGGTCACCCCTCCGTGGTTTCACGATCGAACCTGGTATGCCTCGGCGGTTCGACCGTTGTCCCCAAACCGTCCCGGTATTTGACGATGCTATTCCCGGCCCCTGATAACGCCATGCAATGAGCGATGAATCTACTAACCCAAGCGCCGCCGTCGGCGGAAGCGATGGCGCAATTTCGATGTCGGGCCCGAGAGGCGTGAACAATTCCGCTAACGTCACTTCAAGGGCAGCGGAATCTTCGGCTGTGCGTACCCGGCGGACTCCGTATAGCGCAAAACGGTTCCAGTCGAGGGAGGCTGCTGCGTCGGAAGGATAGAAATATCGAACGACCCCGAAAAGCCGAGCAAACGCGGCAACATTCTCGATTTCGCGTTGCGAAGCTGAAGAATTCTGCGCAGTCAAACCGGTTGCTGTGACAGCAATGACGGCTATCGCAAATGGCCGTACGAGAATTTTCCTCACCAGATCTCCTATTGGACGCAGGTCGTCACGTTGATATCCAAACGAGAGAGGAAAGTCAAAAGAATGTGCGCATTGTACGTCATCGTGCCCGGCATGGCCTTTTCACCTCGACGACGTGCAAACCCGGGCGGTCTGGTCCCTTTTGTTCACAGAGAGGTGCTGGCAAACGGTACTTATTGTCGGAGCCATATATGTAAACACTTCGTTATCTTTCAAATTCGTTCCTACCTCCTGCTTGTCGGCTAGCCCTGAGTTATCAGAAGCCACCCGAGGCTTATGATCGCCTTGCCGGAAAATTGGTCTGCCGAAGAATTAAGTTGGCGAAACCATGAAACCGCGCAGGTTGTCAGTTCGATATCTCAACTGTCGCGAATTGGCCGGATCACTCTCACGATTTTTCCATTGGTACTTTCAAAAACCGATTAGATCCCAGTCTCTGAGAGAACCTGTCCGGGCACCAGTCTCGATCTTTTCCTTCAAGTTCGCTGCAGGGTTGCTCTCAATCATTTTGTAACCGCAATTATTCGGACTTATGCACTTTGCGTACCCAGAAGGCACGCATATGATTCGGGCATGCCGGAAATCATCTGCCCGAAGTGTCAGAAGATCTCGCCACACGAAGCAAGGAAATGTTCGAATTGTGGACGGGAGTTTAAGCTTACGGACATAGTTCGCGCTATCACACGACATGGTCGAGCACAAGCTGCCAAGATTGTTGCGGAGGGGCCGAAGAGGCCAGAGACATGACAGGCGGGAAACTATTTCTTTGCTCGCTTAGATTTCTTCTTGCCAGCCAGGCGAAGCGAGTCGGGAATCAATTCCAGCTGCCGCGAATTCTGAGAATGTCGTGCCGTGAGGCTTCGCTGGATGTTACTCGCCGTGCTCACCCCAAGTGTTCGCCGTCTCCTGGACTGTCTCCGATTCCTCCGTGTAGATCAAGGAACCGAGATGAGTCTTCCATCTGGGCGCAAAATCTTTCGCCACCAATTGAAGACGCATATGAGGGTGAAGCTGGCAGATTTCCCGTTGTAAAAAAGAGGGGTGGACCTGCCGAAGGCGCAGATGGTGGAGAGCGACTTACTTTCCTGCTATACCCATCCGCTCCCGGAATTCGGTCATCCAGTTCAGTACCACATTGAATTCTCGAATATCATCTTCCTGTTCGCCGCGTTGAATGGCGAGGAGCCGTCCGTCGGGCAGGATGTCCCACTGCGACTGATTCACGCGAAGTTTTTTGAGATCATACGCGACCTCCGGGGTGGAGGCCTTCAATTCCGGTTTCGTTTCAATCGTCACGGACATCACCTTCTCCGTGTCACTGGTGATGAAAAGCCGGCGGCTGTCCGCCCAGGCCAAACGGAACGCCCCCGATGAACCGGTAGTCGCCGGCGGTGGACCGGGATCCGCGATGGAGACGGGAACGCGGGTACCCAATTTGCCGTCTGCGCCGTAGGTCGCCACATAAACTTTGTTGCTTCCCGTCTCGTCTGAACCGAACGCAACCAGTTTACCGTCGGGCGAGAATCGGGCGCCGCTTTCGTTGTAGGAAGTCCCGAGAAGATCGCGCGGCGGACCTGCGTCGCCGTTTGTCGCAAGAGGGACAAAGAGGAGATGCCATTTGCCGTTCGCTCTCTGGCTAACGATCATTCCCGAATTGTTCGGCGCCCAGGAGAGCGGTTCGAGTTCAACGGGCAGCTCACCCTTGATCACCGGCTGCGGCGTACCCGATCCGTCCGTTTTCCGAATATAGACGCCATCATCTTTGTCGCGCCGGATCCGAAGATACGCAAAGCGTTCCCCGTCAGGGGACCACACGCGTCCGGAGCAGTCGAAAGGGGGATTCGAACAGAGAAGGCGGAGGCCCGGCCGTTCCAGTTCGGCGAGCCATGTTTCCCACTGACTGCTTCGCGCGCTGGGAATTGTGAGCAAAACCTTGCGGCCGTCGGAAGACACTCTTGGTGTCATGGAGAACTCCCGGCGATCGCTGATCGCCGCCGTCACATTGCCTTTCGGATCCGCCAGGATTACCCGGCGGTCTCCGCCCACCTGTCCTCCAGGCGCATACAGGAGATGTCCGGACGCGGCGATTTCGAACGATCCGCTGCTGTAGCTCAACGTTCGCAAACCGCCGATCAGCGGCGTGATGGCTCCGCTTAATTCGAGCTTGTCGAGATTGAATGGCGCTACCGCCAACGTCTCGCCTCGGGAGAACACAATGTGACCACTGGGCAGGTAGGTCGGGCTTTCCGCGTGATCCGTGACGAAATGCGCCTTGCCAGTCTTTGGGTCCAGTACCCAAATGTCCTGCTGATAGCCTCTCGAGCCACTGGTAGCCACGAACAGAAATATGCCGCGATCGCCTGGCAGTCCCCCCGCAAAAGCGGCGTTCGACACGAGTGGCCCTTGCGTGTCCACCTGGATTGCGGGTTTTGCCGGGCCGACGCCGCCCGGCAAACGAAAGTATTTCGTACCATGGTCTGCCATCGCGAGGAGATCGCCATCTTCGAGCCAGTACATAGACCCCCAGGCACTGTCCCATTCAGCGATATTGACCGGCGGGGAACTGCCGTCCACGCGAACCTTCCACAAACGTTGTTCGGATAATGCCTGTTCGGAAACTGCGGCGACATAGGCGATCCATTCCCCCGCAGGATCAAGGACGAACATAGTAGCGCCCTCGGTTTTTGGAATCGGTTTGAATTCGTACTCGCCCAGCCGGCGAGTATAGATGCGGGCTCGCGTGTCGTATTCACCGTCCGGCTTACGCGGATTGCCAAGCATGATGAGGCCGCTTCCATCGCGCGTAAACAAGATCTGTCGTCTCGGTGGAAAGCCCGCCGGGGCCACGCGAATCGAAGACGGGATCGTGATGGACATTCGAACCACACCCGAAGAGTCCGCATTGCTGTACTGGAATCGGTCGCGCCAAATCCCGATGCCCGCCAGCGCGCCGACGATGAACAGAAGAACAGCGATGGCGACGTTATGGACTCTCAGCGTCCTTTGCGCAGGCGGAGCGGCCGCAACGCGCAGTGCGGTCGAACGCGTCGATAGCGCATCCTCCAATTCATTCTTTGCATCGGCGATGTCGCGCTGACGCTTCATCGGATCCTTCTCCAGACATCGACGTAACAGCGGCCGGATTTCGACCGGGATGGCGTCGAAGTTGGGTTCGTCGCGAAGGACTCTTGCCAACGTCTCAGAAAAGTCTTCACCGTTGAAGAGTCGCTTGCCCGTGAAAAGTTCATAGAGGATGACGGCGAAGGCCCAAACGTCGGCCCGTTTATCGACGGTCTTGCCGCGCGCCTGCTCGGGACTCATATACGCTGCAGTTCCGAGGATCACGCCGTCTTTTGTCGAGCCGATTGTCAGCGTGGGCGAGTCGATAGAATAGCCGGAACGGTCTTCCGTCAGTTTCGCGAGGCCGAAGTCGAGAACTTTGACTGCGCCGCTCCCGGTCAGCATGATGTTCGCGGGCTTCAGGTCGCGGTGCGTGATCCCTTTCTCATGCGCGGCCGCCAACGCGTCGGCGATCTGAATTCCGATCCCGATCGCTTTATCTGCGGCAACGGGTCCGCGCGTGATCCGCGCGGCTAACGTCTCGCCTGAGACCAATTCCATCACCAGGAAAGTGCGACCGTCCGATTCTTCGAGTCCGTAGATGCCGGCAATGTTCGGATGATTCAATGATGCCAGAACGCGCGCCTCACGCTGGAATCGTGCAACGCGTTCGCTGTCGTGCATGAAGGCGTCGGGCAGAAACTTGATCGCAACGGCACGTCCGAGCCTTGCGTCCGTTGCTTCGTAGACGTCGCCCATTCCGCCTGAGCCCAGTCGGGCTTTGATGTGAAAGTGCGTGAGGTTGGTTCCGATCATCTGCCGACGCCCTGCAGCATCTTACCAGACATGGATTAAACCGATTCAACCACCTCTGTCGCTTTTTCCCGATGACATTTACTTCTTGCCGTTTTGCCGCCACGGGGATCAGCCCGACGAAGAGACCGCCGCAATCATTGTTTCAGTAGTCGTCGTCAACGTGTTTCTATTTGAAATTCAGCCTGACAATTTTCAAATCGAGTGTCCAAACGGGTGTACGAATAGTGGCAGCCTGATCGCCTGCCAGCATTGCTGTGACTGTATCTTCAAACAGGGCCAACGACTGAGCCCCTGCGTGAACGTAGGCCATGCGGACCGCGCGAGGACAATGTGAATCACAATTATTCAGCCGCTGTGTCAACCGCGCGCAGGTTTCAAGTGTCTGATCACTAAAAGTCCGAACAGGGGTAAGACGTTAGTTCCGGATCAACCAGGAGAACCAAAAATGAAAAACAAAATAATCGTGGCTTCGATGCTTCTCGCCATGAGTGCTGTTCCCGCTCTGGCTCAGTACAAGGAGATGTACAAGGTCGAGACGCTTGCAAAGACCAGCAATGAACAACAGATGCTGACGGGATTGTCCAAACATCTCGGCGTTTCCCCGGACGTCTTGAAACAGGAGATGACCAGCAACAATCTCAATTTCGGTCAGCTGTATCTGGCTCACGCCATCGCCAAGGCAGCAAACTCCGATTTCAAGACGATTGTCTCGGATTCAAAGTCCAAGCTCTGGACCACCATCATCGAAGAAAGAAAAGTCGATAAGAAGCAGATTGCTTCGGATGTCGATGATCTGGAGAAGGCGATCAAGAATTCCGGAAGCACAAAGTAGATTTAAAGACGGGGCGGGTGAGGAGTACAAATCCGGTGACCCTCACCCGGCCTGCTCCCAAGACATTTTCCAAAAGGAATTCGCATCGGCTATAATCCCCGCCATCTATGAAATCACTACTGACACTGCTTGCCGCTGGCTCTGTTGTTGTTTTGCTTTCCCTGGATGCGATGGCGCAGGTCCGGATTATTCAGACCAACTCGGGGGGAGATAATATTTCCCTGATTGATCCGGCCACCAACAAGGTCGTCGGAGAAATCAAAGGTATCCCCATCAATCACGGCGCAGCGGCGGCGCCGGATGGCACGAGGCTCTACTTCAGCAGCGAGGCCGATCAGACGCTGGATGTTGTCGACAGCAAAACCTTCGCCATCACCAGCAAAATCAAGCTCAGCGGCCGGCCCAACAACATCTTCATCAGCAAGGACGGAAGCAAGGTCTATGTGGCGATCGTGTCGGAACCCGGCGCAGTGGATGTGATCGACACGGTCAGGCTGACCCGGATTAAAAGCATCCCGACAAAGGGCGGCGAACATAACGTCTACGTAACGCCGGATGGGAAGTACCTGATTGCCGGATCGGTTGCCGGAAAGAACATGACCGTGTTCGATACAAATACAGACCAACAGCTGTGGTCGTTATTCGATCAGGGTGTGCGGCCGATTGCGTTTGAAAAGAATGCGGATGGTTCAACGAAGCGACTGTTTGTGCAACTTTCGGATTTCCACGGTTTTGTAATCGTCGATTTTGCGCAACACAAGGAACTGAGCCGCGTCACGCTTCCGGATATTCCGGAAGCGCAGCGCGATCCCGGCCCGTTCAATGGTTCGCCGTCACATGGCATCGGAGTCGCGCCGGATGGCAAAACGCTGTGGGTCACGAGCCGAACGAATCAAAGGGTGTATGCGTATTCCCTGCCGGACGTGAAACTTCTCGGAGAAGTGCCCGTTGGGAAGAGACCCGATTGGATTACATTCTCTCCGGACAGCAAGACCGTCTACGTGTCGACGGGTGGTGCAAATTCCGTGTCTGCGATAGATATTGCAACGCGGAAGGAAGTGGCGCGGATTCCGGTTGGAGAAGATCCGAAGCGCAATATCACCGCGATATTGAAGTAGTCGAAAATCTTACGGGAGTCCAAAGTTCTTCGTCAGATAGTCCACGAGTATTGGAAGCTGAGTATCGTCGATGGAAGCGCCTCTGCTAATCATCCGGCCGATAACGTCTTCCCAGTCGCTTTTGGTGCGCTTCGTGCCAGTCGCGGTATCGAGGTCATGGCACCCCGCGCAGGACGTTTCCAATAACTTTTTTCCGTCCGCTGCGGGAGGATCGACTCGCCCGTAGGTCTTAAATAAATAGTCCACCAGCGGCGTCACTTCCTCGTCCTTCAGCTGTGCGCCATCTGCTCGCATGGTACGAACGACATCCGCCCACTGACTCCGGTCGTAATAACCTTTAAACTTCGTCACCTCACTGAGCGTGTGACATACCGTGCAAGCCCGATTCAGCGTGACCAGCCCGGGATCCTGTGGCGCCTGCGGTAAAGGGTTCTGCGTCACCGAGTACGAGACTGACGCTACGGCAATCGTGGCAATTATCCAGAGGCCAGCTTTCGTGATCATGCGTGAGGTATGGGTTTGTAATTGAGAGGAACGGCATCTCCCGGCTCTCTTCTGCGAGGAAACGCCTGTACGGTTTCGAGTACCTTGAGGAATTCGAGAAAGTGCGGTGTCTGACGATGCGCAGTCGCAGCGTCGAGAGATTTATACTTCTCGGCGAACAGGAAATCCTGTGGCCTTTCGGCACTCTGATACATCTCGAAACGGAGATTCCCCGGCTCCTTGATCGACCCTGCCCGATTGGCGGCAGCGGCTCGAAGGAATGCGGCCTCCTGGCCATGCTTCACCGTGATAAATACAAGAAACTCTGTCAGCTGGGATGGATCTATCAATTCAAAACCTTCTTGCAATCGGATAACGCGGTTTCCACATTGTAAGATTGTGCCTGCTCTGTCGCCAGCCAATTTCGAGCCATTGTCCCATTCGCAAACAGACAGCCGGGGTCCTGGTAGCCGGTGCCCATATTCGATGACGAACACTGCAACGCTTAATCATGGTCAACCTCCCCCCGAATTCGGATATTGTACCCCTCACCCGCGTCCCATCAAAGACGGGCGCCCCCTGTCCCGTTGGGTGGAGTCTTATGAACGTACTCATACTTGGAGGAACTCGATTTGTCGGCAAACGGCTTGTGCACCTGCTTGCCGAACAAGGGCATGACATCACGGTTGCGTCGCGGGGAAAAACGATCGTTTCGTTCCCGAACAATGTCCAGAGGCTGAAGCTGGATCGCGCCAGCCGGGATTCAATGGCAACCGCACTTCAGGATCGCCACTGGGACATTGTCTACGATCAGATCTGTTTTTACGCTGACGATGCTGTCAGCGCCGCCGAGATATTTGCGGGAAAGACCGGCCGCTATGTCCTGTGTTCTTCGGCCGCCGTATACACCAATCCTCTCGATGCCGAAGAAGACGCATTCGATCCAACGGCGTATCCAATGCGAAGAATGGATCGCTCCACCATTTCCTACGCCGAAGGCAAGCGCCAGGCTGAAGCCGTGATTTTCCAGAGCGCGAGTTTTCCCGCCGTCGCCGTGAGATTTCCCATCATTCTTGGTCCGGACGATTACACGAAACGCCTTCGCATCCAGGTACACCGCATTGCCAGTAATGAACCGGTAAACATTGAAAACCCGGATGCGGAAATCTCCCTGATCTCATCTGTCGAAGCCGCGGCATTTCTTGCGTGGCTGTCTGGCGTTCCGCTTACCGGTCCTTTCAATGCCTGTTCCGATGGTCCTGTTTCATTAAAAGAGATTGTTCGTTTCATCGAGGAAGCGACCGGTAAAACGGCGATCGTGAAACGGCAGCCGGAACCGGATAATTTTTCGATTTTTGGAAAGCCGGTCTCTGCCACGTTGAACACCGGTAAAGCGAAGCGATCCGGATTTCAATTCCAGAAAACCCGGGATTGGCTCCAACCTCTGATAAGAAATGCGGTAACTTAAGACTTCAGGTGCATTTATCCTACAATGGGCGAGTGACCCGTCTGGATCGAATGACCGACCATCAACTGCTGGACATGCGACTGTGCGATCTCCCGGTACGTATCAAGGGCACGCGCATTGAGCAACGCGTTGGGAAACTTTACAGGGATCTGGACGAACGAGGGCTTCGCTTTCACCCGCATGTCTGGCTATCCGAGGAATGGTTCACACCGGATGGCACTCCCGGTTTTGCAATTCCGTTTTACCTGGCTCATCCCCGGTTGATCAAACTGGAACGATCGCAGATGCTGGAAGCCGAGGGCGCCAGCGAGAGCGAATGCATGCGCATTCTTCGACATGAAGCGGGACATGCGATCGATAACGCATATGGTCTTCATCTTCGTGGCGGATGGACCGAACGATTTGGATCCTATACGACGCGCTATCCGAAATCCTACCGCCCGCGGCCGCACAGCAGGGACTTCGTATTGAATCTCGATGCGTGGTACGCCCAGGCACACCCGGCTGAAGACTTTGCCGAAACGTTCGCCGTATGGCTGAAACCCGGCTCGCGCTGGCGAAAGCAATACGAAGGGTGGGGCGCCTTGCGCAAGCTCGAATACATCGATCGATCGATGGCGTTACTCCGAAATGAGCCGCCCCGGAACAAACTGAGGTTCAAAGTCGATCCGATATCCACCCTGAAAATGACCTTGCGTGAACACTATCGCAGGAAGCGTGTCTACTACGCCATTCACTGGCCTCCGGCCTTCGAACGGAACCTGTATCGCATTTTTTCGCCGGAAGCGCGCCGGAAAGATTCCCCGAGCGCCGCTCAATTTCTTCGCCGTATCCGACGCGATATTTCACAAGTCGTCGCAGAAGGAACCGGCCTGCATCCTTACAGCGTGAATCATATCGTGCGACAGATGGTCGTCCGCTGTCGCCAATTAGGTCTTCGCGTTACTCAACCCGAAGAAGAAGCACGCCAGCTCAGCATCGTTGTATTGACCATGCAGATCATGCAGGTGCTGGGTAAAGGCTATCACCGGATTCCATTGTGAAATTCAAACCCAAAACGAAACTTCGCATCATCGTGCTCGTGCATCAGGACCTGATTCCTCCCGATAGCGTCGAGGGCATTGCAGACCTGGAAAACCAGCCCTGGCGCACGGAAAACGACGTGATCACCGCGCTGAAGAACATGGGACATCACGCCTACTGTGTCGGACTCTACAGTGACCTTGGAGCCGTCGGTAAAGCCATCGAGGAATTCAAACCGCACATCGCGGTCAATCTTCTGGAAGAATTCGATGGAAAGGTTCTGTTCGACCAGAACGTCGTCAGCTATCTCGAACTGATGAAGCAGCCATACACCGGATGCAATCCGCGCGGCCTCACGCTCGCCCGTGACAAGGCACTTACAAAAAAGATCCTGACGTATCACCGGATCCCGGTACCTGGATTCGCCGTATTTCCCCGTGGTCAAAAGACTGTGCGGCCGAAGCGTCTGGGCTTCCCCCTCTTCGTGAAATCGGTGACAGAAGAGGGATCCACGGGAATTTCACAGGCATCGGTTGTGTACGACGACGAGAAGCTGAAGGAGCGCGTGGAGTTCATTCATACCAAGATCAACAGTCATGCCATTGCGGAACAATACATCGAAGGACGCGAGCTTTACGTTGGGGTCATGGGTAACGGGAGGCTTCAATCCTTTACGCCATGGGAACTGCTGATTCACAAACTTCCCGAAGGGTCATTGAATATCGCCACCAGCCGGTTGAAATGGAACGCCCGTTACCAGAAGAAGGTCGGCCTTGTGACGCAGGCCGCGGACCTCACTCCGGAACTTCGCAGAAAGCTCGAGACGCTTTCCAAGCGAATCTACCGGCTGCTCAGTCTGAGCGGCTACGCCCGGCTCGACTACCGTCTGACCAAAGAGGGCGAGTTTTATCTTCTCGAAGCCAATCCAAATCCGCAGATCGCAAGGAACGAGGATTTCGCTGACTCCGCCAAGCATTCGAAGGTGAGCTACGAAGAGTTGCTACAGAAGATCATCACACTCGGCCTGAGTTACGATCCCACGAAACACTTAATGATGTGAACGCAGCCGGCGTGGGTTTTATTACTTCAGCCTCGCGCCTGCAAGTTGGGCCAAGGCTGCGAGTGTCGTCTGAGCAGCGTTTAGTCCGAGTCGGAAATCTTTATCATCGTACGTTGCAAACACGTCCGTCGGTTGATGCCACTGCGGATCCCAGCCGAGACCGATCTGCGTGCCGCGCTCTGCCTCACGAAGGCTGATTGCCGGAATAAGGTCCTGAAACGGACCGGAATCGGTGTTGGTCATGTGGCTGCCGATGGCAGCCGGATAATCTGCAGCATATTTCTCGTTCGCCTTCTCAAATATCCAGGCGAGCGCCTGAGATTGATCCGCCAGCTTTGAATTCACCTGAAATTCGACATTGACGTCGGCTTCGGGCCGCTGCTCTTTACTGATGGAACCATCAGCTCGGGGAGCACCGTGATCGAACAGCATCATATCGTGCTGAATCATCCCAAGCCATTTCGGCTCCGGATACTTTCCAGAACCGGCTGGACTCTCTTTTCCCTGGAGGGACTGCCTCTGACGGATATAGGCCAGGCTTCCCTGATATCCGGTTTCTTCGTTGTTCCAGAGAACGAATCGAATGGAGCGGTCGGTCTGCACGTCGGGGTTGCTGAAGATACGCGCCAGCTCCATTATCAGCGCCGTGCCGGAGCCATCGTCGTTCGCAGCTTCGCCGTAGCCGTGACCATCCATGTGCGCGCCGACAATGTACATTTCCTGCGGACGATCGGTTCCGATTTTCGTACAGAATACTTCTTCCCGCGGACCCGGCATATCCGGCTGTGCATTGATTTCACGAAGCGTCAGGTCGGCCTGCAGCTCTGGATTTAGATTCACTCCAGTAGCCGAACGTACCCCACGCGGCCGACCGCCGCCCTCGATGGTCGGAGGAGTCGGACGAACCGCACCCACAGGGGGCGCTCCGCGATTCGTGCCTGCTGGAGTAGCGGGACGGATCTGCTGGCCCGCGTACTCATACCTGATGCGTTCCGTATTCGTGCAGCCGTAGCTCTTCAATTGTGTTTCAATCCAGTCGATAGCCGCGCGATTCCGATCCGTACCTTGCCGCCGGTCTCCGAATTGAGTGAGACCTTTGATCGTCGCTTTGTACTTCGCGAGATCCAGACGTCCGACCATCGCGGCCGTCGGATCCTGCACGGGCGCGGATTGAAGCAGGACAATCAGGATCAGAGTGCTGGCTGTTTTGATCATTGCGTTTCGCGGATTGTAAGTTATGGGAACTGTCCACTCAATCCCCATTGTAGGCGCGGTCTATGACCGCGCACAGTCCATCAGTTGGATTCGCTGTGGATGATCGAGCGTGCGCGGTCGTAGACCGCGCCTACAACCATTCGTATACAATCGCGATATGGCGACAACCGCTATGAACGACCCGCTTCTGCTCGCGCTGCGACGTGGACTCCGACGCGTCGCACAATCGGAAAAGGCAAAGCCGATGCAGGCCTACATGAAATCCAACATGCCTTACCTTGGAGTTCCCACTCCCGAGGCAAACCGTGTGTTCAACTCCGTATTCGCCCCATTGGAGTTCGCGGATTCGAAGTCCTGGCGACGAGCCATCCTGAGTCTGTGGCGTCATGCCCGCTTCCGGGAAGAACGCTATGGCGCGATCGCACTCGCTCGTCAGCGCCGATTCGCGGCGTATCAGACCATCGACGCCCTGCCCATGTACGAGGAAATGATCGTGACGGGTGCGTGGTGGGACTTTGTCGATACCATTGCAGCCCACGGGATTGGAAGTTTGCTGCGAACCGACAGGCCTCGGATGCGCCGGGCTATGCTGCAATGGAGCCGTTCGCCCGACATATGGAAGCGTCGCACTTCAATTCTCTGTCAGCTTACGTTCAAGAAAGACACCGATCTGAAGTTGCTTTATGCGTGCATCGAACCTTCCATGGACTCGACCGAGTTCTTTCTCCGCAAGGCCATCGGTTGGGCATTGCGTCAGTATGCGTGGACGAATCCGGACGAAGTACGGCGCTACGTCCAGGAGAACGTCACTCGTCTCAGTCCGCTGAGCCGGCGCGAAGCATTAAAGAACATCTAATTCCTCGCAAGCTTGATTGGTGAAAGTATCGGAAACATCGGGGCCTGCGTCGGAATCTGTTGCGCAAAATTCACGCCGTTCCACGTCCGATGCAGAATCTTTTCCTGGGGCGTCTCGTCCAGAGAAGCGTGAGGTTCTGCCGGCCGATTCAGATCGCTTGCAATCCGCCGGATGATTTCGCTCGTAATGTCGGCCGTGTCGTGGACGTAAAAGAGTCCATCCTGCAGAACCGAAGCATCCAGGACGATCTTCAGTCCGTGCTCTGTCGCATAACCCCGGACTGCCGTGGCCGTTCGAAGCTGCACCGGCTTCAACAGCTGGTCCTGCATCTGATCGAATTTGCTTTGCGCGTCCTCGCCCATTGTCTGGATGTTTGCGCGGGCAGCATCCAACTCGCGCTGCATCTGTGCCCGAGTCGCGTCAGACCGAACCCCATTCTGTGTACGAATCTGCGTTTCCAGATCGTTCGCTTCCTTGACCTTCTGGGTGATCGCCGCCTCCTGCTCTGCACCGAATGCCGTCAGTTTCGTAATAGCCGATTTCCCGTCCGGTGTTTCTGCAACCGCACGCCGGAAATCGACAACAGCAACGGTCGTTCCGCCACTTGCCTGCACGAGAAACATGCCCGGAATCACGCCCGCAATCGCCAATAAAGCTCTCACTTTCATCATCATCCCCCTTGTCTAAAGCCAATTTCACGCCATAGACTTACACCAACTCAAAAAGTAAGCGTCGATCACATACTCAATTTCGGAGGCCGATATGAACGTTCTCCTTCTCTCGATGCCGGATTCGTTCGAGCACATGCCGGAACTCGTGATCCGAATGCCAAACGGCGCTCTCACGTCTCTTGCGGGAAACATCGACCCGCATCACAAAGTCTCTGTAGCCGACCTGATACTGGCTCAACGACACGTTCGGGAAACCGTCGAGCGATTGGTTCGGGAAACGGAACCGGACGTCGTGGGATTGTCCGTCATGACATTTCAGCGACGGACTGCGATGCGCATCATTGAGTTGATTCGATCGCTGCGCCCCGCCACCCGAATTGTCGTCGGCGGTTACGACCCGAGCCTCGCGCCGGACTCCTACACGAGCAATGCGGATATCGAATTCATTGTACGAGGAGAAGGCGAGATCACGTTTCGTCAGCTGTTGCGGGCCATCGAAAACCACACCAGTTATGCTGGCATTCCAGGCCTCAGCTACCGAACTGGCGAGGGATTTCAACAAAACGTCGACCGTCCGGTAAGCGCGTTGACAACTTCCGATATCCTGCCTCCACGCCGGGAAGCTCGCGTACTTCAGGGATACACGATGATGGGACGTCAGGTCGATGTGGTGGAAACATCGCGAGGCTGCACTTTCGACTGCAGTTTCTGCTCGATCATCGAAATGCGCGGACGCAATTTCCACATGTACGATTTCGACCGCGTCATTGCAGACATTCGCGACGCTCACACCCGGGGTGCGCGGGCGATATTTCTTGTCGACGATAACATCACCCTCAATATTCCTCGATTCGAAGCGCTGTGCCGGAAAATCATTGAGGCAAAGCTGAATCACATCGACTACATCGTTCAGGCCATGACCTCGAGCATAGGAAATCACGGCGACACCCTGGCTCCGCTGATGCGGAAAGCGGGCTTCCGATATGTATTCCTTGGAATCGAAAACATTCTCGACAGGGACCTGGGATTCCTGAAAGCGAGATCAAAAAATGAAGAGCGCGATCACGGTCACATTGTCGGCAACGCCACACTGAAGGCGGTTGGTCACATCCGGCGAAACAAGATGTTTGTCGTCGGGGGATTGATTGTCGGCAACCCGGATGACACGCCGGAGTCCATCGAAGCCAACCTCGAGTTTGCGCGGAGATACGTGGACTGGCCATATATCCAGCACCCCACGCCATACCCCCGTACGCCAATGACACAGGATCTGAAGGAGAAAGGTTTGATCGCTCACGACCGGGTGGATGAGTATGACGGTACGACGGCAGTCCTGCACACTCCGGGAATCGCGCCGCTGGAAATCGAGTTCATGCGCTGGCGGGCCGAACGTTGGATGAAGACGCGTCACATGCCCAAGGTTCTGATCCACACCCCGTGGTTCATCCTGCGCAATGGGTTTCGAATGCTGGGTCACACCTTTCGAGGCTGCAATCTGAGGAATCTGTTAGGCCTTGAAGAAGAACATCGGGCGTTCGAGCGTTATCGGGCGCTGCGCGCGAAAGAACGAATCTACGTTTGAATGGAATAGAGGGCATACGCGGAATACCGGTACTCCAGTATTCGGTGTATGCCCTCCAGCTTTCCGAGGGATAGGCTTCAACCTTAGTAGCGATACACTCCGGATTGAACCCGAAGGCGTTGGACCGTATCCATGACTTCCTTGGGTCTTGTCAGGTACGCATTTCCAAGATTCGTCGTCCAGCTGATGTTGCTGCTGAGACGTTTGATCAAATCCGGATATCCCGCAAGCGCCTGAATGCTGGGATCCCATTGCGGCTGCGCGGTATTGCGATTGGACTGCAGGAACTGGCTGGCCTCGACGACTTCCAAAGGATGCGTGGATGCCGCAAGAACATACGGAAGGATCGTATCGGGATAAAGCGCTACCGGAGATACCAGGCTGTCCAGATTATTCACATAGACAACCTGAGGCACAGGCTGTGGCGCCGGGATGTACTGAGTGACTGCAACAGGCGGAGCCTGTGTAACAGGAGGAGCCACCGCTGCCCGCGGAGCCGGGCTCGGTTTGACTTCGGCGACCTGGCGCTCGACGTAAATCGGACTCATCAGCTTCACGTACAGACGGGTTTCCACGGGCAACTCCACGTCCGGTCCACGACCGGGTGTGGCCATGATCTGGAAAATGGTCGTGGGTGGGAACAGAAGGAAGAAAGTATCCCGTTTGGCATGACCTGGCCCGTTGATCTCGCCTCCGGGTCTGATCTCGCCCTTCTCATTCTTGATTTTTCCAATTTCCACAACCTTGGTGGAAAGCCCATCGTACACGCGGTCCGCCGTCACGATTTCCTGAATCCGGATATCAATCGCCGAACGGCCGTACAGATAACCGGCGCGATCAATCTTGGTGATTCGTCCTACAACGCTGGAGCCGCGGGGAATCAGGACAGGTCCTCGTTTGCCGCCGGCGCGGATGTCATCCGCGAGCGTGAACAGCACGGGATCGTTTTCCTGAAGCGTTTTGGTACTGATTCGTTCGTTTACGATCACGGGCAACACCGTGCCTTCAGGAATCATTGTTTCCTGAGGTTCGGCGAAGAGCATTAGCGCAAGCAGAAGTGAAGAAACCATGGGATCTCCTTTTGGCTTCTGTTTGGAACGGAGTGAAGTCCTGATATTCCAAGGAAACCTGTGCGATTTGCTAAGTATCTACTCATTTCTGTGGATGAGTGTCAATGAACATTCCTGCAATGCCCGTCCCTATCGTCCTACACAATCGGAGGGAATCGACCTGGATCCGCATCGCGCATCATCTCGTAGACTGCTTCGACAGTTTGTTCGCGATTCGGTTTAGAAAAATAGTCGCCATCCGAGCCGTAAGCAGGACGGTGCGGCTTGGCGGAAAGAGTGCGGGGTGGCGCATCGAGCCACTGGAACGCGCCCTGACGCTCGACGACGTCCTGCATCATGTAAGCCGTGGTTCCACCGGGACAATCTTCGTCCAGGAAAAGCACGCGGCTGGTTTTCCGAATCGACTCTGCAATAATCCCCCTGACATCAAAAGGCAGCAGCGTCCGAACATCGATGATTTCGATTTCAATTCCCGCCGCAGCCAGCAGCGCTGCTGCCTCTTCCGCAATTTCGCAGCAGGCGCCATACGTCACGACGGTAACGTCCCTTCCAACGCGAAGAATCTCCGGCACACCCAGCGGCAGTGTGTATTCCCCGATGTTGCTCGGAAGCAGTTCTCTTTTGTAATACGCGTTCAGAACTTCCACGATGATGGCGGCGTCATCGGAAAGCAGCATCGTGTTGTAAAAACCGGCAGCCTGAACGGAATTTCGCGGCACACACACATAAATGCCGCGAACGAGATTGATGATGCCGGCCATCGGCGATCCGGAATGCCAGATACCTTCGAGCCTGTGACCGCGAGTGCTGATGATGACAGGAGCTTTCTGTCCGCCGTGCGTGCGCCAGCGGAGACTGGCCAGATCGTCGGAAATGATTTGCAGGGCGTAAAGAAAATAGTCCAGGTACTGGATCTCCGCAATCGGCCTCAATCCGCGAAGCGCCATGCCGATGGCTTCTCCCACGATGGTGGCCTCGCGAATTCCAGTATCGGTGACACGCTGCGGCCCGTATTTTTCCTGAAGGTGTGCCCATCCCTGATTGACTCCCCCAAGCAGTCCGACATCCTCTCCCATGGATAACAAGTTCGGTATCCGGCCGAATGCGGCGTCAAAACACGCCTTGATAACTTCGAATCCCTTGAGCAAAGGGGGATCAGCCGAATAGACGGCGGGAACTATCGGAACATTCAACGCGGATTGGTCGGATTCGCTGTAAAGATCGGAACTGTATCGCCGGAGATTCACCTGATCCTGCTGCTTCTTCCACTGCTTCAGTTCGGTCTTACTCGATTCGGGATCGTCCTTCGCAAGAAGCAAAGCTTCCGTGATGCATGCCATCACATGCCGACGCAAAGGTGCTTCTGCGGTTCTCAGGGCTTCCGCGACTTGATGAATTTTTTCTTTCTGACGGGATCGCGATGCCAGTGCGTCGGTCAGTTTCAACACCTCGCGGCGTTCCCCTTCGATGGGTGATCGTATAGCCTGCCATGCCTTTTCCCTGGCCTCGGTCACATCCTGATTCTCCGCATGTTCCAAATCGTCCAGTTCACTCTTCGTTGCAAGTTTCCGCTCGAGCATCCATTCCCGCATTTTTTTCAGGCAATCGAATTCCTTTTCCCATTCGAGCCGTTCATGCGATTTGTATCGTTCGTGATTTCCGGAAGTGGAGTGTCCGAACGGCTGGGTCAATTCCGTCACGTGGAGTATGGCTGGCGTGTGGTGGAGTCGAACCAGATCCGCTGCTTCGAGATATGTCGAACACAATTCCGGATAATCCCATCCGCGCACAACGTAAAGATCGATGCCAGGTCGTCCACCAGGACGGTGCCGGAACCCCTCAAGGATTCTGGCAATATCGCCCTTCGTCATCTGAAACGCGTTGGGGACAGAAATACCGAACCCGTCATCCCAGATCGACAGCAGCATCGGCGCCTGCAGCACGCCAACCGCATTCACGGATTCCCAGAATAGACCCTCTGCACAGCTGGCATTTCCAATTGTGCCAAAAACAATTTCATCCCCATTGGATGTGAAGAGACCGGCACCCGCACGAAGTTCCGGCGACTGCCGATAGAGTTTTGAGGCGTACGCCAGGCCCACCAGCCGCGGCATCTGTGACGCTGTCGGAGAAAGATCGGCGGAGGAGTTGTAGCGATCCGTCTGTGGAAGGAACTTGCCTTCGGCATCGAGTAGCCGTGTTGCGAAATGACCTGTCATGGAGCGGCCACCGAACGCGGGCTCGGCGGAGAGTTCAGGATTGGCGTAAAGCTGAGCGAAGAATTGTTCGGCAGTCAGCAGGTCGAGCGCAAACATGACGGTCTGGTCTCGGTAGTATCCGGACCGGAAGTCGCCTTTCCGAAAGGCATACGCCATGGCCAGTTGTGCGATTTCCTTGCCTTCGCCGAAAATTCCGAACTTTGCTCTTCCCGCAAATACTTCACGGCGGCCCAGAATGCTGCACTGCCTGCTGCGATAGGCGATACGGTAGTCGCGCAGCACCGCATCCAGATTCCAGCCTCGATCCTCGCGGTCGTCGTGAAATGGAGAGTTCAGGGACATTAATGCGAGTGTATAGAAGCTAAAGCTGCGGTGTCCAAATTGGAAAATGTTTCGGGCCAATCCCGCTCCCAGCCGAAGAAGGTGGACCGCGCCAGCGGACCGGATGCGGGTACCATAACGCCGCCCATCGCTTGATGCTGCAACCTCTCTCGTTCGGATGGGGATTTAGTGGGTCATGGCGTAAAGCACGTAGTTCACGCCAAGTTTGTATCCTTGCGCGGTCATTGCGACCGGATAGTTGGGATCGTCGGCATGTTCCCAGGAATCGCCCATATCCATATTGAAATTGATGGCGACCATGAGATGTCCCTTATCATCGTAGATTCCGCGCCAGTGTTGCGGGCCTTCCATCTGCGCAACGGTTTCGCCTCCGAAGCCTCTCCGCAGGTGCCTGTCGCCGGGAACCTGGATGCCTCGATCCAGATCGAAGAAGCTGTGCATGATGGGGTCACTGTCGGGAATCTCAACAATGTCACGATCTGGAAAGACGGTGCGAAGGGCGTTTTCAAGAATGGACCAGTCGTATTCGCTGTGGAGGTCGTCGATCAACAGGAATCCTCCACGCAACAAATGTTCCCGCAAATGCGCCGCTTCCTTTGCCGTCGGATTCCAGAAGCCTCTGCCGGGCTGCTGCAGAAACAGAAATGGGTACCGATACAGCTGCTCATCCGTCAGTTCCAGCTGGACGCTGTCATCGGCCACCGACATGGTCGTCATGCGCCGCAGCGCAGGCAGGAAGTGTCCTTCAGCCAGCGGGTAATCAATCGCCCACCATGGCTGACGGCATCCGTGAGAACCACCACCCCCCACAGTCGGATAGATGACTCGCGCCATATGGAACTCGCCCTCGGGAAAGTCCTTGATTGTGCCGGTGCATGGATTCGACAGCTGACTATTCCCGCTGTCGCAGATGACGAGTATGAACAAGGCGGCGCCCGCCAGCTTCAACGGGATGCGGCGCAATTTCGACGCGAGGTATATCGTGACAATTCGAGTCATCAAGCCCCGCATTCTACAGCAGGATGGCTCCGGAATGTGGGCTCACTTGTTTTGGGCGGAAATCCATTGTTCCAGGTGGACACGATACCCGGCCACACGAGCTTCTTCCTGTGACGACAGGTCCTGCGTTTCCGATGGATCCGTACACACGTTGTAGAGTCTGGAATGGCGCGAGTTCGTTTCAATAATCATTTTCCAGCAGGAATCGAAGAGACCCAGAAGGCCCAGCGAGTAGTCGGTAAAGAACAGAGCCATGCGGGGCGATTCATCGAGCAGGGACAATCCCTGAAATCGGTTTGGAATTGGCAGGCCGAGAAGATCCAGTATGGTCGGAGCCGTGTCGATAAGACTCGCACCATTACGAATGCGTTCCTCATTTTGGATCAGGCCCGGTGCAGCAATGATATATGGAACCCGAACGTTCTCGTCGTAGATGAAGAAGGAATGTCCGTAATTGCCCTCGTGCTGGCCGAAGGCTTCTCCGTGATCACCGAAAAGGATAAACACGGTCTGCTCGTCGAGCCTTCGCGACCGCAGGCCCTCCAGAAATTCGCCAAGTGCGGCATCGCCGTAGTGCAACGCGTTTCGATAATTCGAAATCTCGCTGTCATTGGGAAATGGGCCCGGATCCGGAGTCGCATAGGGGTGATGACCGGCCACCGGGATATAGGTCAGAAAGAAATGTTTGCCGGCGGGGACCGAATCGACCCATGAAAGCATTCGTTTCACGGCAGACGGCTCATCGACCCCGAAACTGGAATTTACATTGCCGCCGATGTTCCCTGCATCCTCCAGCGTGTCGAATCCCCGGTCCTCCACTACCGATTTCATTCCCAGGTACATGAACCGCCCGGAATGAAACAAAGCAGTCCTGTAGCCGATCTGACGAAGCTGCTCCGCAATCGATACGCAGGGCGCCGCAGGATAATCGTCCGGCGGCGCCCCAAACTTCGGGTATTGCGAACACAATACCGAGAACAATCCACGAATGCTTTCCGGGTATACGGCGTAAGCACTGTCAAAAACCAGTGACTGAGTTCCAAGTCGAGTCAGATTCGGAGTGGGATCCTCGGGAGCTCCATATAGGCGTAAATACCGGGATGCCGTGGATTCCATCAGCACGAGCACCACATTCCGGCCGGCAGCCGCACCGTGGTATCGCGATATCTTCCCGGAGGTCTTGTTCGAAGAAAATGGACTGGTTCTCCAGTCTGAGCTTCCGTCCGTTCCGGAATACGTCGGACGGTGCGCGGGAATGAGCGCTCCAAATGCGTTGCGATACAAACCAACCGTATCTACCTTCGACACGGCAATCGGGCCAACTGCCACAGTTGCAAGACCGGCAATTACCATCGGAGCGACGAATCGCAATTTGAATCGACAAAGGAGAAGTGGGAAACCCGCACCAGCAGCAAGAACCAAAACGATGGCTCCCAGATTGACGGGGGTGAAGTAGTAAGCAATGGAATCCCGCAGCGGGCCTCGAGCGGCTCGCAGCATTGGCAAAGTCAGCGGTGTCGAAAGCAGACGTGCCACCGGAACGTTGATCGCCACATACATCACGACCACGGCGTAGACAATCCAGATCGCTCGGGTGCGTTTCAGGCAGAAATCAAGCAAGGCGAATAACAACGCCACGAGCGCGTCCTGCCAGAACAGAGCGATGGGCGTCCACACGTACACAGTTATGTGGCGTCCCTGCAGGCTTAGTAGATGAGCGAGAATGAGAACGCCGAAAAGACTCAGGGCTTTCAATGGACGCTCAATCGGATCTCGAAATGAGATTGATCCGCTTCAACAGCAGAATGGAAACAATCGCTCCCGTGCCATGCCTGGACCAGATCCAGTCGTGGACGAGCACCAGACGGGCCGGTGGATTGCGATAGATCGCCGTTCGGTCTCCGATGAATGAGAGCGGAATGACAATCATATCCGCGTCCTCCGAGACTGCGGAATCGAACAGGCGCACTTCTGAATCGACGTTTCTCGGAAGAAATGACTTTGCGGTCTCGATGTGCGCGGCATTGGCATCCACGATGGTGATCGCCGCGTCAGGAATCCACCTGCGCAAAAGAATCGCCGTGCGCGGAAACATTCCCCCGCCAATGACTTTCACATAGCGGACATTTGAGAGGGCAGGCAGAAGCTGTCGCAAAGCACGTTCATGGGTTCCAAGAAGAAACTTTTGGAGCACAGGGAACTGGAGAGCAATCCGCTCCAGCGATTCAATGCTGAAGTATTCGATCCATCGAAACACCGCGGGCCACGAACTCGCCCGTCCGCCCGGGCGAACGTAATCCGGAAGCCGCGTCCAGTGTTCGCCCGGAAGGCGATGATGCTCGATGTGATATCCATCGTTGAAGAACGAAAAATTGTAGAGGAAACCATAGTGACTCGTGGTTCCTTCTGGTGCATGTTCGAAATAACCGTGCAAAAAGCACAAACAAAGACCGAGCGCATAACCGGGAAGATAAACCAGCAGGAAGAAGCCGGGAACCACGTACAACAGGAATCCCCATAGCGCAAGCACGGCGCCAAGCTCCAGGGCAATGGCTGGCGAGAAACGCAAACTGGTTTTGTGTCCGCCGTGATGCGCCAAATGCCGGTCCCGCCATACCGTCTGCGGAAAGCCAAGCAGCATGCTGAGAAAGATCGAGTACGCGCGGTTCCATCGGTTCGATCGAAAGAATGGCAGATGAATGAAATTGTGCGAGATCGTATTGGAATTCCACCACAGGCCGATGGCGATGACCGGTATCGAAGGGACCAGGTACATCGCCATGGCATACAGAAGGGACAACCCGATCAGAATGGCGTCCCATCTCGAGTGGCGGAGCAGCGCTCGTGAAGCGCTGTGTGTTGCGACGGTTTCCATGCTGCCGGTATTCTATATTTTTACGACGTCTTCAATGCTGCCTTCAGCTGAGCAATGATATCCGTCATGTTGTCCTGGTAACCCGGCGCTGGATTTACCTTGGTGACACCGATTCCATTGGCGTAGGACGAGTCTGGTGAATAGGAGTCCGGTGAAGCCGGCTTCTCCGAATCCGGGCGAACCCTTCCCAGCGCCGAGTGGCGTCCTCCAAATGCGATTCCCTGCCCGGTTCCGGCGACAGACTTAAAGTCTGCCCATTCTTTCAGGGCCGTCGATTCCTTGCCTTTTGGCAATGAGTAATACAGATATCCGCGTTGCGGCTTCGTATAGAAGTTGCCTCCGCGCGCGGTATCTGCGAGCGCGAACACACCCCAGATCTGAATCCTTTCGGGAGCTTTGTCATTGGGTTCGAAGACGACCTTCTGAACAATGGCATAGACGCCGACGGGATCGCTGGCGCGGAGTGTCGCCGCGGTGAATATGAACGCCACGGCGGCAAGAAGAGTTGTGGTGAGCTTTACTGTCTTCATGGATTCGTCCTTTCTTAAGGGCATGCACTTTGAACATTTACCTGGCGATTAGACGCTTCCTCAATTCGGTTTCTTCCATCTTTAATCGGGGCTGATTAATTCGTTATAAAAATAACATATTTGACCTACGTCGTTGCCGGTTCTCACATATAATTCCGCCAGGCAAAGGAACGGGCATATGAAGACAGCAATTAGAATCTCTCTTACTGTTCTGAGTCTTTTCCTCGCAACATCGACATTGTCGGCCAGTGGTCTGGCTGGAATATATGCGGTCATCAGCAAAGTCGTCTTCGAACCAAATAACAGAGCGCCGGAACGAATACAGATCTGGGGCGCCTTCACTCTGGTCGATGGCGGTACTGGCGCCGGCGGCAAGACGCTGACTCCCCAGCGGGGTTACATGTACTTCGTGCTCCCTTCCGCAGCCGAAAACGCGAATTTGCGGGAGATTGCCCTGAAGGAGTGGGCCGACTTCAATGCAATCGCCGGCACCAATCAGGCCGTTGCCTTTGGGCGTTTTGGCTACATCGGCGCATTTGCGGATGAACTGATCTCGAGGCCAGCGGGAATGCCGCCTTACGTTTTGATGGGAGGGAATCCCACCAACTTCAACGGCTCACGTTCGAAAAATCCCATTCGTGAAGAAACGGCAACGCCGGTTTCTCCCGACCCGTATCCCTTGAACATGGGGCTGACGAAACTATCGAGTACCGGAGATCTGGCCCCGATTGTCAATCAGCTGCAGCAGGCCTTGAAGCGTTAGAGCACCACGGCTGTAAGGACGAGCGAGGCGGCTCGAGGGAGCTTATCGCATCGGCCTGGGAGCTCTTATCGCGGGTATGCAAAAACTTTGAACCACCACCCCACCGCTTCGCGCCACCCCTTTGGCCAGGCGCGACCATGAGATTCACTTCGAATTGCGCAGAGTCTGACGTCTTACTTTGCGGGTAATGCCGGTGCCCCGCCCTTGGCCGCAATCAGGGACTGAAGCAAAGCGACGGTTTTCGGAAACGCCTCAACGGCTGCGGCACCGCCTCGACCGCCACCACCGCCACGGGCAAGATCGAGCGGTGTTCTGCCATCGGCATCTTTTGCCTGCAGATCGGCTCCATTCTTAGCAAGGAATTCGACAAAGGCATCAAATCCATGAGAGGCCGCGCCATGCAATGCCGTTTGATGGGGTACGACATTCGCGCTTGGCATCTGGCTACCTCGGCGTCCTCCGCCACCGCCACCTCCAACTCCAACTCCTCCACCGCCACGACCGCCGGCTCCGCCGCCGCCTCGGGGCTCCGTTACGTTCCTGGCATTGATGTCCGCGCCGGCGGCGAGCAACAATTTCATGCTCGCAATCACTCCTTCATCCGTGCGATTGCGACCGCGAGTCAGGCGAGTCGCGTAATCGACACCAGCGGCAGCCATCAGCGGCGTAACGCCATCCTTGTTTGGTAAATCGACGAGAGCCTTGTGCTTCAGCAGAAGTTCAACGAATGGAGCATCGCCTCCGCGCGCGGCTCGCATCAAAGCGGTCGCACCCTGCGCCAGAAGGCCATCGCCACCACGATCCTGGGGCACGTCGCGATACGGCGGACGGCGTTTGAGCTGAATATTCGGATTTGCGCCAGCTTCCAGCATCATCTTCGCGACATCGAGGGCAGTCGTCGAGTCCTCACTCGGAATCACAGCCACCGCACCGTTCCCCTTCATCGGAAGGGTACTGACATCGGCAGCCATATAGATTGGTGAACGGCCCCAAAGATCCCATCTGTCGAGATCGGCGCCGGCTTTGACCATGTACGCCGCAAAGTTGAAGTGCATGTTCAGCAGAGCCATGTTCAAGGCCGTCAATCCATCCGGATCCTGGATGTCGGGATCGGCCTTGGCCGCAATCAAATTCTTCGCACACTCAATGCAGTTTTCGCGGGCGGCATACAGCAACGGAGTGAAGCCGCCCTTGTTCATGTCTTTGGGACGGGGCTCGCCGAGGACTTTTCGTTCCCACTGGTTGACCTTACCGATCGCATTGACGTCGGCGCCACGCGAGGCAAGCAGCTTGATCATGTCCGGCTGACTTTGCGCCGCAGCCCACATTATTGCCGATTGGCCGCCCCAGCCTTCCTTTGCATTAACGTCGGCGCCGGCATCCAGCAGGCGCCGGGCCGCATCGACCTTGCCGCTGCGCGCCGCTTCCATTAACGGCGTTTCGCCTTCCGGATTTTTGAAATTGGGATCGGCGCCGGCCTTGATCAGTGCGTCAATGATTGGGGCCGAACCGATGATTGCAGCCTCGGATATCGCGGAGGTACCAAACTGGTTCTTCAACTTCACGTTCGCACCGGCTTTGATCAAAGCCTGAACGAGGGGGAGATCATCATTATGAGCGGCAAACATGATGGCGGTCGTACCATCCGGGCCAATCATGTTCGGGTCCGCGCGCTCGGCAAGCAGTCGCAATGCGGCCGCACGGTCGCCCGCCTCGGCTGCGTCGAGCAGCGTCGGTTTCGCTGGTGTGGCAATGGACACCGCAGCGATGAGAACCGCAATCACTACAGCCGCGACCGACCAACTTGTGAACCTAGCTTTCAGCCGTACCGGCAGACCGCGCATATTAGACCTCCGAAAGAATCCCGCCGCTGTCGCCAATCGATTTCACCGGAATATTGTTGCGGTCGAAAATCGTCAGAAGCAGGTCCGCAAAACGCGAGTCCTGCGGATACTTCAGGTGCTGTCCGCCCTTGATACGTCCATGCGCGTGACCCAGCAAAGCCGCCGGCAGCGGATCATTGTTGTGCCGATCGCTGTTGCTCATATTGCTGCCGTACAGGATCGTCGAATGATCCAGCACGGTACCGTCGCTCTCCTTCGCCGTGGACAACCGCTTGATGAATCCGGCAAACATGTCTGTGTGGTATTTCTGAATCGATACCAGCTTGTCCATCTTTTGCGGGTTGTTCCCGTGATGAGACAGCGGATGGAAGGCTTCGGAGATACCGACGTTTGTGTACGTGCGCATGCTGGTTTCGCGATCCATCGAGAACGTGATGACGCGCGTGATATCCGCCTGGAAGGACAGAGCCATGAGGTCAAACATCAACTTGAAATGTTCCGTCAGATCATTCGGCGTGCCCAGAGGCGCATCCGGAATATTCAACGACGCAGTGTCCGCCTGTTCCGCCATCTGAACGCGGCGTTCGATCTCGCGGACAGAATCCAGGTAGTCGCTGACAACGACGCGATCGCCTACTCCCAGGCTGGCCTGCAGGCGCGCGGCTTGTTCCTTGACGCGATCCAGAATGCTGCCGGTCTCCACGAGAATGGTTGCGCGTTCCTTGTCGGTATCGCCCTGTCCGAACAGCTTTTGAAACACCGCCCGAGGATTTCCTTCCTGGGGAAGCGATTGTGTCGGCGTTCTCCAGGCCATTCGCGCCCCGGCCTGTGCGGTCGTGAGTTCGAGAGAAGGCAACCGTGTGTCCTGGCCGATATGCCGCGCCGCAAGCTGGTCTGCGGTGACGCCAGCATCGGGGCCCGCTACTCCGTGCTCGGTCGGCTTGACGCAGTTCAGCCAGGTCGGCTCGATGTTGGCATGGGGCTCAGGAGATTCGGCAGGCTTGTTCCGCAATCCTGAAACGATGGTCAGGTGCTGCCGGTACGGTGCCAGTGGCTCGAGGATCGCCGACATGGCATAGTCCGTTCCGGTCTGCTGTGGCGACCACCGGTCCATGATCGCGCCGTGCGGGAAGCCGACGAAGGCGAATCTCTTCGGAGTGGAGCCGGCCGCCGTCTGCGCCCAGGCTGTGGCGGCAGGATTCATGGCATCCAGCAACGGCAGCGCAATGCCGATACCCATGCCTTTGAGAACGGCGCGTCGTGAAAGATGTTTTTTAGTGATAATCATTTCGTATCTCCCTATTTGAGCGGCCCGGAAGTTTGAATACCCACTCTGTTCATAAAATTACTTCGCTGCCCGCGCCACGGCGGGTGGCGGCACCCGGCGCATTCGGAATTGTTCGCTGCGAACCACAGATTGAACCAGAGCTGAAAATTTGTAATCGCCGGCAGCTGCTGCCCGCACGATCCGGCGGACCGTTGGCATGTCGTCTGCATTCAACGTGCGTCCATTCGCGTACGTCATCAGCCCTTCAGTAAAAGTCTGAACAAACTGATCGGGCCTGCGAAGCAGCGCTTTGCGCAAATCGTCAGGACCCTTGATCGCGGTGCCGTCCGGCAATTCACCCGCGGAGTCAATGACAGTGCCAGCAAACCGATCGCGATCTCTCCACATTCCGGTCGCGTCGAAATTTTCCAGCGCGAAACCCAGCGGATCCATGACGGAATGACACGCGGAGCATGTCGGACTCGATCGATGTTTCGCCATCATCTCGCGGACAGTGAGCGCCTTGGTCGTACCGATGTCCTTGTCGTTTAACGTCGGAACATTCGGCGGCGGCATCGCCGGTGGAACGCCTTGAATGTGTTTCAGGATGAAGGCGCCGCGCAAAACCGGGGACGTGCGATTCGGGTATGCTGCAGCCATCAGCACTGCGCCCTTGCCCAGCAATCCCCAGCGCGCAGACTGCTTGAGTTCCACACGCCGGAACGTATCTCCCTTTACATCGGTGATTCCGTATTGAACTGCGACGCGCTCATTGAGGAACGTGTAGCTTGCCCTCATCAGATCGACGACGCTGCGGTCTTCCTTGAAAATGCTGTCCGCAAAAAGCGTCAATTCGGTGCGGAAATCCTTGCGAGGATCGTTGCGTCCGGACGCATACGGGAACACATCCGAATCCGGCACGATCTCGTCCAGGCGCTTCATGTCGAGCCATTGGTGCACAAAATTACTCGCGAGAGTCACCGATCGCGGATCGGCAAGCATGCGAGTCACTTGCTTTTCGAGCACGGCCGGATCACTGAGTTTATTCTTGATCGCGAGATCGAGCAGTTCGTCATCGGGAATCGAATTCCAGAGAAAGAACGAAAGATTGGAGGCAAGTTCGACATCGCTGATCGTGTACGTATCGCCGGGACGAATCCCAGCAGGCACGCGCTCACCACGGTAGAGGAAAAACGGACTCGCCAGCAATCCAGTGATGGCGCTTCGAATTCCGGTTTCGAATCCGCCTTCTTTAAAGCCATCCCGGTAGTACACCAGTATCTCGTTCACATCCTGGTCGGTTACCGGCCGGCGATAGGCGCGTTTCGCCAGAGACGCGATGATTTTTTTCGCACATCCTTCGGCTGTTTCACCCTTTGCGTCGGGTTTGCAAATAAAGATTCGTTCGCGACTCGGAGTCATGCCGAGGCCATTGGGGTTGAATGGCCCCTGAACCTGAAACGAATTGATGCGATAAAGACGATCCTGTCCACCACCGGGTGAATACACCTGCAATTCATCGTCGGACTCGGCGAAGCTTTTGCGTTTGAAGGCGACACCGATTTTGTGCGGACCGCCGGTCGCTTTAAAGTGAATGTCCTTCAAGCGGGCGTTCACTTTATCCAGAGCACCGGGGATAAAGTAGTCGTAGGATTTCATGTCTTCTTCGCCGCCGATTACGGTTTCGTACACAACTTTATTGTCGAGCGTCACCACCACCGGGTTCTCGTACTCCATGCCGTTGCCCCAGATGTGGGTTGCCATGTCGGAAATGTTGAGAACATATTCCCCGTCCGAGGGGAGATCGACTTTGGCGAGAATGCCTCCGCGAGTGCCGAGCGGAAGGCCTTCGACGTGAGTCAGCTGCGAACCGGGCCCGGCGCGAAAAGTCCAGCCATTGGGCCTCGCATCCGGACGTCCGACGGCTTTCACCGCCACCAGGCGCGCTGCAATAACATATTGCTCGATGAAGGATGGTGACACCTGCAATGCGGAGGCGATATTGTCGAAACCATCGGCGGAGTCATCTTCGGGCAAGGTTGCGGCTGCATCAAACTCGACCGCGAGCAGATCGCGAACCGCGTTGGCATATTCCTTACGATTCAGGCGATGCAGCACGACCTGATCCGGAATGTGGGCTTTTCCTTCGGCCTTGTCGAGCGAAGCCTCAAGCCACCCAACCAGCGAATCAATATCCTTCGCATCCGGTTGTTTCGACCCCGGAGGTGGCATGACGCGGCCACGCAGTTTGCGCACGGCTTTTTCGAACAATTCGGCGTGTTCGCCGATGCCCTCTGCCTTCAGTCCTTCAAAACTGACGCCGGCGGTCTTGGCGCGATCATTGTGGCATCCGACGCAGTATGTGTTGATGGTGGCCAATTGTGCCTGAGCCGCTTGCGCTGACGTCGCTTGTGCTGCAGGCGCTGCCGGAGAGGCCGCTCGAGACACTGTAGCCACGCCGGCCACCGAGCCCGTCAACAGTCCTGCGAGCAGAATTACGGAGATCGGTGCGATTGGATTCCTTTTCTTCATAAGTTAAGCATCCGGTGACAAATAGCCCCAAAGACTTTCAAAGGAGCGTCGAATGAACTCATCCGAATTCCCCATTTTCGCTTCAAATTCCTTCGCCGGTTGCGCGGCAACCGCTTCGGTTGGGCCGCGGCCCTTGTTCATCATCTGGCTCAGGGTGTCGTAGATTTTGCCGTACATATCCAGTTGCGTTTTGAGATCCGCGAGGCTGAGCACGGGCCCGTCCGCAGGCACGATTCGCGTCTCCGCATTTGCGACGGTCTGCAACCGCTGGAGACCGCCAACAATTCCGCCGATCCACCCGCCCGTCCACCAGTCGACGACCGGCCATCCCTGCCCGGAGACGGCACCACCGACGGCCAGCACGTTCTGCTTTGGAAAGTAGACGTACAGATCACCATCCGTGTGAGCTGCATCTGCGATATAGCCGTAGCGTACGTCGGAATCCAGATTCCCCGTTGTGTAGAACGTTTTGTTCGGTTGCGCAACTTTGGGCAATTTTGCGAATCGCTGGCCATTCCACGGCCAGGTGACGTTCTGACCCAGCCAGAGCCGTGTATTCTCATGCGAAATGATCGTTACTCCGGCCTTGCCCAGACGTTCATTCGATCCGGTTTGCTCAGGGTGCCAATGGGTATTGAACAGCGTATGAACCGGGCCAGCGCCGGGCAGGCCCGACACGGCTTTCAGCAGCGCATCCGATCCCTTGGCGGATCCGCCATCGACGAGCAATACACCCTTCGCATCGATTTGCACGACAACATTGGCTTCTCCAGGCTGGTGGAGAACGAAAAGATCGTCGCTTAATTTCAGTGTGGCTGCGTCCGTTGCAGTCTGCGCGAACAAATTCCCGCGAAGCGACAAACCAGCGATGCCGACAGCAGCAGATTTGATGAAAGTCCTTCGATCCGAAAGCAATTTCATGATTTCCGCAAATCATAATTGAAAAGTCTGGATTCCCAAAGAGATTCACTAATTGGTGGCAGGCACCTCACTCCCCCATTTCTTCCGAAAAGAAAAGGAGAAACGAGGTGCCTGACACCAAGTTACTGACCGCGAGCGCCGGGAGCGGCGGGCGGAGTAGCCGGAGCGGGTGTTGGATTCGGGGCAGTGCCATCGAGCGTGTAGACATAGAGCCTTGGCAATACTGCTACTGCGGGAGGAGTCGCACCCGCGGGAGGTCCGCCGCGCCCCCCGCCCGCGCCTTGCCCCTGACCACCGGCAACAGCGATGTATTG